>Ga0307517_10002230_pt1 | contig 31319 bp, 26 predicted proteins | sample 23_EM_MG_FD_194515 | JGI IMG/M metagenome (GOLD analysis project Ga0307517, IMG submission 194515) | Populus trichocarpa ectomycorrhiza microbial communities from riparian zone in the Pacific Northwest, United States - 23_EM | ecosystem: Host-associated > Plants > Roots > Unclassified | place... | reverse complement strand
ATATTTTTTTTTTTTTTTGTCCCCCCCCCCCCCCCCCCCCATGGGGCACAAGCAGACATACCTGCATGTGCTGTTAACTCATTGAAGGGAATGTATGCTGTACACATTGGAGCCTGCTGGTGATTATGACCTACCATTTTAGACAAAAGTACAGATATTCTCTAGTTTTCTAGTCTGTTTGGAAGGAAAGCTTCCGCCATAAAATTCAGTTAATCGAATTTCAAGTGAGTTCAACTAGCAAAGTAGTTGTGTTTCGAAAAAATACCACTCGAATATATCTATGAAAATTTGACCCCAAGATACTGTATCTGTGTCTCATGTCCTCTCTCTCCAGCTCAATCTGTTTCATCTCCTCTATCTATCTCTCCACATGGATATCGCTTCCATATTTCTTCCTCCCTCAATCGCACATTTTGATTGTAAATTTATGCTGTGGAGAACCCCAAAATGGTAGGACAGTAACCATGGAATTTCTTTGCCAACTACGATGAAGTGTAATTTTTGTTTTATTCAACTGGTTTTGGTGGAGATGATTTACCTGTTTGGTGGTGGTGGTGGTGCTGCTGCTGCTGCTTGAGAATTAGGAACAAAATTGAAGGTTTGGCTATAGAGGGGTGTGGAGGTGGTATTTTAAGTTGCTTTTGAACCTGAGTTTTTAAATATGTTGATGGGTTGGAAGGATTTTCAAAGAAAAAGGAATATGAAAGTTTGTTTGGTGTCGTCCTAGAGTGCTTTAATTTGGAATAGATGCCATATTTTGAGCTGAAAGGCTTATCAACCGCATTTAACAGTAATGCTTGCTTCATGTTTGCCTCTCTTCCCCTTAGCTGAGCTTGTGCTGCATTTAACCTGGTTAAAGCAAGTTCTCAAGGTTTATTAATTACCAGAAACGTATATGAGGTTGAAAGTAGCTAGCTTTTGAGATCTTGAAAAGGTTGATCACTTTTGAAAATTGTGGCAATAAATGTTTCTTGTTTCTTTAAATTTTATATTTTCTAAGAAAAATAGCGGTGGAGCTATCTTTGTCTGTATCACATTTTTCTTTCACCACAACATCAATTATTAGTCACAAAATGGCATTGAGTGTTTGATAGTTGGCTTATATTTGGCAGTGATATTCAGACCTTGCCAATAAAAGGTACCAAATGGAAAAAAAAAAAGAAAAAAAAAAGAAAAAAGAATTGCAATATTAAAGCTGGTGGCATTTGTATGTGCTTCCTTTAAACCCTTGTCCTTCCATGAGGGAAGAATTTATAATAGTATATTCCTGTCTTTATATGCAAAAGTTCGGCCTCTGGTGTAAAACATATTTTAGCTTTGGTTTACAATTTTACCTTGGATAGTTTGAATGATTTTTGTTTTACATGGACAAGGGGAGTGGGGAGTGGGGAGAGGATAGCTGGGATAAGAAGGGAAATAAATATCGGTATCTTGAATTCAATCTTCACTCGTAGCGTCAGATGTGTTTGATTAATATAGTGTTTTCAGCTCTTTCAGAGACAGCAAATTCCATTACCTGGAATTAGTATGTTCTTTAGTATATTCATTAGCATACAGATCCAATTCCACAACATGAGTATGGTTGAAATCCAGAGGAAAGAAAGTGAATTTGAGAAAAGATTCCAGAAATCTAATGGCCATAGGGACCCAGTAATTGTGGCTAGAATAATGTTATCTTGTGAGTATTAAAGCTGAGGGATTGACGTGGATATTTCATTCTTAGCAAAGGTAGAGTGTAAATTTCCCGCCTTTTATCTCCTTTTCTCCTCAGATTCTCATCTCTATCATTCTCTCGCCGTTTCTTTCTGCTCAGAGGACATGCAAAGAAGCAAAGTTGAAACAAGAACCCCTCAAAACTCTCTTCAATCCATAAAAACCCACCTTAAAAGAATCTCTGGAATCCTGCTTTTTCACTCTCAACCATCACATGCTAAGCGACATCAAAGTTGCAATGATGAAAGATAAAGTGCATAATCCACGAACTTTCAGTGACACTATCATCTTAACTTTAGTCTTATCAGGTACTATAATTAATTTACAACACTTAGGAGAAGCAAAAACATTTAGAACTCGAACTTAATTAACTTAGCAGGTAGTGCGAGGTAACTCACAAGCAGCTTAGTTTGTTGCCTGGCGGATCTTATTCAGACAGTGGTGGAACATATAGTCCCTTGCCTTGAACTCAAAGGTCCTGTTGGGAGAGTAGGTCCAAGAGCCATAACAGCAAGGCAATTAACATTAATTCTGTATGGCCCTGAAACCCATGTTCCGACCTTCCACCTGATTCTTCCATTCACCTTTAGATTTAGAACTAGTTTTCCAGCAGTTCGATCACGCCCCACTTCGTAATTGAAGGATGGAGCCACAGGTAATCCAGTTCCAACCAAAGATGCTGTTAATAGATTGCTATCCTGATGTCCTTGGTAGAATGGGGGAACGAAGGTGTCAACAGTTATCTGTTGACCCTTGTAGGCAGCATAAACTTGTAACTCGTCGTAGTAAATGCTGACCTTTTGATTTGGGTTCTTAGAAAGTAGGGTGAGTTGGATAGAGGAGTTGAGAAGGTTAGGACCAGAGAGGCTGAGTTGGTAGATATCAGCCTCTTTGAGAGTGAACTCAGGCTTGGCAGGTCGCAGGATAAGCCAGATCATCAGTATTAGTAAGAGAAGAGTGGTAAAGATTCCTGAGAAGGCAAAGAAAAGCTTTTTGTAGAGCTTGTCGAAGTTAAGTCCTTGCTTAGCACAGTGTTTTGGAGATTTTATGGAGACTTGAGACATTTGCAGCAGGGAGGCAAAGCAGAGAGAGAGGGAAGGAGAGAGGAGGAGAACAGCAAGTTTACAGGGCTAAGGAAGGGAGAAATGACGGGGTTAATAAAAGGAGCACTGGGAAACACACAAAGCAGCAATTATTTTGACAGGTGCTTATCCCGATTATGGGAGTTGCTAATAGACACTTACTTCTAAGCTTCTTGAATTTACCTTTAACTCAATGGTTATAAATTCCATTAATATGTCAAGCATGCATCTCGACCATTGGATCATTCAACTCATGCTCCCTGCTTTCTCTGGATGTAACGGATCATATAATGTACAATGCACAGCCAAGACCAAATTGAAGTGGGACAAGGCTACCCTTTTTCAGAAAAAAAGCATTCTGACTTGTTTGGTTTTCATTACCTTGGAAGTCAATAGTACTTTCCTATATGAAATTAGAAATTCAAAAGGTGCATGCTATTTTATATTTGTTTTTTTTTTTTAGTTTAACGTGGATGTCCGGGTCAGCTTGCGCGCACCTCGACTAATCCCACGGGCCCTGAAGTTAACGACCATGTAAGCCTCCAGTGACCATCATATGAGCAACCGCAGGGCTCGAACCTGAGACCACAGAGGGAGCAAACCTCTTAGTCCCAAGTTCTTACCATGTCATTGTTATATTTGTTAAAATGAGCTATTTTATATTTGTTAGGGTAGGAAGTAGTTGCTTCTACGGAATTTATGCGTCCCCATAACATAATAATGCTCATTTTGTCATTGTTTGATCATTTTCCACTAACGTTTGATAGATCATTTTACCATGTCATTTGCACTTCCAAGCTCAGTTCAAAGTTATAACCTTACCAGAGCAGTATGAAAGTAGTCCTTTTTCAGGTACATAGGATATCAGGATTATTACAGCTACTCCTATAATTCCTATCAGAAGAGCTATTGTTTTCAGTTTCTGCTTTATTTTGGTTAAATACTCACAGAATGAGGGACATTGAACATCTGATTGGGGTCCCAGTATCTAAGATTGGGAACCTCTATCAAACAATGTTCATGCATTTTCTCAACAACCTTTACTTTTCAGGTTTTTATTGTATGCATGCTTTTACAAGGGAAGGATCGTATATCTAACATGGTGATTGACAAGATAGGATACGTTGGAAACACTTTAATGATAATTGTAAGGAAAGTAAGGCTTTTAAAAGAGCAAGACTCGATAGTGTAGTAGCCAGTAGCCTTTCTTGTGGAGTAGTGGTGATAAGTATGTAATGTACGCAAGCAATAATGCAATGGCCTAGTGGCTTCTCCATAACTCTCTTTACTTGCTCAGCTTGTGTTCTAGTAAAAGGCTAAGAGCCAACTAATTGTGTTGAAAATGAAGTTTTGATTAAGATATTATAAGTTGACGGTGATAATATTCTCGTTTAAGTAACCACAGATTGACTAATTAAGAGTTTTCAAGTTGTGGGTGTCTTTTGTTTTATTGAGCTGTGCACTGTAGAGAGTTCAAAGAAGAGAAAACGTGGAGAATCTCTGAACTAGCTTTCAGGAAGCGGCTGCCATTGTTTATTACTTGAGAAAAGGGTTGATATAGTAGAAGGTATGTTGAGAAACTATATATAGTCAGTGTCATGATTGTTACAATCTCAGCCGTTTGACAATTCGTTGTCGTGTATCGCTGCCGTCGATGCATGCCACGAATACCAATCATTTGATCAGTGCACTGGTCAGGTAAGCCTTGCACGATGAAGCCATGGGACCCCCTAATCAGGATCTCCAAAGGAATATTTAGTGCTAGGAACCACTGACCCTACTTGCAGTGCCCACAAGGCATTAGAGGTTTGAAATCAAGGGAAAGAGTAGTTTTATCCTCTTAGGTTCACTTTTGAAAGGCTCTTATGTTTTGCTGTTTTCTTGTCTTCCAATCAAACAAGAAAGCTAGATGGCCCCAGGATCCTAGTGATCTCTCATCTGCTCTTCTTTTTCTGGCTAGAATTTGCTTTTTTCTCCGTTATAAAGTATAGTGTTGAATTGTATGCTTAACCTATTAAAAAAGAACTCATCAACTATCTAACTTACGGTTATATATATCACTTAATGTATGATGGAGATATATGTATTATATATAATAGCAAGGGACATTGAAATAATAATTTGATATGTTCTTAATTAGTAATCATTTTCTTATTATCATATATTCACAGTTGTAGATGAAACTTCTATTATAAAGCAAAGTTAAGAACTTGGGTAGATAAGGATTGAAATCTCCGAGAGGCAGTAGTTGTGGATGGACAATGTTATGTTTCCACCAATCCTGCCTTGCGTTCTTTTCTAGGGTGGTGGTGGGCTAGCAATATTTAGGCAACAGTCAATCAGAAAAAGCTATATCAGATCCTGAAATCACAGCAAACACATCCCATCCATGGCAGTGCCCCCCCTTGAATTGAATTGTTTTCAAGCCCACGTATTTTCCAACATTTGGAATATACCATTGCATTATCATTATCCTTCAAAGGGTATTGGTTGGTAGAGAGCCATTTGGCACAGTAAATAAAGGTCGAGAAAAAGCAAGCAACCTGAATGGCCTCTGCTTTTAACTCCTCTTTTTTGTAACTTCACTTTCACCATACCAAACACTCTTGGAGAGAGAAGGAACCAATGCAACATGTTAAGCACACTTGAGCCCACAGGAACAGGAATCACTTGTGATCGTTGCATCGGTGACTGCCGAGCTTGCCTACTGTCCTGGTCACAGGAAACAACAATAGAGTCCATTCAACCTAAAATCTTGACCTACTCGGGGAAACAAACGAAGGACAAGTTCTTCGACAACGATGTGAGAGCACGTTTACCCAGCCTTCAAGAGATTCAAAAGCTTTCAGACAGATTAAACAAAAAGACTGCACCATAAACCATGGCTTGATTTAATCAGAGCCGTTGAAAATAGAAACCCTAATGGATTTTGCTCAATTACTATTACATTTGCTCCAGCCTCCAGGCATTCTAAGTGAGTCGCAAATTATAGCCGCTATCTTAGTGGAGAACTCATTTCATATTATGTACAAAGAAGAATAGACACTGTTCACAGCCATTAGGCATAAACATAAACCTGTTTATAGTATCTGTGTAGCTGAGACAGCAGTTTTACAAAGCTATTATTACTAGCTTAATCAAACAAATTACAGCATCTGTAATACATTGGTTTGAAAGATACAATGTAGTCAGGAAAATGGCCAAAGAAACAAAAAAGAAGCCAGGTGCAGATGAGCTGGTTTGGTCCTACTATATTTTGAGACGTGAAGATGGCAGTTTTTCCTAGTTCATGTACTAGATACCTACGTGTTTTTGAAGTAACAGAACCTACCAGTAAAAAATTAAGATAAGATGTTCCTCGCAAAATGTGCGGAAGAAAAACCTGCGAAATAGAAAACTAAGCTGTCATATCCAGAAATCAGCTCAGCATGAATGTGATGTCGGGAACATCCTCATACTCTTAACATATTGTTCCCTCTAGACTTCACAGAGCAAAAGGCAGAAACAATCAGTGCCGGGTAATTTAAGTCTAAGTTATCACAGAATCCACTCTAATTGACTGTAATTACAGTATCATACTATCACTTGAACTCCCACTCTACTGGTCAGTTTCAGCAGGTGAAGGATCAATGTGCACTTGACGTACAAATTGTCCTTTTACCCTAGGACGCTGCTCAGCAAGTTTTTTTCTGCTCTCATACCGAACCTGCACATAAAATTCTTGTGAGCACAATGAATCGCATATTTTCTGTTCTAATTTAGTGTAACTAAAAGTGTTTCTCACTTCGTCACTGAAATCAGCAAGAATCAATGCTAATAGTATTATTAGTTGCTGTGGCAGTGGAGAAGATGACATACCTTCTTTTCATAGCATCTCTCTTTACGCTTCAAGCGAAACTTGGTTAGAGCTGCTTCTCTTTGAATAGATCGATGAGAGTTTGAATTATGTGTGAAAACACCTTCTTCATTCTTGCTCTCAGAAGCAGCACTGACAGTAGCAATTTGATCAGCATTGCTGTAGCTTCCAGAAGCACTTCCATAGCCTATGCTGTTAAAGTGACTTGCGGCTCCATTACAGAAACTGCTACTTGCACTCTGATCAGTGGCGGAAGAAATATGTTCTCTACCTTCCAAAGAATCCAATTTGTTTTCTTGCTTTTGTAGAGAACCATTGATGGAATCATTAGCATTTTGACCAAGTCGATCACAGAGCTGTACAGAGGTGCTCCCATAATTGGAACATTGAAATGGGTTCACTTTATGGATGGGTTCTTTCTGGCTAGCTGAGCTTTGACTCATCATTGGGGGAAGCACAGCACCATAACTGTTGCATAGATTATTGAACCTTGTATCTTTCACAGGAATGTGGATCGGAAATACTTTTTCACCGGAAGATGAAGTTACAATTTCATATTCCTTGGTTTGACCAGCAGCAAGAGAGATAGCACTTCTTCGAGTACTTGGTGCTAGGCTCAAGGCATCAGAGTTGTAGCCATTAACATTACTGGATATTTTTCCGTCATAATTGGCCCTGAATTCTTCCTGATTCCCAGTATTTGCCAGTGCTGAATGTGGAAGCTGTGAAGCCCTGTTAGTGTACCTGCAAGAACATCGGTGAATGCATTAGAAAGCAGATGCTACAGACTATATCAGTTTATCTCCTGATAATTTAGTAACTGCTTAAACATAAAATGAATCAAAGATATGGTAAGTAGATATAGGAACTCACCACGTAAAGGCTGATGCATTAGAATGCCGGAGAGTGTGTCTTTCTTCTGTAACTTGAGTCTCAAACCCACTAGGATGAGATCTTCTCAAGGAAAGATCCAAATGTGGAGAAGAACAAAAGTGGATTTCGACGTTATTGAAAGAACTGTGATTCGTAGATGCTCCCATGAAGTCAATGGCTTCTCTAGGAGAGTTGGCAAGGGCACCAATTTTGTCACAGCCCTCGATGGCAATATTAGCTGTCACTCTTCCACTTCCTGGAGTAATTTCCTTGTCCACCGTAATTTTATTAGAATCCTCACAGACAGCTGTAGCTGAACCTAATTTAAGTGAAACATGCACAATGTTAGTTCTCCTTACAGACTTTAACAAATATGATATTGCTAGATGAAATTGTTCAGTATTTTTACCTTCAGCTTCACTATCACGCACAAGCAATTTCTGACCCAAATTCACATGCTCTTCGTGCTTCTGCATATTCGTGTCAGTCAATGAAAATTTGCTCCATACTGGCTGCAAAAATTCCTGCATGTTTTCCATGTGGGCACCCTCAGCTTCCAAGCCTGGCTTCGTACAAGAGCTCTGCAAGAGAAAGGAAACATGCACTCTCTACATCAAACCTCATGTAGCCAACCTAAACTGGTAGGAAATTTCTCTTAACCATAAATGTACTCTTAGATGCAGATATGCATGTCCCTGATGATACATACGTTGGAGCTTATTGAACTATTCAATTATCCCAGGAGCAAAATTCACTTAAGGGATTCAGCATTCTAGATGGACAGTCAATCCATTCGAAAGAAGATTCTCATATGGAATCTGAATAAGTCTAGAATAAGCGATTGAGATAAATTAATGGCCCAGCTAAGAGGATGAATTCAAACAATGACTAAAGATTTAAAAGATGGAGTTCTCAATCAAATTAAACCTGACAAAGGGGTTTCAGTTGAGGCTATAACTGAAGAATGGACTCATGTTTCCCAAATAACATTTCAAGAACCCACAACCTAACCTGAATAGGTTGGATTGGCTTGAAATTTTCCCAGCCTTTTCGACTATACAAAACAAAACTCACCACAAAAGGAACTGAAATGCATTTATTTCAGTTTAATACTAAATCATCACTTGACGCTATTTATAAAAGAAATATGTATTGGTAGTATGATAGTTATGCTTTTATTACAGAAGCATATGAAAGAATAAAGCAACATCTTTTAAGATAGGTTTCATGCTAAGCCAAGCACCAAGTACATCATGTGCTGTCTGATACATGAAAAGAGTGCTAACCTGAGAATCACTCCTTTTCACCGCTTGCTCTTTACTTCTCTGGATAGAAGCCATTTCACCACTTGAATGATTGCCGTCAGCATTATTTTCAGAAGTTGCTTCAGTCTTATCCTGTCCAACACTTTCATCATGGGGGCCATTTCCTCCACCAAGGGACTGAGAAATAGGAACTGATTAGGGCTTAGATAGAATGGACCTTCAACTAAAATGAAAAGAAGAGAAAATAATATAAAAATGATCAAGTGCAAAGAAGGCATACAGATTGTTTTCTCCATACATGCTGCCACAAGTTTCTCAGTTCATTCTTCCTAATAGGCTTAACAAGATAGTCAGCAGCACCTCTCAACATGCATTTATAAACTGTTTTAATTGAATCCTGAGAGGACATCACTGCCAAATCACCCAAAAACATCGGTGTAAGTTCCCTTATAATTGGGGAGATAATCAAGTCATTTCTATTCATCTAGAAATTAATTCTTCCTATCATACTTATGACTGGAATGTTTTTGCAAATCTCGTGCTCCATAATAAGAGTAAGAAGAGCATATCCAGATACTGAAGGCAAATCCACTTCGGTCAATATGAGGTCTATGTTGTGTGGTCTTTCTTTCAGTATCTCCCATGCCTTTAAGCCATCAGAAACAGTAGCAACTGCTCAACAGAAAAGAAAAAAGAGAAGAAAATCATCTCAGTACTTACAAAATGGAGCATGCTATAAAATGTTAAGAATATCATATTAGTGTGTGGCCTATTTTTGTGCTGAATATATTGTGGCATTAGAAAGTAGAAATAAAATAAAAAATTCAAAGGAAGTAATCAGCTAATACTCCTTAGAAGCCCGACCCAGCAAGTCATGGATCTCAAAGCAATAATGAATCCATGTTAAACATTTATATCAGACAAGCTTCATCACATATAAAAGCATTGAAGAGAACATGAATGGCTTAGGAAACTCAAGAAGGTCTAAATGATAATTATCTTTCTTTTTTTGGTACAATGTCTAATTGAAATGACCATAACCTTTGATTCACTCAGAGTAAGAGTCTTGCAAGATATACATGAAAAGCTTTTCCTAATGTCACTCTTAAGGTCAAAATCCACCATTCCACTGGCTTCGGGCCCGTTGTGAGCTCCAGGGTCATTGTTTTTGGGCAATTTAGGCTCGTTCATATTCAAATCTTGATTAGCTATTTTTCTTTCCTCTCAAATTAAGCCTAGACTTCATTTATGAGCATGTATGTTGGCTTTTTAGAGCTTTCCTTCGCTACCTGATGCATCAGAACTGATTAAAAGCACTTGTACTTTTCCAGTTTTTACTTGTACTGGTTCCAACTTATCCATCAAAACCAGAATAGCTAATAGATGGCGGAAATAAAAAAGAAAAGAGAACATATTTCTCATTGCAATACAAAGAAGATCTTTTCCTCATCTCAAAACGGAAACCATGGCAACCAATAACTAGCTTAACAATAAATTAACCTCAAATCATAACCTTCACATAAAACTAACAGACCTCATCTTCAAAGATCAAGTTTAGACCAACATATACACATAAAAAGCCTGCAACTTGAGTCCCAGAGCCATAATGTTACAAACAAAAAAGATTCTCCATTTCTCCATCAAACAAAGACAAGCCCACATCACAATTATCATGCTTTAAAAAATCAACATAAACATCAAAACGAACAAGAACCCAGTTCACCAATCACATAATAAACACAAGATTCAAAAAAGAAGAAGAAGAAGAAGAAGCAATTGAACCAAATTCAGAAACAAGACCAAGCAACTTACCTTTATAACTACATTTTCTAAGAAGAGCAGCAATTATCTGTCTAGTTGAGTCATCAGCTTCAACTAACAAAACCCTTAATACCATTCTTGGTAAAAATCTCTCCCATCTCACTAACCCATTATCTGAACCTTCACCTTCTTTCTTCTTCCTCTTCCTCTTCACCTCTCCTGTCTCACTCTCTGTTTCTTCTTTACTCTGTTTCTCCTCCTCTGTTTCACTTCCTGTTTTCACTTCCAATTCTTCACCACTACTAACCACTACCACTCCCATGATGTTACAACCTCTCCCTGCCTCTAAAGTTTCAACATTTTTTAGCCTCGATATTTTTTTTGCGTGTGCGTGCGCGGTTTTTCGTGGTCTTCTTGGTGGCTTGGTGCAGCATAAAACACAAAAAAAAACTGATCCTTCCTTAATATTCTAAGAAATATCTGAAATAACCCACCACCTCTTTTTCATCATAAAAAAAAAAACAAAAACAAAAACCCACCACCTCTGCTATGAGGCCAAGATCCAATGGTTGTGATACAGAGTCTATTGCCTATCCCGTCTAATCTTAGGATCCACGGTGTGCCATCCCTACGAGCATCCAAAATATCTAAATGCCTGTAGTGTACGGTCCATGTTTATGGATCAAAAGGGAATATGGCTTTCGTTTTTTTTTTCCTGTCTTGCTTGTTGCTTTTTAAAATTATTTTATTGGTTTCCTTTCTTTAGTGTGGGATACTTTGTTTGCTGGGTTGGGGTCTTAAGATATTTTTTTTTTCTTGGTGCGTTGAAGGAGACAGTTGTCATCTCATGGTTAGGATTTGTCCACGTGGAAGAGCATTAAGAATGGTTTTGATTTGTGGTTATGGCTTTTGTCTTTGGCATTGTCAGCTAGGAATGACATGTTTTTTTTATTTGGTCTTTCCTTCTACTGTCGACGGAAATGGCATCAAAACCAAAGGGCCTCCTCTCTCTTCCTTTCACGGGGGTGCTTGCTTGCTTGCAAGAGTTTCTCTCATCTTTTTAAATTTATTCTCGATGCCAGAATACGATACATTAACGTCAAAATTAATTAATTAATTAATTTAAAAGTGCAGAATAAAAAATTTAAGATTTTTAAAAACTCATGCTGAAACAATATCCCAAGAAAATACTTAATAATAAATAAGTAAAAGCAAACGTGTTATTCTTTTTATTCTAGCTAGTGTTTACTTGGTATAGAAAAGATAAATACAACAATAAATAAAATAGTTAGTTAAAGAGCAAAGATTATATTTATTAATGTTTAGTTAAAGAACATAACTCAGGAGATTGTATGCGTGGCCCTTGTTGGAGGTGGTGATATATATGCTGCATGGTTTGTTTACAACAAGGAAAGGCTTCGTGTAGACAGTAATAAAACAAAACTTGAGGCCTTTTTAAGAATATTTTCTTAATATAAGACTGTTCTTCAGGATTTAATAAATTCCTTTTTTTTATATGGAGGGTTACACAAATAGCCGGACTAAAAGCGAAAACAAATTATACTAACAAGTTTTGTAAACACAAAAAAATATCATGGTTTTCAACACTATTTGATTGTAAAGGTGCATGATATATATATATATATATATTTCATGTTCATAAAAAGTCTTACTTGTTTGCACCAACTATGCATCTTAAAACAAAACAGCTATAGTATTATGGAAATTTCAAGTAACATATATAATTGTGTAATTTTTTTTATTAACGTGGGTGTCCGGGCCTTGTGTGCACCTCGACTAATCTCACGGGTCCTGAAGTTAACGATCATGTAAGCCTCTAGTGGTCCTAAAGTTTGTAAATCTCAAACTAATGACCTCTAGAAAGTAAATCTAGAGTCCGATAAGTTATAATTGTATAATCTTCTTTGCACATGACCAAACACTGCCATATGGTTGCTAGCAACTCAAGATCTCAATAATACTTTGATATTACAATGGTTTAGCCTAACCCCAATTGATAGCTTCGATTACTAAGAATTTTTTGCTCTTTTCTTGATTTTTTAAATTCAAATTTTAGAATTAACATTAAAAAAAATTATTATTTTGTATGGACCAGGAGCACTTAATAAAAAGGTTTGCTTCCTCTCTTAACAAGTCAATTGATTAAGCACTTGATCACTAAAATTTAGAGCTCGATTGGCATAAAACCCACCAAGCTGCCCATAATCAGACCCTTCTAATTATACATATTTCCATATCTTTTCCTTTTCCTTTTTTTTTTTTTTTTTGGTTTTTGTCACAAATTCTGTACAGAAGAAATTGGAGACCAGAGCTAGGTCATCCCTTCAAAGTTCAAACACAAGGAAATAAGATATGGGCACCGACACATTGGGCCCACAAGCCCATTTCATAATGAAAAAAGTGGGTCCTCTTCCAGAATTATCCACTAAACACATAAAGATTGAAGCTTTGGGTTCATGAACCTAAGGATTCAGTCCACATCTAGCGGGGACCAACAAAACCCAATATGGAATATCCATCAGCCGACGTGTCTCCTTATCCATTTCTCTTGTAAGAAAGTGAGAAACCTCTCCAAAGGGCAAAAACACGTTATATTCCTTCATTCAATCCAAGCAAACCTGAAAGAAAATTTGCCAATGGCTTCTCTTGTAGGCACTTTGCATGCAAGCTTTAACAACCGAATTGCCCCTTTAACATCAACAACTCCTACTCCTTCACTAGCTTCTTCTTTTGTAAACTCCACAAAAACCCAAGTCCCAAAAGTGTTTCTAAAGTCCAGGTTTTTAGGCAAAAATGTCAACTTTGTTGAGATTAGAAGGAAAACAAAGATCCCTTTGAGCCATGGTGGCTCTTCAATTAGGATGTCATGGGATGGCCCACTTTCATCTGTCAAATTAATCATTCAAGGCAAACACTTGGAGGTTTACTCTCAAAAAAGTCTAACTACTGCGTTTGCATTTCTGATTTTTCCTGTCTTTGAATTTTATAAAGATTAAAGTTTTGATCTTTTCTGTTATTAATTGTCCATATTGTGAATGTAACAAAACGTTTGGTTTGATATAGCTATCTGATACGGTGAAGAAACACGTGGAAGACAAAGTAGGGAAGGCAGTTCAAAAAAGTAGTCATCTTGTAAGGGGAGTTGATGTAAGGTTGTCTGTTAGAGGTGGAGAGTTGGGGAAAGGTCCAAGGATTAGAAGATGCGAGGTACCATTCACATATTGAATTGAAAGTTAGCTTTCTTGCTCTTTGGGTTGCTTTAAAATGGTGATTTTTTTTTTTCATGGGGTGTTTTTATTTGAAGGTGACTTTGTTCACAAAGAGGCATGGAGTGGTGAGGGCGGAGGAGGATGCAGAGACAATCCATGCAAGTATTGATTTGGTGTCGTCTATTATTCAAAGAAAGTTGAGGAAGATCAAGGACAAGGAGTCTGATCATGGTAGACACATGAAAGGGTTTAATAGGTTGAAGGTTAGGGAGCCAATGCATCAAGTTGTTGTGGAGGATGATGCAGATGAAGTTTCACAGCAAGAAGATGAGGACTATATTGAAGAGGTTTCTTTTTTAAATTTTTGTTTGATCAAATTGATCTCGTGGTTTAGGTTGCCGTTTATTGTTTTTGCTTGTGTTTGGTTATTTGCATTGTTTCGTATCACCAAATTTAGGTCTCATCAGTACATATGAGTTCATTGAATGTGGTCATAGAATGGTTCTATTCGCCACCAATAGCCCTTTCCATTCCACCATCTGATGACCAGTATGGCATGTCTAATTTGCAGATAGTTAGCATCATACCTTGTGCCATGGCCAATGCCGCATTAATTTTGCTAGCTACTCATTTATAGACTCTACAAAAGGAAATTGTTTCACAAAAATCTATTTTTGTCCACATAAAGATTTCAGTCTCAATCTTTTCAAATAATGGCATGGCACTGAAAATTCTTCCTTACGGCTTGGTTCTGATGCTCCATATCAATAGTTGAAATTATATCCATATCATCCCTTACTGTTTGGAATAGACTCACTCTCTAAACCCAATTCAGGTTGTTCGCACGAAGTATTTTGACATGCCACCCTTGACTGTGTCGGAAGCTATTGAGCAGCTGGAACATGTGCATCATGATTTCTATGGTTTCAGGGATGAAGAAACTGGTAGGAACTTATGCTGCTTATTTCAATTTGTTTTTCACTAATCCTCTGCAATTTGTTATATAGAGGTTGAATTGCTTTGTGCTTGAGTCCAGGTGAGATAAATATCATTTACAAAAGAAAAGCTGGAGGATATGGTCTCATCATACCTAAAGGAAATGGCGAAGCTGAGAGATTAGAGCCTTTGGTGGTGGAACCAGCCAGAGAACCATCCTTGGCTGAATAACCAGACCTCGAAAAGAAGATCTTCCTGTGAAACAGATTAGAAAACCCACGTTTTTGGTAATGTTGTGTACATACTGCTAAGGCTTCTGAGAGAGCATGATAATAGTGTCCGAGATCTTGTAAATGCACATTAATGACAAGCAGTGACATGGTTGTACTGGTTATTAGTTTTTGAAATATGAGTTCAATGTGTTTTATCCCAGCTTTCACTGGGATGAGAAGCCAAACCATTTAGTCACCTTGCAATTTATAAGATGGGAGTTAATTAGATAAAAACATAAAGTCTTCTTTTCATGTGGTCTTGAGTCTTTAACCACTTCCTCTTTGCAGTGGATTTCACTTCTTTGTTTTGTTAGAAGTTCTATTTTCATCTTATGCTATGGTTCTTTGCATGCTGCCATGTTTGGTTTTCCTAATTTCTTGTGAATTCTCTCTGGAGAAGCTTTGCACGAGACAACTTCTGCGATGCTTCTGCCTATGTTCAAACAAGTTAAAATTGGACTTCTGACAACATCTGCCCCATTTGACCCAAGTTTGGATCCTGACTTGTATTTACCTTTGAGAGCAGGGGGGGACTTCTTGGCGAAAGAGATGTCCATGATAAGAGTTGAGCACCAGTTATGGCTATGTCAAGTGGAGGTTCAGGAATGAGCTCATATTTGGATAAAACAGCTCACTGCTCCGGAATTTTCAATTAGAGTGAGTTTCTGAACCTTTGCGACAGTTGTGGACTGGATATTCACTTCTACAATATAAACGCTTTTCTGTGGGCTTGATGTGCAAAGTTCCGTGAACAGCGGATATGGCAGCAGGTTATCTAGTATAATAATCCACCATAACCTTGTCAAGGACGAGCCAGATCTGCTGCACAATTCATGTTCACAATGATGCATGCAAAATGAAATGGATCCGCAAGCTTACCTCTAGACTCTGGAGGAAAACTAGTCAAGGCCAGCAGGCCGACTCCAGTTCAGTACTTAAGCGTACAGATATACAATAAATGCATTTTCTGTATCATATTTTATGTTCGGTAAGATAAACCAGATTTCTTTCACTCCACAACTGGTTGGAGGGAGCTTAAAAAACCCTTTTTGCTGCAACATGTAAACGGAGCAATGATTACAAGCCATGTCTGAAAGCTCTTATCCTATTTATCTAAGCTTCATGTCTCGTTATGTGGTCCTGCAAAAGGGTTTTATCCTTTTTTATTCTGATGTGAAAACTTCTCATCCGAGACACTAAGAGCTTATTGATGGACATTCTTTCCCCAATAGCCATCTTATTTACCGGTCTTCAAGGTTGTGACAATGAAATGCACAAAAAGACTAGCATTCCAACTTCGTGATCCATTTCCTCAATCAAGCATTCCAACAATTCCGAAGTAGCACATCTTTACTGCAGAATCTCGGGTTCTTGGTCATGGAAAGACTGTCTGCATAAGAAAGACCATCATAACTCAAGAATAACCCAATCAAATTTTGCAAACTCTCGCAGCTTCTCCAAGAACAAAGGCTCTTTGGTCACGAACTTGAGTATCTCATCAAATTCAACGTGCTTTTGCTTCTCCTCTCCTCGCTGGCACTTAGACTTCCGTAGCACAAGGATGATTATAATAAAAGTAACAATAAAAATAATTATGCATTGATAATTATGTTGGAGCAGGAAGCATAATTCCACGATGTAAATTATCTAAAGGAGATGGCATCCTCTCAGCATTTTCGTTTCCTTTTCTATTCTTTTTCAACATATTACCTATAATATAAATCACGATGTGTTTTTCATGTATCCATCTTTATTGTTCTCCTTTCAGTGGAACATAATAGTGAGATTTTCTTAAAAAATTAATTTGGTCCTCGAATTTTCTATTTTACACAATTGAGCTATTTTGAACTCAAATGAAAGACTAATTGTATATTTTTTAGGAGTGAGGGTTGAATTGAAAGAAAAAAATTTTAAGTAAAAAACATAGCTAATATGGATGATAGCTCTGCAATGTGTTTGAAAAGTTTATTTTAGTCCTCCAACTTTTTAAGTTAGTAGGTAATTGATCCCTATAATTTTTAAACATTATATTTTGGTACCATACTTCATTTTTTTAATCCTTTATTGGAGGGGAGAGATGTAGTTGCCAGATTCTGGTTTAGAGAGAGAAAGTCGTTGGGAACGATTCCAATCTCTAAAACAGTCGATTTTTATATCAAATTGTTTTATATGATGAGAAAAGTTAAGATTGAATGTTTTCTTACCTTGAAAAGACCTAAAAAAAATCTGAGCTTTGAAAGATTTTGGATTTTGGGTTGATAATGGGTTTTGAGACTATTTTTTGAGTTTTTGAAGGTAATAAATTGGTTAAACAAGGTTTTAAGGGTGTTTTCTAGGTATTTTAAATAAAAGATAGATTGAAAATAGGTTTTTCAATTGAAAATACAAGAACCTTATTTTTTTTGCCACCACAGTAGCTGGATTTTGGACAATTATAAACGACGTGTCGTCTATTTATCTTTTTTGCCGAAGAATGGAGCAGATGATGCATTGTTCGCTCCATTAACTTCTAAAAAAAGGGTCTTCACACGTGGGCCTGGACTTACAGGCCCGCACGCAAGCCCTTTCTTTGTGGGTCAGACGTTAGGCCTGACTTACCACGCTCACAGTGTCTAACCTCATTCTTTGTTTTTTTTAGATTTCTGTGTTTTTTTATGTTTTTTTTATAAAATATATTTTTGTATTTATATTTTGATTAATACCTTTTCTGTGATTGTTTTGGCTTATCTAGCCATTTTGAGATGACAATGTTTTTTAATATATTGAGTGTGTTTTGTTTTTTATAAGGTTATTGTGATTCATTTATAATTTTTTTTATATATTTTATATAGATTAAAGTTATTCTTAAAAATAAAAACATTTATTTTTTTATAATATTTTTATTGCATGTAGCCTTGCATTGAATTTTTTTCTTTTATTTTATTTAATAAATTTTATGTGTATGTTAATTTCTATTACAAATTAATTTTTATAAATAAACTCATTAAACATAGCTGAGTAAATGATTTTTATTGTAATATTAAATATTTTAACTTATATTCATCTCTTAATTTCTCTAGTTTTTTTTGTTTTTTAATAATTTTATTTATTTATATAAATAATTATCAATTTATTTAATTAAATACTTATATAAAATTTTTGATTTATAGTTAATTTTTTTCTTAAAAGTAGCTTATATGCCTATGATTTGTTTTTAAAAAATTACAACTCGCGGTAGCGGTCATATAACTAATAAAATAAATAAAAAGAAAAGGCATTAATACGTGGGGTGCTGCTGGAGCTTGGTGGGAACAAATATGAAAGGGTAAAAAAGAAATTTTATTTAATAGTAAATCCTCTGTAGCTACGAGGACATGAAAGAGACAAATGCAGAGCCGGCGGAGAGTGAACAGAAAAAAAAGAAAGAAAATAAAACGAAGAAAGAATGAAATAATTCAGTTCACTCTACAGCTTGATTATCAAAAGCAATCTCAATTTCTGGTAAGGAATGCCTTTTCATGTTCTTTTTCTATACCTGCATTGATTTGGGATTCTTTTTCCTTTTTTTGAGGTATTATTTGCTTAATTTGGTGAGGAATTGTTAGAGATAAGTTATTCTTTGTTTTAACAATCGATTCTGGAAGATAATCTTTGAGGATTGATGGGTTTTTTGAGATAGGAAAAGGTGGGTTTTTGGTACAGTTAAAGCAGGCAGTGTGCTGTAAAGATTGAAGACGGTCATATTACGACACATTTCCAAACGGATTTGAATTTTTTTTTATTTAAAATTAATTTTTTTATGGTTTCCAATCGATTTCACATGCTAATATATAAAAAAAATTAAAATAAAAACAAAATTATTTTAATGTATTTACAAAAAAAAAAAAAAACTTTCAAAAACATCTGTTTTAGGTTTTCTAATATCCCTAAAATATTAGAAATGTTTCTTTTGGGTTCATGCTTGTTGACAGATTTTCAGGTTGGTAGGATTATGAAGTTCTTATTTGCAACTGATTATCAACTATTTTGGATAATTGGATTTAAGTTGAATGGAATACTTAGATTAAAATGGCATGTAGAATATTTCGTTTTTATAAATATACCAAGACAATGAAGGATATTGACGGGAGAGAAATGGCTTATTGGATTGAAATTCTCTCGTGTTAAGGATAATAGAATATTGGCTACATCAATGGTAATGTTTGATTAAGAAAATATATTCTAAAAAAATAAAATTTTGAATATTTAGTATCGTAATATCATTCATTGTAATTAATCTAGGGTAGCATGATCAACCGTTACCATTGATTTATCTATTTATATGAGATTCATGTTTTCTTTTTCTTTGTTTTAGTTTTGATTGCTCGCTAATTTCATGTCAAGAGTTGGGCTCACCTTTACATTCTTCTACTGTTCAGAATCAGGCTAGACCAAGCATCCTGCGTTGGATACATTGCCAACTCGCTGCAGCCTATTGAGAAAATTGAGGAGCCTAGAATTGGACGTTGTGTTGTTGTAGAGTCAGAAAACAGAGCAGAAGAATGGAAAATGAGGAAGATAAAGCTAGAAGTAGCTGCAGAAGCGAAAATATAGACAGATTGAGTGATCTACCTGATAGCATAATTCATAAAATTCTATCCTTGGTTGACCTCAGATGTGCTGTCCAGACAAGTGTACTGTCCAAAAGGTGGAGATTCTTGTGGACTTCACTTACTGATCTCAATTTCAATGGAACCTGTATGGATTTCACGAACTTCGTAACTTTCAATAGATTCGTGAGTAGAGTATTATCTACTCGTGAGGACAGCAATGTTTACAAGATTCAACTCTATTCCACTTGGAGCCCCCATCATTCTCTCTTGGATATGGTCATAAAATATGCAGTTTCCCATCACATTCAGAATATGGTCATTAATTATGGTCATTCCACTATCCGATCTTTCTCTTTACCGCCTGCATTTTTAACATGTCAATCGTTGAAAACCCTACAATTATCTGGATTCAATTTTAAAGCTTTGGGTTTTGCTCTCCCGAATCTCATCTCCTTGAGTCTCTCCCACTGTTCATTTACCAATCCAAGTGATTTCGATGATCCTTTTGCTAGTTGCCTGAAATTGAAAAATCTAAGCCTACGCTCTTGCAGTTTTCTGTCGTCAAAGGTCTTGAAAATATCTGGGCTCCAGTTACTTAACCTAGAAATTGTAGGCCTTGGATATATGAATCTAGCAGGATTACTGTATAGGATTGATATTTTTGCACCAAAGCTCATCTCTTTCGTCTACAAACTCTCTCATGTAGTGGATTTCTCTGGACTCCACCTTCCCTCCCTTAATATTGCCCGTGTTCATGTTTGTACCAAGCAAGACAAGAAGAAAGAGGCGTATCTGGGCTTGATCAATATGTTCAAAGGGCTTGGCAATGCTCAATCAGTCATGCTACATTCTCAAACCATTGAGGTATTTATATGTACATATCTTGTGCATCAACTTAGATATTTCTAGTTCTTCTGCTTTGGTGCTCGAACACTATATTAGAGCCGTAATTGTATTCAGCACTGTGTTAAAGGTTTAGTCACATTGAAGCAATTAAAAGAAGTTTACATTGCTGCCAAAAGAATTCATTGATTAATCTGCAACATTTCTATCGATATTAGAGCTGTAAATAATTATATTCACGTACTTTGTTGACAGCCAGAGGTGCAAACATGATTCCTTGTTTTTCAGTTTCTTGAAAAAGCTGTTGATGGTTATCTCTTACATGTCTCTTGTAATTAGGTCCTTGGTTCATTTCCTGGTTTACTAGAACAAGAACCTTCTCCTTTTAAAAGATTGAAGTCTTTGCAAGTTGCCCCCAACAATAAACCTTTTGTGCCTCCTCATGTGATGACCTACTTACTTGGTGGCACTCCTCACGCCGAAACTATATATGCAGATTACCTATAGGTACTTATCTGTCCACTTTTTTTATCTCCTACATACAATTTGACTTTTGATTATATTCTTCAGCTGTTTGATTCAATGTTATTGATTTTTCTGGCATGTCATCAGTCACCTTCTTCCTAAGCTAGATATATAGTTGATTTGTATCCACATTGTTTATGTTATCTGGTGGTTCTGACATTCTAAAATGCTGAAAATTAATCTGCCTTGCATTTCTTTAATTAATTGCACCTGTTCTTAATTAGGATTTGGTTAGACATGATAATTGTGTTATTAAGTTATGTGTGCACTGTCCCAAGCATTTTAGTGTATTATGTTTTTCCAAAACTTCAAATTCAATAGAAAAGAGTTTGAATTTGTCCCCCTTCATCCAGTAATTCAAGCTGGTCAGAGAATATTAGTAATAGCTTCTTCCATATTTTTTTTTGGGAGAGCCTGGAGAAGGAGATTGTGCTCGATGTTTGTTTCCTTGATCTCAATCAAGTAGTGAATTGATCGAAACCTTTTCAGCTTTCATAAACACTGGCACAACATCCTCAAATTTGGAATACCATGTGTACATGTTTGGGGAGCTGGAATCTATCACTTGCTTGTATCGATAACATCTGAAATCAATGGACTTCCTAGATAGCAACCTGAAAGTTGCACAACGTGGAAAATTTCTAGATATGTATCTTGAAACACATTGCTTGCTACTTTGAATTATTGTTAGCTATGCATATTCGAAATAGGGTTCTTAAATCCTCTTACTTTCATGCAGGTGGAGCTTGATGTTTGATACAGCTGCATCAACACCAGGAGTAAGTTGATGTCACAGATGGACTTCGTCTCGATAGTTTCCTCTGCTTACTTTGCTTGTTTGAGCAGAGAGGCTTATGAAGCAAAGGCATATAAAGCAGTATACAGCAGCCAAAAGGATGATATGAGAAAGTGCCACTGCTGTTCAATGGAATTCATCTGACGCAATGTGCATGGGTTTTTTTTTTTCCTTTAATCCTATGAAGTTGTGTACTGGTGGTAAGAACTAAAACTGAACCATATTTGTTGGCACACTCAAAAACTCTAGTTTAATCTGTGTTTCCATGAAATAGGAAGGATTCTTTTGCTACAATTTGGCCATTTATTTGTTTGGGAAAGTTCTGGTTGAAATCTTTGACCATCATAGAAACGTTAGGTGAAATTTGTTTTTGGAAAGAGTTCAATAAAGAAGAAGCTTTCCTGAAACACTGAACAGGCTCGTCTTTTCATGAATTCCAATCTCAACATTTTGGAGTTCTGAGAAACTATTAAAATCAATCTTTTTAGGATATTAAGGTTTATTTTCAGCGTCATTCGAGCTGAATATGTGTAATGTAATTGGTCATGAAAGTCTAGCAGTTAAAATGCCCCCTACCTCCCATGGGAGGCAAAGGCTCATTAATTCTTTGTTGATATAGTTCTTTCTAGAATAGATGTACATAAGAATGAATTGATTTGAAGTTATATACATGCCGCAAAATCTTGAAGGGCAAAAATTTTTCAGCATCCTAACTAACAAATGAAGTCACTGATGTTGATTGAACTTTGCAATTAACAGATCACATGGCAGAAAATAAGGCATAAGCTCTTGCAATTTCAAAATATTACAAAAAACCTTAGAATAACATAGATTGAAAGAGGCAAAGAAGCGCCATTAAAGTCTTGTGAGATCCGCGAGCAGGGATGTGGATAGGTGATCCGTATGATCCCCCGGTTCTGCAAGAAAACTGCCTTCCATGTGTAAGGTTTCTTCAGGGAGTTCATCACCAAGTAAGTAGATCTGCACATGATCAGGTATCACAAACGAGTTATCCTCGCCATGCACTTTCAAAGACTTCAATCTTTTGAAGGGGCAGGTCTGTCGTGCTTGTAAGCCAGGAACCAAATTGAGGACCTCAATGGTCTCAGAAGATATCCTTACAAATCGTGCATTGTGTAGCCCTCTGAACATATCGATAAAGTTCCGAGTCTCCTTTCAGTTGCGCTCCAAATCATCGGATGATGGTCGACGGACATGAATATCAGCAAAATTAAGAGAGGGGAGGGGAGGTCGAGCCGAGAGAAATCCACAGGACGTGAATGACTATAGCGAAAGGATGTGAGTTTCGGTGTGAAAATCTCAATCCTGTTACAACAACTATTAGAATGGAACCAGCCTTGAGTATCTAGGTTAGCTAGTTGGAGTCCGGATATTCTTAAAACCTTAAGACGGTAAAAGCTACAATGGCGCAGACATAAACTCCTGAGATTGGAACAAGCAGCAAAAGGGTCATCGAACAAATCGGTTTCATATGATATTAAACAATGGTTGAGATTCAAGGAGGTCAGATTTGCCAAACCCAAGGCAAGAGATTCAGGCATACGATAGAAAGCAACAGAAGACAATTCAAGGGTTTTCAATGATTTAGACTGTAAGATTTCGTGTACTCACAGACATAAAGAAAATGCCTAACATCCTGGGAAATTACGTGGTCTATGAGTAATGAATAAACGTCCTCAAGATAAATCCATCTGGAATAGATTTCAAAAGTACAAACCGTGAAGGAATTATCACGGTGAGACGGTACCTTGGTGACGAAATCTGAGAAGTCCTTAGGCGTGATTTATTGTGGACGGTAGCTATCAAATTTGAGACAGGGAAGAGAAGTCCACGGGAATCTCCATCGCTTAGAAAGCACACAAGTTTGGATTGCCTGTTTGAGGTAAAGGAAAGACAGAACTTTATGGATAACGTGGTCAGGTAGATCATTCAATCTGTCTATGTTTATCATGTCTTCTTGTCTTGTATCTTTGTTGCAGGACCATCGGCCTCAAAAGATCTTGCTCTCGCATTATTTGATTAGTTATAGGTTTTCCTCCTGAGCGGTGGGACTCTTGTAGTGTTGAAAAAGGGAACCGGGAGAGGGAGAAGTCCATGATGGACATGGAAAGAAAGAGGATGTACCAAACGTATGTGGGCCTCAAAGATATGGAAAGAAAACAAGCTTTAATTGCCCTCGTAACGCATAGGATCAATTTCAACAATCGCTGGAGAAAGAAAAGTGATGTCTAACCATCAGAATTTGCTACTCTCCTATCTATAATATCAAGTTCAACGAAGGAACGATGTTGATCCGCATCATTGTTCTTAAGAATCACACAGAGAATATGTCTAGAATTAACAACAAAAGAGAGATCTGTAAATAAGCGTATTCTTACGGTTACGATAACATCAGTATTTGAAACTTGGAAAGATATTTTGTTGATCCAAAACCAAACCTGATCCCATCAAATTTCAAGTTAAGCAGTTGGATTAATCCGGATATTTTGAAAACCTTTTCAGGGGGGCCTGTTAAGAAACAAAGCATAAACTCTTGAGATTGGAGCAAATACCAAAAGGGTGACCAAAACCAGTTCCATAGAGAGAGCAGCAAGCACAGAAATGCAACGAGCTGGTTAAAGCTGTGGAATTTATAACGAACAAGCTCAAGGGCGGGCGGGCTTTCGGTGAATTGCAAGTTGAAAATGCTTTTAGCAAAAGGGAAGGAAGGAATGTGTTATAATTGATGGCGGACTTAAGATGCTGCTGAACATTTTGATCTTCACCGCATCATGGCTCTCTCTCTCTCTTTTTTTTTCTATTTTCTTTTAATGGTTGTGTGTTTATGCTGCTTCACAGTGTTTTCATTCTCTCTGAACCCTAAATCCAAACTCTAAATCTAAAGAAAAAACCAACTCATAAATTCTAAGTGGGTAAACAAAAGAGATAATTTCGCAAAAAACAATTCAAAAAAATTTAAATTCAAGTAAACAATTCAAGAACATTACAAAAATTATTTAAAAAAAAATAAAAAAAATTATAAAACACAATTTCTACCAAAATTAAAAAAAAAACAAGAAATTAAGTTGACAAAATAAAAATTACAGGCCTGGGGAGAGGGTCAGCAGCCACAGTCACTCGCAGCAGATGAGTAACTTTTCTTTTCTTGGGGAAAAAGGAGCAGAGAAATAAAAATAAAAGGTTTAACTAGGGCTTTTCTTTTCTTTATTTTTTTCTCAACACCAAGCCAAGCCAAGCCCAGCTACCAGAGCCAAACAAAAAAAGAAAAAAATGTGGAGAAGAAGTAGCAGCAGTAGTATTTCTTTGATCAACCACGGCGTTAGAGCCTTCCACCACCACCTCTCCTCCTTGTCGGCTACCACCACTCCCAGAACCCTCCTTTCCTCCTCTAATTCTCCCTTGTTTCACCCTCCGTCTTCTCACTTAGCCCATAACAACCGCCTCTCCGTCCGCTTCCTCCGCACCGGCCGCGACCCCTTCACCAGGTGCTTACATCATTACCTCTTTTATTATTTTGGATTCAATTTGTTTGTTTGTTTGTTTAGCAATTAATTAAATAAATAATAGTTATGAGATAACGGCGCCTGTGAATTGGGGGATACGGATTGTGCCGGAGAAGAAGGCGTTTGTGATAGAGAGATTTGGAAAGTATTTGAAGACGCTGCCATCTGGGATTCATTTCTTGATTCCTTTTGTGGACCGAATTGCTTATGTTCATTCTTTGAAGGAAGAGGCTATTCAGATCCCTGATCAGTCTGCTATTACCAAAGACAATGTCAGCATTCTCATCGATGGCGTCCTCTATGTCAAGGTCCCCTTTCTTCTTTTCTTTTTATTTTATTTATTGAATCAGCTATTAATACCAATACCAAAAACAATCTTATTGAACAGATTGTGGACCCTAAACTTGCCTCTTATGGTGTTGAGAATCCCATCTATGCTGTTGTTCAACTTGCCCAGACCACTATGCGTAGTGAGCTTGGTAAGATTACTCTTGACAAGACCTTTGAAGAAAGAGACACTCTCAATGAAAAGATTGTGGTATGCTATCCCTACCCTTCTTTCACCTTTCTCACTTGTTTTCTCACTGTTTTTCAAAGCGGGTTGCATTTCATTCATTCATTTATTTATTGACGAAGAAAAGGCGTTGATTGTTTGGATAATGTTTCTCGTTCAATAATTCCAAGGCTGTTGATTATGTAAAACTGCCATCATTTCTGCAGGAGTCCATTAATGTGGCTGCAACAGACTGGGGTCTCCGGTGCCTTCGCTATGAAATAAGTGAGCCCGCCGCAGTTATCTAATTTGATATTCTATGTTAGGTTTCTGTTGCATCTGCTGTAAATGCTTCACTGTCTTCTCTTCTTCAGGGGATATATCTCCTCCACGTGGAGTAAAGCAAGCTATGGAGATGCAAGCCGAAGCAGAACGTAGAAAGAGAGCTCAAATTCTCGACTCCGAAGGTAGTAAATGAAGTTTAATTTTTCCGTTTTTTGCTCAGCTTAACTAAACTGTACTTTAATCAAACTTTGTTGCAATTGCTTGCATGCATCATTTTTATCCATTTTTACAGAATTGTTAAGCCATCTCCTCACAATTAGGTCCTTTTCCAACGCTCCTTCCTGTCACATTTTCTTCCTGCCCCTGTCACATCTTTGCTCTTACATAATGCAATAACTTTTTTTCACAGTTTTATCTATAAATCTTTGTCGTTCATGACTAAACCATCTTAGGCAACCTGTTTTAAAATCATTTATTCCTTGTCCTGAGGCATTGCAATATTCCTTCATTTGCCAATTTAATGCTTAACTTTTGTATTGATGATTTTTAACAGGAAAGAGACAGGCCGACATTAATATTGCTGATGGTCACAAGAGTGCTGAGATCTTGGCATCACAAGGTTAGTTTTCTTATGTGCTGTAAGAATTTCATTGATTACAAGTTTCTTTAGAGACAGTTGTAACCTCTCTAGTACTGTTTTGAAATAGAGCACACTTTACTTCTCTAATGTTCATCATCTAATTACCATTATTTCTTTATGGAAACTCCATCCTTCTACAGGAGAGAAACAAGCTATCATTAACAAAGCACAAGGTTAGTTTTCTTGTGTCCGTGTTTGTGCAATAATCCATTGATGCTCCTCTATATTTCATTTTCTAGACCCACAAGCCATTATAAAATATTAGATAAGCAAACAGATTTCATGAGGCAATATTATGGCTTATTTGATACAGCTATCCTATAGGTAGCTAATCTCATTCTCTTTCAATCCTTGTCTTTCTTATGTCCTTATGTATTTGTGAATTACTCCATTGATTATGATTGGGTTTTGTTAGGGATGGCTGTAACATCACTAGTATTGTTTTTTAAACAAACCACATGACATGAGAACATTTTTGTTATAATCATACTTTCCAATCTGTTGAAACTTTTACATGACAGTGCTAATACCAAGTTGCGCATAAAATAGACTGGGCATTTGGGCTCTTAATTTTCTCTTCTGGCTGCCTTGGATTGTTAAGTTTGATGTAATCCTCTAGCATTTCGTTTTCTAGATCCATTAACTGCTCTGAAGTATTTAATAACAAACCAGACTTGATCAAGCAATATTACGGCATATCTTTATCTAGTTTTCATTTACCTTGCAATCCTATCATTAATATTTCAGGTGAAGCTGAAGCCATCTTTGCTAAAGCACAAGCAACAGCCAAAGGAATTGCCATTGTGTCAGAGCATATTAAAAAGAGTGGGGGAGTTGAGGTGAGGTTCTTTACTTAGATTGTGATGTGGTTGCATTGGGATTTAAAATCTCATCTAAAAGAGAGATATTCCTTAGATTAGTTATTTTTACACATGTTTTATACCATATATATGATTTATGATTCACTCATTTTAGCATATGCTAGAGAATCAATTGTGCCATGTCTAATGTGCATCAAGGCTCAAGTTTGTGGCATGATTTGCAGGCAGCTAGTTTGAAAATTGCTGAGCAATATGTGGGAGCTTTTGGTAACATTGCCAAAGAGGTAAGGAGATTTACTCAGATGCACATGTGATTGTCTAGTTTGATAAGCAGTTAGTTGACAACTTTCTAATGTTTTTTTCTTTTCATTTTTTTTTTCAGGGAACAACAATACTGCTTCCCAGCGCTACTGGCAATCCTGCCAATATTATGGCTCAAGCTTTCACTATGTACAAGAGCCTGCTTGGTAATGTTTCCAATGGTGGTCGTAATGGGTCTTCTTCGTTAGCAGAAACCACATCTGCTGAATCCGTGGATTCTACCACAGTTTTAGAGGACAATGCTTCCTCCTTTGCAATCAAATCCACGGGTGAGAGTGCTAGAGATAATGGCGAACCAGGATTTTCACTTCAGAGCCGCAAAAAGGGGAAAGCTGAATAGAGTTTTAAGGAATATGAAGGGAGGATAGAGTTGATTCTGCCAAACAAATCCAACAAAGGAACCACCGCCAGCCATGGTTTTTTTTTTTACCAGTTGTATGACTAATTAAAGTCCGATTCCAAGTTTAGTATTTCAAAGAGAGAAGTTGAACATAGGCCACTCTTAGTAATTTGGGGGGAATTACGGAAAACATTCAGTTTGTTCTTTTATTTGCTCAATTGTCATCGTTTTCTCACATTACCAACTTCAAATGGACGGAGAGTTTTGCTAACAAATTTATATGGCAAGAACAGGAACCGTTGAGGTTATTTTGCAGATGTTGTGATGACCGTTTTATGGTACTCTTGTGCACATTTCCTAGCTGTCTATCAAGCTGGTTTCTGTTTCTTTTGAACTTGTGAAGGTGTTTTATTAAAGGCGCTGGCCTCGACAACCATTGAACAGATGATCATTACGGGATAGAGGGTAAAAGCATGCATTTAGCTTCTATGCAAAGACAAGTTTTCTCCGACAAGCATTGGGTATGCAGAATGATTCTGGAGTCTGGACCCCGAATAGTTGTTTTCCAAACTCAGTGTGCGCAAAACAATGTGGCCCCAGCAAAATGGAACCTCCAGGACCTTTAACTGAGGATGGCCTGAGGGATTCGAAGTTCAAACTCTGCAGCAATCAAAATCTCGAGTCATGGTGGAAAGAGGGCATAGATGCGCTTTTTCAAATTGGATGCACGATTAAGCAACAGAATAACTAGTAAAAGCAGGGCTGTATCAAGAAAGAATGAAAAGAACAATACCGTAAAATAGTTGAGTAAAGCAACAGAAAACATGAAAAATATAATAGTTGAGTTGAGTTCATGCATGCCATTAATGTGTATTAACTCCTATTATATGTTCACAGAAAAAGAAAAGGCGAGAAAAAACGATACAGTGGCCGGGAAAACCCACCTCAAAGCTCTGTCTCTCATATTCAAACATGGAGCAAGTGCAGATATACAAAAAGAAGCAGAAAGAGGAGACGAGAATTGGAATCAAAATAATCCAAACAAGATGGAGAAACCAAGAACAATGAGCCAAACAATATGAACAAGAAGCAGAGCTTGAGCAGCAGCCCCATTATTTCCAACCTCACAGAAACCCTTCTTGGTCACCTTTGTCCCTGCGCATCGTGCATCATCACATCCACACCAGTAAGTCACACCGTCCACGCCACAAACTGGGTCTGGCCGGAAGCACTTAACAGGGCAGGAGGAGACAGGGGATCTTCTGCTCCATTCTCCGCACGCATCATCATCATCATCGTTGTTGTTGTTGTGGTCTAGGGTTGGTAATCGGATTGGATTGGCATCTGATCGGACGGTGGGGGCAGAGAAGAGGGCAATGGAGGCAATGAGGAGGAAATGTATTAACAATGTGGATGGAATCATCATCATCATCATCATCTTCTTCTTTGGATAAATCATGGGAAATTCCAGTTCCCGTCAAGAAGATGAAATCATGGAAATTAAGACAAAAAGGAAAGGTAATTACAGAATGAAGGCATATACTAATCTTAGCTTAGCTGCTTGAGGTTGGCCGCCTGGCCCCTCTCATGTGTCCTTTTCTTTTTCTTTAGGTTTGTTCGCCAACTTTTATCTGTCTGCTCTTATGTGCTTTTCTTGCCTCGTAATGCAAAGCTTACACCACACACACGTCTTTCAAAAGACTCCTCCTTTGTAATATTCACATGAAAATAAATAAATAAAAATTCTTAAATTAACAACAAAAGAAAAATGTGAATTACTACAATGTTTATTACTATACTAGAAAGAAAGAAAGATGATTGCCAATGATGATATAGAAAACATCCAAGGTTTTTGTACTTGTAATAATTATAATATGATTTAAAACTATTTAATGTTTTGCTCTATGATTACCTTCATGTGGCTGCCATATACTAATTAATCTTTCCTATTATTTTCTCAAATTCATTTTATTTTACACTTGTGTTGTGTGTGTATAACTCAAACTTACCCATCAAATTAGATTAAATATTTGTAGGATTATTAATTAAATAATTGAAATACATCTTTTTTTAAATCATATCATAAGAATCCAAAATACAACAAAAATAAGCAAAAATGAAATTTTTTTTCCTAAATGGATATGCAATTTAAATTATTATTCATTCTCAATTTGAAAGAGATATTACAAATTTTATCACTTGATTTTATGGTTTTATTAAGAAGGGGTCCAATTGCAATATAATTATAATATCACACATAATTCAGTTGTATTATCCAAAGTAATTGTACAATCACACTAAAAAGAATAAATCAATCTCATCCTTTGAAAGATGAGGGGCTTGTGTCCTGGGAAGATCATATGCATCCCCGTTGTTGAGACAATGTTTATCTCATCATTGAAGAGATGTGCGATTGTATTAGAAAGATTATGTCAATCACTTCCAAGATAAACTATATTATAGTACTAGGAAGACATTGCTTTCTTCTAAGGTAATTGTGCAATCATACTAGGAAGAGTGAATTCATCCCATCTTTGGAAAGATGAAGAGCTTGTATCCTAGGGAGCTCCTGGAGAATAGAAAGTATTGTTACTATAAACAATTTAATTCATATATAAGAAATTTACATTCTTAGTTGGTGACCATTATATATATACATTTCCCTTTAAGGTACAATCAATTTTATGATACTTTTGCTGAGATCATAGTCTTAGGCCTAAAAGATGAAAGAATAAAGTTTCTCCAGTGGATGTCTTCTAGGAGGTCGCCGAATAGAGTTCTATAATGATATAATTTAAATTGATACTCCACTTGTACTGTAATGTTTTGAATATAAAGACATAGGAAAAGGCTAGAAAGCCCTTGAATGCTTAGATGTAGGAATAAATTAAATGAGGGGTATTGTAGTAATTGTATAAAGAGATGATATATATAAATAGAAAGAAAAAAAAAGAGATCTGAATATTTGAGAGAGCAAACCGTGAGAGAGAAGGGAGAAAGAAGAAGAAGAAGAGAAAAGAAGGAAATTAGAAGGGAAATAGAAAAGAGTTGAAGAGAATAAGTTTAAAGGTAAGATTTAGGTTGTTAAATGTATAAATGTATGTTAATTGAACTTAATTTCAGTTTTGATGAATGTTAGGGTTTTGAAAATTTGTGTTTTGGGTTTAATTGA
>Ga0307517_10002229_pt1 | contig 31334 bp, 46 predicted proteins | sample 23_EM_MG_FD_194515 | JGI IMG/M metagenome (GOLD analysis project Ga0307517, IMG submission 194515) | Populus trichocarpa ectomycorrhiza microbial communities from riparian zone in the Pacific Northwest, United States - 23_EM | ecosystem: Host-associated > Plants > Roots > Unclassified | place... | reverse complement strand
AAACGGAGGTAGTAGTCTCCCGTACTTAGTCAGACTAATAAAACTCGTAGTCTTTTTTATTCGACCACATATGTACTCATCTGTAGGTAGAGCTATCATACCGATCCAAGTACCGATCCAAAATCAATGATGAGAACAATATCTCAATGAAGGCTCAAATCGTAAACAGTAGGTGGACATCGTTCTGGATCCAATAGAAGGATCATCAAGTTTGTACATACCTACGAAACAAGCTGGATTTAGAAAGAATTTAACCGCGAAGAAACACGCCAAGTATGCTGACAAATGTTATCGTCAATTGAAGGCCACGCTAGTTTTGCTAAGATGCCCTTGAGATGCCACCATTCCGACCCGCACCCTATTTCCCCAGGCCCTTTTCCTAGTATTGGTCTGCATGGTTCCTCCGACCGGCGAACTTAGCACCTGCCTACGGTAACTTCCGATACAACGATGGTTTGCTGTTTTCTGAACCCTAACTTGAAGTGCAGCTGCTAATTATTATAAGATATGTAAAGGTTGAATCCTATACCCTAAGATCGCCGACGACTTCTCCAGAACGGACACCGAGCACGCTTAGCAAGGTGTCGCTCAAACCATGAGTATACTCCTCAACACCTTGAACATATATCCGCGACTTGAATTCTTGGGTCTTTGTCAGGTCTGACCCTTTGGCGACTCCGAACGGAAGGAGGCGATAATTTCGCGAAATGTGAAGCTCCTGGGGACCCTCAAACGAAGGAGAATCGAACATATCCATCTCAGGGCTCGTTAGGGGGGTACTTTCAATACTACTTGAAGGAGAAGATATCGCAAAGGCCCCCGAATGCGGTTGGGCTTCAATTACCGCCTTTGATTCCGTTCTATGGGACGCGTTGCGCACAGGCACCAGTCGAACATTGGACGAGGAAGGGCGAAGACCAAAGCGTGCCCCTATGTCGGAATACTTCAGGATATTGATCCAGGATGATCGCTCGTAACCCGTTGCGTAGATAACCACGTCATATTTCTCCTCATCGGTGGCTTGACTGATAATATTTTGAGTCGCAATCGAGATCGTGGCAGCGTCGGAGACCCCTAGAGAGCTCTCAGAGGAAAGCAAAAGATCCACTTCTGCGTCCTGTTCGAGGTTCACGGATTTGATGAGAGTATACGGTTTGATGGTGATACGTGGTTCGGCGTGGGCGATGTCATAGCCAGTACGGTGAGCAATACCATCGTCTAGTCGCTGGTTGTAAATAATTTCGTACAGCTGCTGACGCTGTTTCATTAGTACTAGCCAAGATATAGCGACTAATGATACGGACCGACTCCAAAGTGCGGGCGTTTACCACGCCGTAATTTGTTGGCTCGTATTCCGAGAGCCTTTTATCCCTCAGGTGTCTTGACGGCAAGGAAAACCAGGCATCCGTCGCTACAGAACCGCATTAGACGAGGTCATCTCGAATTTTTCGAAACACTCACACTCTGGATCGAAAATTTCATTCGCAAAGGGGGAGTCGTCGCTCGGTTTCAGTGCCCCCTTTCGAATCAACAAGTCGATATGATGCCTCATAGGTGAAGGGAGGTTGCTCAAACGCTCCCGCAAATCCATCGTAACCTCTGCAGCGGACTGCCCAGATCCAATCACCGCTAGACGGAGAGGCCTAGATTGGATAGCTTCATATACCGTTGCAAGGATATCATCGATGGAGGTTGCATAGGCTGAACTGTGAATAACATGCGGATGCTTCACCAACGGCTGAATAAATGTCGGGACACGAGGAGAACCTCCTGGGGCGAGGATGATGTTACCTGGAGAAGACAACGCTATTAGCACCTGCCAGATCAAATCAGGGGCTTGACGTACTGGATCTAACGATTACTTCTTCCCCAGTCGAAAGATTGCGGTACCTAACGGCGATGGTGTCGTCGACGCTTTCGATGCCCACGACTTCGTGGCCGTAAATCACGTTGACCCCTTTTTCTTGCACACGTTGGGCTGCCCACGAGAGGTAATCTGAGTACTCTTTACGGGTTGGAATGGTCGAACCACGGTTGATGAATGATACCAAACGTTCTTGGCTATGCAGATAATTTAAGAAAGTGTATGGGGATTGGGGATTTCGCAAGGTTGCGAGGTCCTTCATAAAGCTGTTCGACAAGATGGGTAAGAACTTTCAATCATCTTAACTTTCGAACGAATTAACCTGATCTGCATCTTGGCGTTTGGAAGCAACATCCCTGGATGCCACCGAAAGATCTTGTGCTTCTCGATAAACAGAACCTTTTGAACGGGATGTGGGCACGAAACCTTGGGGAAACACAAGTCAACGACACCACAAGGACAAAAAGAGGATCAACAAACTTTTTGGTTCTCCCAGTCTTCTGTCAGGGCACAAGCAATAGCGATGTTTGCAGGCCCAAAGCCCAACCCAATGAGGTCGAATGCCGTATCCTTTTGCAACATTTCTACTGGAATACGGACGAGAGGAAACTTTTTTGAGCGTTCCATCTGTTTGCCTCGCTCTTATAGCAACAGGAACCGTGGACGACCATACTCCAGAACCTGGCACGAATGTCGGATCTAATCAGATTAGACCGACACATGGGTAACGCTTATCTGATAGTAACTGATTTCCAGCCAATCACGGGTGTTGTCGGGTGATATCTGATAAGATTTCATGTGAGTTTGCCTTTTGCCAAGCTTCCGCCACCTGAAAATCCTGAAAAAACTTTCTTGGAACGCCTTTTTCCCTCGGAAATCCACTTCAATTCTAGCCCTCCTCCACCCCAAACATCGGCTGCACTAATGGCATCGGGTCCTTTGTTCCGAACTCGACAACCGGTGACCTCAGCTGGCGGTCCCGCAACCACATTCCCTGACGTCTTGCTCATTTCAAATTCACCCCCATCAATTTCCCGATCCAAAAGTAATAAATTTCGTCAACACACTGAGCCCATTCCATTCTGTCTCCCCGTTCCAATATGACTTCTCCCACATTCTTCTATGGCACCTGGAACTGTCTTGAAGGTTACAGCTTCACAGAATGGCCCGATCTTTCGACGGACCGTTCTCCACCGAATTACGCCCAAAAAACATCGAAATATATCCCTCCAATCGAATCATGTCCTCGCAATGGCTCCTCTAAAAATACCCTATTTCTCGTCGCAATCGCAAGAACCATTGGGGCTTATTGTAGAACCTCGGATGTTTTGCTCGCCATTCAAACAAGCCACGACAGTTCCACTGGTCTCCTAAGAATTACTTGGGACGGGGAGAGGCTATGGGACGAACTCATTCACGAAGTAGACACTGTCATTCAAGGGAAATACAAACATCCAACCTCGATTGCCACTGTACGGGAAATTCTGTCCTTGGCAGATTACCAACACCCTTGCATAGCGCTGTGTCGCTTCGACAAGGTCAATTCCCAGGTTACCGGCGATTACCCAATAGTATTTGCCTTTAGCCCTTCAAGCTCATGTCTTGAATTATTGTCTTCAACGTCGGCTATGCATCCCACGGTTTCAACTCAGATTTTGGCCCAGGTTTCTGACCTCATTCGATATGCATCCCAGCATACCTCCGCAAAGGTTTCCGCGACCCCGGATCTTTCACCCGAAGTGTTGTCCATTTACGAGAAAGGGTCCGATGAAGACATTATTGCAGCGTACCCACATCTATCCCCCGTCAAATTCGCCCCGGAGTACCTGACTCAACGGTCCCATGATATGCCACAAGAAACGGCCTTACGTTGGTATTCGAATCTTTCTCTGGATTCCCCGGAACTCAGCTTTGAGAGTATTTCATATCTCGAGTTTCACAAGAAATCAAACCAAATAGCTCGCTGGCTGCTTTCCCTTGGCCTTGAGCAGGAGGGGCGTGTTGCGGTATGCTTAGATCGAAATCTGGTCTTTCACACCGTGATGATAGGAGTTATGAGGGCTGGAGGCTGTTATGTGCCCGTGAGCTCTTTCCCGTTCTATCATTACACTTTTCTGATGATTGTACAAGATCGATCCTGATCTTCCATTGGAGCGAAAAAAGTATATTGCCCAAAATTCTGGTGCTCAATATGTCTTGACTTCGTCGGACATCACTTCCGCGGATTTATTTGGATCCGCCACCATTTACCTTGAAGATAGTTCTGTTCAGCTCGACATTGCATGTAAAGGTGACGAGGATATCGAATGTATGGATCCCGATGGCCTTGCCTACCTACTATACACTTCTGGTGAGGATTCTGATTTGCGCCTGAAAAAAGTCGAACTTAATCATCAATAGGCACTACCGGGAACCCCAAGGGATGCCTCCTGACCCATCGCGGTTTGTCGCAAGCCATTCTAGCCCTCAGCAGTACTGCGGCCGACGTGTATATGAATGATATCAAGGAAGGACGCTATTTAGCCGTTGCTTGTATGTTTGAAAGTTACAATTTTTTCTCTCCGCTTATCTAATATGCGTCCCTCAGCCGTCGCATTTGATGTCCACCTAGCAGAGACCTTTGTTCCGCTTGCGTTGGGGATGCCCTTACTCAGTGCCCAGAGATCTCAGTTACTGGAGAGCCTCCCAACTTATGTCAATAAGCTTGGTGTTACACACCTGGGAATCGTTCCAACCCTGATAGAAGCTACTCTTAATGCCGCCAAAGAGGTGGAAGGAACGATGGCACTGAGATACATTGCAAGCGGTGGAGAGAAAATGAGTGAATCTGTAGGAACCTACTTAAGTCGTACCAGTTCATGGCTCATACTCTCTAGATCCTTGAGAAATGGGCTAATCACCCTCAAGTGCGACTTGCTAACTTCTATGGGCCAAGTGAAGTCACCATTGGTTGTTGTGCGAGGTTCATGACATCGTCGACACCAAGGGCCAACATTGGCCGCCCCCTGGCAAATGTTTCTGCTTATGTATGTTTCCAACTTATTTTTTTTCCAAGTCCCATCCACAAGAGCTGAAAATAATTCGCCAGGTGGTGGACTCAGAGATGAATATTCTGCTACGAGGCAGTGTTGGCGAATTGATTGTCGAAGGGCCTTTGGTAGGCCGCGGATACCATGAAAGACCTGACCTCACGGAAAAGGTATTCATAGAGTGGCCACGAAAAGGTTGTTGGGCCTATCGGACAGGAGATTTAGTCCGTATGTGTCACCTAATCTCCTGGAACTGCTCTTTGAATGTTAACCAACCCGTTCTAGGAATGATGCCCGATTCCACCCTTGAAATTGTGGGCCGAATTGATACTCAAATAAAATTACGTGGTGTCCGCATCGAGTCTGAAGGCATATGCGCGATTATTCGCAGGGCTACCTCACAGACTGCTTCCTTTAGTCTCGGCGTCGCCACTATCCTTGGGAAGCATCCCGCGATCAATGTCGAGCAACTAGTGTCCTTTTTTTCGTGGGAGAAGGATGTTCCAGTTTCCAGTCGCACATCCACGCGGCCTTACATCTCGATCCCCCCAAGAAGGTTAATGGAGCAAATCAAGGCCAAGTGCGAGGCAGAGTTACCCAGTTATATGCGACCCAGTCATTTCATCCCACTCGGCTGGCTCCCGCTGAGCTCCAATGGTAAAACGGATGAAAAGCTCCTGAGTCAAATCTTCCGAGATCTGGACGTCGAAACGATAACTGGGCTTTCCGGGTCTCACGAAGACAAGCTCTCTCGGCCATGCACCAGTATCGAGATGGAGGTCTTCAACGTCCTCCAAAAGCATGCTGCACTATATTTTGGTAATCCTCACCCCGACATGAACATTTTCGAAACCGGTTTGGACTCGATGGGAGTCATTCGGTTTTCAACCGGACTTAGAAAAACATTCGGAGCAACAATACCGGCCTCGGAGATCATGAAGAACCCACGCCTTTCAGTCATTGCAGCTCGCCTTGTCTGTGAATACCCACGACCTCAGTTTCCATTTGAAACTTTCACATCATTGGCGAACCTTGATCTTCCCTATGACTCCAATCACATTGAAGAAGTCCTTCCAGCATTTTCCGTACAGGAAGGTGTTCTTGCTCGATCGGCGGACCAGGATACCCTATACGTTCAACATGCCATTATCTCTTGCAAGGAGCATACTTCCTTGCCGAAGCTTAAACTTGCCTGGACAGCAGTTGTACGAAGGCATCAAATATTGCGGTACGACAGCATTTTTATTGTCAGATAGAAAAATCTAATTAGAACCTTTCTTGCCCAAGAACCGTTTTTCACTTTGGGCGAGATCTGCTGCAAATCGTACTCAACCCAGATTCAGCCCAAATAAATTGGAAATATCGGGAAGGAATCAAGTGTACCAAAGAAACGTTCGGAAAATGTTTCCGAGAACAAAAGGCTCTCGATATTGCGAGGGAAATTAATTTAAATGTCTCCTCAACGCCACCATATAGGTTCTCTGTCTACGTTATTCAAGACCACTATTTCCTTGTTTTATCCATCCACCACGCTTTGTTCGATGGGATATCACTTCCGAGGTTTTTATCCGAAGTGGAGAGAGAATACCTGGGCCTTCCCTACTTTGGGGAAATGGCGGTGGCGTCTGATGTACTCCGTCGGATATCGAACATCGATTTCGACAATGCTGAACGGTTCTGGAAAAATCAGTTCAAAGGAATTTCCTGGCCGCAAACCGTTCTCACCCCTGTACTGCCTTGGCGCGTCTGTCATCATGAAGTGCCTTTCAAAACATCGATTTCTTCGCTGAAGAAACTCGCTTCTTCACATGGAATAACTCTACAAGCTCTTCTAACTTGTGCGTTTGCTTGTATCCTTGCAAGAGATATATATAAACAGGAAGATGTCGTGTTTGGAGTATGGTCCCAATTTCTGATACAAGGATGATACTTACCCCTCGCAGGTGATTCGTTCTGGACGTCTGTTGGCTGTTGAGCACGTCGAGGACGCCCTCCTTCCTTTGGTTTCTGTCGTGCCTATGCGGGTGAACTTCGGTCAGCAGATTTCGCTCTCAGACATCCAGCTGAGCATATCCTCCACAATCGAGTATGAACATGTTCCGTTGGGAAAGGTTCAATCCTGGATTCGGCCAGGCAAATCTTTGTTTGAGTCCCTCTTTTCAATCTCTATCAACGAGTCGCCAAATAGCGACTTGTGGCTCAGTGTTGAAAGTGAGCCTCCCGAAGCAGATGTGAGTGCTTTCGACGGGGCCAATAAAAAATTACCTGCTTATAAATCACAGTATCCTCTTGCAGTTGAAATTGTTCTAGACACACGCAGAGATGCAGCTCTGCTTCGAGCTGCATTTGCTGGACAAGATCAAGACCAGATCCTACTTACTTGCCTTCAAGATTTTGAAGGGGTTGTTCACCATCTCAGCAAAGATCCCGTCACATACCTTTCTCGACCGATTCACACTATTCTGAGCCATGTGGAATCCTTCGAACCAAAAGACAGTGCTATGCAGGGAGATGACGATGCCGAAGTTGATCCAACAGCACTAGTCACTTTGCGGGTGGTAGTTGCTGACTTTCTTGAGTTCAGTCCTTCGCTCTTAGCACCCTCGACATCTTTCTTTTCCATGGGCTTAGATTCGATAAAGTCCGTTGGGTTGGCCAAATCACTGAAAAGCGCAGGGTTTTCCATTACATCGACGGAGTTGTTGAGGAATTCAACCCTCAAAACCTTGGCGAAATACTTTGAACCCAAGAAGTCGTCGAACCAAGATTACACAGAGGCGGAGAAGAACCTCGTTGGGCTCAGTCGCGAAGTCGTTGCTGAAGTAGATAAACCGAGCGTTAGATTGGGGATGGATGATTTCGTTCGCTTTTATCCGACCACCGCACTCCAAGCTGGAATGTTATCCCAGGTCAGATTCTTCTTATGTGAAGGTAAATTCTCCTGACTGTGTGCATATAGACCGTTGGATCTCAGGGTGCGCTTTATGTGCATACATTTCCTGTGCTTATATCTGGGCCAATCGACTTGAATCGCATGCAAGATGCTTGGAACATGGCAGTCCGCGCTCATGCAATTCTACGAACGACTTTCCATTTCGCAACGGAAGCGGGTGTCTGGGTGCAAGCTGTCCACACTGCAGAAACTCTAAATTGGGCCGTCATATCTACGGAAGCACCAGGAGACTACGCGAAAGCGTTGAGTCAATTCATTTCGGTCATCAATCTCGAAGATGAAACCAGCTTCGGAAATCCCCCTCTTTGGGTGCGACTGTTTTGTTCAGGTGCAGAAAGCGGAGCAAATAATCCAGTCCGACTTGTCTTTGTTATGCATCACGCATTGTACGACGGAATTTCTCTTGGACTGCTTATGGATTCGGTAACAGCGTTCTATGCCGGGATACCCTACCGTCCTGTCAAGCAATTCTACGAGCTCTTACCGCATTTTCTCCACCAAGAAAAGGCAGGGACGACATTCTGGCTCAGGAAGCTTCGCGCCTTTAATCCGACTCCCCTCAAACGCTTGCACCCTTCTACGCTTTCAAAGCCAGCTATCGTTGAGAAAGTGGTACTTCTGGATGCCGTTCAACTCAAATACGTTTTAAATAGAGCAGCCGTTACCATGCAGTGCATCGGTCAAGCTGCATGTGCAATGCTGCTGAGCAAGTACACTGGCTTACACGACATTGTTTTCGGTCATACGGTCTCTGGAAGGAACGTCGAAGGAATGGAAGAGGTTCTTGGCCCCATTTTGGTACGAGAATCGAAACACCATGAAGACCTACAATTCATCGTTTCTCCCCAAGAATACAATTCCGTGTTGCGTTCGCCTTCACAAAGGCATGCGTAACATCGAGCTTTTGAGGTACATACAGCAAGGAAACCTTGATGCCCTCCCCTGGCAGCAGGCTTCTCCTAGAGCCATTCAGAAACTCATGGGCATTGGAAATCTTTGGGACACTTTGTTCCTTTTCCAGCCTTTGCAACCTGCGGATCCCCCTTCAATCCAGGGACTTCACTGGAGATTTGACGATGATCTTGCTAATCTGGAAGCAAGAATACAGGTCAGAGGGCAGATTCTATTGGAGAAATATATGCTGACTGCGCCACTTGCATAGTATCCCCTCAACCTTGAAATGCAGCATCGTAGCTTTGGTATGATTCTGAAGTGCGCTTCGCAATCAAGCTATCTTGAGAAAGAGGACCTGGAAACGGTGGCGACGCATCTGCAAAGGTTCATCGAGCAAATTTTAGGCGATCCTGATGGTCTTATATTTGGTGAATCCCAAGAATCTCAAGGAGGTGCCTCGAGGAACGAAGCAGAGATTTGGTCTGATGATTCCACCACTACACCACAACTCGCCTTCCCGAATGGCTCATTCGACATGTCAGCCCATCAGACCATTCTCACCACCCTGACTGGCGCTCCAATGTCTGTGTTGAAACCAGGGACTTCACTTGCTGCCCTTGGAATCGACTCCATAATTGCTATCCAAATTGTCGGGAAATACAGGCAAGCTGGGATGAAGCTTACCGCGAGCGATGTCATGAAGAGCCGGACAATTGGAGAGATGCTTAGTAAAATCACCCCAAGCGGAGAAGCTTTGGCACAAGGAAGACGAAATATTGGATACGCTATGGTGAAGGGCCCTGAGCTTGCCGGTATTGAAGCGCAATTCGACGTAGCCGAGATCGAGGGTATCAGTAGAGCTTCGTCTGGAATGAAGTGGCTCATTGGGGCCTGGCAAAGGTCACGGGGAACTCGTTTCCAACACGCATTTGCCTTTCAACTTCCGCTAAACGTCGACATTACCAGGTTGAAAAGTGGATGGTTTTCCTTGTTGGATCGTCATGCCATCCTAAGATCAACGTTCGCATGTGCAAGTGAGCATCGTGAGCCGCGACTAGTCACTTTCAAGACGGCTGCTGTCAAATCATGGTCAGAAGAATATGCAGCGGACGAGCCTTCCTTTGGCTTCATACTTGCAAAGATGAAACTTCTTGTATCTACTCCTCTATCAACCAACGTCGCCCAAGCACGAGCACTTGTTGTTTCTTCCAGGCACCGTCCCTATCTCATTCTTCACCTCCATCACTTCCAATATGATGCATGGAGCCTTCAATTGCTGGCACAGGAACTGACTTGTCTATACAACGCAACCTTACCAGCTGAGATTTCAAACGACATGCTTTCTTTCCTCGACTATTACTCCCCCAACCCTCACCATTTGGCTGAACAGAAAAAATATTGGCAGGATCGCTTCTCTTCGAGCTTTCAACCAGTCATGTTCCCTGTTCTGAATGCCAATTTACGTACGTCTCATGCAACAAATCGACTTATTCGAACCAGTGATGCCTGCATACCACACGCCTCAAGATGCGAGGAAAGCGCCCGACGACTGGGTGTTTCGTTGCAATCAATTTTCTTAGCCTGTTGGGCCTCCGTACAAGCAAAAATATCCGCTTGCTGCTCCTCGACGTTTGGGCTTTGGCATTCAGGAAGAAAGGGTTCATTGGATAATCTCGCCACCCTTGCCATTCCGTGCATGAACGTGTTACCCATGCTTGTCCCTGGGCTTGAGGGAAACAGCATCCTAGAGATTGCAAAAGCCATTCAAAAGGATCTTCAGCAACGGACACATGTGGTCGAACAAAGCGACCAGGTTCAGGTAAACGAGTGGGTGGGTGCTGGGGACGAGCCGATGTGCAATGTTTTCGTCAATATCATCAAAGTCGCGCCTGTATTGCCTATGCCAGACGCAATATTGGAGCCCGTACATGTAAGTACTGTACTACATGGGGAAAAACCTTTTTCTGACTCTGTCAATCAGGCTCCTTACATCGTTCCTAACAATGCCATACTGGAAGAAACATCAATTAACCTTCCTATTACACAACTCATCAAGGACGACATCATGATTGACATTGCGACGATAGATAAAACCGATAGTGTGATGATGTCTATTGATTCGGCGGCCCACATGATGGACGCAAGTCAGGCAGACGAGCTTATGTCACGTTGGGCGAGAGAGGTAACAATGGCATTGGGGATATTTCGCCAGTAATCAGGCACCTATTTTATAGTCTGTAAATAACACTACGGGAATAGATATTGCTTAAGCTTCGTGACCGCGACGAGCAGCCGCAAGACACTCGGCCTCTAATCCCCCAAGCCAGATAACGTCAATCCCAGCATCCTGCAATTTCCGAGCCCCTTCACATTTAACGAAATCATCAGGCTCACCAACACCGATAAAGCATCTCTTCACCTTTGCGGCTATAAGCGCATCGGCACACGGGGCAAGCCCTGACGTTCGAACAGAACAAGGCTCAAGGGTTGTGTAGACGTCGGTGTGCGCCATAATATCGTTGAAGGATAGCGGGATAGAGCGAGGAAAGAGGGATAAAAGTTGATCAGGGGAGAGACTCTGGGCTTTCGCCAATGCATTCGCTTCGGCATGCGTATTACCTATAAGTTCTCTGGAATAGCCAGCAGCGAGAATGGTTGGTTTGTCTGAAAGACGAACAACAAGCACACAGCCAACGCAGAAGGCGGTGAGAGATGGAGTGCATTTCTTGGCTTCTGCGAGGGCGAGAGTGAGATATCGCATATGGTCGTTCATGTTGGACGAAGGGTATTATGTAAGCCAACTGGAACTTTGCCCACAATTTGACCACAACTTGAACCTCCCCACAACATGACTTCCCCAATCACTGACGTGCCAATGCATGAGGCACGTCCCTATGAAGTCGATGATCCCATGCAAGGCTCTGGACAAGAGGATGAAGGAGATGGTGATCCTATTCCCAACGTTTCAGACGATAGTTCGGAGGAGGGGGAGGACGATGAGGAAGAAGCACGTCGGATAAGAGAGGGCTTCATTGTCGACGAAGACGAGGAAGAGGAAGAAGGAGACGAAGAGGTTGACGAAGCCCCTCGAAAACGTCGCAAGAGACGAAAAAGGCACCATCGAGGTAAGCCGACCCTATTGTTATTTCTAGATATCTCTTTAACCCTTCCTTTTTTCAAATTTTAGAAGAAGAAACATTAGAAGATGACGACCTGGACTTACTTGAAGAAAATACTGGAGGTGCTTTTAAGCGAAACCGCCGCTTGACTCGCCTCCGACACCACGGCGAATCTCCCTCTCCTCCGGCGGCTTCGTCTTCGACTCGGCGAGCAGTCGTGGAATCCTCAGAGGACGACCTTGACAACGAAGAAGCAAACGAAGTTCCTGATATACGGAAGATCTGGGATGACGACCGTAGGGGCGACGACGATGACGAGGGCTTGTCAGATTTCATTGAGTACAGTGATGAAGAGGAAGGAGGTGTCGCTATGAGTGAAGAAGCACGGGAAGCTAGGAGACGGGAGAAGAAACAAGAACAACTGCGTCGCAAAAGAGCCCGCGCCCGTCCTGAACTCGCGGGCATTGACGCAAAGTAAGTCTACCTCTACCACATTACCGAACCAAAAAATAATATTAGCTAATTCTAGCGCATGGGACGAGATTCACGACGTTTTTGGAGACGGGCACGAATATGACTGGGCATTAGTTGGTGATGACGAGGCCGAGTACGAAGAAGAACATCTAAAACCAGAGATGAAATATCAGGATGTCAGAACCCTTACTTTATATCGTTGTGGCACCGTGCTAACTTCTTTTGATAGGTTTTTGAGCCTTCAGAAATCAAGAAGCGGATGCTCACAGACGATGATGATCTCATTCGCGGACAGGATATCCCCGAGCGAATGCAACTCGCAACTTCTTCCTTGTCCCAGTCATCTACATTGTCATTGCACACTCCACTGACAGAAGAAGACCTTGGAGGAGCAGCTATGTGGGTCACTCAACGGTTGTCCCCGCAAAAGAACGCCGAATTCTTCAGTCCTAACGGAGTTCACCAGAACCTTAAAGGTGCTCTTGTTATGGCGGTCACCTTTGCTCTTCGACAACTTTTTGTGGAGGAGTATGAGGTTCCCTACATCTGGGCTCACAAACGGGATTATGTCACATATTTCGACGTCCATGATATCCGATCTCGCTTCGAACTCCTGAGTCTCGCAGAACTGTGGCGGATCAATACCATGGGCGAAAAATATAGGTCCCTTCTGGAGCGCCGACGAGCTTTATTCGCGTCCTATGAGCGGCTCCAGGTTAAGGATGACTATTATGAGGATGAAATAAAACCTCAAATCGACAGTGTGGAAGTTGTGGCAGATGCAACGGAGTGGTTGTCAATGAAATATAAAGACAAGAAGCAGGACGCGAATTCCGATTTCCGATTTCACGACGACGAGGAACCCGAGGTCAGTAAGAGGAGGAAGATGCCTAGTCGGATCTCTGCATACGAAGTTACGAAAAAGAGTATTGTCTCCAAACTGGCCGAGGTAAGAGCAAATTTACTCCTAATAATCAACGCAAATAAAAATTTCACCACGCATCGCTAGAAATTTGGTATTCAGCCACAGCAAGTTGTTTTGAACTTCCTAGCGTCACATCAGATTCACTTTGTGGATGATCTGGACTTCAACCCTATAGCTTACGCAGAGCAATTTGCCGACTCTGTTCCAGCCAAAGCGCAGTCTCCGGAAGAGTTGCTTCGCAAAGCTCGTATGATTTTCTCTACAGAGCTCGGCAAGGATCCTCTACTTCGCAACCAAATCCGCAGGTTATTCAAGGAGGAGGCATCGATCACCGTGGAACCGACGGAGCGAGGGATCACTAAAATTGATGAACACCACCCATACTTCGTATGTCTCAAACATTCCGTTCTTAACTTGTTCTTACTTGTTTATTTATTCATCACAGAATTTCAAATATTTGAATCAGAAATCCATCCGTGAGATGCTTGAAACTCCTCAGTTCTTACATATCCTGGCTGCTGAAGCTGAACACCTTGTCACAATCTCGGTCTTCATTCCCCCAGAAGCCAAAGCCGATTTTGAACGCAAGTTACTCGATGCATTCTCTTCGGACAGTTTCACCGAGTCCGCACAAGCCTGGAATGCCGAACGTTCCCGAGTTGTTCAAGAAGTCCTGGACCAACATTTAATACCCGCTGGAGTTAAATGGGCAAGGGAATATATTCGCGAGGAAGTAGAAGATTACCTCGCTGCTAAATGCAGTGACCAACTGCATTCTGTGAGTAATCCGCAATGGATCGACACCTACTTTAATGCTGATTTTTCAACAGCGGGTTGATGTCGCACCATACATAACGCGGGAACTACGAACAGGTGAATCGACATCCTCTGTATTGGCTATCTCTTGGGGCAAAGGCGACCCTCACAAAGACGCCATAACATTGGTCTATGTCGACGAAGCCGGTCGCATGCGAGAACATACAAAAATAGATAACCTTTACGACACAGACAACATCGACGAATTCGTTGACCTGCTGACAAGGCGGAAGCCTGATGTTGCCGTCGTGGGTGGTTTCAGTATCGTCACTCTCAAACTTATGCACCGGGTCAAAGAACTATTTCGGGGTTCTCCAAATCAGGATGGTGATCCCTTGAGGGGTGAGGGAGCCTTTGACATTCCAGCCATATATGTCCACGATGACGTTGCTCGAATCTACCAGCATAGCAAGCGAGCAGCTGACGAATTCAGTGCATTATCGCCGACTGCTAAATACTGCGTGGGATTGGCGCGTTATGTTCAAAGCCCTCTGAATGAATTTGCAGCCCTTGGCCCAGACATTACTGCGATATCCTTCGACGAAGACAATCAGCATCTAGTGCGTGTTTCCATCCCCCCCCTTTTTTTTGACGTGCTAAGACTCCAACAGGTCCCGAAAGGTAAACTCTTGAAAGCATTTGAACAAGTACTCGTCGATGTTACAAACAAAGTCGGAGTCGACGTCAATCGCGCTGTTGCAGATTCATATTACCAGCACCTTCTACCCTTTGTTTGCGGTCTAGGCCCAAGAAAAGCTCAGGTATTGGTCAAGAAAATTGCTGCACAGGTTCGTGACATCATTACCTTGTGATTACAATAAGTTGACAGGAGTCGTTAGGGAGGTACCCTTGTTAATCGTGACCAGTTCATTAAATCTGGCTTGCTTACGACAAAGATTTTCTTGAATGCTTCTGGCTTCTTGCGCATTATTCAAGATCGCGAAATGAAACCAGGAAAGTATCGACCCGATGACGAAACTGCTCCGGATCCTTTGGACGACACTCGCATCCACCCAGAGGATTATGAACTGGCTCGGAAAATGGCAACCGATGCACTTGAACTTGATGAGGAAGATATCCATGATGAACACCCTTCTCAAGTGGTGACTGTCATCATGAACGATAAGGATCGGGAAAGGAAACTCCTGGAACTCAATCTCGATGAATTTGCGATCAGTCTATTTGAGGCGAATCACGACCAAAAACGCCATACCCTCAATGTCATTCGTGAGGAACTTCTCAAACCTTTTGCGGAGAAGCGACAGAAATTCCACTTCCCCACTGACTGGGATATTCTCACAATGCTTAGTGGAGAGACAACAAAAACTCTCAAGGTTGGTCTTATCGTGTCCGCCCTCGTATTTCGCATTCAAAAAGAAAACGTAAACGTTCGTCTCGATTCTGGGATCGAAGGCGTTATTTCCGCCCAAAATTTAACAGACAACACTCAAAATCCATTTGATGTCGTGAAAAAGGGTCAAACCATAACAGGAGTCGTCGTCGAGACTATGTTCCAACTCGACCATGATGAATTCTCTGTCGCTTTATCATGTCGACCAGAGGACCTTGCAGAGGGAGACCGAGTCATCAGACAAGTGAACCATGATTCAAACTGGGATGAAAGTCGCTATAAAAAAGACCAGGATATGCTTACGAGGAAAAAACGTGCCGAAACGGATCGTACACGCCGTGTCATCAAGCACCCCAATTTCCATAATTTCAACACTTTACAAGCCGAAGCATATCTCGAGAAACAGCAGCGCGGCGATGTTGTCATTCGGCCATCCTCTAAGGGAGTCAACCATCTTGCTGTAACATGGAAAGTTGATGACAAGCTATATCAGCACATTGGTATGAGTTGTTGTCTTCTTATTGGCTGCGAACTTATAATATTTGGCAGATGTAACGGAGCTTAATGCCGATCCCTCTGGTCAAACTACTGGGGCTCAGCTCGTTGTTGATGCCACTCATACATACTCGGATTTGGACGAGCTTATTGTCAACCATATCCAGGCGATGTCACGTCGAGTTGAGGAACTCATGGCTCATGAGAAGTTTAAACAAGGCTCTGAGGATGAACTCCGTATGTTTTAAATAATTGACATCGCACAGTTCATAATCTCACGCTTTCTCAGACCTCTTTCTGAAGAACTTCCTGGCGGCCAACCCAGCTAAAAGTATGTACGGCTTTACACTCAACAGAAAGCGTGCAGGCCATTTCAGTTTGTGCTTCCTGGCCAACAAGAACTCCAATGTTCAAACATGGGTGAGTTTGACTTCTCGTTGATATCTTCAATTTCATTCCCTGATTCGTCCCTTCAGCCAATCCGAGTTACTCCAGAAGCCTACTATCTGTTTGATGCTGCAGCTGTAGGAGTTCCCGAGTTATGTGATGCATTCAAAGTCAGGTAAGTTTGAAAAACTATCGGACTCGTTCATTCGCTCACAGCCTTGTAGACACCTTCACGAATCCCAAAATCTTGCTGCAACTGGTGGCAAGACTCCGTTTGGCGCCGGAATGCGTACACCTGCCAGAACTGGCGGTGCCACACCAGGGCATCTGTCTGTTCGTCAAGTTGGTCGAACACCAAACCCTTATGGTGGGGGTTCTCAGACGCCTTTTGTCTCAAACATCCCTCCAAGTTTCGTGCCTCCTCAACACACTAGCTTTGGATATCAGACACCATCTCATCGACCACCCGTTTTCCCTGTGCAAGCCCCGCCTCATCCCCCCAATATAAATTCTTCTCGACCTTCTGGTGTCTGGCAATCATACCCTTAGTCATTCTTATGTTTATGGATTTTGTTGTTAATCCCATGTGTAAAACAGTATATATCACGCGCAAATTTTTTTATGTCATGTTTTAATTTGAAGACAGTATTACAGGGGGGGAATCCGAATGTAAAAACAAAAGCTCTTGAATTTTAGTGTTCAACATGTTTAATATCATGTACAAAAACTGTTCTCGTTGAATCGCCATGCAACCCACGGTTACTACTTGCACTGACAAGAAAACGAGCGCCAGAATCGATAACTAAGTGGATACGTGGTCAGAACCAGAGTAAGATATATTCTTAGGTACTCACGCATTTGAGAGATATAACCTCCATGGTGACCTGGGATGATCTTGAACTGCACAGCGCTTTTCGTCTTCGACCAGCTATCTTCTGCGCTTTCTGCCACGTTCCAAAGTCGGATATTATCCACAGAGGCACTGCCAACAAAGGGTTTGAGTGAAGGCGCTAAGAAAATAGAGGAAGGCTTGGAACTTCACCAAGCAATATGTCTAGCATCAGGAAATGCCACGACACAAGACACGACGCCAGAACTGGTGGGATTACGAAGTGTTTTCAACAGTCGGGGTGTATTGGCGGGCCCTGACTGTCCAAGAACACGGACGTCCCACACATCGACAGTGCCGTTCCGTCTTCCTGCATAAATTTGGCCGCCATCGGCTGACCAACATGCCTAAGGTTCAAGAGTCGTATCTAGCTATAGAAAAAGCAATAAATTCAAGCGTACCGAGAGGCACCATGGAGGAGTTTTTTCGCTCATCCATAGCCTTCCGACTCCGCGTCCGTGGCTTTGGACTCGCCTATCCCAAAGAATCACCTGTCCATCAATGAATGCGGTCATGAGTAACTCGGGAGACGAGTTCGCGTAACTGGCGGGTTCGAAGAGCGGTGGGGCTCCTTTCGGAGGGGGGATGGTGGTAGAGATTCCCCGAGAAGCTGTCTGCGCTTGTTGTGAATGAGAGCCTCCGGGCATCGCAAGTTTGGTTTCACTGAGAGGTGGAGCGGGAAGGCTTTCCTCCGGGACATCATCGAATAGAGGATCAAAGGAAGCGTCTGAACGTGCATCTGAGTCAATTGGCGGATGTTGCGAGGTATCAGTGGCTCCATCTCCCATGAGAGGCGGTTTTGTTGGATCTGCAGCATCCGCCACAGCGTCTACATTCATACTGTCCGATCCAGGATGGTTCCTATCGGCATTTTCTTGTCCAAAGGGCTGTCGTGTGGAGTTGGTGGCTACTGGAGGGGACATTTGCGCATAAGTTGATGCGGTAGGGCGTACTGCAACGCTTGTCAATTGTGCATTATGGGCAGTAAAGTTGCGAATGTTTTGCCCCGTATTGAGATCCCATTGCTACAATTGAGAAAAATCAAAAAGTTCGTTTAGAATCGATCGACTTGCTTACAATCGCGACGCCATCCCATCCGGCGCTAAAAAAGCCTTTCTCGTCATAATCCAAGCAGAGGGCTGAGATGGGAGTGCGATTATGTCCAGTCATAACATGGCACAACCTTCCAGGTTCGTGACGCAGCGTAAATAGATTGATAGCTCCTGACTGATTCCCACAGATGGTTAGTATTGAACAAATATTGGAAAGGTCAAATCAACAGACATCCGTCCCTGCCAAAGCCCACAAGGCATCGGATTGCATAGCAAGGCTATAAACCGGAGCGAGGCCCGATTCCTCTTCCCCGGTCAACTTGGGTGGCTCCGGAGGCAAGGAAGGGTTCTCCCACCAGCAGCGGAGCTGTCCCGACTTCATGAGCCCTTCTACGACGGCTGCGTGGTGTCGTTGGGGAGCAGTTAGAAAGTTCTTGCTATTGACAGCGGAAAATATATCGTAGTCCCTGATGTACCCATCCTCTGAGCCTGTGAGAAGGTGTGACATGCATGAAGACGAAGCGAGAGCATGCGTTGAAACAGGATGCGGAATTGCACATATAGCTTCTACCGTATAGGATCGCGGTGCCTTGTCCAACGGGAAGGCCAGGGTATTTCTTCTAATATGTGCAGGGGAAAGGGGGCGGTTCCGAGTCGTTGAGGGTGCTATGAATGGCAAATGGCTCAGAATTGTCTGTAAATTACAAAGAAAGAAAAAGAACCTCGAGGTGGTGTTGACGGTGAGCGAGGTGCGGGACTGGATGCCTGTTCGCTCGCAGGGGGTGGAGGGTCTTCCGTTAAACCCAAGTCCAGGGATGGCTCGTCTTCCTCTTCATCCTCTTCGTCCTCCTCTTCTTCCTCTTCTTCGTCGGAATCATCGGTCGGAGAGTCCTGTACCGACGATAAAGTTCAATAATTGGAGGATCAAGGATGACGATCTCAGGAAGCGGGTACACACACATCGTCGCCATCCTCTGTCGCGTCATCCGCACCTTCTCCAGGAGCCATATTGAGCAACGCATCCGGATCGTCGTCCATTTCTGCCTCAGCATCGGCGTCGTCTTCACCGTCATACAAGTCTTCGAGAGTGTCGTCTTCCGAATCGTACTCTACGTCCACCATATTTATCTCTGTCTTGTGGCTTGTGGATAGAAAAGGCAAGGTGTAATCAATTGCTGAACTTGCCAACACCTGCCTTTTACATAACCCTGACCATCGACCATGGTTTTGGCCGACCTCGGGAGAAAGCTCAATGCAGCTCTTTCGGCACTGAACAGGGCATCTGTTGTAGATGAAAAGGTGTGATTAAAGCCATCCGTCCGCTCAGCGCATCAATGTTCTTAACCTTCAGGTGCTCGATGCCACACTCAAAGAAATTACCGCAGCGTTGCTGGAGTCAGACGTAAATGTCAAACTTGTTGCATCTCTTCGTTCAAAGGTGAAGGCGAAAGTCAAACTTGCCTTGGAGGGAAATGCGGACAAGTCGAAAGATAGCAATAAGAAAAATATGATGCAAAAGGTTATGTATCCAACTCATCCTCATTTAGATCCAACTCAAACTTACTCGATTTTGCATCTATAGGCTGTATTTGATGAATTGGTTGCATTGGTGGATCCAGGCGTAGAGCCTTACAAGCCAAAGAAAGGCCAATCTAATGTCATAATGGCAGTGGGTCTTCAAGTGCGCGTTCCCCACTGAAGTTGACTACATACATGTCGAAACCAACTCATCTCATCGTATATTATATAGGGCAATGGTAAAACAACAACCTGCACCAAGCTCGCTGTCCATTATCAGAAGCGGGGATTTAAGTCTGCCATCGTCTGCGCAGACACTTTCCGAGCCGGTGCATTTGACCAAACGCGCCAATCTGCGACCAAGGCGAAAGTGGCCTATTTTGGATCATACACAGAGACGGATCCAGTGTCTATTGCCGGCCAAGGCGTGGCGAAATTCAAGAAGGAACGGTTCGATGTTATCATCGTGGATACCTCCGGACGGCACAAGCAGGAGTCAGAACTCTTCCAAGAAATGGTGCAAATTGGAGAAGCCGTCAAACCTGATATGACCGTCCTCATTCTAGATGCAAGCATTGGTGAGAAATATTAGTTAACCCGCCGCTTAATCGGACCTAGATATTCCAACTTGCAGGTCAGGCCGCTGAAGCTCAGAGTCGCGCGTTCAAGGATGCCGCGGATTTTGGTGCCATCATTGTGACGAAGATGGATGGACATGCCAAAGGTGGAGGGGCTATCTCAGCGTGAGTTTTCTTGTTATTGAATGAAAGAAATATTGGGACCCTCCGATTTTCAGTGTGGCGGCTACAAAAACGCCTATAATATTCCTTGGTGTGGGAGAACATTTACATGATCTCGACCGGTTTTCGCCTCAACCTTTCATCTCGAAACTCCTCGGCCTGGGAGATATGCAGGGACTCATGGAGCACATGCAAGATTTAGCTACACAAAACCCAGACAAGCAAAAGGAAATGGCCAAGAAGCTGGAAGAAGGAAAGCTGAGCATCCGGGATTGGCGGGAACAGATCTCAAATGTGATGAACATGTACAGTCTGCCTTTAGCAACAATCTTTCAACATTTCTTCAATAACTTTATACAGGGGACCCATCAGCAAAATCGCATCCATGATACCGGGTCTACCCCAGGATTTGCTTCAAGGCTCTGATGAAGAGGGGTCATTACGGATGAAGCGCATGATTTATATCACGGACAGCATGACTGCAAACGAGTTGGACTCGGATGGATCCCTTTTTATGGAAAATGGAAAGGACGGAAAGCCCATTGGTTTGACATGGAGGGTGACTCGAGTTGCCAAAGGCAGTGGGACGAGTGTGAGAGAAGTCGAGGAGCTACTATGCCAATATCGGATGATGGCGAATATGGCGAAACAGGCGGGTGGAAAGAACGGATGGTGAGTGCGCGTCGATAACGGAGACGCCTAACATTCATGATTTAAAAAGGCTACAAGCGATGCAGAAAATGCAATCTGCTGCTGGGGGGAAGGGGCGGGGAGCAGGAGGTATGCCAACGCCTGCTCAAATACAGGCCATGCAGGTAAGTAGCAGATGTCGATGGCGCGTAACATTCTGTTGACAAGAAATTAGCGAGCAATGCCGCCTGGTATGCTGCAGCAAATGCAGCGGCAAATGAAGGGCGGGGGTGGGATGCAAGAGATGATGAAGGCGATGATGCAAGGACAGGGAGGAGACGAACTCGACATGGAAGAGATGCAACGTACGTGAGCAGCAGAAAATCACTAAAAGCTTTGGACTAATGTACAAGAACAGGGATGATGTCACAGATGGGCAACGGACTTGGAGGGCTTGGCGGTGGAATGGGGGACATGCTAAAGATGATGGGCATGCGGTAATTAGATATACATTCTACTTTTTCAACATCTTTTTCTGGGACGATGCAGCAGCCTTGTTACCGAATATGAGTGCTGAGGTATGCTTATCGGCGCCAGTGGACTTTGAAATAGCGGTTGAGTTGGCAAAGATGATCTGCAAAAGGAATATTGAGGATGTTGGAAGTGACAAGGTGAAAGAAGACATGCCTCCCACAACCCCCATACACCAATTGTGAAGGAGAAGAAAAAGAAGATGGAGGAGAGTGAACCGATGTCGTTGGTGTTCCAAGCAAGGAAAGCAGATATATTTGCTGCAATTGTCAGAGGGTAAAGAAGGGGCTGATTCGCAGGGGAGTCGACAGTGGATGGAATGGGTGGCTTTGAGGAAGGGACCTGGTAAGTGGTGAGACGGGAAAAGTGAAGAAAAGCAAAAGGCGGACATTGAGGAGGAGGGCGAAGGCAATGGCGAAGAGAGAGAGGGCAAAATGGAGGGCAAGAAAGGATTCAAGCGGGGTGAGCTGGTCGGTGGGTGACTCGACGAGGAAGAGGAGAAGACGGGGGAAGACAGCGAGAACGGTAGCCTGGAGGACGAGGAGGACGGTGGCGAGGATTGACCAGGACATGAGTGTCAAACCAAGTTTAGCCTCACACGCCATGCAAGAGGACGACTTCTTCCGCACCGTCCACTCCCGCATCCTCAACACTCTCAACAAAACATACCTCCTCCCCGTCGACCACGACGAGGTCCAGGTATTTGCGTACAGTAATTCTCGACATCTGCCTAATTCCAATCCAGCGTTCCAACATCCACCATCGTTTAGTCCAATTTGTATTCGCAGGCAGAAACTACGTCGGGCCCGTAAAAGAGGCTCTCCAGTTTGGTCAACACCGCAGAGGTTCGTCCTTGCCCTTGCTGTCTTGATTTTATTTTATTTTCCTTGCTTTCTTTAGTTCTCGACCTCGGTACCGGTTGTGGTTCCTGGTCCGTCCCGCCCTCTTTTTCCGCTATCGCCGTTCCTCCGCTCATCTTCGCAGGGCAATTGACATCGCCGACGAATTCCCCAGAGCAGAGGTCATTGCTGTGGACCTCGCCCCCATCCAGCCCAGGTTTGTCGCGTTGCCGAATAACCCTCCCTCCTCTCACCCCACGCCTCCCACAGCCAGGTTCCCCCAAATTGCACGTAAGCCACGCGTCTCCTCGTGTCTTTCCCTCCGTTTTTTCATATCCCACCTAGATTTGAGTTGTGCGATCTTGACCAATGGAACATTCCCTATCCCGACTCTCATTTCGACTTTATACACGCTCGTTCACTCCACATCGGCGTCCGTTTTCCCCTTCTTCACTAACCATCTCCTTTCTCACCTCTCTTTCAGATACACAACTACCCCCGTTTCCTCCATGAAATAGCGCGTCTTCTCCGTCCAGGCGGTCTCGTCCTCCTCGTCGAACCAACCTTAAATCCATGTCCACCTCCGACCCCACAACCGACAATGTTAGGATGGGCAGCGCTTTGGGAGACCTACCGCGCTTGCTTACGCCGCCAACTTATCGACGACACCGTTCCGGAACGCTTGCCTGATTTATTAATGGCTACTGCGGCTTTTGAGAATATCACTGTCCGGGACGGAAATATCCCCGTCGGTTTTTGGCCACAAGGTACCCTTTCTTTCTAACCAGCCAACCTTTCTTCCCTTCCTATCACTTTGTTTTCAGACCCGCATCTATTATCCGTTGGCCAACTACAATGGATGGACTACGAACTTTTGCTTCCTGCCTTGAGGCCTCTCTTCCTCTGCAATGGCCTCCCGCCTTCCACTGTCGATCGCCTCATCCAGGACGCTCAGCATGACCTCTACCATCCATCATTTCCTGCATCCACCCTTCTACACATCGCTTACGCCTCAAAATGTTACTGAACTTTACCATCATAAACCTGTAGCATATTATACATGTACAATCTGTATGCCCTCCCTGTACACATACCTGTTGTTTCTCTCACTTGCTCACTCTAGACGCAATGACACCCCGATACATGAATCAATTCAGCAGTTCTACCCAAACCCCCAACCCGACTGTAATGTAAGCAGACCAATACATGACAAAGGGTACGCTCGAAAGAATTGGAAGGTGAGGTGGAGAGCGATCAACAACCACAACAAGCCAGCGAAACAGGTCAAGTAATAATACAAACATAGCTCATAACGAAAGGACGGGTGCATATGCATAAACCCTAGGACATACACGAGATCGCTTCATAATCAGGCCGTGCCTTCTTCCTTGCCCGAGAATTCGTGGAGAACGATGAGCGCCTCGCCCACCTTGGCGTTCATCGCTTCTGGGGCGCCCAAAAGGTGAAGGAGCTCGTCGTTGTCCATCTCCAACAACATTCCAGTAATCTTGCCAGCGAGGTCTGGATGAGAACTTTGAAGGCATAACACATTAGATGAGCGAATGAATAGAAATGTAAATAATAATAAAACATACCCTGCGATTTTCATATAGATGATCTCACCCAACATCTGCTTCTGCTCCATGGGTGAAGCAGCGGCGAGTTGGGCAGGCGTAATGCCAAGTTCAGGTGGCACGCTGGTAGAAGGAGCCCCAGCCGAGGAGGGAGGAGGTCCGGCAGGCCTGCTGCCTCCAGGAGCAGGTTGCTTATACGAACCAGCGGGTTGAGGAGGAGCGGGGCCACGGGCGCCAGAAGGAGCCGTGGTGGGCGGCGGACGAGCGGCGACAGGGGTACCTTGAGGACCGGGCGCGCGAGGAGCCCCGTTGGTGGGAGTTGGGCCATTGGTACGGGGAATGGGGATGTTCGCATGTGTTGGAGATCCGCCGGGGCCGCGGCCAACAGGAGGACGAGGAGGACCGCGGGCAGGGTAACCACCAGGTGGAATGGGGTAGCCCTGAGGAGGAGCTTGACCGTAAGGAGCAGGGACAGGCATAGCACCGACCTGACCATTCGGACCGTAGCGGGGACGAGGTGGCATCATACCGGGTTGACCATAGCCAATCATACCGCGGCCTTGAGGAGGGAAGCCTGGGCCAGGCGGGTAATACATAGGTCCGTTGATGTAACCACCGGGGAGTCCAGCAGCAGCAGCCTGCTGCATCCTAATCTGGTTACGCTGCGCAATCTGGCTCTCCAATTGTTGCCTGCGAACTTCACGGCGCTGAGCAAGAGAGACATAGAGGGGCTTGGTGCCAATCATCTTGTTGTTCATCTCAGCCACAGCCTTCGTCGCCTCGTCAGGAGTCGAGAAGCAGACGAAACCAAAGCCCTTTGAGGTCCCCTTCTCGTCACGCATGACTTTACAGCTGGTAACTGTTCCAAAGACCTCGAATTCGGCACGGAGCTTATCGTCGTCGACGTCGTCCTCCAGGTTCTTAATGTAAAGGTTGACGCCTTGATACTTGCTGAGCTTCTCCATCTTGGCTTGCTCGTATGAACGGCGCAACTCCTCCTCACGCTCAGCCTTTTTCTGAGCACGGGACACAAACAGCTTGCGTCCGTTTTGCTCGGTATCGTGAAGGGTGTCAACAGCCCTCTGGGCCTCCTCGTGATTGTCGAAGTTGACAAATCCAAAGCCCTTGCTCTTCCCCTCTTCGTCGACGGAAATGAGAGCTGAAGTCACACTGCCGAACTGTGTGAAGAGCTTCTCAAAGTCCTCTTGAACCATCTCGGGATCAAGGTTCTTGACGTAAAGGTTGGTGAATTGGGCTTTCATCTCGTCCAGTTTGGATTGGCGCTCCTTGCGGGAGATGTGATGGCCAACGTAGACCTTCTTGTCATTGAGCAACATGCCATTGACGGCCTTGATGGCGTTGTCGGCAGCCTCGCCGGTTTCGTAATGGACAAAGCCATAGCCCTTGGAGCGGCCGTGTTCATCAGTCGCGACCTTGCACGACAAAACATTTCCAAAGGCGGCAAAAGTATCATGGAGAGCCTTGTTGTCGATAAGCTCGTCCAGGTTTTTAATGAAAATGTTGCCCTGACCAGTCTTGCGGAGTGCAGGGTCACGCTGGGACCACATGATGCGGCTATGACAAGTAAGGTTAGCACATTACAAGTGTCATGTAAACAAATTTATTTTTTTACCATGGCCGATTCTTGATCAAAGAGTAATTGAGCTGTTCAAGAGCACGTTCACCTATTTATTGTTAGAAAAGATGAGACGTATAATCAAATCCTGACACCGTACCATCACTGGCGTTGAGGTAGTTGACGTAGGCATAGCCCAGCGAACGACGGGTAACAGCGTCACGACAAACACGGATGCTACAAGGTGGACAGCTCAGAGACACAAGTCATAAGAGGTGTGCATAATGCGCATACCTGGCAACAGGACCGATCATGTTGAAAATCTCGAAAAGCATGGCCTCGGTGACGGTGGGGTCGAGCTCTCCGACATAGAGGGAGGCCGAGGGTGCAGAGGACGGCTGCGGTGCAGGGGGGTTGTAGGGGGCGGGCGCTGGGACCGGCGGGGAGAGAGCACCGTCTTGGGCAACGGGAACAGCCTCAGGCTGGGCAACGGCAGGAGAAGACATGACTATATGGGTTTTTGTGGGGGTTTGGGTGGGTCGTTACTGCTTTGTAGACTTTTCTGTGCTTTAAAATTTGTTAATGGAAGCCAGCGAAATGAGAAAAAAGACGGACAGAAAGCAACCGCTTATGTATATAAAGGTTTTTTATATGTTTTTTTAAACGGCTTTTTGAACTGTAGAGGAGGTGAGCAGGACGAAGAGGAGGGCCAGACGGGTCATCTCACCTTTAGTGACGGGGTGGTTGAAAGAAACACAACATATTCGTTTTCTCATTTTTGATCCCATCAGTTCAAACTCCGCTGCGCACTGTTCACCCACACAGCACAGCCACGTTTCTTATTGTGCACACTATTATAATACATTTATCCCCTAGTAAAATACGCTTTCGCACCGTGGCTAGCCAGTTCAGTCTTGGCCTGCAGTCAATTGTCAACAAGGGGGCGCCTACAACTGGAGGCAGACAAGGACAAACCTTTTCCACTGTGTGCCCTGCGGCAGTATGGTGTTTGTAAATCTGTATCAAAAAGGTCGGAGGCTGTGCAGTCAGGCAGCTGGTGGGCGCGCACCTCAAGGTAGTAGTATCCATTGCCAACTCCTTGGACTGTCCACCCAATCGTCGCTATCAGGGCGAAGACCGCGGCTACCCAGGTATGGGCTGAGAACAGACGGACGGTTTGGATGAGCCCTGCTGAGCCCGTGCTGTAGCAGAAAAAAGAGTTGAGCGGGTTCCTCGGACTGTAACCCCGGATACATACCCTGGAATGCCAATGATCCTGTGTGGCGAGAATGAATAACCGTCAGGAGAGAGCCAGTCATGACGTGCTTACATGTAGATACTGAAAAGAAGGTGGAATCCACCAAAGAAGAAGTAGAAGTCTACGTGCACTTACGGTTTAGTGGGTGATGTGGGGCAAATCCGGCTTACTTACAGTAGTATAATGCTTGCTCCTGTTTTGTGGTCGTGTTAACCTTTGGTCAATCATGCATGGAGATACAATTTCACCTTCATATAACCATTATATATCGGTCTGCAGGATTCGTGAGCCTTATCTCACCAAGAAGGGGATGAAGAGCTCACCGGTACCACAAGAGAAAAGAGAGGGGAGCTATGAGCAACAGGTACCTAAAAGGGGGTGTCAGGGCGAGTGGCTAGTTTGCAGCAGAGACTAACCCCAGACTGCCTCCCAAGTCGCCTCCTCCGGATGGAGAACCCGAAATGAGAATGATAATGCAGGCGACCAAGTTTATAATTAAAGTCCCCAAAAGGACGAGCCAGAGTTGATATAAGCGGGTGATGAGGGGCCTGGATGTTTCGGGGATTTCATCTTGGATTGAGTGGAAAATCAAAGGGAAAACTAGGATTCGCGCTGGAGTGAGTAGAAGACACATGGCGAAGGAAAAACACGGCTCACATGGGGGGAAGTTGTTCCTTCCATGTCGTCGAATGTGATCAGCTTTATTATTCAAGTCTGCTTCGCGTCGTTCAAGATCTTGTTCTCGACGACGGATTTCTTCCAGTTGAGCAGCGGAAGAGGGTTGTTGCTGCGGGGGGTCGTCAAATGGATTCGTGTCAAGAGAGTGCGTTGAGGCAAAAGGGTTTTGGGTGTAATCGGCTGTGAAGTGATAAGTATCTTCCAGTAGAAGTAGAATGCACTAAACGTACTCATGATGGTATGTCGTCAACGTTGCTGTCGATGAGAGAAAGGCGGAAGAGAAGCGGCCGGAGTGCGGAGTTTGCCGGAGTTTGTCCCCGGGATCAACAACAGAGATAGTTGGAACTTGTACTGATGAACTGTTGATAGATAACTTAGTATGCAGAGACATGACCCGGCTCATTCATTCCTACGCCTCGGACCAGAGAGGGGCGATGCTTCTCCTAGGGCGGACAAGTTTGGCCGGTGATTCTATTAATAGATTTACTTTGTTCGAGCCCTAAAAAGGCGAACTCGTGCATTTGATTTGGACTCCAGAAGCTTTCCTTCTTCCACTTTCCTTCCTTTAAAACCCCTCCCCCTCATTCTTTTTCTGCACTTCTTCAGCCATGCATCACCTCACTCTCTTAACCACCCTCGCTTTCTCTCTCACCGTCCCAGTTTCCTCCCTCGTTGTTCCCCGTGCGACCCCCCCCAAAGGCTGGCTTGTTGATCGTCTTGAGGTGCTTCGCCTTGCGTTCTCTATTTTTTTTTTTCTTGCTAATCTTCCTTCACTAGCCATATGACACGTACCATACGCGTTACATGGCCCTCTCCTGCAAATCAAAGCACTCAACCAAATTTTTCGACCAGTGCTGCCACCCTCTTTTGGTTGGTTTTTCATTGTTCCGTTTTCTTGTGGAATATCTAAAAAGGGGTACAGGCTAGTGAAAAGCTTAGTGCACTACCTGCCCAATGCACTCCAACCAGCGTAAACACTACCATCGATAGCAATGACGACGACGATGACGACCTCCCTTACTGTGACGACGACGACGACGACGACGACACGACCCCTCCCCCCACCACTCCGACACCAGCTGCACCCAAACCAACTCCTATTTCAACAGCAGCTCGTCAGCAAGGTACACCGGCACCAGCACCAGCACCAGCACCAGCACCGCCTTCCGGAAATTCTGGCTCTTCGACTGTTGAAACCGGCGGATTGTACGTTTGCCTTTTGTCTTCCATATTCGCTTCCTGGCACTCACCTCACCGTAAAGCGCGACCTTTTTCTATCAAAATGGCGTCGCAGGTGCTTGCGGTACCGTTCACAAAGACACAGATTTGATTGCTGCCATTGGTGCGTGTACATTCCAACTCTCTCAAATAACACAATAATTCTCAATTTTGTCCCTTGCAGACGGTGATCGTTATGGTAACCTAGGTGCCCGATCAAGCCTCTGTGGCAAGAAGGTCAAAATCACGAACCCGAAAAACCAGAAGGTGGGCATTTTTTACCTACTCTTTTATTGTTCTCCCTCTCACAGCGGCCAACCTTCACCAGACTGTAACAGTTACCATTGCTGATGCCTGCCCAACATGCAAAAATAGCAATTCCATTGATCTGTCAGTGTCCGCCTTCAAGAGCATTGCCACCCTCGATGAGGGCTTGGTGGGCAGTAAGTGATACGTATTCAGGTCGTGGAATTCTAGCTCATGCCAATCCCCTTTTCCCTAGTCACCTGGCAATTCGTGTAATGGACACATCTGCTGCTTGACCGACTGTAACGTCACACCGAAGGCTGCACTCTTTCATACTGCCTTTTCACCCCTCACACGCGCCCTTTCCATTTTTCCTTCATGATCATGGTGGGCTAGCCTCACATCCACACACCTATGCAGAGCATAAACGGCACGAAAGCTAACGGACATACGAGGTTCACGACCCCGGTTGGCGTGTATACCTCCTATGCTTTTTTTTTTTACCTTTCATTCGGCCCGTTCTTGGTTCCCCATCGTCCCTGCTGTCCACTGCTTTCCTTCTCACGCGCTTTTTTTTTTTTTTTACCCCTTGATGGATATTGCTTTCGAAGTATTCTCCTCCATTATTGCCTCCATCCATTCACCGATAGAATCGGCTTGATGCTGCGCATCCCATCCATTCCACCATACACACGAACATCGCGGGAACGAGACGCAAATGTAAACATTTTCCTTGTACTTTAGTAGAGATTTGACGGAAATACGTTAAAGGGCGAGTCCCAATGTCATTAGTTCCGGGCCTTGATGGATCCTGAATTTCTGATGGATTGTATATCACTGATCCTGCCAAGACACAGACGTCGAACGTCGGACGAGTAGCGAAATGGAACTCACTGAGGGTACTGTCTACCTTGGCCTTAAAAATATTCGCTATCCAACTGCAGGTGATCCAGAACGATATCACTGGTTCATTCAGCTTCGGGTGATGGGCAGAGCAGCACCTGCGTGCATGCGACCAGCAGCAGTAAGTCTCTGCAAGTTGCCGCATAAAAATATGGCGAATTCACGTACTACCTCTTCAGCTGGGGCATTTCAATTCGAGGCCAAACCATCGAGCTCCAAAGCCGTGTCTGCAATTATCTCCATCGCCAGGCTGAATGGACGAAACTTGAATACTCTCACTGAATCTCTCTGAGAGATCCCCTTAGAGGCACCACAGGAAGATCAGGGGTAAGACTTCAATTGTCGCGTGTGGGTTCGTTAGGCTATTCGTGTACTTGAGGGGCAGGGTGTTCTTCGGTGTGACAACCTCGAAGCACTCGAAGCAGAGGCAATACGAGGACACTGCTTTATCCTGAGGTATTCCTTATGCTGACGGAAATGGTCCCAAAATCCCGCCTATGTTGGATCCTTATGCGGACGGAAAGCGAAAAAATCAAAGAATCTCGGATCTGGAAATTCCGGTCCGATCCAAAGTGGGTACGGAAGTGGGCGGTCGGTGCCAAGGTCCCGTTCTTTGACTTCATAGACCCACCCAAGAAGCCCCTCCGGCATAAAAAATATGAAACCTAGTCGCCAGCAAGGTCCGAGTACGCTATGCGTACGGAAATGGTACCCAAAGTTACGTCCTGACCGAAGGTGGCTGCCTGGCTGGGATGGTAGTCGCCAGCGATGTATGATCCGCCATGCGGACGGAAGTGACCCAAGGAGGTATGATCCCTATGGGGATTTTACGCGCTTGAGTGTGAGTTGAGTGTGAGTGTGGTTGGTGTGAGTCTGACAGTGTCGCACTTGACAGTGTCGCACTTGGGGATTCAACCAGTCCTTAAACATTTTTTTTTTGAACAATGTTTTTGGCCCAGAATCCCTTCAATAATGTCAGATCTTACTCATTTTTGACCTCAGATGACTCATTAAGCATGTACTGGCATGTTTTTTGCTTACAGCTAACGGCGTATCGATAGAGCAGATCATGCAACGCTCCACAAATTGATTTTATTTACTTTTGGAGTCTGTGGGGCGAATTTGACTTTGGCTTTGAGAAAGTACTTTGACTTTCAAAGGTCTTCGTCTTTCTAATTTGACTTTGAGTGGTATTTGTCTTATCCAAGACACTTTTTGTGACTTTCATCAACTTTGACAATCACATTTGACTTTCCAACAGTCAACTGCCGGGAATCTTTAGCCCATAATTTTTGATGCCAGGAAAACGATGTCACCAGGACTGGCGTTGGCGGGAAGTCCACGGCAGGATTTGGGCTTCCGCACTTGGCTGCCA
>Ga0307517_10002228_pt1 | contig 31337 bp, 42 predicted proteins | sample 23_EM_MG_FD_194515 | JGI IMG/M metagenome (GOLD analysis project Ga0307517, IMG submission 194515) | Populus trichocarpa ectomycorrhiza microbial communities from riparian zone in the Pacific Northwest, United States - 23_EM | ecosystem: Host-associated > Plants > Roots > Unclassified | place... | reverse complement strand
TGACAGAATGGAATGGTGTATAGTTTGCACACGACCAGCCAAGTAGCTACCGACGGTTCTGTGTGATCCAAACACTAGCTAGCCTTTTCCTTCGCTGGTACTGGTGGAGGTACCTCCACCGGGGCTGAAAATAGGATGGGTTAGATTTGGCCCAGCGATATATAGTGGGTGGACATACGCCAAAGATCTTTTACAGTCCGCCCCAACAGCAGGACGATCCTTCGGCAAGCCATCTGCCAGACACCACAACTTACGGAACCCGCAGGAGCCCACGGAAGTCCCAGCCACCAGGTCAAGGGGCCAAACCAGCCCTGAGGCAAATAGAAAACAGCAGATTTCCTGTACCACCAAACGGTGAAAAACTGGAGGCCGGTCGTCATGAACCAGAGGGCAGAATTGAACTTGAGAGAGAACTGCGTCCTGACTGATGCAATCTCGGAATCTACCAACAGTCAGTCTTGGCGCGGGTGATAGATGCCGCGTGGAAACACACTTGTCGTTTCGAGGTCCTGGAATCCCTTGTCTACGTTTCGTTTAAGCTTTGCCCATTTCGCAAAGTGGTCTTGGGCACTGGTGGCCATTAGTTGTGCTTTGGTTGACCATGTCGTCGTTTTGAGTTCGCGCTGGCGGGCGATCAACTTGGAGTGAAAGAGACGTAGATATAATGAACAGAACTGCGACATTGTCCATCAGTTATGCCAAACAGAACCGACAAGCTCACTGACGAATTCTTGGAGAACCGAGCTGCCAATCCAGGAGATGACCTGAGAGACGAGGACGAAGAGGAATATTGTGACCAACAGAGCCATGACAAAGGGAGGTGGCAAACCACTCACACGTTTACAGCCGCTCGCAATCGATGGCTCGTTTTCGAAAAAATACACACGCGATTTTTTTTTTGCTTACATGCGTCCAACGTCGCTACGGAGCCGCTAAAAGGAGAACAGAAAGATGGTGAACGAGTGTAGTTGGGCTCGGTCAGACACGGAAGGAGCCACTGGGAGAGCAGGATCTTCTTCCGCGATTTTGTTTTGCAGCACCGTAATCTGTTCTACTTTTAATACTTGTATCTTTGACTGCTACCAACGAGTCCTGTCTGTGATGGGTGGGAGAGGAGGGATAAAAGATAAGGTGCCGGAATAGTGAAGGTGTATTGCGGACAACGGCAGAGTACAATGTACGGTCCGTTGGACGCTCGGTGTTCGGACATCGGCCTGGCTCCGCGAGGGCTCGTGCTCAGAGCCCGGCATCTTGGCAGTAATTGGAAATGAGTAAAAGGCGCCCATTAACGATGGGAGAAGTCTGGGCGGAAGGAACTGCAAACGCGGCCCACGGTATGCAAGACAGCCAATGTTTGCATGCCTTCGCACCTCATAATGCATTATCTGTGACGATAACCGAGTTTGATCCGGGGAAAGGGCTACAAGGCGCACGGTTCCGTTGAGGGAAAGAACAGGAAAGATGGAACTGCCAGAGGAAAGGAGGGTGGGACGGCAGAAACGAACGTACAGCGTTCCACGGATGAAAATATCTCCTCGACAAGACCGATGCCAGGCTGGGGCCCCTATCCGACCTCATCCTCCTCCAGTTGTCGAATTGCAAGCGGCTGTATACTACGCGTGGGATGATCGATATCGGCCGCCAGTACTCATGTACAATACGTGATTCGCGCGATTGGCATACAAGTTTCACGGGAGTATAGACCCACTGCATAAACACATCCAGTGACCCCGTTTGTACCTGCTGCGGACGAGCGAAACTCGCGGAGTATTCGGGACGGCGTTATGTAGCCGCTGCTCAAGTATATAAGGAAGCATAGCTGTCTTGCTCCGGGGATCCCTTCGACCCACTGTGCTTTGCCTTGGCGTCCTGGCATTCATGTTGCCATCGTTCTCCCTCCAGCGTCACCACTACCGTCGTATAGGTTTTTTCGCCGTCTTCGTAATCATCTTCCACCATAGACTGTCCGTCTTCCTCACCTTACTGTACACCTTTGTCGCCTTCACCTTTCTGCCCCATGCCGTTCTCGGTGACGGAGATGGCTGGGACCTCGACAATCTCGTCCCTCCAAAGGGCGCGCTGGAGATTGTTCCAAGGGTCATCCACCAAGCTCGGCTCGGTGACTTGGAGATGAAGGAGAAATGGACCGTAGCCAACGCAAGTTGTGCCGAACTCCACCCCAGTCCAGAGTGGCGGTTCGAGCTTTGGGACACAGAGCGAGCAAACGCGTTTGTGGCGGAGAACTACCCGGAGCTCCTCGAGACCTACCTCGGTTATGAACAAGGTGCGTCCGCGCTCCGATTATTCGCATCCCTACCCGAATCGCTGATTATTTTGCCTCACCGCAGAGATTCAACGCTCCAATGTGATCAGATACCTTATTCTCTACAAATTTGGTGGCATATACCTTGATCTCGACATCAAATGCCTCAAGCCAATGGACTTCTTCCTCACCGTCGACTGGATCTCCCCTCCCGGACTCCCCGTCGGTATTAACAACGCGTTCATGGCCGTTGCTCCCGGGCACCCCTTCCTGAAGCATACCATTGACAACATCAAGAGATTCGACCTCAACTGGGTTTCCCTTTATGCCACCGACATGTAAGTCGGATTTTCTCGGGATCATCCCCATAGACTCAATCCAATTCCCGCAGGTTCTCCACCGGATGCCATTACATTTCCACCATGCACGCTACATACTCTCGCCGCTCTTATCTCCGCGTTCTCCCTCGGGAGTACAAGTTGGGGGGTCACTCCATTACTCCGATCTTCGAACATTTGGGTGCTGCTTCGTGGCACCGTGGGGACGCTACCGCGATCAAACTTGTAGGGCGATTCTTCGAATGGTTCCTCGACCCCTGGAAGATTTTATTCTTTGTCGGCATCTTCATTTCCTTCAGTGTTTGGCTCTCTCGCCGGCGCGCCCGCAAGGCAGCACAACATAGGGCCGAGGACACTGAGCTATTTGATCTTCCAGAGTCGCCTCGGTCCTCTGACGACCACGCACAAGAATTTACGCATGAGGAGCTTGATGCTGAAATCAAGGCTTTGGAGGGAGGAAGCCGACGAGATTGATGTAAATGGACATTTATTTTGTTGCTTTATTCCCCACTTTGTAATACCCCACCCACTTGCTTGCATCTGACATTTTGATCGCATACTGTGATTACCCACTGTTCCCTCTGGCCTGGCCAGAATCTATACCACGTCAACATTGTCGACCCAAGCGACTCGAGCCCGCCAAGGCCTCAAGATGGCTGAGCATCTGTTACCGGTGGTCATCGAGGACACCCATCGTGACGAGAGAGCGGTTTGATGAGCAACTAGTCTCGGCTCCACCCGGCCGAATCACCACGATCACCTGCCGGATGAGACTCTTGAACGAAGGAGAGCCCTCACACAAACCGCCCTCCGATACTCGCGCGAAAAAAAGGAAGAGAAGGCCATGGCTCTCGGGCTGCATCAGCAAAACGTTAAATCAACTTATTTTCCTGCCTGCTAGGAACCACGGGATTATGCCCCCCGACAATAGACCTGCATAACGACGGTGTGCTTTTGGTGGGTTTCCCCGCTTTTCCAGGTTTGCCTGATGCTACACAATGCATAGTCCTTGACCCCGTTGCCGCCCTAGGTCCCGAAATTACCCCGTACGGCCGAGGGATTGATCTCAATGTGGCACCAAATCTAGGACTCAATGCTGCTGTTATTGCTGGTGCTAGGTCCAGAGCCACTCTGTTTTGTGCTGTGCCTCTGCTTCTGGAAGTGAGCTGTAACAAGAGTTGCCTGGTCATCTTGCCGCTTGACGAGCTTGAGGCAGATCGCACATGGCGAAGGCTCACGTTCTCGATAACTTTCTGGTTCTCTTTGCTGGGTTTCGGTGCCTAGACTCCCACGAGAGGTGTATCCAGAAGACCGCGGTTTCACGGGATTCCTCACTGGATGAGGCTCATTGGATCGACCAGAGGGGTTCCGAATTTCGAAAGCACATTGCGCACCCCCAAGTGCTCCTTCGCGAGTGCATATAGTCGGCGTACTCCGCACAAGCCGTTGCCAGCGTGCAAAGAGGGAGTTGACAAAGCGCGTCGAGTTCTCGTATGTTGTGCGCCGAAAGTTGTTGTCGCGGCGGTGCGTACTCTCGATTCTAAGCCTTAATAGTGCTATTATACGTTGTTACGGGGCAGGGATATCCCAGACGTCGGTGACGTCGTTCAACCCACGACTCTAGAGGCTTTATTGGCCTGGATCAGCACCCTGGACCCGCAAGACGAGATGCCCGTTCGTCATGGGCTATCCCCTCGCTGGGCCCCAGTAACCAGGGAACCTGCCGCGAAGTTTTCCAAAGATTACAAACGTTTGACGAACAGCACAAAAGGTGGAGCCATATTTGTCTTCATGATGCGAAGGTGTGTCGCTGACTGGTTATCACCACAGATCACGAAGTGGGTGCTTGGTGGGCAGCCGAAACCACCTCTGATGAGCCCGATGGCAACATTTCAGATCCTGGGAGAAGTGATGGCGGTAACAGTGACAACCTGCAAGATGTTTGACGACCTTCTCCACCGTTTCGATCACGAGCAGCGGTAGGTTCGGTCTTTCTCTCCCCGGCCCCAGGTCCTCCTTGGTACGTTCGGAGGGGGGGGGGCACGACCGTTGCGAACGCACGAACCGGTCACTGAGCGAGGCTCGTCCCGAGAGACTTCGTAATTGGGTCAGCAACTGATGAACCTCCTCAATACAACGCTTGTTGGTAAGACTCGCAGTGTTCGCGTACGAGGCACGCCTGCTTGGCCAGTTACCGCGGAAGTCGGTTGGGATATAATTTACGAGAAAGTTGTATCTGATATCGACATTCGTTGTCAAAAAGGGTGTAGATTCATCCATGCATAACGAGTAGATATTCTCACCCTCCACTGTGCCCGCGCTGTGCTGAGGGAAATTTGCGCATGGGACTGCTAAAGGGCCAGCAATTCGACGAAGCTATCTCCCAAGCTGGGGGACCCCAGGCTCCTACCCAGCCGCTCATGAGGACGCTGCGCCTGGTCCGGTGTGTCTCATTCAAGTTGGACCCCCAATTGCAATCGAGCTGGCTGTGATCACAAATGTATCGGTGGATCTCCAGCCGGCGCGGCGGGGCTAAACTAGTCTTTTCCCTAAGCGCTAAACCATCCCCACTTGTGTCCACACACGATGCTCACCATCGCTGCCTCCCGCCTAGCTGTTCGAAGGACTTTCTCCGCCGTCCCCAGGAGGACGATAATTACCGTCAAAGACACTCTCGTGAGTGGAACATGGTCTCGAGAGAGATCCGCCTGACTGAACCCGTAGTCAGTACGTCTCCAACGCTACCGCCATCGGAGAGGGTCGCAACGGCACCGTAAAATCGGACGGCGATGTCCCTCTGAGCTTGAAGCTGGCAACCCCGAAGAGCATTGGTGGGAAGGGAGACGGTCAGAACCCTGAACAACTCTTTGCCATGGGGTATGCTTGTGAGCCCCCTCTGAGCTGGGGGACATTACGCGCGTGTTAATTGCGTTCCCAGCGTGCTTCTTGGGCGCCCTTCAGTTCGTGGCCGGCAAGGCTGGCAAGAAGGACGCCGCCGCCAAAGCTAAGATCCATTCGTCTGTCGTTTTGGGGTCGTCTGCCGAAATCGATGGCTTCGCGCTGAAGGTTGACCTCAAGGTTGAGGGAATCGAGGACGAGGCTCTCATTAAGGCCGCTCATGAGGTAGTTCTCTTTTGGTTGTCGTCGTTGTATCCCCACTGATTTGCCCTTTCGTGTAGTTCTGCCCGTACAGTCGTGCTCTGAAACATGGCATTGAGGTGAACGTCAACAAGGCTTGAAGCTCAAAAGTCATTCTTCTTCCACTACCGTTGTAGAAATATTCGTCGCTTTTGCCTCCATCGTAGCTATAGAATTGACCAGTAAATGTACCCGTCTCATCAGAGCCGATCGTGAGACTCCTTAGCCTGGTCTTCTGCGACCGCCGTCCTCAAAGTCTGCGCCTGCACCCTCCCTCCCTCCCTCCCTCCCTCGGCCCACCATGCATCTCTACAACCTAACGTTGCAGCCACCGACAGCCATCACTCATGCAATCGTAGGCAATTTTTCTGGCGCACGACACCAAGAAATAATTGTTTCTCGTGGCACGCGTTTAGAACTTCTACGCGTCGACATGCAAACAGGCAAACTCTCTACCGTTGTCAGCACGGAGGCCTTCGGTACAATCAGATCCTTAGCCGGATTTCGGCTGACCGGGGGAACCAAGGGTGAGCTATCGTACGTATCCGTTCCCACTACCCTCGAAATTCACTTTCGGTTCCGTTTCGTCTCTCAAGACCACGCGATCCTAGGCTCAGACTCTGGTCGCATCGTCATATTAGATTATGACGTCAAAACAACCGGTTTCGTCAAGCTCCATGAAGAGACCTTTGGGAAATCCGGAGCGAGGCGTATCGTTCCTGGCCAGTACCTCGCGACGGATCCAAAAGGAAGGAGCGTCATGATATCGGCCGTCGAAAAGGCAAAACTGGTCTACATTTTGAACCGCGACGCTGCTGCGAATTTGACGATATCTTCCCCGCTGGAGGCCCATAAGAACCAGGCGATCATTCACCATATTGTCGGTCTGGACGTTGGGTTCGAAAACCCGACATTTGCCGCTTTGGAGGTGGATTATTCGGAGGTGGATCAGGATCCTACAGGAGAAGCGATTAACAATGCTGAAAAGGTAAATCCCACCCAGTCCTGGTCCGATTTGTGACAACATTGGACTAACGGAATATCTGCAGAAGTTGACCTACTACGAGCTGGACCTTGGACTGAACCACGTCGTCCGGAAGTGGAGCGAACCAACAGATGCTCGCGCCAACCTGCTCGTACAGGTACCCGGCGGCCAGCTCGCAACTGCTGAAGGAACTCGATTTGACGGTCCTTCAGGTGTCCTCGTCTGTTGTGAAGACCATATCATATATCGTCACCCTGACAAGCCTCAACATCGTATCCCAATTCCTCGCAGAGACCACCCACTAGCCGACCAAGACCGAGGTCTCATCATCGTTTCTGCGGTTATGCACAAGATGAAGGTGCGCGTTTTCCGCGACAGCTCGTCGTGTCTGTCATTCTAATTCCACCCAGGGTCAATTCTTCTTCCTACTTCAAAGCGAGGAAGGGGATCTCTACAAAGTGACAATCGAACACATAGATGAGGACGTTGAACAAGTCAAGATCAAGTACTTCGACACCGTGCCCGTCGCCACCTCGCTGTGTATTCTCAAATCGGGTTTCCTTTTTGTTGCTTCCGAGTTCGGTAACCAGTGAGTAAAAATATAATTTCATCAAACGAAACAATAGTTTGACCCAGACCAGCTACCTCTACCAGTTTACAAAACTTGGCGACGACGATGACGAGACTGAATTCTCATCAACACTATACCCCGGCAAAGGAATGGCCGAGCCCTTCCTCCCACTTCCCAGAGCCTTGTTCAAACCACGGGAGCTCGAGAACCTGACACTAGTTGACGAGATGGCCTCCCTGGATCCAGTCCTGGATTCGCGAGTGCTCAACCTACTTCCAAACTCCGACAGTCCCCAAATTTTCACTGTGTGCGGTCGTGGTGCGCGAAGTACGTTCCGTGTTCTTCGACATGGTCTCGAAACTCAGGAAGTTGTATCTTCCGACCTACCTGGTATCCCGAATGCTGTATGGACCACGAAGCTGAAGGAAGATGGTGAGATCTGACCCTTTAAGCTCTCTTATCGAATTGCTGACTTTCTGTCAGATCCATTTGATTCGTATATTATCCTCTCCTTCGTGAACGGCACCCTCGTCCTTTCCATCGGAGAAACGATCGAAGAAGTCCAAGACACTGGATTCTTGTCTTCTGCGCCTACTATTGCCGTGCAGCAGATTGGTACCGACGCTCTTCTCCAAGTCCACCCACATGGTATTCGACACGTATCCGCCAACCGAAAGGTCAACGAGTGGGGAGTTCCTCAAGGGAAGACAATCGTTGCGGCCACTACGAACAAACGGCAGGTCGTGGTCGCGCTGAGCTCTGCGGAACTGGTTTATTTCGAGCTGGATCTGGAGGGACAGTTAAACGAATACCAAGATAGGAAGGCGATGGGAAGTACCGTTTTGGCGATGAGCATTGGCGAGGTTCCAGAGGGTCACCAGAGAACACCCTTTTTGGTGCGTTCGATGTGCTTTTCACAGTCGATGGGCGACTTATGATGATCCCACAGGCGGTCGGTTGTGAAGACCAAACTGTTCGCATCATCTCCTTAGATCCTGAGACCACGCTCGAGCCGATCAGCATGCAAGCGTTGACCTCCCCTCCTTCTGCGATCTGCATTGCCGACATGCTTGATGCTGGTATCAACAAGACCCATCCCACGATGTTCGTGAATATCGGGTTGCAAAACGGTGTTCTCCTTCGGACAGTCCTAGATCCGGTGAACGGGCAACTAACTGACACCCGGACAAGGTAGATCCATCACATTCGAGGTTTATGCCAGGGTTCTCATGGGTGCCTCATAGATTCCTTGGAACGCGGCCAATTCGTCTGATTCGAGTCACAGTTCAGAAGAACCCTGCCATCCTGGCCCTGTCCTCCAGGTCGTGGTTGAACTACACACACCAGAACCGGATGCATTTCACGCCCCTGATTCTGGACAATCTCGATTACGCCTGGGGCTTTTCTGCTGAGCTGTGTCCAGAAGGTCTCATCGGTATCGCTGGAAGCACCCTTCGGTAAGCCATTTTCCCGTACCTTGATTCTTCCGTGATGAGAACAAGGACCGTACCCTTTGGGCATGACGAAACCCTTTTTATTATAACCAATTGTTCCTACTGAACGTTCGCCATTATTTATATCACCCTCCGGGCCTTGCTTGATCTATTACTCACTCCCACTTTTAGTATCTTCCAAATTCCGAACCTCGGGACGAAGCTCAAGCAAGACTCTATGCCGCTTTCTTACACCCCTCGGAAGATGATCACACACCCTGGCAATAACTACTTCTACGTCATCGAGAGCGACCACCGTGTGTATGGCGAGGATGCTGCTGAAAAGAGGTTGGCCGAATTGGTTCGTACTCATGGTGTTCTTTGATCGTGCGTAACTGATGTTTGGATATCCCAGAGAAAGAAGCAACGGATCAACGAAGGGGTCCTGCACCTCCCTCCTGAAGTGTTCGGCCGCCCAAAGGCACCCGCTGGAACCTGGGGATCTTGCATTCGTATTATTGACCCTGTCCAGGCAACTACGGTTGGCATTGTACAGTTGGACAATAACGAGGCGGCGTTCTCTATCGCCGTTGTGCAGTTCTCAGCGAAGGGCGAACCCCACCTTGTCGTGGGCACTGCCCAGGACACATTATTATCCCCGAGGTCGTGTACGAGCGGGTTCTTGCGGACGTATAGCTTCACGAACGGAGGTACCGGATTGGAGCTATTGCATAAGACGGAAACGGATGATGTGCCCCTGGCAGTCATGGCTTTCCAAGGGCGACTAGTCGCTGGCGTGGGGAAGGCCTTGAGGATCTACGACATGGGAAAAAAGAAACTCCTTCGAAAGGTTGAGAACAAGGTGTGTTACCCCCCACCCTTGGCACCAGCCGTGGCTAATTCTTTTCCAGAGTTTTGGTGGCGCTATTATCTCTCTCAACACACAAGGGTCCAGGATAATCGTCGGTGACATGCAAGAGTCCGTTCACTACGTTGTGTACAAGGCCCCAGAGAACCGGCTGCTCGTGTTTGCGGACGACAGTCAACCCCGGTGGACAACGGCTACCGCTATGCTTGATTACAACACTATTGTCGCCGCCGACAGGTTCGGAAACGTCTTTGTGAACAGGTTAGATTCCAAAGTATCGGACCAGGTCGATGACGACCCCACTGGAGCGGGTATTCTGCATGAGAAAGGCGTCCTTATGGGCGCCCCTCACAAGACATCACTTTTGGCCCACTTCCATGTTGGCGATCTCGTCACCTCGCTTCACAAGGTGGCCTTGGTCGCTGGTGGTCGAGAAGTACTTTTATACACCGGGCTTCACGGCACGATAGGGATCCTCGTTCCCTTCGTGTCGAAGGATGACGTCGACTTCATCTCCACGCTGGAACAACACATGCGAACTCAGGGACTGAGTATCGTCGGACGGGATCATCTGTCGTGGAGAGGGTACTACGTTCCGGTGAAAGCCGTCGTGGACGGTGACCTTTGCGAGGCGTTCGCTCAGTTGCCTCCACATAAACAAAGCTCAATCGCGGAAGAGCTGGATAGGTCGGTGGGAGACGTGCTGAAAAAGTTGGACCAGCTCCGCACGACTGCTAGTGGTTTCTAGATGACATTATATTTTCGTGTATAACTAAGTAGCTTTCCCTAACCTAGGTAGAATACTTTGTAAAGTCGAGGCGGGCGCCAGTAACTGCGAATTTTGTGGCGGTGAGCCCTAGACAACCACTGCTTCCTTCGCCGGTGAGGATTCGGGGTGACTCTCACCCCACACGTGTTCTTTCAATCCGTACAAATACGTTGGAGCTAGGGCGAACACGCCTCACGGGTCTTGTTGTTTGGCCATGCTAAGTTGGGCGGTGGTTCAGTATCCCTGAGCCTCCCCTGGTGATGCTGGGGCACCCGGCCGTCGCATGGATGACAAAATCTGCGGCCTTTAGCGGCGGGAGGGAAACCCGTTATTGGCAGCGTGTCCGAGCTTGACGATGATCAGACGGAACGGCATTCCAACCACAGGATCCGCCTAGAACATTCAGATATGACGAGAGGCTATGTGGGATGATTTTGGTAGAAGGTTCAGAAGAAGGGGAGTTAGGGCGCAACGAGGGGCGTGAATCCAAGATTTTGCTGCTATTGACGGGATGAAGCCGATGGCACTGTCGGGAGTCCCGATGTGTAAGAGGACGAGTGCCGTTTGTTTGGCTGGAGGGGCGTTTAATATCAATGACAGACCCCCACGTTCATTGGAGGCAGTTTCAATGAGGACACATACCTAGACTTTGGGGGCATGTTGTGAGTTCCTCACAGGCGAGTGGCAATGAGAACTGCCCAGACAGCAGGCGGCGGGCAACAGGGATTCAGCACTAGCAATCGTTGCCATTCAGAAGGATATCAGTTCCCCACTGGGTGAATACGTGCCAACGGTCTGTCGACGCTCGCTTTACCTTGTGCTTTCCAAGGGATGTGGCTCCGAACCGACCCGTTTGCCCATCACAGGTGTTCGACAACTATGCTGTTACGGTCATGATTGGAGACAACTCGTGCACTCTGGGCGTGTCTGACACTGCCAGCGTGTTACCATCCTGATTATACATTTAGTCCCGGTTTTCTGATCCCTGTTACGTTAATAGGTTAGGAAGATTACGACCGTTTGCGTCCACTTTCGTACCCACAAACAGATGTCTTTCTGTCGCAATTCGAGAAGGTCAAGGAGAAATGGTTTCCCGGGGTTCGGCACCATTGTCCTGGAATACCCTGTCTCGTCGTTGACACGCTGGTGGATCTGAGAGACAATCCACAGGCCATCGAGAAGTTGCAGCGGTGGAAGCAGAGACCCGTGGCGGCTACGTGACGGTGAAAGGCTTACTACGTACAGAGAACTAGGGGCGTCACCGGTCGGCCCGATTCCGCCGCCTCAGATTTTATGCATCCCAGAGATAAGGAAAAGTTGTTAAATTCGAAGCTCACAAATCGTCGGCCGAGTCAGGGAACGCCCGCTCCGCAAACAAGAAAGTCTACAAACTGCGAATCGTCCAATAACAAAAACAGCCCGTGACGGGAGAAAAGACAACGGAAACGAATCGTAATGAAAATAGCTCGCGGTCCGAAAGGAACACATCATCAAGAATAACTTAAAAAAGCCTGTTTCGCTATCTCAGCCAAAGGGTATGGGACAGGGCTAGAGAAAGAAAGACGGTCAACAATGCCACAGGCCGCGAAGAGGGTGAGAGCGCGCGTACCTTGGAGAGCACGCGCACACGGGTGGTGAGTTAATTCGACGCCCCGCCGCCGCCGCCGCTGCCATCGGCATCGGAATCGCTGAATAAGAAACGTTTCACGTCAGTGTGGAGGGGGCAGAGGAGACGAGAACCCCGTGCTTACTCATCCTTCCTGACAGGTGCGCCAACCACGGGCGTGGCAGAGGCCATGAGGAACATGCAGGACAACAATGTCAAGGCAAAGACGAGCGACTTGGGATACATGGCGAAGGTAGCAGTGTTCAAGTAGAGGCTTGAAGGAGGGGCACTGGAGGTCACCATTGTGTCCTGGGACCCCAGGTTATATAGGCCTGTCATCCCGCCCCGAGGCGGGAGTATTTCATCGCGGGCCTCGCTGTTGCGCCCCATTTCTAGAAAAACCTTTGTTCTTTGATCCATGTTTCAGAAATTTTTTGTTCACTGACGAGGTAGACTTGACGACGCCAGAGTTCACATGCACAACTCCGTCAAACAGTTGCTTGGATTGATAATCCTTGGCCTCGTTTTTTTTTTTGGCGAGATTCGAGCTCTGGGGGATGGATACGGACCTTCTCTGATAGCCAGGGCGGATAGTTCTTCCGCGGGCGGGAGTGAAGGGAGTTGGACTCGAGTGATAATATCGATAAACGAGCAGATCTGGTGATCGCGGCTGCATAACCTTTCTGGGGGGCTAAAGCGCTCCAAGAATTGTCCTGGGTGTGGTCACGCCGCCACCCACCCCGCGACCACCAGACTCCATGCAAATCGGTAACGCTTTCTGCTCTTGTCGTTGTCAAGGGCGACGTTGGAGAGACAGATGGACGCACCGGTGACCGACCCGCTCCCCCTCGAATGCATGACGATATCGGCTGGAAAATCCCCATTTCCAGATCGCGATGTGTACCTCGTAATCAAACGGGGGAACTTCGAAATCCCCGTGGACCCATCTCGAAGGGTGACAGCTAATGTCGGGCACGGCTCCCATGTTTACGCCTTTCTGGCGACCGACCCGGATTCACAGTTTTCAATTTCCATCCCGTTCCCGCGGAATACCGCCGCCTCGAAACCTCAATCATATCCTTACCCAGTAGTTAGTGGTTATTCCGAGGACAGAGATGGACAATACATCCCATACCACCTTGACCAAAAGATCGACTCTGCCCCCCGCGTGATGTACATGAGCTATCGCTATGAAACCAAGGATCTCCCAGCATACCCCCGAAGGAAAAGTGGAGAACAGGTCCTCACAAGCTCGTGACGCTGAAACAGGTAGCCACCCACGCCGTCAAGGTTGTGGCGCTTCCAAATATAAGGACACGACGCAGATGGCGAGGTTCCTCCCGTCGACGTGATACCCTCTATAGACTGTGGAACACGGGTTTCAACCTATCCCTTGAGCGAGTGTGGTAATGCACACCGCGATCCAGGCCCCTACCAGGACCTCGACCCGCAACAACATCACTGAGAAAGGACAAACGGGGGGTTCGATGGATTCTGGAAAAAGGATTCCGTGTCTTCTCCGGAAAGAAGGAACAGGACATCACGCAGACCGTGCGTGAGGCTGACCGTCCAATGCCCACGGCCGCTGGAAAGCAGTGCTTAGGTGAAAAAAAGCAGTTGGTGCTACACACCAACGCGAAGGTTAGATCGTAAAACACCGCGTAGTGAACACCATGACTTTGCCGACGCTGTGTCTCTTCGCCTATTTTCGTCGTTGGGTGTAGCAAGCAGTTAGATGCGGGGGAGGAAATATTCCTGGGTCGCGCGCCTCATGCGAGCGTTCGGAACGATACCTGTCACCGGGTCGTCCGCCATCCACAAACCCAAAGTCTGCGCCAGAGAGCAGCGACCGGCGTCGGACGTCGCATATCTTTCTCACTACACATGAGCATCGATGATCCACCCCACGGATCAAGGGGTTTCCGGTGGAATACCCTGGACATGTATAAGGCTGAGGGTTCGCGATCGACCACGGCCGAGCACAACCTCCAAATACTCAAATACCGAAGTCTTATGGTAGGCTGCGCCGATAAGAGCCTACTCTCTTCTAGTTTTTCCGCCAGGGGTGGGGTCCATGACCGCGTCCATCCCCGATGTCGTCCTCGAATGCGTGTTGTGGGGTATGTCCTAGTCACATCGGTCGGTTGGCACCGGAATGAACCCGCCACCGGGCCCACCTGGGTCCTGGAGTATTCCTCCTGGTCCAACAATCGCGCCGTTTTCATGCTTGGAGGGAGCCTTTCAGGTCACTGACTCCTGCCACCTCTGCCTCTGATGCCTTTCCTCTCAAATCTTCTTGCGATAACCCTTGACCATCCTGGACTAAGGCGGACCGTTAGGAACCCACATCAAAAGCAGTGAATGCATCCAGCCGAATCGAAGAGCCTGCATATATGGAGCAAGGGGTGGGTGTTCTCGAACATCGTGGCAGGCTGGGGAGACGATTCCGCCGCCTCAGATTTTATGATTCCCAGGAACCGACGCCAAGGAGACACATCAGGAAAATTTGTTAAATTCGAAGCTCACAAACTGTCGGCCGAGTCGGGGAACACCCGCTCCGCAAACAAGAAAGTCTACAAGCTGCAAATCGTCCAGGAGCAGAAAATTTTGTGACGGGAGAAAAGACAACGGAAGTGAATTGTGATGAAGATAACTCGCAGTCCGAAAGGAACACGTCGTCGAGAATAACTTAAAAAACGTCTGTTTCACTATCTGAGCCAAAGGGTGACCACGCGACGGTATACATTCAGGCAGTTGTGGCCTCTGCGGAGTATAGATGGTCCAGTTCCAATCACTAGCATGAGGCAGCGCTGGAGAAAGGAAGACGGTCAACTATGCCACAGGTCGCGAAGAAGGCGAGAGTGTGCGTACGTGGGAGAGTCTACAGGAATTCTGTATACGGCTGATGGGCTCCTGCGCTTACCCCCATCGTTGTGGGGATAGGTAGCGCTGAACAGGAAACATTCCACGTTAGCGTGAAGGGGACAGAGGAGACGAGAACCTCGTGCTTACTCTCGAGCCTGGAACTGCTTCAACCTCTTGACAGGTGCGGCGCGTCCACCAACCACGGGCGTGGCAGAGGCCATGAGGAACATGCAGGACAACAACGTCAAGGCAAAGACGAGCGACTTGGGATACATGGCGAAGGTAGCGGTGTTCAAGTAGAGGCTTGAAGGAGGGGCAACCTGGAGGTCACCATTGTGTCCTGGGACCCCAGGTTATATAGGCCTGTCATCCCGCTCCGAGGCGGGAATATTTCGTCGCGGGCCTCGCTGCTGCGCCCCATTTCTAGAAAAAACTGTGTTGTTTGATCTACGTTTCAGAAATTCTTGTCCACTGACGAGGTAGACTTGACGACGCCGGAGTCCACATGCACAACTCGTCATGTGGGGCGGCGTCAAATAGTCGCCCTGAACTGGTCGATCCTTGAATGAATACGGATCCTTTCTGATAGCCAGATCGAAAGGTTCTTCCGCGGGCGGAAGTGAATGGAGTCGGACTCGGAGTGATAAACGAGCGTAGATATGGTGATCGCGGCCGCAAAGCCTTTCTGGGTGGCTGAAGCACTCCAAGAGTTGTCTTGGGTGTGGTCACGCCGCCACTCACGACACGACCACCGGACCTCATGCAAACCAGTAACGCTTTCCTGCCCCTGTCGCTGTTGAGGGCGACGTTGGAGAGACAGAGGTACGCACCGGTGACCGATTCGCTTCTCCTCGAGTACGTGACGATATCGGCTGGAAAATCCCCGTTCCCAGATCGCAATGTGTACCTCGCAATCAAACTGGGGAACTTTGAGATCCCCGTGTCTCGAAGGGTGACAGCTTCCGTCGGTCACGGCTCCCATGTTTACACATTCCTGGCAACCAACTCGGATTCACAGTTTTCAATTCCCATCCCGTTACCGCAGAATCCCGTCACTTCCCAAGATCTCGAAATCTTCGATCATATCCCAACCCAGTACGTTAGTGGTTTTTCCGAGGATATGGATGGACAGTATATCCCACACCACCTCGGCCAAAAGATCGACCCTGCCCCCACGTGATGTACATGAGCTGTCGCCATGAAACCAAGGGTCTCAGCATATCCCCGAAGGAAAAGTGGAGTCGAAGTCTTCACAAGATCGTGACGCTGAAACAGGTAGCTGCCCACACCGTCAAGGCTGCGGGTCTGTGATGCCCTCTATAAACTGTGGAATACGGGTTTCAACCTATCCCTCGGGCGGGGGTGGTAATGCACACCATGATCCAAGTCCCGACCCGCAGTAACATCACTTTTCAGACAAGCAAGGGTTCGATGAAATCTGGAGAAAGGATTCCGTGTCTTCTCCGGGAAGAAGGGACAGGACACCACGCAGACCGTGGATGAGGCTGACCAACCAATGCCCGCGACCGCTCGCAAGCACACCAGCGCGAAGGTTAGATAGTAAAATGCCGCGTGGCGAACACCATGACTTTGCCGACGCTGTGTCTCTTCGCCCGTTTTCGCTGTTGGACGTAGCACGCAGTTAGAAGCGAAAGAGTAAATATCCCTGTCAACGTGCGAGCTTTCAGAACGAATACGTGCCTGGGACACACCCTACAACACGCTTTCTAGGATGACACCGGGGGTGGACGCGGTCGTGAACCTCGCCTCTGGCAGAACAACGGGAAGAGAGTAGCCTCTTATCGGCACAGCCTACCATAAGACTTTGGTATTCGAGGATTCGGAGGTTGTGCTCGGCCGTGACATAAGGGGTCGATCGCGAACCCTCAGCCTTATACATGTCCAGGGTATTCCGCTGGAAACCCCTTGATCCGTGGGGTGGATCATCGACGCCCATGTGTAGTGGGGAAGATATGCGACGTCCGACGCCGGTCGCTGCTCTCTGGCGCAGACTTTGCGTTTGTGGATGGCAGACGGCCCAGTGACAAATCGGTCGGTTAGTGCCAGGACAAACCGGTCGTCAGGCCCACCTGAGTCCTGGAGAATCCCTCCTGATCCAAAAGTCGTGCCGTTTTCGCGCTTGGAGGGGTCCGACGGACACTCAGAGAGCCTTTCAGGTCACTGACTCCTGCCACCTCTGCCCCTGATGCCTCTCCTTTCAACTCTTGCGATAACTCTTGACCATCTTGAGCTGAGATGGACTGTTAGAATCCCCATCGGAAGCAGTGAATGTATCCAGCCGAATCGAAGAGCCTGCATATATGAAGTAAGGGGGTGAGTGATCTCGATCATTACCTGTCTTGCGTTTCATTCCGTCTTGTTTATAGTCGTTGTGATTGTCCACACGCCGCCATCGTGTGGTTGGGCTTACTGGAAAATTGGTCTGAGGCATTGGAGGTGATCATCCAGGGCGAGAGTCTCGAAACAACCCCACCCGGGAACGGGCGGGGAACACGTTGACCTGACCTTCAGAGTGGAACTGGAGTTAATGTTCAAAGCGCGCCCGGTAGCCCCACTCGCGTCGCGATAGCGTGACTCATTAAGAAACCGACGTGTCTGCCGAGCGCTCCGCATTTTGGATATCAACGACCACATCGTAAGACCCATTTTCCATGCTCCTGTTACTCAGGCTCACCAGATCTCGCAGTCCCTTCATCTCGTCGACCATGCCAGTTACTCGTTCCCATTCGAAGGCTATCGCTGCAGGTGCCGATCAGCAGCCGGTACCGAAACCACTCAGGTCGGGGCGAAGCCGCAAAATTACTCCTGACGAGGTGGTCGAGCCCGTAGTTGAAAACCAGGCGCCAGCAAAGAAACCCCGCCTTGGAAAGCAGCCGGTCCCCGCCGCGACCGCTCTGCTAGTGGGGACTATGGCGGTTCCCAACGACTCAGGTCCCCCACCTACAATTGTACCAGCGGAGCTCTCGTTCTCTTTCGAGGAGGCAAAACAGTATCTCATCAAGGCTGATACCCGATTCCAAGATGTGTTTACCACTGCGATTTGTACCCCATACCAGAAACTCGACCAAGTCGAGCCGTTCAGGTGAGTTCCGCCGGTCGGCCCGACTCGGACTACCTCAGAGACTCATCTGTTTACAGAACACTCTGCACGAGCATCTTGTGGGTGTTTGGCTAGCGCTCCTATCACACCCGTCCACGCGTTTACCTTTAGTTCGGCAGGAGCCAACAGATTTCCTGGATGGCCGCTCGCTCCATATGCCACCGCTTCGCTCGTCTATATAAACCCTCGATGCCAGAGAAACCGACCGAAGAATCGTGTGTACTATTTTTCTACCCCTCGCGTAGGTGCGGGGATCTAACGTACCCTGTAGGATGGCGGAGATGAAATCCGTGGACGCCTTCTTCCCTTCGCCTCAACGAGTGGTCGACACAGATATCGCAACTTTGAGAACTGCCGGTTTAAGTGCTCGAAAAGCTGAATACGGTGAGAATCCTCCCGTCTCGCTCTCTTCGTCCTGTTTTGGCTGACTGGGGTTCAGTCCAGGACTTGGCGGCCCACTTCGCCGATGGCCGCCTCTCCACCGAGAAACTTCTTGCGGCGGAAGACGAGGAACTATATACCATGCTCACATCGATTCGTGGGATTGGTCGAGTGAGTGCTACTTCGTTCGTATCACGAGTGCATCACTAACACGAACTCCCACCTTCAGTGGACAGGTAAGTGATTGTTTGTCTGGAAACAAACCGACTTCAGGAGTAACGAAACACGATCCCCGTTGCAGTGGACATGTTTGCCATATTCTCACTCCGTCGTCCGAATATCCTACCAGTCGGCAAGTGACTTGCACTTCATTGAACCCAGTCGCTCAGAGTGTTCAACGAGATTCTTTATAGGCGATCTCGGGGTGCAGAGAGGACTTTGCCGATGGTACCTCTCCCTCCACTCCGAGCAGCACCCAATCACGGTGTCTCCGCAGAAGAAGAAAGCCCCCCCGAAGCCCAAGCCGGCGAAGAAGGGCAAGAAGGCTGCCACTAGTAACGAAGAGGTAGGGGATGGCGACGGCGACGATGACAACGATGTCGGAGTCATTGGCTCCGGTGACCCCGCAGGAGCCGTCACGAACATACCCCCTCCGTCCACACCATCTATTACCAAGATCCTGGGGACAAAGCCGCTGTCACAGCTACCTCTAGGACTTCCCGACGGGTTGTCCGTCGCAACTCTCAAGTCAAGACTTTCAGGAAAGAAAGTAAAGTGAGTATTGGAATGCCGATCGCACACCTGTCCTGGTTCGGTCACCTCACGCAATCGTGACAGAGGCGCGTTGCTTACTCCCAGTGAGATGGAAGAGTTGACGGAGACCTGGAAACCGTACAGATCACTAGGTACGTCCTATTAGATCCAATTCGCCTCCAGGTTGGTTCACCCTATTCCACCGCCCCAGGCGTATACTACATGTGGTCGGTCGCAACCGCGGAGGAGTAAAAACCGTGTCATTACGCAGCGACCAAATTATGAACAACTGTAGAATGTATATAGTAAACTATGTGTGAGAATGATGGGAGCTTACGTCCGTGTGCGGAAGGTGGGCAGTCCTGATGGACAACAAAAACAAACAGCAAGCAAACAAAGAACCGAGCATGAATATTTAAAGAATGAAATATATCCAAGGAGAGTGACGGAAACGGGTCGGATGCGAAGTATTTACTTGTAAAAGAGCATGATTCAGCGGCTGACGTCCCACCCAGCTTTAACCAGCTTCGAAGCAGCGGACGCGGTGGCAAAGGCAGTAGTTGGGACGGTGGGCAGGGAAACCTTCTCTAACTGGGGAGACGGTTTCTCCAGATGAACGCAGGGCAGAGGATTAACGATCTCTTCGACGTCGCTCTTGGGGAGTCCATTAATCTTGACAGTGATGTCGATGACCTGTTGAACGTCGCTCGCGCCATCTCGGTTTGGAGAATCCGCGTATACCAGCCTCTCGACCATGCGTTCCGAGTCATCCGTGAAGGAGCCCCCGCCCGGAGAGGATGTAAACGTTGCCTTGTGCCGAAGGACGAACAAAGAGCTATCCGGCGATTCGAGAGGAGTCCTACTCTGCGAGTGGAGATCAGAATATGTGACCAGCACATGGAGAAACAAGACTCACATCGTCGCCTGTCTCCCAGATCCGAGAGGGAACGTACGATCGTGGTTCGGGGGTCGTGAATCGCGCACCGGGTCGTCCAGCACTTTCGGGTGGTGAATGCAGTGTGATATCCACAACGGTGGAGGTGGATTTGCGAGGGATGGGATCATCGAGTTCATCCTGGGAATCCGTCTCCGAACGGTCAGACTTAGGAGAGCCCATGGAGGACCACCGACGCATGGCGAAATTAACGGGTGAAGGCTTCATGGCTTGGCTCAAGAAAGCGCGCGGCCGTCGAGTTGCCTGGACACCCTCCACCTCCACAGAGGGGTTGACTTCAGGATTCAGACCATCTGAATCGTGAGGAGTGATTAAGCGGAGAGAATCCTCGGTCGTCGAGCTCGAGGAGGATTCGGCCCGAGGAGGGGGACCGGGGTCGGGAATTAGTTCATCCGGGGAATCCGAGTCCGGGACCATTGGCACCCATTTCCGACGCGCTAGATTCATAGGATTCGGCGCCACGCCTAGGAAGCCGCTGTAACCTCCTTTCCTGAACCCGCGGATTCCTGAAAGCGAAGGACGTGGAGGTGGAGACGCGAGGATCTCCGAAGCCTCCGCAGCTTCCGCAGAACGAGACCGTTTCACCAAAACGTGCTCTTCGGTCCTCGGGCGCTTCCGGGACGCAGAGCTGAGACCAACCATTCCCTCAGACACACCATCCGAAACTGCTGTTTTGGAGGCCACGGAGGAATGTGATTTTGTCATCTGTGCCTTTTCCATTTGCTCCCTAATCTTGGACCGCTCATCCGCCCGCTCAGCACGAGATTTCTTCTGGGGTTGAGGAGCCGCCTCCTTCGGTTTTGCGCTGCCCTTGACAACTTGTGACAACTTCTGTGGAGCTGAAATCGACTTCTCGCGATCTTCCGCGGACTCCCTTAGCTTGCGGCTGGGTATATGGGGACGCCCACTTCGGCTCCTCTCGACTTGGGGCGCTTCGGCACCAGCTTCCACTTTTTGGCGTTTGGTGGGTCGTTGGTCCTCGTCATCTCTTCTGTTCTTGGAGTTTGCCTTGGACGATGTGGATCGCGACATCGACACTGACGCTTCCCGAGATTCTTGACGAGATTTTGATGAGTGAGCGAGGGAGGTTGTAACCGGTGGGTCTGCAGGGGGCGGCGTCGGGTAGGCGGTTCCACCGTGTGATACTAATCTGTACGGCCAGGAGACATTGTAAATCTCTCTGTGTCTCATGCACCTGTCCAATGTGTTAGCGGGTAAGTGAAACTGATTGGTGATAATTGCATACCGAGGACACTCCAAGGAGGAAGCCTTCTTCCCCTTGAGTTTCTTGCCTTTCTCGTCGTAGCCTTCGAGACCCCATACGATCTCCGAATCAACAGAAATCACGGGTAAGATCCCTTTGCAGATCACGCAGGTCGGTACACCTTTGGGAACGGGCTTCTTGGTTGGATTCGTTTGTTGGGATGGGCCCTCGCCCTTTCCGGACGGGTTCTTCCCTTGCCCGAGCTCGGTGGCTCTTGGTCGGAGTACACGTTGCTCAGGAGGCTCCGTTCCCGAAGTTCGGCCTCGACTCGAACTACGGAGCCGATCTTCCGGCGTAGCCAACCTGGATGGCCCGGGATTGAGCGAAGAAGGTTTGGAAGGACGATCCCGCAATCTCGCCGAAGTTCTAACAACCGCATCCGATTTCGACGTTTCTCCTGTGAAAACGGAGCAATCAGTATGTTTGATGACCAAGGTGACGTCACCGCGTGCAATTCGACGGCAGCAGTGGTCGGATGGAAATGTAATGTGGAACGCACTAGACATAGTTGAGGACTCTCGGGACAGTTGCGGCGTCTCCAAAAGTGCCCCGTCACCTGTGGCGGGAGGGGATGGAAATGTCAACGAGAGAAGCGAATCTTCAGCATCCAATTCAATCTTCGGAATAGTGGACTGTTCCCGTTCCTTGATCTGATTCTCTGGCATCACCGCGTAAACTCCCCTACGTGTCCGTCTTTCATTGACATTGAGGGGGGCGTTGGACTCCCCCTCCCTTGCACGTTGAGAGGAACGGTCAGAAGTGTCACTGTCGGAGTCTGAAGGCGGATCCACACCCTCTTCAGGGGTGTAACCCCCCCTATCAGCATCTTCACAGGTCTGACAGAGACAGTGGCGATTGTTTCTACCGACTGCGCCGAAAGAGTTGATTACCATTGGAATGAACGAGAAGCATGCGCCACTTACAGTAGTCATCACCATAGTGAGCGGTAACCTCCTCTCCCACGGCGATGGGCTTGATAACTCTGAACGTGATGTAACGCCCCTCTCGAAACAGTTCAGCATTGTTGCCGCAATCATGCTAGATTGTGTGGCGTGAGCGCGTGATACAGGATGGAAGTCACCCAATACGGCTTACATTGACAAAACGTGCGGGACCAAGGAATAGGTGGTTCTTCTTTAGCTGCTTCGAGTGAATGACGCTGAAATCCCGTCTGATGCCAGACTGTCCTGTCGCGGTGGCGCATTTCAGTTCCCTGTCTTCTTCGTCCGTGAGGTCTGCCATGGAACCCTTCAATTCGGTTATTACGGTCCCAGGGGCCAGGGGTCGGGTGGCAAGAATGCAGAGTTCGGACTTTCCGGTGGCATGAGCGTATCGTGAGGTGTGGGCAATCTCGATGGAACCGTTCGGGAAGTAAAGCTCGAGATACCGGGAAGCGTGGCTGTAAAGTGGGTTAGGAATTGAGTTGTTTGGAGTTTGCGCGGGTTGCGTACGTGGCAAAAGCGTTGACCTGCTTGTCCGTGTAACTTGAGAGATAGTACCTGATGGATTGAAGCCTGTGCAGTAACAAGTATGAAAACCACGAAGCAATCGGCGGCTGACTCAGAGAACGCACAGAAGCAAGTTGTCGACCGCTTCGCGAATCGCTACCGAGGGCTGAGCCCTCGCCGCAACCAACTGTATGTTCGTATCAGCATGAGCGCGGGGCCAGGGTTGTTGGGGGAAAATGAACGTACGCGTCGAACTATTTGGAGAATGTCGTTAACATCAGTCTTGGGGAGGCGTCGGGATGAATCCATCTTGTGAACAAAAAGGGGGACGCTTCCTGTGCCAAGCTTCTCGACGAACAGGTGACTGAGGAAGTCGTCGTCCTTCGAGAGGTCAGACATATTCATGACCTTGGTGAACCGCCATGCGGGGGCGGGCGAGGGATCGTGAGTGCCCCGGTGTCTGGGCATCTTGAGTGCCCTCGAGGCCGGCGCGGACTGGCGTGGTGGGCTGGATGGTGGTGGTAGGAGGTAGGGTTGCGGTGGACAGGATGAACGATCGCACAGAGAACAAGGAACCACTGACGGATGATGCTATCCCCGGTCACGCGGGTTCTCACGGCCAGCTCGTGCCAGTGTGTCAGGAACTCACACACCCGGCAACATCTGTTTCACCCCCGAAGGCGACAATCACTCCGAACGGCACAGACCAATCCGACTCGGCCGGTTTCCAGTGGCAGTGCGGACTCATATGCGCTCATATGCTTGCTCGACATACAACATACAGACCGTGGCAACGTTTTCGACCAAACACCGAACAAGTGATAATGTACTCATGCACCGTGCGCATGCTTCTGCTTCCCCGTTCGGATTTTCCTAACGTAGAACTGAAACCGGGTCAACCGCAATGATCGCGTGGGCTACAGCGCAAGAACACATACCTCCAACTCTTTGCCTTCCAGGATATACCCGTCGCTCCGGCCACTCTGCCCTGGTCGGCTGGAGATGGTAGCGTACAGACGACCAGCACCGAACTGACTCTCCAATAGAGGGTCAATCTTGGCATCCTTCTTTCGCTGCTCCAGAATTCGCTGAACATGGTTTGACTTTTTGGCGGGCTCAGCAGCACCCTCGGTCGTCTGAGCCTGTGACTGAGCCTTGGCGGACTTTTTGGTCACTGGTTGGGCGTACTGTTCATCCAGATCAGTGTCTCATCCCTTTTCCAACGGCGACCCTCGAAAACATACATGGGCCTCATACCACTGCCTGAAAGGGGTAGCATCGACCTGGATGATGGCACCCTTAACGAGGGTGTTCGTTCGGACAAGCTCATTGTTGGAAGCGTTGTAAACCTGAAAGATGGTTGGAGTCGATTTTCGACCGATAAATCATGGGACTAACAACACCGATAATCCTAGTCTTCTTCGTTACGTGTTCGCTTCCCCAGGCGAAGTTGCCAGACTCCAATCGCAGGGCACGGTACTTGGCATTTCCACCCCGGGTTCGGACGGTGTGAATACGCTTGGCCCCCAATTTTGTGCTAGCTGGTTGGCGACCGAGTTCGAACTTTCTCTTCTTGCGGTAATGGGCACGCTGTGCACCAGAGGCTGAACGCTTGTGTCTTGAAGAACGTGAGATACCTGAAATTGAGATTTAGTATCCGATAAAACATGAAGAGACGTCTAACGTACCTGTATTTCATAACCAATGCGATGCGCAAGTCCATCGTCAGCTACATCTCCGGCGATACCAGCAAAAATACTGACCCATGTCGTCGGAGGCCTTGAGGAGCGGGTTGTGATGAGATACGTGTGGCTGACGGACGCAGCTTTACAGTTTTCCGGCGAATGCCGTGGGTGCCTCGGCAGAGACCAGGTAATATTCCCACGATTGCTACGTCTAATCGGGGAGCACCGAAAGTGCCGGAAATTATCCGCGGTCAAACCCCAAGCGCACGATCGTCGATTGATATATTTCCTTCTCGGAAGAACCCGGAAAGAACCCGTCCCACACTCAACCGATCGGAAAGATTCGCTAAAGCCATCTAGCACGTTCGATATCCGTTCCTTATTGGGAACTTCATATAAGACTCTCCTCTCTTCCACGTTTGGCTCAAGAAAGGTCCCCTCTCCTCTCATCCCACATCCCTTTGAAACACAATGTCCTTGGAAGTACCAGGAACTAGGGTGCCCCGCGTCAGAGGTGCATCCGCTATCGTAAGTGACCGCGACAGATATACATTCCATTATCACTGATCCGCCACCGACCCGTGTGCTATCTGACGAATAGGACTTCAAATCGGCCACCAGCGGTGTGCACACCAAGACTATGCGAAATGAGCTCAACAAGCTCGTCGGTACAGTCCAGGAACCAAAAACCCAGAAGGTATATCATCAGCATCTGCGTTAGTACACGACATTCCTAAACATTCGTAGGCCTTCGACATAGAGATGCAAAGTTTTTTCTACCTCTTTACTCGATATCTGGTCGAAAAATCTAGGAATGAAGCCCTGTGAGTCCTGAACAAACTCCGTGACTAACGCGTTGATTTATCCTCATCAGCAACTGGGACCTCATCAAATCCCCGGCCACAGACCAGATCGTCCTCTACGATAAGCTTCCTACTCAGTTCAACAACCAACACTTGGACAAGCTTGCTGTTCTCAAGGTCAACGGAGGTTTAGGCACATCGATGGGTGAGTCCAATCACGTCATGGGTGATGTGCTGCTGATCGTGATCATCATCAGGTATGACCGGGGCTAAATCCGCCCTTGAGGTCAAGGATGACATGACTTTCTTGGATTTGACTGTGCGCCAGATTGAGCACCTCAATACTACCCATAAAGTCGATGTTCCTTTGATCCTTATGACGTCTTTCAACACACACGAGGACACCTTGCGGATCATCAAGAAGTATGCGAACCAACAACTCCGAATCACCACCTTCAATCAATCCCGTTACCCACGTATTCTGAAGGAGGGACTTCTTCCCGCCCCCACGACAGCCGCTGACGATAAGGACAATTGGTATCCGCCCGGTCACGGAGGTAATACGATGTTCTCACCTCATATATGGTACATGGTCGCTGATGATCTCTAGACCTTTACAACGCTCTATTGCACAGCGGCGTATTGGATCAGCTCATCGCTGAAGGCAAAGAATACCTCTTCGTATCTAACTCCGATAATCTTGGTGCCGTGTGAGTAGCGACGGTCAACCTACTTTCTCACAGAGATTAATCTGGACGAAAGGGTGGATCAAGCCATTCTCGAGCACATGATCCAGAGTGAAGCCGAGTTCATCATGGAGGTGACGGACAAGACGAAGGCCGATGTCAAGGTACGTAGCGCGCACCTTTCAAGGGACTCGAGACTTCACAACATGACAGGGAGGTACCTTGATCGATTACGACGGTCAGATCAGACTTCTTGAGATCGCACAAGTGCCATCCGACCACGTTGAAGACTTCAAGTCAAGTGAGTTCCTCTTTATGCCCCTGGAGCGTGTTCTAACTGAATGATTGGTTTACAGTTCGTAAATTCAAGATTTTTAACACTAACAATCTATGGATCAACCTCAAAGGTAACCCGCCGATCACGCGTGCGTGCTCCCTCGTTCTCTGACGCTTCGGGGAACAGCGTTGAAGAGAGTTATGGACGATGAGGGGATGGATTTGGAAATTATCATCAATCCCAAGGCCATGGGCGACGGACAGGCAGTCATCCAGGTGCTTCTTATCTTGTCATTGGTTGCGGTACACTGTTGACCGCCGATTCGCAGTTAGAGACTGCTGCCGGAGCAGCGATCAAGCACTTCAAAGGTGCGAACTTCCCCATCACCATCACAATCAAGACTGACACCTAGTCCGTAGGACACGGTGTCAACGTCCCTCGTAGTCGGTTCTTGCCCGTGAAGAGCTGTTCCGATCTTCTGCTCATCAAGAGTGACATTTACTCTCTCGAGCACGGACATCTCGTCCTCAACCCATCAAGGGTCTTCGATACCATCCCCGTCATCAAACTCAGCGATCACTTCAAAAAGGTGCGTTTTGCGGTCCGCCCGAAAGCTCCTTTCTGATTTCCCCCCCAGATCGCCCAATTCCAAAAGAGGTTCAAGAAGATCCCGCACATCATCGAGTTGGACCATCTGACTGTCTCTGGTGACGTCTACTTCGGCCGCAACATTACGCTCCGTGGAACTGTCATCGGTATATCTTCTACTTGTCTGGGCCGCTTGTGGATACTGACTCATTTTTTAGTCGTTGCCAACGAAGGGCAAAGGATTGATATCCCCGATGGTTGTATCCTCGAGAACAGTGAGTGACCCCCGGAGCTCTGAAGTTCGGCTCCGCTAACACGACCTTCCAGGGTTGTTGTCCGGCAACCTCAACATGACCGTGAGTTTTCTGCACCTGTTTTATCTGCTTGCCCTGATCTCCCCTCCAGGAATTGTGATGCACTTGTAGAAACAAACCAATGTAGATTAATGTAAAGAAGTCCTTACCGCAACTAGATAGAACGGGGGTTTTACACAAGAGTGCAGCTTGAGCTGGCGGGACACACTGAACACGCGAATCACGGCCCCCTCCACTGATGAATTACCTTCCTCTCAACTGGGCACTGTCATAAGCACTCGAACGAGAAGGATATACGTGGAAACAAACGATGAAGCAGTGCAGTTTCTTCGGGTTCCGTAGCAATTTACCTGTAGCCCTCGTCCGGCCTACCCGTGAGAATGACGCCACGCGGCGCCTTCATTCAGATCCATAGCCTGTGGCCGAAGATAATCGCTTCAACTCCACACAGATCTCAATCCATCACCATGTCCTCACATCCATGTACATCCATCTCGCTCGCTACACAACAAGCATACAATGCTGACCAATCCTCTTGATCTGCAGCTTTCATCGTAGTTTTCAAGGACCACGCCACCCCAGAACAGATCCAGAAGTACGTCAATAACCTCCACTCGAATGGTGTGTCCCTCGCTTTCTACGAGACGAAGTTATCGTACCGATAAAATACCCTCAACGTAGGAGGCGCCGTAACGCAACGATACGACACCGTTTTGAAGGTGGGTTGCAGCGGATCCCATACTATTTCAACCAGACGTTCACTCTCTGCCAGGGATTCGCCGCCAAAATACCTGAGAGTTTCCTCCAAAATCTCCAGGCTGATGATCTCATCGACTACATCGGTTGGTATCTCGTGGCGCATCACTGTACGCCGATTCTGACGTGATTGCGTAATAAGAACCGGATGGCGTGGTTACCACCCAGTAACTGCAGTACCCTCAACCGCATCGGGCTCCTCGCGATGATATGTTCATAATTATGTGTATAATATTCAGAATGTGTACAGTGTTATCCAGTTACGAATCCGAATTACAACAAACCGACTATGGCTACTCATGAAATACGTCGTAAGCTCGTGAAGGAGAAGGAAAGTCGTGATGGATGGAGATTGGTCATGCCTGAAGCTGAAGCTCCGCGAGGGGTAGGCCGCGTAGGGTTGGTGGGATAATAATCACACTGGGGGGCGACACAGTATCGTTATCAGTACCTGGGCTGTCTGGTTCCGACGACGAGGGGGTTGTAACGGGGTCATCGTGAATTGAAACTGGAGGCAAATCTCCAGAAGGTCGACCCGACCCATCTTCTGCCTTCTCGTGTGGCGGAACTTGTTCAAGGGGACCAGTATCATGGATGGGAATCAGGTTCGGTGTGCCGGGTGGGAGATCAAAGTCCCAAGCACGAGACACAAGAGCGGCGGGCATGATCCTGTACACAGGTTCATCAATATATGCGGGGGGCTGCCGGTGGTGGTGAGGAGTTACCAGGTGGCAGCGCATACGACGCCCAACCCTTTATCCTGCCCCTTGATCATGTTGAACTCGAACTCGAGGAATTGGGAGATATACCGGATGAAGGGGAGGATCTCTCGCACACCGTTGTGGATGGCCGCCATCGCTGTGAGGAGATTGACGACAGTCTTCGAGATTGATTGTGCTCTCTGTGCACTTGCCATCAGAAATAGTGCAAGGCGAAGTACGAGAACAGGACCAACCTGCAGGTATACAAGTGTGGGAGGGGGTAACACAAGTTCAAAGCCCCACCAATCTGCGCACGGGGTCAGGTAGTTCTCGCATTCGCTTTAGCAATACCCACAAGTGAGAACCGACATTCTGTCTATCGGGGGGTATACACCTGGGAAGTATCAGATTGGGGCACCGGGATGAGCGTGAGTGACCAACTTGCCTTTGTGATCAGGCAATATGGCTTGACCAGTAACGTAGCCAAGGGACATCAGTTGAGGGGTGATGAGTTTGATGCCTGTGAGGACCGTCTCTGCGGTTGGGACCGCACCAGCGAAGATGCCCTGGCCGGTAGTAGGCTGTCCGAAGCCAAAATCGGAACCAACAAGGTCCACGATATGTAAATTTCCAAGTATCGAGCTGATACTATCCATGTTCGCCGTTACGATAGATTCGGCGAAGAGGTCCATAGTATCCGAAGGTATGCCAGGTTTCAGTTGAGCGAAGTGGTATTTCTCAACATCCTCGTCGGTCTGATCCAAGCACACAGCATGTATTGGACCACGGCCCTTGCCGTTCGTCGTGGGTTGACTGGGTATTGGGGTGACGGGCAACGACGCAGGTGCATCAGTGATGAGATCCAGGTTTCGAAGCTGGGAGATCACTTTGTTGGCAGACCTGGGCTTCGCCAGCTCGGATTTGGCTTTGTCCAGTTGAACTTTGGACAGTGCCTGGGGCTTCTTGGCGGTGGGAGAGATCGAATTAGGTCCAATAATAAGAGCGCGAACAATCTCTGCGGACTCCTTGGCACGCTTTTCCGACTTGGAACGGGATCCAGACTGTGAACGTATCACACGTTTGAGGTTGCAAACGACGCCATGTTTCTTCTGTTGGACGTGAGCTGCGTCTAGCATGGGCTTTGGCTGGTGGTGGTCTGTTGGGCGCCGTAGTAAAGAGAGACTGGAACGAATAGATAACTTGCGTGGACGGGGTTCTGGTACGTCAAGAGCCGTAGGTTTCGTGGAAGTCGCAGCTGTAGGTTGTTGAGGGTCTGATAAAGGGGCGGTCGACGATATCTCTTCCGTTGGTTGAATTGAGTTGTCTCGATGAGGCACAACAATGCTGCCGCCCTCGGGCAGAGGAAACTCTGAGGGGGACAAAGGAGGATCGGCTGGGGCATCTGAGGGCGAGTTATCTGGTGCCTCGGAGGTAGTAACGACTGTTTTGGAAGTGGACCAGAACGTAAGCGAGAACATGGCTGGTGTTGCTGATCCCGGAGACCACTGAACAACCGCTCGTCACTGCCCATGATCCAGAAATTCAAGAAAAATCACACACCTCAGACCGCGGGGAGGCCTGAGCCTCAGTTGTGTTAGATGAACGTGTGTGACCAATCTCGATCAGTTCCCCGCTCGCTCCCCAGTGCTCTCCATTCTACTGCCAGCAATACGCACAGAATCCTCAGGTATGGTATACTTTCATCCTCGCTCCACTCTCACTCACCAAATGCTACAGTCACCATGCAGAAACCCTCGTCGGTTCACGCGCTCTCGTTAGATACTCTCAGCCCAATATTCGAGTTCGCCGTTAACGCCGGTCAGACTCCGGAGGAGACCACCATGGTGCCTTTGGCTCTTTCCCAAGTGTGCAGCGCATGGAGGCAATCTGTTCTAAGACACGCGTCGTTGTGGACGAACGTTCTGCTGTGTGTACAGGGCGACCAATCCTTGGAGCGAGCCACCGAATTCCTGGATCGCTCCAAAACTCTACCTGTCTGTGTGACGTTCGACATGCGGGGAGCGCGAGAGGTACCTCCTGGCCTGAAGGGGCGGGTTGGTTTTCTCGCCCCTCATGAACATAGGCTACGCGCTCTCCACATACAAGGAGCTGCCACCGCCGTGCCCATCCACCGTTTCCTCCACGACCTCGATTTTACCTTCACCAACTTGAAAGACTTCGAAATTACCTGGGGGAAACCCACCACACAATTCGCGCGGCGCTTCCCCGTCCAGTTTGGGAGCCAGATTCCGGAGGCGTTGCTTCCTTACCACCTCCACCTCTCCCCTCATGACAAGTTCACCAATCTCACCCGTTTCGCCTTGAAAACCCGCGATCATCGCCTCAGTATTCAAATTGACCAACTGTTGGAGATTCTGGGTGGTAGCCCAACGTTGCAACATCTAGAATTAGAGGGCTTCTACCTCGAATCCGAGGACGACGAGTTCTATGACGATGATGGTGACACAGACTTTGAAAAATCCGTCCTCCAACTCCCCCACCTCCAATTCCTATCGCTTAAGCAGTGCCCATCCGGGGCCTTTCTCCCCAGAATCAACGTCCCAGCGACCACGAACGTTGTGTTAGCGGCGAACGATCCCTTCATGCTTGATGGTGGTGACATCCACGCCGACCCACCAACAATTCTCTATGCGCTCCCTCCCCACTTCAAAGAACTTTCGTTTGTTGGAAAATTCCAGGTCCTCGACTTCGAAATCCGCGATTCCGGCATCACTCTGCGCGCTTCCCAATCCAGCGGACAGTACTTGC
>Ga0307517_10002227_pt1 | contig 31340 bp, 26 predicted proteins | sample 23_EM_MG_FD_194515 | JGI IMG/M metagenome (GOLD analysis project Ga0307517, IMG submission 194515) | Populus trichocarpa ectomycorrhiza microbial communities from riparian zone in the Pacific Northwest, United States - 23_EM | ecosystem: Host-associated > Plants > Roots > Unclassified | place... | reverse complement strand
CATTAAACCCAACAACCAACCCCCCCCCCCCCCCCCCCCCCCACTCTCTATATAAATCCGGGACGTGGCTTGCTTTTACACTCACAGTTATCAGACAAAATCCCAGACCTGAAAAGAAGAAGAAGAAGAAAAAACTCCGTCCTATCTTCCAAGATGAATGAATCCCAGGGGGGCACGACACCAGATAAGGCTCAACGGCACCGGGGGCACGAGGGAATGTTAGCGACTCCGGGTACCAAGACTTCTGCTTACCAAGCGCTCACTACTACTACTCTGGTTTATTATTCCAAATCTGTCATCCCATGTACGATATTTCCTTCGTTCCCGTATGCTGGTAAAGACGGAGGTTATATATATAATGTCTTCCTACAAGACAGCGCTCAGGTGTTCTGATAGGCTTAGCAGTCTACTGGTTTAGCTAGGGAGATTCCCTTCAGGGAGGTGTGGACCATGATTCGTGACTCCTGCCACTAGCGGACACAGCGAGCCCAAATGAGGAGAAGAAGAAATTAGGTCACTTGTCACCAGGTTCCGAGTGACAACTCATGTCCCGGACCGAACTCCACAGTCCATTCAGCACACCCCCCCAGGAGTCGCAGAAGCCACTGACCAGTCTACCGGTATGCGGCCCGGTCCCAAATTCCGAACAGCTTCTCGCTTATCACCCGGCGATCCGAATCTAGGTCATGCCTGGAATAAATTTAATCTCAACTCGCATTTGGTATTAGGCGGACTACCGTACTGCACTTCCGGGACCCACGATCCATGACAAAAAAGGTGCCCCCAAGTTTGTGTTGGGGACTAGGTTGGGACTTGGAATTAAAGCCAACTACAAAAAACGTATATATATTCAACCTCTATCCACCACTGAAATAAGTCCCAATACGAGAGTTGAGCCAATCAAAAAAAAGGCGGGAAAAAAGATATAAAATCGGTAGCTACGCACAGGCGGAAAGTGAAGGGGGAAAAAGAAAAAAGAAAGAAAAACTGCAATCACCACAGCAAGTACTTCCGTTGCTAGTGAGAACCCACACAAAACGTAGTTAAGAAAAGGTGCGGGAACTAAAAAGAGCAATAAAGAGAAGAGGCATTCCACTGCATAAAAAACCCCACCGGAAACTAGAACCCGCCGCCTTCAAACCGCACTGTAGCCACTCCGTCCAGCGCCCCTACCCTGCAACGTCCCTAAAACTCTTCGTGCCCAGTCCTTTAGTAGATATGGTAGGTCCCGAATGGTATCGCTGTGGGGGAGGAGGTCCCAGCTGTTGCTCGAAGAGTAATTAGTCGGTTGCCTTTTGAAGTCAAAATGTTTGCTTTTTCCGTCTGGATTGGGGTGATAGGAGAAATGAGGAGAAACGACGGGGGGTTGATGAGGAGGGAAGAGCGGGAAAGTACCCTCTTGCGCCGTAGCGGTTGTGGTTTAGCCAGGAACCGAAGATCAAATATGCTGCAACACCTAGGAACAAACTAAGATTTCAGGGTATAAATGTTAGAGCAGCTTGGAGAAAGTGAGCGAGGGGTATCACATAATGATAAACCAGGTGAAGAACCCCCAGTGGTGTCCTTGGTCTACGCCAGGGTCTTTTTCGAGATCCTCGCAGGCATACTTTGTCCTCCACTCCAATCTCAGCACATCCTTGTCGCTATTGGTGGTATCGTAGCTGATGAACTTCAAACTCTGCTCCTCCGCACCTTCACCCTCCTTAGGATCCTTCCCTTCCGGTTCCTTATCACCACCTTCTTCCTCTTTCTTCTCCTCCCTCTTCCTTTTCTCTTTGCCCTCCTCTTCCTTCTTCAACCCCTCCAGACCCGTCTTGTTCGGATCACAGATAAATTCAACTACCGCTTGCTGAGGCTTCTTTTCGTACATTCCACCATTAAGCACAACTCTGAAACCTTCTTTCCCTGAATCCGCGTGCGAGTCTGAAGTCTTCAAGCGTGTGATCTTCTCGTCTACGTGCCGACCATGGATGTCTCCCGCGATCGGAATAATCTTGTGAATTCTTGTCTCGGAGTCGTCCGTTACGCGCTCGATACCACAAACTATCATCATTTCATCATCGCATCAGCCAAGCGGCGGGGGGGAAAAAAAAATCTATCTCCGTGAAACAAACCTTGAGTACCACTTGGACACTGTTTCTTCGGATCCTCCTCCTTACTCTTCCGTATAGGTCCACACGGGTTGATTGTCCAGGTAGTATTCGTTATCTATCATACACAAAAGAAAATCAGCCACCCACCCCTCTGTTATTATCATCACATACACAGTGATGCGGTAACTCACAGTTGGAGGCGAGTCCTCTATTGTGGTCACAGAATATGGGCCCTGCAGTTCCTTCAGGTCCCATGTGATGCCATCTTTAACTGCCTTACAAGGGAAACTTGCTAGCGCGACCGACGACAAAGCGGCGATTACAGTGCACTGATATAGCCGCATGACGATGTGGATGATGGTGATGATGATATGATAGACCTAGCAACCGTTGCCTCGTTAGCACCGGAAAGGGAGAGAGCCCGACGCGAGATGCTATTCGATGATCGATAACGCTCCCAGTTATCAGGACGGAGAGATGAAAAGAAGATTAAGATAGTAAAGTGCCGTCGGCAAGAGGGGGGAGCAAGTAAGGTCTTAGAGGAAAGTTGGAAACGTGGGCTTCGGGCTGGAAATTCACTCATTCATCGGGATTACGTTCCCCCACTGACTTGGAGGGTGTTAGTCATCACAAACATCCTTATCCGGAAGCCTCTTAACTGGGTGTTTGCAAACCAGGCCGGGTAACTTCCTGCTACTCAAGCAGAAGTATGATAATATTATGATATCCAAGTTTTCGGAGGCTTAAGTTAGGGGTAGGGGACGAATAGGTTACAGATGGGCCGTTTCCAATTCCGGGATGGGGGCATTTTTGTTGATGCGTTCAGCCCCCAATCGAGGAAATTGACAACCTAGTTTTCCGGAACTACCGGTAGGGCTTCCTATTGTCTCACATTTCATCAAATAACATTCTCTATGATGGGATAATGACAATCTAGTATTGTAGGCATAGCTATTGCATACAGCTCATTCAATCCAACTAGATAGACTATGACTGAGCCCGGGCTCTTAACCCTATTATCCTCACTTATCTAGACGTTCATCTTAAACTGCTTCAAGTATTCGTAGTCCTTCAAGTTCTCATCGACAGCTTTCTTTATAATCCTAGCCCCCTCCTCCCCATACTTCTCAACCCAGCTTCTATATTCCTCCTCAGCCGTTTTAACAACTTTCTGCAAAACAGTTAGTCACGACTCACACGGAAAGGCAGAAAGGCACTGCAAACTTACTTTCTCCCTAGGTTTCAATCCCTTGCTCTGAATGGCATCATCGTGGAATCCTTTCCACTTGTCGAAGGCACTACAACCCCCTTCTTCCCACATAAGCATGCTTTCATTGAACACCAGCCCTACACTTTCACAGTATTTCTTCACAACTTCTTTAGGATGGTCGAGGAGATCGTCTGCATCAATGAGGCATAACTCTGCGCCATCTTTACCCCCGATAAGGCCCTTAGCACGAAGGTAATCGAAGAACACCCGCAATTCGCGGTATCCGGCTTCAGAAGAGAGGAAGTAGTCGAAGCCGGTCTCCTCGGAAAGCGGGGGAATGGTGCAGCGGTAGAAAGACGGGATTGCGCGCAGGGGATGGCGGATCAGAAAGGCGAAATGGTAGTTCTTTAAGATTGAAAGAGGGATGGTAGACGGATTGTCGTTATCTTCTAGAGAGACATCCGCCCCATTTTCGTCGTATACCTTCCCCTTGTGCACTCCCAATCGAAGCGAGGGGGCAACTTCCGCAGTTCCAGTAGGCGTATCGTGGGGCACGATATAGTAGGCCATATCTTTCAAGAAGACTCTTTTTCCCTAAACCCAATTAGTATATAATATCTCGATGTCGGATACTTTCCGCGGGAGGAAATACAAACATCTTCTTTCCCACTTGCAATCTCGTCGACTATGTCCCGGTAAGTAGTCTCGGAGAATCCACTTTTGTCCCTGACACCTTGGTGTTCTTCTCCCGAGAACCTCTCCCCAATCCTCTCTCCACCGTAATGGAAGGCATCGCCAAAGGGCTCATGCAAACACCTCAAGTCCTCCCTAGTCATCATAACCCTTTCAAAAGCCGTCGAGCACGACCTCGGATGGGTTGCAAGGAAAATTGGCTTGTTAGACATTTGGTATTCCGTTTGCTGTTGTCCCGTGTAGTTTGTGCTCCAGGGTTTTGGATCTTCCCCCCATCATTTGAGGGGCTCAACAAGGCTTTTTATGCACCATTCTATCATGCTCAGCTCAAGGTCTCCAAAGAAATTCAAAAGAGGAAAAAATAAATGTCAGATGGTATTCCCCATTTCATTACGCATGCTCCGTCAGAGCACTACGAACAGATTCGGGGGGTGTAAGCGATGCCCTATGATAAATCCGACAGGGAATGCCCCCCCCCCAATGCAAGACAAATCAAAGAGGGTACTATTTCCATCTGACTGCGGGATCGGCCCGGAAACTACTGTACTCGTATAAGCAGCCCCTCCACTAAACCCAGCTATCCCTGGAGCCCGGTCTGGTCTCTTGATCGGTAGCGGTGGCATTCGAAACGATTTTGTACCCCAGTACGATAGTGCCCGGCTTGGGGAACTCAAGAAAACCAATAGTAGGGTTAGATCTCCAATTTTGCCAACTGTCTGCGGTCCGGAATGGCCCTTGTCCTACAGTACCACAAACCTCCCATGGTGGATAACGGAAAGAAAAGATTGAAGTTGGATAGCTTGATCAGTGGTCATCACCACTCTCAACAAGAACTGCCCTGTAGCCCACTGACACAAGCCTGTGCGCCTGTGCGCTTGTATGGCATAATATGACTGAAGAGTGACAACACCTGGTCGGGAAAGTTGCTGATAATACTGGCACAAAGCTACTGCCAAAATCTAAGGATCTGTCCAAAGGGAACTTGGCAGCAAGGGTGGGAGATTAGAGAAAGTTAACATCTTCCCTGCGATAGGTTCCCAACTACGACGGTCCGTGCTTGCTCTAAAACAGCGCTCTGTACCCAGACCGTGTGAGCAATTCACTGGCCGGGGTATGCGTTACCACAAGCTACTTTTGCTTATCCAATTCGATGGACCACTCTAGGTATTTTGCCAATAGGATAATTCGTCCATTTTTCCTGTAACCCGAAGCACATTTTCCTCTTTTAGCTAATCAACGGAGCCTCAGAAAAAGTTGAGCACTCCACTCCACGCTATACAAATTGCGTGGATCTCCCGTAGGTTTTTCACACCAGCTTACGAGCACAGAGGGAGGGGGGAGAGTCGGTTCTCCGAGACCACCCTCCGCCAGTCCCCTCGACTACCCACCCTCCCCGCATCTCAGCAAAAGTTACAATTTCACCAGGGGGTGGACGGAACTGTTTCCCCCGTGATGCAGAAGGAAGAGCTCCACCAAAGACGACGTTACGGCATCGTTAAAATACTACTAGCATGCCGAGCATTGCGTGATTACACAACCGGAACACGGAAATTATGAATAAACTTCCCGTATCATACGAGTCGGATATCATCAACAGCCCCCACAATGGACAAAGTCTGAGCAGACAATCGGTAATGACCGGCGCTGTAACTTTTTTTGCACCGCCCAGTCCAAATCTTAACTCATGACAGGGGTTCGAGTGATGGTTAATGACAGGGTGACGTCGTATATTTGCCGTCATACCAAGACTCCCAAGAACGTGAATCCTCTTTTTCTTTGTGGCGGAAGGAATTGTGGGGCTGCGGATGGGCATAGGGCATGGTAGCCGGCTTCCGATATATCATAGGAAAGGTGCGAAGTAGGCTATCGTAACCTGTACGGGTGCTCGAGTGCCAGTGTTCCATCCCGGGGGGTTTTTTTTTTAGTGGTGGGACAGGGGGGACTTCGTTCAGGGAACGAACAGCCTTGCGATTCGCTTTTAACTTTGCCCCAACCCCTCGGGCGCTATGGTTGGGCTTTCAGGCTTAGTGCTTTATCGTTTCACGGATAGTGGTGATAAGCATTCGCAATAGATGGTATTATACCTACCGGTATCTTCCCGGTGAGATAAAGAAAGAAAGAAAGAAAGAAAGAAAGAAAGAAAGAAAACACAGCCCATATCATACGGCACATGGTTTCTAAATTCGGGAACTATGGATTCCTAGGCCCTAAAGCCTGTCAAGATATTGCTAGTTGGCACGAGAATCTTAGCATCGAGCCTTAAGGGATGGGTGAAGGGGATAAGGAAGCGCCCTACCGGTATGATAAAATTCGGGTGGCAGAAAACCCGAGCCCATGGCCATCTTACAGCAAAACCGAGGACTCTTCACCAGCAATTTGATCACCCCCCAACTAATCCGGGGTGTTCCACCTTAGGCCAAATCAAATTGGGGAACAGGTGACAGTAGTTTTCAGGAAAGGAGATTGAATAGAGGGTTTATGAGATTGAGAAACCAGAGAGAACCTGTCATACAACAAAGGTGGTTGTTATGTATCTTTTGTATGGCCCTCTCATGCAAAGTCTCAAGTCACTTTCCAATCTTTCAGCACCATTGTGCAGAAAATCGTCAGCTATTGATCTATTCACTTGATATTTCCATGCTAGAAATAGTTGTTCTCATCTCTTTTTGAAACCTCCTGAAATTTCTTACCTACAGTAGGTAGTGTTGCTGTATGAATTTCTAGAAATGGCTGTTTTTTGGTGTAAAATAGCCAATGGGGACCAAGTTTTTTGTTACCCAACTTTTACCATACCATATTTCAGAGCGGTTCACTCATGATAGATCGTGGGTTATCTGCTTATGTACTGGTATCTTGCTCTGGGATGAAGTTAGAGTAGTTCGGGAACAAACGGATGGGCAAGATGTCTGTTTTGCCTCAATCGGACAGGCTTGGAAACACTAGGATTCTATCTCTCCTACAAGGGCGGGCAAACTGCTACATGGCACCTTTGGTCGCTGGTCAAAAAAGTGCGGAATACGAGTATGCAAAGAGTCCTCTATCGACATAATAGTAGTGTTGCGTGATAATTCCAGGATTGGTGATTTGCATGGCCCACTCTCCTCTCGTGCATAAGGTATTTGGCCAACGGAGCCCTCAACAGTCTGACACTGGAGTATGGGCCAGAGATTGCAGCCAATTCAATGAAGGCAGAAATAGCAAACTAATGTACATGTATAATGCAGGCCTCAGCAAACTCTGCGTATCATGAAGAGATTTACTACTCCGTCGCCAGGGCCATTAGCCAAGCAGCTCCCAGCTGCCTCTTTACGTCTTCCCTATCCACATCATGAGTATCTTCGACTTCTCCCCAGATCTCTGTCTGATACCTGACCTCAACACTCGCGGCCCTAGCCGCCTCTTCAATCCCCCAACTCCTGTCCCCAACCCCAACGTCGGAACTCCACTCCGCTACCAATCTGGCACCAATCAGTAAACTTTTGCTCGATAATGTCGCCATTTCCAATGCAACTAAATCCCAATCCGTCAAACTCTCCAACCATTCCTTTATGGCTTTCACCGTCTCAGGCGGTTGCTGTGCCGTGGCCATGAAGCCTAAATCTCCGTCGTTGTACTCAATTTTTGTGCCAGGCCAGAGGACAGTTGTTAGCCACTCGACAACAGGCTCTGCCTCCTCCATCTGAAGTTCCCTAAGGGTCTTCTTGTTTGGGTCGCGGTATCCCACGGGTGTTGTAGGAGCGTAAAAGATTAATGTGTCGGTATGGAGATAGCGCATCACGTTTGAGATAGTGGCATCCCGAGAGGGCGTTGAGGCGTTCGGTTCGTGCATGTCAATTACCCGAGCAACGAGCTGGGTGAGCGGCGTTCGGTAACGTTTCGTCAGTGCATCTTTTGTGCTGTGTAGAAGAAACCATTCCAGAGCGATTGCATAGGCAAGCAATGGTTTGCTCTCAGGAACGACTATTGGTTTCTTGAGTGGTGTTCGAATAGGTGCTTTGTCGAGGAGTACCGCAATTCCATCTTTAACATGTTAACCTTGGCATCTAGAAAATTAAGGAAAGATTGTGAAATTACTATCCCGCATCTCAATCCTAACCTCATCCCAGAGCTTCTTCCCCGGATTAGCCCTCTCGGCCTTCTGTCGCCTCCGTAGCTCACTTATCTCGCTTGCCGCTGGGAGTGGCGGTTTCGGTGGAGGGCCGTGGGCCGTTATCGGAAGTGGAGTTGCAAAATTCGCTGGTGAATTATGTAGACATCTAGTAACGGGTAATGGTAATAGTAATTTCCGGCGTAGGGGAAATGGCGATGGGCAGAGCCTAGCAGCCAGACGTGGCCCGAGAGACATCTTGGTGCAGCAGTTGTGGCGTGGGAGGAGATGATGATGAAATTTGAGAGCCACAAGTCTGTCGAGGTATCGGTACTTGTATAGTACCTGCATGCATGCCAAGACTAATGGAGCCACGACAGGTTAGTGCTCATAGAGGCTCACTCGTGGAATCACCAAAAAAAATATTCGGAAGTATGGTGCCCTATTTCTTTTTTTAATAAAGCTTGGCTTGCTAGGATTGCCGGTTTGAGTGCACATGACCACCATAGAAAGTCTTTCGTTTTTTTTCTTTTTCTTTACTTTGAGTCCATGAGAGGATCTTGCTTAGAGGGCACAGAAGCCTCGAGCCCGGTGGGGGGGACTCACGATCGGTGGGACACAATGATGTGCTGCAGATGTCTCAATGGATATAAACAACATGTGCGCTGTTATGGGATCGGTTTATTCATTTGGATGCGGAGGTAGTTTGTCAAGTGTATCCACAAGATAACACATACTGGTGATCGTTTTACAAAACTCGCCAGACACATAAAGGTATGTTTCGCGTGATGAGCACATTTCCGCCTGGCCGAGTACTCGAGTAGGTGGGCCGACCTTTGCAGATTGCGGGGAAATACGGTAGTTTCGGTTGTGATACAGCACTCGTTCTCCGGGTCGAGCAGGGTCCTCAAAGTTGGAAGCGAGAAGACCTTTTCAATATCATGCATCCTTGTGCATACATGTACTGTATATTGGTAGCTGTGTACCGTACCGACAGACAAAACCCCAACAAGAGGAAGGAGAATTGTGCTTCTTAGTGAGTAAAGACTGTTAAAGGTGATTTCTTGTCACGGTTCTGGAATTGTCTGAAGAGGGTGGGAAACATACTGGGCTGTATCCTACGGTGGATGTATCTGTGTGGATGAGGTCAATGTATATGCCGATGAGGATTTGGTGGCCCCATACCATTCAAATACCTGTAGCACTTATGGCCGAGACATATCATACTATCCAAAGGTTTCACAGGGAGAAGCTCTCTCAAATACTTGTACCACATTTCGGCGAGGGGTGGGGTATTTACCCACTTTCACCTGTCTTTTTTTATCCCTAAATAACACAAAGGAATTCAAAAGTTAGCTGAAAAGATCACAAATTGTTTCAAACATGCCGGCACTTTTCACGATTTTCCCCACAAATTTTTAAGATGAATTGAGCGATAGGATGAAGGAAGGTTTAAGTGGTTCCCTTGGGACTCCTGTCACACAAAGCGCTAGGAAAAAAGAAAACCATTTCACTTTTGCTTGAGACTTTTGCTTGAGAGTAGACCAGCACAAAGAAGGATTTTCTGACATAGAAAAGGTCCCAAAAACATAAAAATCGGTTGCGTCTATTTCACACTCCTGTGATGGATAAAAGGGAGGCCATCCTGTGTACTCGAGTAGGTGTTTCGCTTTTCGACAGTCTGAAGGGTTTTGTTGCCAAGCGCATCGCATTGAAAATGTTTGCTCGTTCCGCATGAGCTATATATCATACTCGCCCCAAACAAGAAGCGCTAGTACTCTAGCCCCGGTACCCGAAAATAGGGGGGGGGGGGTATGTTCTGTATGGGCGCTCACACGCGCCCAGATAATTTACAATACAATCCCTGTTTTCTGGTACGGGTGCCTCATGCTTGGGATGGGTATTTCCTGGACAATGGTATCGGAAAGGTATATTGCCAAGTGCATGGTACTGGAAAGGCTCCCGGTTGGACAGACACAAAGGCTTGGCCATCTATCAACCGGCATGATGCCCGGGCAGAGAATTTACAATGGCTCTAGGGAGTGGGGTGCATAGATAACGAGTAGAATCCATCAGTTGTTTGGAAGTTCCAAACAGGCTGAGGTTGCAGTTTGCTTGGCTGCGAAACCCGAGCTGTCTTTGGATGTTTGCATAGTTTGCTAATGGGTTGGACCAGCCTCGGGTTGCGACGGGTTAAGGTAAAACTAAGATCAGAGCGTGTTAGGAGGCGGTCTGATACATCTTGGGTTATACAATTTTTCGCCAAGACAAGGCATGGCTTGAAGTTCTACTGTGCTAGGAATCTGAAATTGACCCCGCAGTCAACTAAGATTAGCTGTCAAGGTTACTAGCGAATGAGGAGAATACCGGTAGCTCTTCTTTAGTGCTACCCTCTTTTTTTTTATTAGGCGAGTATTGGGCAGGGGGTACAGATTTTGTATCGTATGAAGCTGTGCCCAATGGAGCGGGGTTGGATTTAAGCGTCCAGCACGATTCTGCTTGATACACGGCAGCGGGCAGTTTGATAGCCATGCTGGCCCCGCAATTGAGTAGTTGCTGCCCTGTTAGCTGGGTTGCACTGGACCCCAAAATCGACCTTTGCTTATGGTGCATGTTCATACAGGGTCAGTATCTCTTGACTTGTGCTCACTTAATTAGGGAGAACAGAATTGACAGCATTGGGGAAGAATGACCCTTGGGGAGTTCTATAGGAGTTTTCTTCAAGTATTACATCTTCCCTAGGGTGTGTTCACTGTGAATTCCGACTATTGAACATATCGTTTAGATGGTCGGTTTCAAACGCCCGGCCCCGTCAGCAACTCCTTGCCTTAGGGAACTTGAGAGAATACGATAACGCCTGCAGTCGTTGAGAATTTAATCCCTCATTGTATAAATAGGCATGAGCGGAGTCTTGAAGGCGTGTATGTGGACATCCGGAATTGGAGTTGAAGCCACGAAAGGAGCCAAGACGTGGATGATGAATTGGTGAAGTACAATACAGTACTCGAGTACACTACAGTAGCTGTGGTATCACAAGTTCCCACATAGAAGTACCGCGCAGGATGGGCTATCGCAGCAACACACAACATGCACGGCATTGTACTTGTATGGATGACTTTTTATGGTGGTACCGGTGCTGGCACAAGTACCACTTTACTCGAGCATATGCACAAAGGCACTCTTGTGCATTGGAAAAACAAAAGAAAAGAAGAAGAAGAAAAAAACTTATTGAGTTCTGTACTCGTACTGGTACTGGCTTGGGGGGAAAAGAATAGGTTATCTGATACCAACGGGTTGCAGGATGGTTTCAGATTAGGTTTGCGCCCAACTAAATGCCAATTGGCTGACCCGTCAGATTTTTGGAACTGCCGGAACAACCTGTTCCTTATGGAAGAGGAGGATGGGGTTGGATACAAGTTGTACAACAGGCGTGATAGGGGATGCATGTCATTATACCGGTACCGTGACACAACGAGGGCTTCTCAGTCAGACTGACGAGAACAGTGAAGAGGTTGCCTTTAATGGATTTTAGGTGGAGGGCTCCACCATTTGTCCGCTAGGGCCCCAGCTGCCCGGGTTCAGGGCGGATTGGTAGAAATAGTCCGACGTCTCTCCGCACTTTCCTTCTGTTTTCACAGACTCAAAACTGCCCAAGCTACGGTGCCCCACAAGGTTCTCAACCCCTTTAGTCATCATTTTTGCCTCCTCCCACCATTTAGTCTATAAACACCCTGCCCTAATTTTTTTCGCCCCTTTAATAAAGCACCTGCCTGACAGGAATACCGGTATTACAACGTGGGTCAACTCAAATATCTTGCCGTCTTCCTTGGAGCCTCCATCTCGCCGCCTCCCCTCATAGGTCATCTATCCACTGCCAGATCTAATCCCCTATTTTTTGCTTTTAGATAGAGTGCTTCTTCGCTCCCTCCTTCCCTGGAGCTTTCAATAGAAACCGAGAAAGAGAAAATCAAAAGAGATCCCCGTTTGTTTCGGTATTCTTCTCACTACCGAACAGGCTTAAGCTCAGCACGGAGACGATTCATTCCTTCTGATTCGCAATTATGAATTGCCCGACTCGAGATCCGGAACCCACTGGTACATGTATCCTCACTGCCAGCCGTGCCAAGACCCGGTGATGGATGAAAACACAGAATATCATGCTAACGTCGACTTCTGCATTTAGGGAATCCATTCTTCAACCAGAACCCCCCACCCCTCGACAAAGCTCTAACTACGCGCTCTTCCCTCGTATGTGGGGGTGGTAGTCTTAGCGGTGATGAATATAACTTGGGATTACATATTATGGCATTGTTTCTTGTCCTGGCCCAATCCTCGTTTGGTACTTGAACCGGTCCCTTTGAATGCCTTGAGCTAACAAGTTATTATAGCATGTGGGTTTCCGCTGATTGCGAAGAAATTCCCCCGCCTCCGCATTCCCCCATCTTTTCTCTTCGGCGCTCGTCACTTTGGTACGGGAGTCCTTATTGCAACTGCGTTTGTCCACCTTCTCCCTACGGCCTTCATCTCGCTCACCGATCAATGCCTTCCCGCATTTTGGAATACTACCTATCCTGCTATGGCAGGAGCGATCGCTATGATGGCTGTATTCTTTGTTACTATCGTTGAAATGGTGTTCACCAAGGGGCTCTGCAAAGCGAACTGTTCGGACACGGACCAGCGAGATGCGAAGCTCGAGGCTGGTAATGGCTACTGCAATACTATCGACGCCGATGAGGAATATGGGAGAGCGGATAAGACGGGTCAAGAGCGGTGTGGCGGGGAAAGGTCGGGAACGGCTGGGAGTGAGGAGATAGGTGGGAAGGGCGGGGTTGGTAGGATGGGATTTGGCATGGCTGGGAAACGGAGGTCTCGGTCCCACTCGGTCGGCCAACAATTACGGAAGTATGAGGAAATGGAGAAGAAGGAGAGTCAGGGGCAGAGGCCCCCGACCGCAGAGAATAATGACAGTAGTCTTACGGTTATTGGGACTCCTGGTGCTGATGATGTTATCCTGGAGATGACCAACAACTGTGAAAGCCGAGAGGAAAGTGTGACTGATGATGAGGGTCCGGACCGTGCTACTGTGAACGCGTTCAAAACGTTGCCTGGGGTCATTCATCTGACGCCAGAGCAGGTTCATAAGAAGGCCCTACTTCAGTGCGTATTGTTGGAAATGGGGATTCTCTTCCATAGCGTGTTCATCGGAATGGCATTGAGTGTTACTGGCGGATCTGGCTTTGTTGTCCTTCTGATTGCTATTGTCTTTCATCGTATGTTTCTTCTATTATAATTTGTTGACGGCGAACTGATTCGGGAATAGAAACCTTTGAGGGGTTGGCCCTCGGCTCGCGTATCGCGGTTCTGAACTGGAAAGACGGTGCTGCCCAGCCCTGGCTTATGGCAGTTGCATATGGCTTGACGTGAGCTCCCTGCTTTCTTGTCATCACTACCTTTTAACTTACATATGAGTAGCACGCCTGCTGGTCAAGCCATTGGTCTCGCAACTCATACTCTATACTCCCCAAGGAGCCAAACAGGTCTTTTGGTGGTTGGAATAATGAATGCTATTTCGTCTGGCCTGCTCGTATTCGCCGGCCTTGTGGAACTCCTTGCAGAAGATTTTCTCAGCGACGAAAGCTGGCGAGTATTAACAGGAAGGAAACGAATTATAGCATGCATGTTGGTTATGGCAGGGGCTTTTGGAATGGCGTTTGTAGGAGCTTTTGCTTGAGCAATCCTTTTTCCTCTCCCCTTGATTCATTTCTCCTAGGCTTCCCTGCCTTGTACTTGGCGGTAACGGTGGTGATTGATTGGTTTGACTGGTTCGGGTTGGGTCTATTTGTGTCGTCTTGGTAGCCAGCGAACACTTAGCGCAATGTTTGGATCGTAGGAAATAGGGTAAAAGATTTTCGTAGTAGAGTAAATCGAAATGGAGCAAATTTTTTGTCGATGCACCCGTATGGGAATTTTGTTTGTCGTGAGAATATTCTCAAATTTCGTTATCATCACATGTCCTACAGTGTATGCACTAGTACTCGGCTACGAACCGATCGACCATCTGTCTGTCCCCGCGTTGAGAGAACTTCTGGCCCTGCCTGCCTGTCCACTCGTCTGCCTGTCTCTCCACCCCCCATGTGGATCCCGTCCAATGTTCCTGTGAGCATGACTGTATGGCAATCGAGCTTGACGGAATTCCGCCGAATGATTATCTCTCGCACCCGTGGTATCACACATAGGTGAATGGGACGGGGGGGTGAAGAGTGGGATTGAGTTAATCGTCGTGCTTCCCATGTGAGATGGGGAAATAGACACTAGGGGGGGGGGAAGGTGAGGATCATGGAGTAGCCCTCTAGTCATAGTGACTCACTCGATACCTATAATCGAGTGATGTGCGAAGAGGTCCCCTAATGGTTGGCTGAGTGGAGGTTAGATGGGATGTTAAGGCTGTAACTGGTCTGGTTGGTAACCCGCCGCAGGACGGCGTAATGAATGAATGGGGGAGGGGAGGGAGGGGAGGGAGGGAGAGATCGGACGGGTGCGCAGGATGGGTTCATGTCCGTGGTGGATCAATGGACCTTGCTTTGTGCATGGCGCTGTTGGAGCGGGGGGTCTTTTTTTTTTTGAGGGGGTGGGGGGATGTTACCTACTGGTGTTACTGTTCGCGCATTAGATTATCGTAGTCTGGGAGCACGAATATAGTTGGTGTAATTTACCTGACTGACTGTCGTTTTCTTGGTATGATACTGTGTTGTACAACCGGGGCCCTTGGAATTGCCATGGCGTGCATGTCATAATCTTAAGAAAGGTGTATGAGATGGGTGAGTGAGATGGGTGAGTGAGCGAGTGAGTGAGTGAATGAGTGACTAAGGGCTCCCTTTCTTAGTTGTGGTGGTAGTCTCTCAGGGAAGTTTTCCCCCTCGCTCCCCCCCCTTTCTCTCCATTCCCCCCTCTTCTCTCCCACCCCCTTCCTTCCTTGCCTTGCCTTGGCGGAGATGCACGCAAGAGAACTACTCGAGTACAGCAACGCAGGATGTGGTGAAGGGGGGCGGGAGGGATGGATGGAGGGTGTGTGGTAATCGGGTAATAGAGTATTACTGTACTACTGGAATTAATACCTTGCTGGTACAGGAAGGCACAACATGCGGTACCGGCACTTGCCTCCTTATCTCTTGGTGAGCTCTGGGCGTTTGGGGAGTTCTGGGGAATGTATTTTTTTTCTTTTCAAGCTAGGGATAGACTGCGGTATGATGGGTAAGTAGAGTGAGAGAGAGAGAGAGAGGTCTTGGGGAGCTTGAGTTTATTTCCTTTACTTCCGGGTAAGAGGTTGTGGGCGACTGAGGCTTTCCGGGGGCCCGTTAGAAAACGAGGGGGAGCTCGTGGGATGGAAGTTATTGTGTGTTGCTGCTGGGTATAATCCCGGCATCTGGCTTGGTGCTTGAGTATTAAGGGTCAATCCGTGATGGCAGATGGATAGCATTGGCCGGTATTTGGATGTATTGTCATATATAAGAGCACTGGTAATGTTTTCAGTGCTTGTAGGTGATTGTGGGGGCTCTTGCTGCCTGGCCGCAGTGTGTGTTGGGTGCCTAGGAAGGGAGGAAGGATACATCGAATGGTGCTAGGGAGGGGTTTTTTCTTTCTCTTTTCGGTTATGGCGGTGGCTGTTGACACTTGTGTCTTGTCTGGCGGGGTGATCTCTGTACGATAACTTGCTGAAATCTTGGTGTTTTCTAAGCTATCATATTACTCGAGCACAGGATATACCGTATATACCTAAACCTTGAAGTAGTTCTGAACACCTACTTTTGGAAAGTTAGCGTGTACGAGTGCTAGAGGACAAAACCTGGACCGCATCAAAGATCGCCTAATCCTGTTATAAGGTTATCTCGATCATTACTGCATGAAATATAGACTCGGGTGATTAGAGCATGATGAGACCCCTCCGCCTCGGGAGAGTATTCTTATCCATGAGCTAATTATTTAATACTATGAGCTAGTGCTCAATATCAACACCAATCCCGACACCAAAAACTCTATAAAGCCCTTGTGTCTCTCCCCCGAGCTCCTCCCGACCTACACGCCCGGGGCGGTGCTCCATATTGCTGCCCTGAAGGTGTCTTATGACGGTAATCGTGCCTGTCCATCGCGCTCTGGTGACGTCTTCACTCCTGCTGCGATAGGCGTTGACAATTAGAGACATTTAGCCCCAGGGTTGAAAAAAGCGCTTATGCGGGGTTTTTCCAGCCAGAGGGCCTTAGTGCGCCTAGCGCCCCTTTGCATATATACCGGGCAGATCACTTCGAAACTTGGCACTCGAAAAACAGTTTATTTTTCATCCCCCCGGCCGTGTTGCCTTTGTTGTGGGTATATTCTACGCGCAGAGCAGTATGCTTTGACAAGGTGCCTTTGGAGAGGTAGGAACTACGGTTTTGGGAGTAGCCTGTGGGTTCGTGATTGGCCTGTGAGGTGTGGGGTAATTGGATTTCTTGATGGGGTGTTTTAGGCTTGAGCTACCGATATCGGTTGTAGATTTGTAGGATGTATGGTGTGATGGGTGGTTTCTAGCTATGTATGATAACTTAGGAGGTGGTTTCAGGACAAGGAGAGTTTATCGGTGATATAGATAACGTACTTTATCCTAGTCTTAGTAGTTTACCAGGGTATTACTCAGCTGGACTAAATCACCGGGGTTATATTTAACATAGCATTTGCAAGGGGGTGGAAGCGTAGAAGCCTTGTTCTCTGGATGTGTGGCAATATATTTTCTCGGCGCCCGAAACACCCATGGGGGGAGGGGGAACTTCCATGTGAGGTATTGCCACCTCCCTCTTAAGTTATTCCGGGACCAGAATTCTCTCTGGTGGGGGGATATTATTGGTGTGGGAAAGGGAGCTCCCCCCCCCCCCCGAGTCGTTTCTTACTTCTTGGCCACGAGCTCACAGTCGGGGCAGTTATGTAGCGTAATTCCTGAGATGTGTGATACCGGGATCTCTCGTTGGATTATTTTTTTTGAGAAAATTAAGGTTGGCGGCACAGCGTCCTAGCAAATAGGGTGATGGAGTGATGAAGAGCCGTGCACCAACTGCCGCATGGCCGTCCGATAGGTGTGACATGAAAGGAACCGTCACCGGCACCACTTAAGCATGTCGCTAGATAAAAGAGTTGTGGAACACTGTTTCCCTACTCCCCCGTCTATTCGTGCTCTGACTGACTGGTGGCAGGGTGGCCAAGTTTTTGCCTCGGGCTGTGAGATGCCATTAACCCGAGAAGCTCTGGCCGAAATGTTCTTGGGTGTCCTGTAGCCAGTTTCTTACCCAGAGTCGTAGGAATAGCGAGGCCCCTGCATAGAATTTGTATCCAACCAGGCATTCGTGAGAATATCGGCCACCTGGGTGGAAATAGTGGAAGGCTGACAACATGCTCATTTAAACCCAATGAGATATCCCATTTTCTACATTTTATATTGACGAGGTGTTACTACGGTAAGTGTATTGGTACGAGTTTATTCTGTATGGTGAGATTTAAAATACATGTAAAGGGGTTAGAGTATTTTTCGTCGTTTCTTGCCTCGACCGGCTGGACGTGTCGAGTGATAAAGAATGAGTTTTGACGCAGTGCCCTCCGGATGCCACCTGGACGCCCTCATCTAGGAGGCTTTCCATCGTTCAAGTAAATGGGCTATTACCAGGTGATGCCTCGCGCGGGCCCACCGCCCGGTGTCTGTCTAGGCGGGTATGGGGGTTTCTGGTGGCATGGGAGGTTTATCGGGTTTGATATCTTGCTTCTGGGGGTTGGACTCTTCAGGCTGGAATCGAAAGTTTGTACCTAAACATACCAATTGAAGGTAGGGAACATCCCTTGCGACAGGGTCAGTGGGGGAGGATTCGGGGCTCAAAATGCAAGTAGAACTCGCTTGGTGCGGTATCTTGACAGTTCCAATCCGTAATACTATGGAATTCGGGCGACCATCCCCACTCCCCGACCATACTGGGGTACAATACACCGCACCTGAACTGAGCTAATTTATATAGAAATAGGTAACGGGTATGAATAAAAAAATGAGTGGATCGTGAAAGGTAGGAGAAAACAATAAGTTTCATGAGAACAAAGGGAAGAAAGAAGCATGGACAACGGATCAGTATCCGTCTAGTAAAACCCATTCCATAACGCCAGCTAAACTCCGAAGGGAAAAAACTGATGGTGCATAGTATCGAGCAACGCCGTGAGAGAGTGAGAGCTCAAGAGGGGTCTGGACTCATAATCGTATGTATTTTCCACCAGAGCAATTGACTTGGTCTAGTTAGATGTGAACCCCTTGACGATTGGTCTAGCTCAACCCACCTTGTTTCCGCTTTATTTTCGCATCCTTCCTGGATAGGGAGGGTTTGAGCCGCCTAACGCACTGCTTTGCCTTGCGGGCCGGTGGAATGCCTTTTTGGATTTGATTCCACCCTTCTGAGAAACAGGACTTTATGAGCTTTCGGGTAGCTCCCGGTGGAGGAATTTGCTGTCCCGGCAAGGGAAATTGGAGAAAGATCGGATATATCATCATGTTTGCTCCAATCTGTCTCGCGGACGTGCTCGGGTGTGTGTGTGTCTGGGTTTACAGGCAATAGATTCTGCATGGGGGGAGTTGGGGGAGGTTTATATATCCTGCGAATGCCGGCGGCTAGAAAAATACATTGGGGGGAGGGGGGGGGGGGGGCGATAATACTGCATGTAGGGGGGACCTGATCGGATACCGGTATCCATTCACCATCGACGATGATCGTCGTAAAACGGGATGGTGTCGCATTGGGATATATTCCCTCGGTGTCCTGTGCGAATTCGTTTGCACTGGAAACGGTGATGGCCACGAGGTAAGACATTCCGGGGACGGCTCGTCTCGGGGTAACGTCGACTGGCCGAGCTCTTATCCTTTGGCACTATTGACGGGATACCGTAAAATGTTTTGGCAACAGATATGCAGGTAAGCAGTGTTATCGCACAGAGCGCTTGCTCTGGCGGAAGATGCCGGCGCAACAACATTGCTGGCGTTCTCTGCAGCTTGTTTACTGACCCTGTGCTGATCGCAGAGCTTGACAACCACCAATATGGGCTTTGCATGGAAGCCACATCAGAGTGAGCCTAGGATTTGGGCAACTGCTGCCGCCTCATGCTACTGTACGAGTACTCGAGGACTCTTACGGGTGTAACTGTGGTGGTGGTGGTGGTGGTGGGGTGATCTACGAACCGAGTTTTGACCTCCGAGCTGAAACGTGTGGGAGAACGGAGTCAGCTAGCCATACTTAATTGTGTTTCCGCGGGTTATGCATTCTAATGAATTTTAATGGGGATGGGCCTGGTAGGGTGAACTACTGTCCTAGTAGAATTATTGCGTCGTTGGGATAGAGTTTGGAGAACTTAGACTCTCTATCACGCTAGCTAAATTTGGACGTGTGGGGATAATGATGAAAAAGAGTGGCAGTAGGGCCAAGCGCCGGATGGGTATTCAGCAATAAATAAGCGGGATCTTTCATGACTGTGCTTGGATTTTCTTCATGTTACTGGATGCTAGTGGAATGGATCAACTCATGCGGTGGACTGTGCTACTGCTTGTGCAACTGGACCTCTCTGCCCGGCAGTCAATGGCTGGCTATCGCAGGAGCGGATAATTTGATTAGACCTCGTACAGTGATATCGCGAAACGCATGCTTATGTCTCGGGTAATAAGGTGGGAGATGCATTTGTCATTCGGGTGTGCCATACTCGAGTATATTTATCCTGAACTAGGGTTACCAAACGGGATTCCCTAAATGCACACACTGTCCAGATCTGCGGGGCCTTGGCTCATGGCAGGGGTATTGGAGAGACTATACTTGTCCCAGACAAGAAGAAGTGCCTACAAACAGGGGGAGTCTACTCGAGTATTTGTGTGAGCGCTCAGGCGCGCACAGATGTTTTGCCATATATATATATATTAATCCCTATTTGCGGGCACTTGTTGCCTGGGACAAGTATCATAGGTGGCGGGGGGGGGGCGGTTCTCCGGTGCTTATTCTTTACTAATGCTTATTAAACCCACCCTCTGGCCCGGAGGCAGATTCTCAGTATTCTTTGCAGATGTTAGTAGTGATTAGTCCCTGAGAAGTAAGGCTGGGAAGACTGGTTAGTAATATTGAGCTTTGACGGGAATCTTGCATTAAGTTGAGGCGAATTCAATGCACTCTACTCGAGTACCGGTAGTTTAGCTCATGTTGTGCTATGGTGGGTGGACGGAATTAACCGTGCACTGACGATTTATAGCAACGCAACACTCCTCATCACTTTGCATTTTCATCACCACCTAGAGGAATTTCTCTGGATGAAATATTAGTTTCTACCGTGCATTCTACTGTGAATTTGCATTTTTGATATGTTTTTTTTTGGTTCTCATGATATTGGGGTTCGTGGGGGAGCACTGTTGCCATGGCGGGAGTTTTTCATGTTTGTTGATGTGTGATTAATTTTGTCCACAGACAATATATTCCTGAGACATGGGCTCCCTATAGGGGAAGGTGTCTACTATATTACCACTGCGTATTTTACCTGATTTGATGAAAGCTTGCAGAAGTATTATAGATGCAGTGAGAAATAATCAATGGAGAGAGCGGAGCTGTTCTATCGAGCCCAGCCGTGGGATCTCGATGATTGGGCCATATGCTGTGTCATTTGAATTGAGCCCCCTGGCATGGCCTGCTGTTTTTTTTATCTTCTTTTGCCCTTAAGAAAGGCTAGAAGACTCGCTTTTTGCTGTGTTTTCCGCCTCTTTTCTGGAGGGGGAAGTTTTGGGCTATCATACATAACACAAGGTTCAATTATTTGAGATGCTGAGGTATCGGAGGTTTTTTTATATAGGGTTATTATGGTGAGTAATAAAGTGGTGAGTCGTGGCAGCGTTCGTTTGCATTTTCCTGCTTTATCCTTGGAGATAAGATATAAAAGCTCCGAAGAAGTAAAATAGGGTATTAGTAGGGGAAGTGGATCAGATTCAATGGTGGATCACTCTGTGCATTATGTTCACCTCGCTCACCGGGAATTTTCGATAGAATTAACCCTCCGAATTCAGCTCAAAAAAGGGCATATCGAGCGGGTTGTGCCATCTGGGGTGTCTCCTACTCTTCTGAACTCCTCTTCCAAGTGTTGGACCTCAATTGGGGCTTCAAGATTTCTATTTCCTTTTGTGGGGTTTAACTGATCCGCTTCGCGGGCAACCTACTTTCTGATGCAATATGTCAGCAAAGTGATAATTTCTTTTCGATTGGCTGTTTGGGCTGTGTGTTGTGTCACGGGACTTTTTTTTTGCTAAAGAAATTGCCTGCTATTATTTGCCCGCGAGTCCTCCATACATTTTCTTGACGTAAGTAATAAACGGCGTAGTGATGGCGTGGGTGAGTTAGTTTTGGGACTGGGGCTTTGGGTAGAAGAAGAGAAGAAATAAAAAGTACCGGTACGGTCACAAACTTCTTTATCTTCACTCTCCAACTAAGGGTGAGGATTTTAGCACTGTCGGAATGAGACATGATAAAATCACTCTGATCCTTCTGTGGATCGCCATACATGTCTCTTTGCCTCCATGCAGTCCCCATTCTCTGGCACACTCCCATAATAAAAGAAATAGATGTCTGGAGCGCCTTCTCCGTAAACCACTATAACCCCGGAACAATATCCACCGACCCATTGCTTCCACGATCAACCACGAGGCTAGCTTCCCTGATCGACCCCACCTCATCTTCCGGAACTTACTAACGGATAACATTTCAAGGGAGAATCAGCACATACGAGATATCAAGACACAGGCACAACAACCGCCTAAGAGTCGCGGGGTTCCACAAAAGAGGAGCTTGTTCCATGCTCCGGAAACAAACTCCCGAGGGGTTTCTTATATTGTGAATTTTCTGTGGTATCGTGGCGCATGGACCCGTTAGAGACGAGATATCAAAATGATTGCCAGAAGTCCCAGCTTGAAATACCGTTCCCCATGTGGCCTGCCTCACCCAAGGAAAACCACCCACAAAGCATCTCCCAAATTCCAGCTGGGGGTGCAGTGTTCTCAACTAGTGTTGGGTGAGTGCGAGAGCAGGGGGCATCTTTTGATTCTGCTGCGGAGAGGGCTTCAGAGAGAATAACTTCTAGCGTCTCTTCCGGAAAGGGGCTCAATGGTTGCGAAACTTTCAGGAGGTGTTGCTGGCTGTCTATTAAATTCATACAAATATCTACCGAGCCCATCAGCCGCAAGATGGATTGGATGGTCTCCTGCGCTGGAAGCTTTCCTGTGCATGCTATTTCTGCTCTTTCGTTGACCGTCTCGACAAACTCAGTTGCTCTCATGAGGTAAGGCACGAGTTTCCTGTCTGCTTGCTCTCTGGACAGGCTGTCTAATGCTAGTAGATAGAGCTTTATGCTTAGTCGTCTGACCTTCCTCTCGTTTTCGGCGGCTAGTTGTTGGAGGACCAATCTCTCTCTCTCCGCCGGAAGAGTGTTGAGCCTTTCTGGGCTCGTATGGGCTTTCTTATGGGTTAGCAGGCTTGAGAGCACAAATCCCTTTGCGGTGTTTCTCTTGGGAAGGCAGAGGAGGAAGGGAAATGCTTACATCGTAAGTAGTCCATTTTAGCCAAAGCTCTCAAAGTCTTGAACGGTATTCTATTTGGTCAGGTATTCGGAAAGTAATTTCTTCTAATCAAAGTTGGGGGTAGGAAGAGAAGTTTACTCAACTACTGTGTGGAAGTTGAGTCTTCATATACCTTGCGCTCTCTGTGGGTGGAAGAGTAAGCAGTCACGTTAGGCCGTTGGGCATGTTCGAACCGAGGGCCAAATCATTACCTATGAACAACATCATCGTGGATTTGGTTTCAGCGACCCGAACCGACCTGACATCTATGCACTCCTACACTTACTTAGCAGAGGAACTAACCTAATCTAGCTCCTAGCATACCAATAACTGGAGGTTATTTTAGAAGCGATGACGGATTGACTCGCACCCATTTGGAAGTAAAGTATGATAGGCAAAACCAGCATGCTTTGAATATCACTCGATTGCCTGTTCTCGTATCACGAGGGCTGAACTTTCGGAACAGATATTTGGTGTAACAATATTATAAAAGAATTTGTTGATCTCTCAGAGCTTGAGGGGATATCCGGGCTAAACTTTAACTATGGTGTTGTTCCAATACTGACACAAGTGCCTACAGAGTGTATTTTCAACACTATTTCATATTTTTAAAGTGCTGGGGCGAAAAACTCTAGCGGATGGCCCTTTTACGCCAGAGTGGCGCTCTCTCTACCGACCATTTCCTCGCCGGGGGCTCCTTCCTAGGCCAAATTAAGTCTGAAAACATGTAGAGAGCAGTTTTCAGCAAAGAAATTGGATTGAAGGTTTGTGGAGTTGGGAAGCGAGTCATAAACTGAAACAAGCAAGTGACCATGTACTGGTACTATACCTTTTTGGTAGCACTCCTATAGAAGATCCCAAGCCACTTTGAGGTCATAGAAAGTTGTATGGTGCCGGAAGCCGTGGAGGAGAGGTGTGTAACCTTCCCAGACTCTTCTGAAGCCTAGAACCACGATGGGTTGAATATTGGCGCGCAAGCCACTCTGTGAGTAGGGGGTTGCACCCCCCCCTGTCGCTTCTAGTGCTATAGCATAAGACGTCGTGAGCTATGAATCCACAGGATTCCATCCTTTAAACCTCTGGAGCTTTCTAGGGTAGTTTGCAATCTCCAATCTAGAACACTAGCATATCCAGGTAATCACGACCACGCCTGCTACACAAGTGCATTTAAGTTGCTTCCCTCACAACCATTATGAGCAGTACAGATTTTCTGGTGTTTTGAGCATTGCCACCATCCCGACCCTATCCAGGATACCAAAGTTGCACTGATTACCATTATATCTTTGATACCCCCAAAACGATATTTCCACCTGGGTGAATGAAGTGGTATGATCTCTAACATAACGCGTACGTATTTTCTCCATTTAGCTCTCGTGTTCAAGATAACCTATGGATCAACCCAAAATATGGATAACCCACCCCATATCAGTAATGGTATGATATGATATCTACGAAAATTTGTCTTGGAGAAATAAACCAGCTACCTCCAACACAAAGAAGGCTGTGCGCTCTGGATTCTCAAATCCTCTTCTGAGGCTTTCTCATATATCAGTCTTACTAACTCTGTGATCTGGGGTGGCCGCCAGACATTTTTGATCCTATAGTGCTCGTAACCTGCTGCAACATAGGCAACGTCACATCCCTACACAATATATTTGGATCTCCTATCCCCGTACGCCTTCCTTCTATGCTTAAGTTATGTAATCCCAGTATCATACAGTATCATGTAGTGCTGGTACGTATGAGAGTTTTAAAAGCGTAATTACCTCCTTTTGAGCTTAACTTAATACCTAGTCTATCTATCCATCTACCCATTTATTCCTCCTATGTTTCTTTCCCCTTTCCTCATTCTAATCCAACTCTGTACCCGATACAGTTACACTTAGTACTTACTCATCATCCTCCACCCCACTCCCCCTCTGCCTCATATGTTAGGGCAAAGAGGCCCACTGCATAATATCAAACCAAGATGAGATTGTCCGGAATCTTTTTTCCTATCTTACAAGTGAAAGATAAAAGGTGGGCAGATAATGTAGTATGGTAGTGTGGTACTTTATATCGCTCTGCATTTAGACCGTACCCTAGGGTGAATGCCGAGATTTTCCCGCGGCAAATAAATCTGGGATTTAGCAAAAATAAATAGATCGCTCTAGATAATTCTAATGAGACATTATCAAATATCAGGAACTATGCTACACGTGACATATGGGTAGTGCGATGACTTCGAATGAGACAGTATAGACGTAGTGGAGCAAAATTCTAACATTTGGTTGGGTGTTGCTGGGTGCCTCTCCCCTACTGTTCCCTTGACGGTTTATTTGGAATGGCTCGGGCTCATATTCTCATAATACTAATTATACATGCACCGCCAGGTGTCGGTTACGTTGTTGTAAATTCCTTAGGAATATGGATTTGGATAAGGTCCCTTTTCTGGGCTTGGATCATTTTATTCGGGGCTCTTATTGTGGGGATTCCCAGGAGGGATTTTGGATTTGTCAAGGCGGGAGGAGCGGGAGGCAAGGTCTGGGATCGGAATGTTAGAAAAGGGTTATCCCATCTGATTGGAGATCGGGCCAACTGTTGCGGGCTAATCCTTGTGGTGTTGCTAAATTCCCCACTAAGGAGACTCCCATCCTCATGATATAATATCATACTTAGCTTATTTGTCTCCATGAACTAGTTTTAAGCTGTAGTTATCGGATAAATTTTTCACCAATGGTGTAAGGCAACTTAATTTATAACAAGGTGCAAAGTAAGCCAAATATCTCCTATTAGCGGATTCTATCTGATTACTATCGACTCTGCGAGGGGGAGTTCTCATCGATAAGCAAACTCCAACAGCACTACAGCCGGACTCGCATCAAATACCCGCCAGGATATCAGTCCTCAATTTGCAATTTCCCCATCCTTCCCACATTCAAGTATGATACGATCTTGGCAACAAAAGAAACGTGCCCCCCCCATTTTACACCAAAGATGGGCCTTTTCACCTCATAAAATCACACCCAGTTGCTTTGCAAAAAAAATATTAAAATTCCTCAGAGTCTTTGGTCCCATCTAGATAGCATAATTTATATGTGAAAAGCTCTGTTAGTTAATGCTCATAGTGCAATACCAGAAATAATGATGGTGGCCAAAAGGTACCTCAAATTTTGTATGAGTGTCCCATACACATCCAGTGACAATCCTAAGCCCTCAACCTCTATGGGAGAATGGGAAATTCCCATAATTTTTACCTAGAAAGTTTCAACAACTGCCTACACTATGACTTGGTTTTATTAAATATAAAGAGCTTTGGGTTGGTATGAATGTCCAAAATCAGCCATTTTGGTGTAAAATGGGGGGGGGACACGTTTCTTTTGTTGCCAAGATCCTACCAGCCGATTTCAAAAGTATCGGGACACCTTGGCGCCAAGGCGCATACAAATCTGCACCAAGGTGTCCGGATATTAAAAAAAAATCAGCTAGTATCATACAACGAACAGACATCTCGGCACAAGAGAATATAAAAGGTTACTAAATTTGCCTTCGCCGACCCGAACCCAAACCCCGGTGTTTGTCACAGCCCGCTAATTGACACTCGCCGGACGGTATACCAGTCTGTATCTCAACTAATTGCATGCCGGCGGGACGATCTTACGGTACTCTACCGTAGAAACTCAAATAATCGGCCCATGTGCTATGTTGTTGGAGTTGCCTCCTCCGGTAAGGTCTGGTGCTTTTTTGTTTTTAAGTCCCTGAGAGGGGCTGAGCAGCTCACGCCCCTTTCCCAGAGTAGGGAATTTCCGACGACATAGAGAATATTTGAGTTTTTATGGTAGTACAGTGCCACCCCGCTCATCCTGGTAACCGAGCTTGGGGTAAGCCACCATACTGAAATTCCAAATGGTAGAAAAGATGAAGTGTCCGTCTATTATGAAGCATTTCCTAATTATACCGTCTTCAGTCGGCACCCAAGAAGGGGTTTCCCCCACGATTTTCGGAGGGGTAACGGTAGGCGTGCCTGGAGAATCTGATAATAGTTTGTTCGGGCTTGCTAGGGTGGTCTACCGGATCGTCGTTGCAGGCTAGGCAGCGCGCATTGAGGAGAGAGGTGGCCTATCATAAAGCACTTAGCTTCCCTGCTGGAGAATAGTTGGTTCTGGGATTATTGATTGATTCCCAGTCCCCCCCCCCCCTTTGAACTCACGGAGTGGGGGTAGGGTGGTTCTCAACAAGGGTGTTTTTTGCCTTTATGTTTCCTCTCTTCTCTAGGGTATCGTTAGGAAGGCGCAGTATGCTTTACTAGCCTCGAGGAGTCTTAGTAGACAGATGCTTTCTTTTGCCTACTGTGCGCGCTTTGCTTGCTCAAACTAAGGGATTCAGGTAACTGGGGTCAGTCGCTTCTTTTCCCAGCTTCCTTTTCAATAATATCACTGCGGGAAGAACCTACGAGTGATCGATAGTGATGAGATGCGGGGGGGGCTGTGGAAAAGAACTGGGTTTTGCTTGCAAATGTCTCGACTTTCGTTAGGGTGAATAAGAGTTCTTTGGATTCCTTCCCCTTCTGTCCTCAGCTAAATAGGGGAAGATTGGTGCAATTGGTGCATTACTTCTGCCAGGGTCCCAGAGTATGTACTGTGTGCCTGAAAATATTTTTTCTTCCTTTTATTTGATCGTATCGCCCGCCGCTGAAGATAACGCCAGGGACAAATGATCACTATATCAGATATATTAGAGGGAAACGGGCCCATCATCGCCGTCCTTAATCTGAGGGAGTAAACTGATCCAGAATATCATTATTATAGGGAATCTGTTCTGTAAGTGGCAAGGGGATGGTATTGTAACCGTTTTTGCTTCTGAATGTGTTTGCTCCCCCTGTTTTGTGCCAGGTTCTGGCCCCGAGGAATTAGAGAAGATAAGCTTGAACCTAGCAGAGACTAAGTTTAGATCAATGAGTGATCCATTTAGTTTACTAAAACCATTCCCATCTCGGGGAGTGTAAGAGACTTTAGGGCCCATTTGGTGTATATGATTCATTGAAATGTATTGATCATAGGGGAACAAGAGGAGGACTCATTATTTCTCTCAATGAATGAGGCCGGGAGGATAGAAGAGTGGAGATATTGGGCTGATGAGACAGAAGGCTTTGCTGTGTGCTGGTGTGTAGATGAGTTGGAGGCGAGAAAGATGAGAGGAGAGGGGGTGAGAAGAGGCAGAACTACTATTGGGCTATCATAGGGGATTACTTGGGGAATGTTTGAGATGGAGAGTACGCGGACGGTCGTCGTACGTGCAACACATAATGCTCAGCCAGCCGGCACCGGGATACATCTTAGCGCAGGTTTGGCGAAAAGAGATTATGATTTGGGTGCGTCAAAGGTGTCGGTGCCTAGAGTACTTTCTCACGGTAGGCATTGCCTATATAGAAGCCGGCCCCGCCCGCTCTGCTCCCGGTGTCCCTTACTTAGGTTTCACTATCTCTCCATTCTCTCCCCCGTTTTTCCTTCCCTCATCCCCTTCCTTCCTTCTTCCTACTAGATTATATACATGCTTTTTATTGGTCTAAGTTTAAGGCTCTAGAACAGTGATCCCAAAAGGGGCACGCCTGGTAAGTTCTATGAGCCCTACAAAGCCTCCACCCTCTAGACCCTCCCTGTCTTCGGCCCCTGCCGAGATAACCTACAGCACCTTTCCTACCCGTTCTGGCCCCTCGCTAACCCTAAATATAGCAAAGGGTTAGCACTCTTCACCTTTTCCATTTAAATATCTCTGCAGCCGGTGACCCAGAAAACAACCGCTACTCCAAAAGTCGTTACTTCAACCAATCCCTCCAGTAACGGAGATTGTGAATTAAAAATAAAAATAAAAAGGCCGAAACAGATCTAATGAGTGTATATAATTAGTCAGTTCCCTTCTCGCATCTAGCCGTTAAATGATCCCTTTGCCATGTGCGATTGCTACTATAGTACATTCTAATGTCTCTGGAAGTAGCGTTGCTAACGATAAATATGTTTACGAAAACAGCATTCCATACATCCGTTTTTAACATTCCGGCTACTTCTCACCAGACTTTGTCTTTCCCCTTACGCGAGTCTTTTTGCAATAGGAAACCTCCGTCGGTTGGCATAATACCGTCTGCCGAGCCATGAGGAACCGAATGCATTCCCAACTTCTCCTTCTCCTCATCCTCCCACTGTTCAATACACTAGTATACGCTACTCCAATGGGAGACTTTCCTTCAGTTACTGTACCGGCTTTACCAGCACATGGCGGAGAGTCCCTATTCAAGGGTGAGCCTATACCAACTGTTGACTGGATGAGCTCAGACACTATTAACTTCACCTGGGGGCTGACTGGTGTAGATAATTTTGAGAATCTGATGTTCTCGTAAGTCACCAAGAGTGGATTCCCTTGGGGAAACTAGAGTCAAGAGACTCACAAGATTTTATTCTTTGAATATATAAGGAAATTTCCCTCTAACAAAATTGGTTTATAGGACCTATCTTTTTGCAACCTTAGGATCTGTGATTGCGTTATTATTCGTCTTCAGAACGTTTATTTATCATATCAATAACCAACGCTTAGCAATAACCGTTGCATCTTCATATACGACTACAGCATCGCACTTTTATGCTCTCCCATCAGCAAGATGGTTCTCGCTCCTCAGACGCCATTTAATTCTGGCACCTTTGCACAAGTTGCGTCACAATAACCCACTCATTGTGGGCCTTTCCGTACCATCTATCAAGATTCACCTCGGGGCTCTACCCTCCCGCCTAAATTTTATCATAATATTTTTATATCTACTATCAAACGTTCTATACTGTACTTGGGTGTAGGGGTATTTCGGGCGCGGTAGCACGAGACCCTATCCCTGGCATTTTGCCCCTATTCTGAATGTGGTACTGAGTAGTAGGTGGAAAATTGCAACCACACTCCGGGCACTGCAACGACACTCTGGACACGCATAAACATCATAACATGAAGCAAAAAGGAATACGCGAACAACGACCGGAGGGCGTGAGGCACCGTGAAACAACCCACGATGAACGAATCAAGGTAATAACCTTACGGGAAGCTGAGTGGAGTTGGACCAAGATCGGAAATCATTTAAATATTGATAGACGAACTTGTCAGAAGGTAAATAAAGACGCGTACTATAGTAGCTTAAAAAGTTACTATAGTAGTCTGAAAGGTATGAAAGAGCTAACAAATAGACACTAGATCTATCAATGGGTACAGGAAACAGGCACTCCTTCAAACCAACACCGTACTGGCCGCCTCCCAATATTCGATGATGCCGAGAAGCGGCGGCTGGAAGCCTTTGTTACACGCGATGCAAGAACTCGACACATGAGCTGGGATATTATCTGTATAGAGATGAATTATGCCTGCAGTCCAGACACCGTCAAGAGAGTAATGCACTCTCTGGGATATCACTGGCCAGTTCCTCGGCGAAAATTTGGAATGCGACCATACAACCGCCCAATCCGGGTCGCTTGGTGCCAGGAGCGTTTAAATTGGACCCGGGATGATTGGCTTCGAGTGCTCTGGACCGACGAATCAACTTTTTCAACCGCCGGCTTCAGCAATCGATCCTGGGTGACACGCAAGCCTTCAGAAGAGTATCATCCCGACTGTATTGATGAGACCTTCGAGTCTGGGCGGGAATCCAAAATGGTCTAGGGTGCCTTCTGTGGTACCCTAAAGTCAGATCTGGTTTTTATCCCTGGTAAAGCCAAGGTAGACTCTGTTCTCTATGTGCAGAAGGTCATGGAACCGCAATTGGTCCCATTCTGGCATAAGGCTTGCGAGGAATATGGGTGGGTTGGCATAGTGGAGGATGGTGCCCCCGGGCATAAAGGAGCAGCCAGACAATACCGGGAACTGAATGAGATAGAATCCATCAAATGGCCAGCACAGTCCCCTGATCTGAACCTTATAGAGGCTCTATGGCTAGATATGGAGTCAGAACTGGGGGAGACCTGGGGAAGAATCAGCAATATTCCAGCCTTGGAACGAGCATTGAATATGGTTTGGCAGGGGATACCTGGTGAACGCTTGATGGATTTGATCAATAGTATGCCTCAGCGGCTGCAGGCTGTTATTGATGCTGGAGGAGGTGCGACGGTATATTAGTCTACTCTACTCCGGTGTATTAGTTTACTCCGGGCTGGATAGATAACTTATTAGTTTAATTTTGGTGAATCGCTGGTATGCTACATAAAAAATGTGAAAATGCGACCGTGGTCACAAGATATCACTTGGCTCTCTCTTACCAAAACCAGAAGTATGCCTGACTTTTGCTTGCTTGTGACCGTATTCATCGCCCATCACTCGAATTTCCTAATCTGTTTTAGTTGCCATAGAACTACCCCTGTAACTAACCCCCCGATCCGGAAGTGCGCCCGACTTATGCCTACCCCCGAGTACTCTTTATCTTCCTTGGGACGGCTCGGTAGGCCCTGATGGCACACTTAGAGAACCGACAAAAGCAGCACTCATTGCTGAGTTTAGAGGGAGCATCAGCAAAAGTACACATTTGCCCCCTATACCTCATGAGGCATGTGAGGGATGGGGGGCAAAATTATCAAACTCCAGTTGATGTATGGGTCATCCATACCCTCATAAACCTCGGTTAAATCC
>Ga0307517_10002226_pt1 | contig 31343 bp, 50 predicted proteins | sample 23_EM_MG_FD_194515 | JGI IMG/M metagenome (GOLD analysis project Ga0307517, IMG submission 194515) | Populus trichocarpa ectomycorrhiza microbial communities from riparian zone in the Pacific Northwest, United States - 23_EM | ecosystem: Host-associated > Plants > Roots > Unclassified | place... | reverse complement strand
AAGATTCCTGTGAGGCATACAGGTTATTTTTATGTAATGTTCACAAGCAGACCAAGATAGTACATAAAACTCCTAGTCGATAGCCTCCACGCATCATCTATACCCTTTCGGCAGAAGCCAATCTTTCTTAACGACTGTCGAAACGTTGCATAACGCACGATCCCGTTTGTGAACTACTTCCGTGGTGTCCAGGAAAAGAGCGGCGATGAAAGGATTGCCTTTGATCCCAAGTCGACTGAATAACCAGGAATAGAATGCCGGACAGTGTGAATATCAGGTTTGGTGATACCCATAATGAAACTCTCAACCACAAGATGTTTGCTTGTGACGTTGATGTGAAGATTTGAACACCAGTCATCCACTGGTTATCCTGCCATGGGTCCTCCGAGATAAATTGTGTGAGGAAACCCCATGATCCCGCATATGACCTGATCAGCTGGCGACATATCTGTCGAGATTGTGGAAAGCTGTAGGAAGGGAATAATTTTGCTGCACCATGAGCAACCCGACATTGGGCATCATAGCGAGGGCATAAATGGTCGCTATGTGCTCGACCATACTGTCGTGCTCTGCAACGGTGAGCCAAGAGGTGACTCTGCAAATTTTGCACTCTGCTGTCCCAGCCACATAGGTGATACGATCATAAATGATGCAAGTCGTGGATGAAGGTAATGAGAGGTGTAGTTCACAGCCGATATGGTCTGGCAGGTTGCCAAAAGGTTGAACTGGGAAGAATGTGGACAGCCACAACCCCCCAAGCCTAAGGTAGCAGCGTAAAAATACTGCTTTGGCCAAGAATCGGATTCCAATCTGACTCGTCTCTAATCAAGCTCCCCACTTCCCTAGGAACTTCCGTGAAAGGATCCCTAATCCACTCGAGTTTGCTGACTGCAAGGTAGGGTAATCGAATGCTGTTCAAAGTCGAGTTTGAGCAACGCTACGAATGGTACGTTTTATAATTCGCCCGTCATCGCGCGACCCATACGGCGGTGAGTGTCGAAGCTGAAGCAAGCAGAGGTCCCCGCGAAACTGTGAACCTGGCGTAGAATAATTAAGTGGAATTGTAATCCCATACGAGGAGTTGAATTACGGCCAATTTGAATGGTTGCCTGTGTAGCCGATATCAATATCTGTGACGCTTTGTTGATGAGTAGGACATGTGAGGGGATCCATGTAATTGATCCTGTACCGATAACTGTCAGGGAAAGGCAGCAGGCAGGATGATCACAACGAACAATCCAGTCCTGCCCGACGACTTTTTGCGCCTGATGTGATCCCGTTCCACCACGATAAAAAGGCATCGCAGAATCATCGCCGGACCACATTGCAGCAAAGAATCGCGACACAGCAATACTGCTTGATATGGCTGTAGTTATATCCGATTGGAGGGGTAAAATCTCCAAGATCGCCCCGTGATCGCAGATTGAAATGATGTTCGTCGACGTAGAGGTCGACGGCGGAAACGAGAGCGATGACTGATACAAAGTGAAGGAACAACGGAATAACACCGATCAGCCGGATATTCTCCTCTCCGGTGCGCGTATGATTCGTATAAGAAGGCTGGGATGAAGGGTTGGTTACCAGTGGTATTACATCGGAGTCGTCTGATGTTTCATGAGTCATATTGTTGCAGCGAAGGAAAGTGAACTGTGGACAAAGACTTATATTCGAGAGCGCACAGGTTTCCAGGATTTTCTATGAAAAAAGAGCATGAGGGCAATTGCATAGCATGCGCAAAAGGGAGTTCAATTGATTTCGGCGTGACATGATATCAAATATTCTGTCAAGCGGAAGGCTCAGTATTCCAGTGAATTTTGTGCCCACAAAAATTGCCCACCTGGCAGTGTTGACCTGTTTCAACTGCATACAAGCAGGGTGTGCCAAATCCCGCCACAAAAGATCTGGTTTTTGGTCACAGGTACTGTATGTTCGCTGGTACCATGCACAGCAAGATACCAAGGGTTGCTCGTGTAAAACCATGGCTTTAAAGGAAGCCTCGGCCAGGATAAAAGGATCTGGAAGCAGCATCATCCACATTTGGTATTCGATTGAGGAAGAGGGATAAAGTTACACAGGCACATCAGGATCTGAAAACTCGGCCTCCCGCTCCTTGCATCCTTTTGAATGCAACCCGACGAATGACAGACTCAAAATTCTTTGAAAAGAAGCCAGCAGTATGTTCATTGAGACATAATGAGTAAGGTCTGTGCAATGGCTCATGAGATCAAATAGACCTGCGTAATTGTTAAGAACGGACTCTTACTTAGTCATTTAAGTAAGAGTCCCCGAGTAGCTTTTCCAGATCTCCTGACAAAGGTATGACACAGAATATTCCAGGGCGGAAATATTTTCAGTGGAGAACGATGGTGTCTGCCTCAAGTCCGCCTGTGACAACAAAAACGTTAGGAACACCAGGCGCAGCTTCACCTGGAGAGGGTGTGCCAGGCGGGACCACAGTTGTGAGGCGCTGATGTCGATTTGCACCAGTGATCAGAAATGCAATATCACGGGGATAATAACCATCATCGTTGCTACTTGTGTTTGTGTCTTTGAGGGCAGAAAAGAATTCATCAGTGTTCGGAAACCCAGAGCGTTCGCCATATCATGATGGTTTGGAAGGGAACTGAACTCACTTCCGGACCGGTCGATTCCGCAACCTGTGACCGTTCATTGTGGGGAGAGCCTTTACTAGCTTTACCACTCATCCTACGAACAAGGGGACATGGAAAGTGGAAACAACTTCCCTTGGGAGGTGTTGAAAGCAGAATGTTTGCGTCTCATCTGTCATCAAGTTTGTGCAGCCTCACAGATCGGCGGCTTCACAAATTCATTTGGAAAAAGAGAGGAAATGATTGGTTTTCTCAGAGATGTTACTGAACGAGGTTGTGAGTGCTCTATCTAAAATTATGTTTGTGGGGTATCTAAACCATGTACATCGCACTTTTCGAATTTGAACCGTTCATCCAAAACTTTCTTCGAACCCTGATACTTATTCATTTCATGTAGTGGAAACTGCGCTGACGGCGTTTGGGGAATCTAAACAATCTCAAAAAGACAACAGAGAAACGGCATCGGGCGTCAAACGGAAGGACAATGACGACGACAATGACGATGACAACGAGAACCAAGACTCAGATGGCGCGGCCAACGTTGACGAGGCACCAATCACCCCGAACTCACATCAAGCGTACAACACCCGCTTCAAAGGCGTGAAGCGCGTCAAAATGGGAAGGGAGGTTCCCGAAGGATTTCCATATACCCCCCATCGGAGGGGTAGAGCACCCAAGAAGAGCTCACCCTCTATTTTGGCGTCTGGATCGAAGAAGACGACGACGGACGAGAACGGCGCTGTCAAACGTAATCCAAGAGGTCGGCCTCGTAAACATCCACTAGTTGCCCCAGCCCACTCTGCTGTCCCTGTCACGTCGGGACGGCCAACAAGCCCGATGAAACAAGTGTTTGATGGTGTAGTTGTAATGAAGAGGGTGCATCCATCGAAGAAGCCATTGGAGGACACTGCCGCAAGCCATCTTGACCCTGATGCGGATGCTGATGCGGATGCGGAAGGCGATATGGATGGAGAAGCCGAAGAAATCATTGGGCCTGATTCCCTGGAGTTGAATGGCTTCATTGGTGTTGCAGGCGAAAGTGATCATTACGACTCTAATCAAGGTGATCCATTGGTCCCGTAGATTCTGCTCCCTTCCTCATATGTTAGTATTTTTCTCGTAATGCCACATAATACTAAGATCGAGATATTTTCTTGAAAATACCACTAGAATGAATTGGAACAGGTCTAAAACACGGCTATCGATGATTGATTTAACGGATTGGGATTTGCTCATGCACTATGTTCTGAGTAAAATCCAATTCATGTATTTCGCTCGAAATAAACACGATGAACTGACAACACGTTTGAGAACCGATGAAATCACGGCAGACGGTATACCCCTACAAGTGGAAGTAAGCAAACGACCAACTATTTCTAGACAAAATTTACGTACATACCAACCAAATCATTTCGATTGTGCGGCGCTTGACTTATCCTCGTTTCCGGGGGTGATCGTTCAGGACTACTGCCTTGTATTCTGGTCTTGCTGTCGAATCATTACCGGGGAAAGACGACGGTGAAACGAGTTTTTCAAAGCGGTTAGGGAATCGTCCTCTGCTGGTGCTGAAGACGCGCTCCTTTGCGTCATGAGCGGGTCCCAAAGCCGTCACGGGTGTAGGCTGCGATCGTCTTGCATTATCTATCCATCCTATCTGTACGTGGTCCGAAATCAAGTCTATCTCTGCCTGCGATGCCACCCGCTCGAAAATGGGTTTCGCAAATGGATGAGGGCCGACACAATCATCGGCTATCTTCATCCATCCGGCGATGTGGGGTGAGACGATCGTGATTGGCAGAGGCGGTGGCAACACCGCCAGGGAAAAGTGTGACCGATAGTAGTGATTGGGATGGATTTGAATTGGTGGCGAGACCCCGTGGTTGTGGGATACGGTTGATGCATTTGGTCTAGGCACAAGAGGGGTCGGATACGTCGGCATTCTGGTAGCGAAGAAAGCAGGGTATCTTTGAGCAGAGATAGTTCCTATTTCTGGTTGACAGGAAGGTTGGTTCGGTCTCTGAGGAAGCGCGTGCATCTGTCTCAACGGAGTAGAAGTCATACTAGGTTGAAAGACCTATCGAACGGCCAGTAAATACTGAGAGGTTCAATCAACTAGATGTTGGTTACCCGTTTTTTGTTGATCAGCTCTTGAACTTGACTGGAATCATCATCGACGGGCGGGTGGGGGGACAACTTCCGCCTGATAGCGCGACAAAGTGGAAAGAGATAGAAGATGATGGCAGTAGCGGTGAACAAGAAAGCAAGGCCTGTAGCAATCAGAATTAATGTGGTATGAGCCCCAGATTCGAGTTCCGAGTCGAAGGCTTGATTCCGAGGTACGATGGCCATACCCAAGAATGGACTGGTTTATAGCCAGAGGTTTGCCAACGCGGAGCCAGACACAAGAACCGTGGATGAGGTAGCCAAAGAGCAGGTGGTAGTAACTAGAACGGGTGGACTCCATAAACGGAGAGGCGGACTTGGACAAAAGTAAAATATCGTAGTCATTGTTCAGCCTGGACGCGATGTGACATCACTGTCAGTGTCACTGTAAGCTTTTGTTGTGTAACTATCTAAAACCCTGACTTTAGTCACGCAATAGTCACGCGTCTCCTAATCTACAACTATGGACTGGGAAGAAGAATATAACCGTTCAAAGGCAGGTCGGACTGATTCTGTGGAACATCCCTTCCAAGGTGAAAATAACTTCAACGACGATCAACCTGGTAGAAACGACGATGCACATGGAGCAGGTCATAGGGAATTGGGCGATGGAGGAAGGATGCGGGAAAGAGTCGAGTTATTATCAGAGGAGGAACCCAAGGGCACTCCTCTTGAACAACTGTCGAGGCATTGGATGAACGAACGACATGCGCCTGATATCTTGCCTGCTCAAGAAAACTTATTGGCTCACTTGTTGGACCACCTAAGGCGCCAGGTGGGCTTAGTTACCTCTAGTCTGATTAGTTCTGATTGAACATAGGATTTCTCTGCTATCCGTCGTTCTCTCCCTTAACTACCGTCGTCCTTTGGCCAGTCAGAAGCCGTACAGCTCTTGCGTGGAGATCCTTCTACGTCAGAAGAGGAACATATTCGAATAATGCTCGTTCAAACGGAAATCGAACGTGTAAAATTTATTGTTCGATCCTATGTCCGAACTCGATTGTATAAGGTGCGTTCCTTTTTTTGTCTTCTCAATTAGTCTGCCGTCTAAATGAAGTACAGATAGAACGCTACGCACGTTTTATAGCCACAAACGCAGAAATTCAAACTCGTTTAACAGCTGCAGAACGGGATCACGGGTTGCGACACGCAAAGCTCACCGATCAGCACTTCCACCTGAGCGTGCTCCAAGGGCTCCCCGAAAAACAGTCCCACTTGGACGACACACCGTTATTTGTTCCTCCGATGAGTAAGTAAATAAATTGGAATATATGAATACCGCAATATTCACGTCAGTACAGTTACTGAACCCGATAAATTCCGTCCTGTATTTGTTCATGCACTTCAAAAATGCCCAAGAATACGATTGCCAGAGTGTGTATCTTTCATATCTTCTTCTTTTTTTGCCTGAACTTTCGTTCTCTAGTGGTGCATCCTTGGAGATGGAGAAGGGACACATTTCGTTGGTGCCTTATTCGGTCGTTGAGAACCTTGTAGCACGAGGGGAAGTCGAGTTGATATAGCAGTCAGCTCTGAGCACAGTGTCCGCTAACCGTAAGGTTCCTTTTTCTTTGTACAAACATAACATTGTGTGCTGGGTGTCGAGTAATAATAATCTACATTCAGTTTGGCCTTACGATAAATAAACCAGGTTTATCGAAAGGGCGTGCCAAATCCGTCAGTTTATGAACTTACAAAGGCAATTATTATAATACTTACCTTGCTAGTACTTAATAGTACAAGACGTTAGATACGAAGTCAGAGGTCGTCTCTATCTGCTTTCTTTGCTAACTCTTTTGTCTTTTCGTAGTCTGCCTGCAGCAGCTCGATCTTCTTGCCAAGCATGGTACTTGCCCTGCTGCCTAGTGGCAAGCGCCTAACCTGTCCGATTAACCTGGAATCCGGCTCCCCGGCGACGAACTCGAAAATGATTTTCGCAGCTTTGGCAGGGTCCCCTGGGTGAGTTCCATCTACCCGATACTTCTCCATTACGTCCATCATAGACGCAGCAGGAGTTCCTTTATAGGGTTCGGAGATTGGGACTATATTCGACGAATCGAGAATGTTGGTCTTGAAAAAGGTTGGCTCGACAAGGAGGATTGAGATATTGAATGGGGCCAGTTCGACGGAGAGGGCATCGGAGAGGCCTAGAGTGTTCCAAAGTCAACATTCAACACAAATTCAAATCAGTCGGTCAACCTACCCTCGAGCGCGTGCTTCGATGCCGAATACAAGGATCCTCCAGGGAATGGATGAATACCAGCAACACTGGACATATTGACGATCGAACCGGATTTGCGTTCCCGCATGCTGGGTAACACAGCTTGGATAATCTTGACCGGCCCAAAGAAATTGGTCTCCATTTGCAGTCTCGCTTGTTCTATGCTGAATGGGTCGCCGTCAGTACTTACTTAAGTACCTTGCCGATTTCAAAACTTGAACGCTCACTTCATGTCTTCCAATGCCCCCATGACAGCCCACCCGGCATTGTTAACCAGTACGTCGATCCTTCCCTCCTTCTCCAGTACTTCCTGGATAACAGTGGGGATTGATTCGAGAACCGTCACATCCAAGACAACACATTTCCCGCCTTCCGTTTCGATTTTGGACACAGCGCCCGAAGACTTTTCGCGGCTACGAACGGTGCCATACACTGTGTGGCCTGCACGAAGGACGTAGAGGGCGAGATCAAGGCCGAAGCCAGAGGATACGCCTGTGATAAACCAAATTATGCTTAAAGACATTAGTGAGTCTGTGACGGGCGTCACATCAGAAGTAAAGTTATTTATAATTTAATAATAATTTAAATATTATGTAATCATCGGCCTTTACTTCAACTTGTACTGGAACGTACAGATACCCCAGGAGGCTTTCATCCAATTCGTCCCGGCGAAGTACTTTCCTCTACAAAAGCTCAGCCTGAGTGTATCGAGTGTTGCACAAGCTCGGACGAGGTGGCTTCTCAACAGTTATGGCTGGCCGAGGCTCTCCAAGAACTTCCGTGAGTTCATCCGTTGCTCATCTACCATACTATGTTATAGTTTTACAGACACCAATATGTCGCTCTCAAGATTTGTGTAGCACATGCCGATCCAAAGCACGAGCAGGAGATCTTCAACAGGGTCTCACGTACGCTACCAGCGCCACCGAATGTACTGCAGCCTCAGAACCATTTTTCATTGCAGGGGCCGAACGTCGTGCACACTGTTCTTGTGTTTAACGTCCTCGGAAGCCTGCTGGGCCTCATTTTGTCGCCGAAAGGACCCGGACCCAATCATGTACGGAAGCTATGCCGCGACATCACAGTTGGGCTCGCTGCATTGCATCGTCAGGGGATAGTGCACGGAGGTGTGTGGCAGCTTGCACGGTGTTACCTAACTAACATAGTGGGTTCTCCACGCAGGAAACGTCGAGATCTCATTGCCCAGTTTGAATAACCATCCCCCAACAGAGATTCTAGGTCATTTTGGTAACCCTGAATGCATGATTGTTCTCCCTATAACAAACCCAGTGCACCCTGAGGCACTCCCTCGTACTTGGTGCCCATATCAGTCATTAATTACCTGATAGCTAAGGATAAGGCTTTTATAGACCCCACGCTGAGACCATGGATTTGGGAAATGGTCAGCGTCGAGTCCATTACGTGACTGTTGCTTATGAATATGCACTAGCCATTATTGTCAACGACCAGACCCGCCCGGCCTGCACCCCTGCGGCACTGTTTGCCCATGAACTCTTGTTCGAACGCCTTGTCCGCCTGGCGGATGAACCCATGTATAGCTATCGCATGCAACTGCTGATGCTGAATGGAATTGCGGGATGGAACTCTTTGCGAAGGGATCTGAGGGAACACACGCGGAGGGTGATGTGAAGGAGCTGTTTGCACTCTCTAAGGTCCACGAGTGCTGAAGAAGTGTTAAAACCTGATCACACCAAGTTGCCTGTGTCTAAAAGTCAATCGGGGTTTGAAAATCCCTTCTCTCGCCTCAATCCTTGCATTTGTCGAGCAAGCGACATCCGAGCTTTGGTCGTGCCAGGAGTGTTGGCATCTGACTGTCAGAGCCGAACTCATGGTGTCGGAACCCCACTTCATCTAATGGGGTGACCGATCACTCCACTACCACGCCAAAACGCAGAAGTACGTCTACGAACAGGCCTCTCAAGTTTCGAACGTACCACGCATCCCCAAGGTCCACGATTGGTAGAATCACGTATCTGGTTATGGAGTCCACCCCGTCAGGATGCTACACGCTTGCATCAGAAGACTGCGACTGGCTTCGACGCCTTCCGCCTCCACCCGTGCGAGGATTGGGCCTCTGGGAGGCGGATACGCCCGTCACCAGCTATTTCAGGAATGGTCCGCGGTTCTCCTGTAATGAAGCACTAGTACGACTTTGCTTTTATAATTTCCAATTGATTGCTGACCGTTGGACCTTAGTCTCTCATGTATATCCCTCTCAAATATCGACCGAAACCCATCCAGATTAAGAACGAGCCCCTTGTGTTCACCCAGTCTGATTTGGAGAGTAATGTCGGCCTCGATACTTCGGGGAAGCTATGCCTTTTAGAACAATTCCGTGGCAACAACACCGCACGCATACTAGTGGAGTGGTGACTTCAAATGTTGTCGATTTAGAAGCGCGCCATATCGATTTCGAGACTGGGATTGCTGTCGGAATCCTTTGCTGTTTACACATTAACCATGTCGATGAAACCCTTTGTCAAAGACGTCGCCATGTGCTTGCCGTCGTGGACATCGCCTAACCTGAACTCAATGCAAAGAGCAGAGAAAATATTTTGGATGTGCGTGGATGTAAAGCTTGGTTGGCCTATCTTATCCTATTGGTCAGGAGATCTCAGACTAACGACAGCAACAGGTCTAGATGAGAATGGCAGACGGCCAGAAAATGGAAATTCCCGATCCCGCCAGTCCTGTCCGACCCAAGTCACATTGCAGCCGCGTGATGTCCACCAGGTTTTCGGTTTCAAGTTTTAGTGCGACCTTTCTCAAACAATACGCCGGTAGGGCTGCCCGCAAGCTGCAGAGCCTTCTTTCTTCTTGTTGCGTGACCTTTTTGAATACAGGTCATCATTGTTCTCATAAATAATGGCACGTTGTTTAAAAATATTTCTTGATGTCCTCGGTCATCACAATCCCTCCTGCAGATGGGTCAGGAACATCTTGAATAAGTTCCTTAAGAAAGTCTAGCATATCTGTGATTCCAACACAAGAATCAAGAATCAAAAGGCAAAAGACAAAAGGACACGCCTCGAATAAGTCATTGTAGAATTTGTCTTCGCAGGTAGGTAGAAACTAAGATCACTCGTTTTACTATTCACCTTTTTCTCTGCGATCAAGATCGCGTTAAGAAGCCTCAGGATCAGTGCGGTATTTCATTCCTAATTGTAGCGGACTGCGGTTGCGTTGTATTATTGATGGGAAGTATTATACTGCAGTCACTCACTTCTTCGTAGATCAACGGTCCTACCGTGGGGCCCTGTATTCCTTCTATTGATGGCTAAATGAGTTTCCTACTTAACACCTGGCTGGAATCAGTGCGCTCAAAGTCTCACCACCACCACCACCACCACTGCAGCTAGCTTCTTAGGCACCATGACGGTTGTGCTCTTCGTTGTCTGTTTTTTTGCTCTTCTTTCAAGTAGCGTCTATGGAGCCATGTCAATTTGGCCGAGCAATTTCGCATTATCAACACCATTGTTTCAGAAATCACCTTATTTCAACGCATGGATTGGCGAGGGTATTATCTCTAACGGGCCTGGCGCACCAGTTGGTAGATGGCCTAGATTCTTTCATCGAAGGGTATAAGTTGCCGGCCTTTTGTCACATGTTTCCGAATTTCACATTCTGGCGTAGGAATTGAGATGGTTCTTTGCCGTTCGAGTTGACAATACTAGCTATACGATACAAGGGTATGACGGCAACTATACTAACGAAGGCACCACTATTTCCACATATGTCCTGCCCACACAAACCCGGTTCACTATCCAGGCTGGTCCTGTCTTGGTCAATCTCACATACCTCGCTCCGATAGATGTGCGTAATTTTTTTTTCGTCATGGATTTCCTCTAAAATGCCTTTCTATTAGTTACAAGATTGGACCCTCCATTCGCTTCCCTTTGCTTACACTGCTATTGATATGATATCCATTGATGGCAACCCTCATTACGTCCAACTGTATACCGACACCACTGCCCGTACGTGTTCATTATCCATTATTCCCACATTATGTCTACAACAAGCTTTGTCAAATTAGAATTCTTATCTCCAGACGACTCGAGCGTGGTTAAATGGAACACTAGCCTTACCGCCAAATCAATTTACCACATGGCAGAACAAGTTCCCTGGCAAAGTTTAACTGAAAAAAACGACATGTCAGAGGATGGTACTCAAGTCTTTGCTTACGCTGCGGTAATTAACTTTACTGATTATTTTTATGGACCACTGATTAGATTTCTCATGTAACACTTTGCATGAAACACATAGACCCCCGGTGTCTCCATGACATGGCAAACTAACCTTACTGATACATGCCGCAGCTACTTTGCTTTGCGTGGCAAATTGGGGAACGCGACCGGTCCATGGGTAGTCCCGATCAATAATTCATGGCCTGTGATGGCATATGCCTTGGATTTGGGCAAAATCACGAGGACTTCGAACCCACTGGTATTCGGAATGGGGTTAATTAGGAATCCTGTGGTGTCCTATCGTACTGGCCAGACGACCAAAAATCTAAGTCATTTGTGGCACGCGAGATGGAGCGATATTGGATCTGCGGTTGGTGTCCGTTTCGAAGGCTTTCTCATTATTCTCACTATGATGAAAAGGTCGATGATTTTCTTACCTCTTACCCCTCTGCCTCTTCTCGAGCCAATGCATTCGATGATCACATTCAACTCAACGCATCGGCGCTTGCTACTCAACTTAATATGTCAATCGCTACCACAACTAACCTCGTAGACTTGCACATTCTAAACTTGAGACAAACAATTGGCTCTCTTGAGTTCACGACATTGAAACCCGGGGAGCCATTAGTAATGGATGATGTAAGAGTGTTTATGAAGGATGTTGGTTACTCAAGGTGCATTCTTTATATTTTACAACCATGATAATCCTGAAGTTGGATTTGCAGGCGGACGAATCCAGTCGAAATTATATACGCTTCCTTTCCTGCATTCCTGTTCTTCAACGCCACACTAGCAGGCAAATTGCTTGAGCCACTATTCGAATTCCAGGCTTCATCGTTATATAAAAACAAATACGCTGCACCGGATCTAGGTATGATTCTATATATAATCTACCGTAATCATTACTGATTTTCTGCCGGTGTAGGGAACAGCTATCCCATAATTAATGGAAATACCACAGATCAGTCGTTGTTGGCCATAGACAGTAGGCTCTGCCTTTAACCTCTGACGATTTGCAGAGCACTACCGTTGACCTTTTGAATTCCACAGGCTGTGGCGCAATGCTCATCATGGCACTGGCTCACGCTCGAAAGTCAGGCGATGGAACATTGTTATTTAAGTACTACGATTTATTGCGACAATGGGCAGACCATTTGGTGCAAATCACAAAACAACCAGGTTCATAGTAAGTTAAACCCATGCCCCAGGGAGGCTAAACACCTCACGAAGACGGTTATTTTTGTTAGCATGTCATCGGATGAATTGTACAGCTCAACAGTGAACCTTGCACTCAAAGGTATCGTGGGCTTGTATGCGATGGGGGAAATCAACAGGATTCTTGAGGCGAGAGGGGCTGATACTTCTAAATCGTCCTATTACTTGGTGAGCTACATCATTCAATTTACCGTCCTGACTGAATGGCTCTACAGACGACGGCAAATTCCTATGCAGAGGATTGGCTAAATCGGGCCATTTCTTCTGATCATGTCATGGCGAGCTACAGAGCGAATTCGACATGGGCAATGATGTACAATCTTTTCGCACCCAGGTTGTTGGGAGCACCTTTCATACCAGAACACGTGAGAATTTCCGAATTGTTTATTGGAACGTTTTTCATCTTAAATATCTAGGTTTATGAAACCCAAGCATCATGGTATGCCACTCAGGGCAAGGACTTTTTGACCGGGGACCGTGCGTCTTGTTCGTATATATATATCTTCAATCCACTTACTTGTGGGCAGTCACATCCACTGCCACATGGATTCCTTACGACAGCACTCAGGCGACAGTCAAAGCTCGTAAGTTCTCTGACCTCCTTTCTGGAAAAATAGTGAACTTTCAAATGTTAAGATTGGGCGTTACTCTCTGCGAGCAGTGTCTTTAATGCCACATCATCTGGTGGTAGAGATGCCTTAATGAATATGGTACATGATGCTGTTTTTTTTCAGGGTGGGGTTTCAAACCCCACGAGTTATGCTTCTTCACCCACGAACAACATTGGCACCCAAGTTGTCGGAGGAGCAGCAAGTCCGGCAATGGGGTCCGTTTATTCATTGTTGGCTCTGAAGTTTGTCCGATTTTCTCTTTTCTCAACGCTGAACAAACGCTGACAGTTCAAACCTGTGCATAGTTTATCCGATTTCACTACAATAACCCTACCATCTGGCAATGTTACCAATTCTGGGTTAACCGTCATCGTGGCTGCTAGTAAAGTTCCTGTTATCCTTGGAGCCACTTTTGGTGTTCTAGGAGGATCGATTCTTCTCTTCGCTGTCTTATTCATTTGGCGACGACGCAGAAGGTCAAAAGCTGCTTACATTGATAGTCCTTTTGAAGAGCTGCCACGACCCTCCAATATTACACCAGTGAAATTCTCAACGATTCAAGTTCTGCCACATGTTGAGAATGGTAACAGTCTGGTTGACAGGAGCAGCAGAGGTGGACCCGCAGATGGAGCCAACTTAAGACAGGAAGTGGAACAGTTGAGGATGATGATGGAGATGTTTAGCGCCCAGCAACCGGTCGACCAACAGGGTAGTTTACCTGACGAACCACCACCGACGTACCTCAGCTCGCAATGATTCGACAATGAAGGTGCAACGGCAGACCTTCAAAACAGCGCCTTCGAAGCTAGCTAATATTTTTTTGTCGCTTTCTGGGTCTCATGTATTTCAATGGTGTTTGAGAATAGTACCATCTCTAACTCTCAAATGTTTTAAGGATGCAGGTCTTTCTTTCGTTTTCGGGTACTTTATGTTCGTCCCCCTCGAGAATCATTGAACTAAATACTTCACATCCTGGTCCATAATCGTTTAACCTGTATATATCCATCATCCAAAGAATATATTTAATGTATGTGCTGGCACCGTATTAAACTGCAGAAGCAGAGGGGCTATCATCTTCATCATACTCGTCGAGATCGTCCTGCATTGGCGTATCTTCATCAAACATTCTCCTTCTCTGCGGAACTGCAGGTCCATCATAATCATGGTCTTCAAGCTCAGCATTTGCAGTAGGGTCATCCTCTGCCATCTTGTTGGCATCCGAAGAAGTAGCGGCTGCAGCAGCTTCCAAAATCTCTTTCTTCTTCCTTCTCTTCCTCTTCGGAGGCGCGGGGGCGTCAGGATCATCAAGATTTGTTGAAACAACTCCAGCAGTGGCCGCTCGCTTGCCCTTGCCCCGCTTCTTCTTATTTTCACTTTCTGCTTCCAAGTCGACAGTCCCTCCTGCAGATGGGTCAGGAACATCTTGAACAAGTTCCTTAAGAAAGTCTAGCATTTCTGTGTTTTCAACAGCATGTTTTCTGTTCGAAACAAGAATCAAAAGGGCAGGAAGGTCAAAAGACAAAAGGACATACAAATGATACACTTCGACTCGTTTCGCTCCTCTTTCTGCTGTGACGGCACTGGATTTTTCAATAATGAGGGCAAGGAAAAGTTCCAATGCCTTGGCTGAAACAGTTCAAGACGCCAATTCGTCAGTCGGGGAGAAAAGAGCCTAGTGGTAGAAAACACGTTACATATTACTACAGGAGTGGCTTGCGCAACTTTGCCTACTTCCTCGTCCTTTTGCATAATCTTTTTTATCCGTGCCTTCATAAATTTGGTCAAGACGCGTCGTCAAACTTTTATCAAAGGCAGTGAGGAGAAAGATTTTCCTCGAAACACACTGTCCGAGTCATTCGAAGCGTTTCGTCATGTTACTCACGACGGGGAATTTCGTTTGCTTATTCTTGTTCTTCATTTTCGTAGTTGGGTCCTCAAAGCCTCAACGTTCAACGTTTATATCCGTGGAATCTAGAATACTTGGAGGAGATTGTGTGACGTCACGTCGGAGATTACAACTTGAACGTGTTGTCTAAGATTCTAAGATTCTATGAGACTATCATGGACATTGAACCATTCAAAGTAGTACCGCAACGCACAATTCTCAACAGGACACTGCAAGATGTCATCGCCAGTCTCAGGATACATCTGAACTTCATGTTACACATCCTTCACATTGTGCATTAAGGTGATTTATTTCCATTTGTATATAATACAATTCCTTCCTAATAATCAGCAGCATCTCAAAGGTCAAGTTGAAACGCTGAGGGATGAAACCCGTGGACTGCGCATCGGTTATGCCAACACCCGCTACAACCTTGCTCAGCTGAGACTCGACCATGCCCACCTCAGCAACTCTGTAATGATTGGGATGCAAACCGCCAGGAGCGGGAAGCTGAGAAGGAGAAAATGATAGATTGGGAGACCAGGTCAGGGCGAGTTTCTCCCATATGTTGTATCTAAAGCTGACTTATACGCTATTTTAGGCCTAAACGACCAATGGGTTCCTCTTGTTACAATGGATTACAGCTGAAGGATAACGGAATTGCCTATCGTGAGTTGTGTAGCTTGTGCTTGACTCCTCTTATGATTGATTCTAATATGAAAAACAGTTCCGCATATACTGTCAGTTTGGGCAGTAAAGGAAGGTCGCGACCCTGCACCAAGGTTTTTGAACAAGATACATAAGAAAGTGGTGGTCCGAATGCTTCACAGAGCTGAATTATTTGAAAGTAAAGGTCTTCGTGAGGTCGTTAACCGTATATGGGATTCCGTCACCACCACTGACAGAATCGTTATGATCGCGATGTATCTCGGCACATGTAGCCACCCACGTACATCTGTTGCTCACCCATCTCTAACGGGGGACGAAGCCCGGCGCGTGATAGAAGGTGATTCTGTGCTTTCTACAGAGGAGAGGGATGCCGCTCGTGGAATTATTGAAAGTTCTGCTGATGAGAATGGCCATCTGCGGTTCTCCGACTTCTAGCTACTGTACTCTGTAACTCAAAATTATTGTCTTTTTAGTAATATTTTATGACCTTAACACTCCAGGTTCACTAGCAACGAGAAGCAATAAAAATAGGAGACGGTGATCACTGGTGAAACAAATTGATGTGAGGCCCAAAGTAAACCATGGCCAGTCACCACAGGAAATTGGTATACTTACCATCATCATGTCATGCTATCCTTTTGTAACGTAGCCATTCTCGACCTACCAGACAAATAGGATCCAATTCTATAAAGACAAAATTACATAGCTATGAGGGTAGCCGGCGAAGTACAAGATCATAAAACAGATCTAGAAGGATATTATACGCTCAGCTAGATATCGAAGCCAATGTCTTCATACAGACGACAACCTCCTTTCTCTGAAACACAGTGAGTATTTATTCACACCTCTTTTTTCAAAAAAAAAAAAATCGCACCCATTCGCGTTTCCCAACAACTCCTCAAACCTCCCTCTGTACCTTTCTAATTCCTTGTCAAATTTATCTCCCATCGCATGCCCATGATCCAACTTGAAGGATTCGCATTCCCTGATGAACTGTTCCAGATCCTTAACTCGCGTAATAGACAACTCTGGCTCGTTCGATCCTCTGGCCCTTGCCAAGTAGGAAGCGACAACAGTCGAAAAGCCGCCGAGGATCGCCGTCATTACAGCTGTCTAAAATCCGATCTGTATTTAGAACGAATACATATGCATAACGTAAAATTTACCTGCGAGCCCTTGGTGACCACACTCAGGGCAGTGGTGAGTGATCCCAGGAGAACTTGCAAACCAATGGCGATGTTAAGAGCGTACCCCGTCAATCGAGCCTTTGAGGCATACTTTGTCTTCTCCGCAATAGCATTCAACAAAGTAGGTTCCAATCGCTCTGCCACTGTTTTTTCACGAAGAGAGGGCTTTAACAGGAAGGAATTAGGTTCAGGGTATACGAATGATCGAGACATGCGGCTCTACCTTCTCCTCAACGGGAACAATCCAATCAAGGTCGGCTGTTCCAGTACGCATTACGGTGGAAGACATACGATCCAAATGCTGCTCAGGACTCAATGATGTCCTTCTCGACTCACGCGTCGGCGGGACGGCAGTAGACCCAGAATTACTATAAGTCGTATTATGGAGAGGCCTATTCGCGTTGTTATCTGAAAGGGTGATGCTTCGCCGTGAAGAAACCAGGGCTGCTGGTAATGGGGTGACTTCGGAAGACGAGGTGGCAGTATTAGGCCTCTCGGGAGTAGCGACCCTTTGATGCGATATGGGAGTGAGTGAGTGAGTGGGGCCCGCTCCGATGTCGGATTCACGGTGAAATTCGGGTGAGGTTACGCGTCTCAATGGTGCTGGGACCGATGGCTGGGCGATGTCGCTATGCGTCGTTCCTGGTTCGAGGAATGCGTCTGAATGACCAGCTGGGGTTCCCGCGCCGTTGGACTGTGAGGAAGAGGGGCGGGATTGTCTTCGAAGTTGCAAGCTACCCTCTGCTTGCGATTGGGGGTGCTGCTGTTCGGTAGGGCGGTTCGGGTCCATGAGAGTAGAATTCACAAGCGAGCGAAGGATCTAGAATTGAGCACGATTACGCACGATTACGCAAGGCCGAACAAGGTGGACAGGTGTGGGATCAGGGATCCCCAAACGTAATCCGTGTGGGTTACGTCCAAGGAGTGCATCTATGTATGTAGGTCGTGTTGGCCTCCAAGAGGCCTCGTTTATGTTGGTGGTGTACGCGAAAGATAGAAGCAAGAACTGGGCAGTGTTTCATAAATCCCCGACATGCCTTTGAGGAACCGGGACATGCCAGGAATGGCCAAGAGAGCAGTCCAGTGAAGGTAACTACACAAAACCAGACTTCGACAAAACCTTTCATGAAGAACACGTTGCTTCCAGCACGCAGAGTCGGGTTCGTTGCCCTCTCCTCTTCTCCACTGCAACCCCGTGGTGAAACCCGGGCCTTGGAACAATACGTCGTCCCGCCATGTAATGAGAACTTCAGGCCTTCAAGCTTCAAGCTTCATAGTGTCCGCGAAGGTTCAAACGTTCAAGCCTTGAATCAAGGACCAAAAAGCCCAAGTCATGTGCACCATCAAACGCGTTATTCAATGCTCATACGATTTTGTAAAGCCCCTTTATATATGTACCTCTAATATTTGAGTGGGTTGCCCGCTCTCTATAGTTCAAAACTTCAAAATGTCGCGTATTCACGATGCGAGCTTGTCCTCTTCCCTACTACTGCTTGCTCTAACGCCCTTATTCGCCCTGGTAACCACCCTCCTCACTATGGCCATAGGACTATATGCTCTTCTTCCAAATCGCACTCAAGATAACCACAACGCGTCAGGGTCAATATGTATCTCGAAGGGTGCGACCATAAAGGCCCACAAGCTTCGAAATGCACTTGACTTTGCCGAAATGTGCAGACTCTTTGGCTACGGTTACGAAGAACATGTTGTGACCACACCCGATGGTTATCTGCTCGCACTCCATAGAATTCTCCCTGGGGACTTTGATAAGAATTCAATGAATCCGAAACCAGTCGTTCTTTTCCAACATGGCCTCTTGACGAATTCAGAGTTCTTCATCGCGTTGAGCGACGTTCATCGTTGCCTTCCTTTTGTTCTTGTCGATAATGGGTACGATGTCTGGCTAGGAAATAATAGGTATTTATTAATTCCGATCTGAGGACCCTACTTAACTCGACTGGCAGGGGCAACAAATACTCCCAAATGCACACCTCTCTGCCCACATCATCTCCCGCTTATTGGGATTTCTCCCTAGACGAACTGGCCAAATACGATGTGCCTTCATTCATCTCATTCATCCTTAAGCATACCAACCAGCTAAACCTATCCTACATCGGATTCAGCCAAGGTTCTGCTCAAGCCTTCGCAGCCCTGAGTTCAAATAAGGAGTTAAATTCCAAATTAAACGTATTCATTGCCCTCGCCCCGATTATGCAACCAAGAGGTTACGCTTCGACAATTCTCGACCTCATCATCAAGAAGAAGTGAGTAGACTACCCTTTCCACGACGCCCCGCAAAATCTAACTTCTTGCCAGCCCATCCATCATCCATACTATCTTCGGGCTTCAAGGACTCTTCCCAGTCGTCACCAGACTCCAACGCGTCCTCCCCTCCTCCATACTCAACTTCACCGTAGACACCGCAGTCCTGCACCTTCTCGGGTTCAAGAACAACAACTTGACTCAAACGCAAAAGCTGGTCGCGTACCCTCACCTTTACTGCACCTCGTCAGTCAAGTCAGTCGTCCACTGGACACAGATCATGCAGCACGGACGGTTTACCCCATTTCACGGAAATGACCACAACACAGAGGTCGACAGGTATCCAACGGAGAATATCACAACTCCTATTGCCCTCATACATGGTGACAGTGATAGTTTGTTCGCAATAGACTCGGTCTGGGAACATTTGCCTAGTGTTACGAGATTCGAGCTGAAGGATTACGAGCATATAGACGTGGTTTGGGGCAAAAACGTGCATATAGATGTCGTTCCCAAGGTTCTTGCAATCTTACGACGATGAATTCCTTCGGCTTTATACCCACTCGCATTGAATAAGTAGTTTAGGGCATGCCACTGAATGTCGAGTAATTTTCGAAATGGTTGTACCGGGAATTCTTCATGAATAATGGACCGACATTCCATTCTATTGTTCTTGAAATGTACAACAATTCGACTATTGAGCCTCGGCGGAATCATTCTCAACAAGCCTTCCACAAACAATATACTTGTTCGAGAAATGCTCGATCCATCCTGAAATAAGGCAAAAGACAGGTTCAGAGATATATTCCCTGTAGTCAAAGTGTAGGAAGATGTCGTACCTCTCATATTCTCACTAGAGTTCATGGAGAGAGTGGAACACGTTGGTGAGTTCGTTTTTCATTGTCGAGTCTCACTCACATTTCATCTGGCATAAGATCCTCTAATTTATCGAGAGGTTGGTCGATAGGCGTAAGGATTTCTACAAAAATGTAGATCAAATACATGGCTAGCGCATCCGTCCATACCCACTCACCATCATCGAATGACTGCTTCGCCATTCCTCGTGAAGCATCCCTTCCCGCAAAATTTCCATACATTCCATCTTAATGAACGAAAGAACGTTCAACACATCTCGTAAAAGGGAAAAAACGTACGTGGCCCATAAAAACTCCTCCCAGCCGTGACATCAAATACAATCCTATTAATGGACAACAATATCCTCCCCCCATCTTGTCCATCGAACGACACTAGTGACTTGGGAGTGTAGACTTTGAATAGGACAGTGGGGGGATGTGATTTCGGCATCCATGAGTAGCCTTGCCTAAATTCGTTTGGGATCCTTGAGGACTTCGAGACGGGGGGGAAAACAATTCGCTGAACAGAGAAGAGGATGTACAAGAACAGAGCAGTGTTAATTGGTGTCCCGAGGTCAAATGCAAAGGCCATGATTCAGTAGAGTACACTGTAATGGGTAAGGAGCCGGTTGCACACCGGCCCGTTTCATTACGACCCAGGGTATCTAAAGGTGAGGCGTGTACCTATGCAAAATGGATTTGTTGTAACTCATTGCTCAACGGGGCTTTGGAAAAAAATCCGAAATCGACAGTGTATGAAGTGATAAGATCGTAAGATATCTCATGGCCGAAAGTATGATACACACAGCTAGGACCAAATTCTTTGAAAAGCAGATAAACTAACAAGTACGAACAAAAGATGAGTTGGGATGTTGGGTAGTAAGATTGTAATGAATAAAGGCGGTCCCCTCGAACAAGTGATCAAAAAGGTCCTGAATAACCATAAAACACGGATGAGTTGCTCAGTACCCATTCTGGTTGCTCCCAACTGGCTGCAACGACGGTGAAGGCAGACCCATACTCGGAGCCAGAGAGATGCGTGGAGGTGATTGGGATTGTGATATATTTGGAAGGGTCGGAGATGGCTGAAGATGTGGTGAGAGAGAATGCTGCTGCCCATTTGCATGTACCCCATTCCGCAGTCCAGCCCGTTGCCCATTAGCCGATGGCGTACGCACCGGAACTGACTGGGAAAGTGTTGGGCTAACGGCAACCATCCCATTTGTAAGTGCACCATTGAGTTGGCCATCCAGACCATTAACAACAGAGCCTGGCCGTTGCTGTCCCAATTGAGCTGCCATCGGCCACTGCGTCTGTCGGGTATTTGGTAACTTGAGGTTGTTTGTATTGGGCGGAATCTGCATATTGGGCATGAGATATGATGCAGGAAGTGGACGGCCGCCGTTCAGAGCAGCCATTTCCGTCGCAGACAAAGTAGCAAAGGCAGATTTGAGGTTCTGAACCTGTTGGAGAGACAAGCCACCCACGTGCTGAGGTATATAGGTCGAGTTTAGCAGTGCAGCAGACATGTTCGTCAGAGGTAGGTGGTAGCCATTCGAGGGAATCCCAATGTGTCCTTGGGCGTTGAGGTTCCGCGACTTCGGCCGTGGCGTACCACTGGTAGCGGCGTCACCATTGACCTCGGGTTGGGGTGAGGTAGTGACACCATTTGCAACACCATTGGGGAGGGCAGGAGCAGCGTCGGCTTTGGGTACCTCGACATGCGGCATGGAAATGGCAGGGCGACCAACACCATTTGGAACAGCATGCTGTGGGACAGGGACAGGGGTGGGAGCAGGGGAACCTTGGTTGACAATCGGAGAAGCCGTGTCTGATTGGGATTGAGGCTGGATCGGGTGAGGTGGTGAAGATTGATGTTGTTGTGAATTAGCGGCCGACACTGTTGGGGGTCGCATACCACCGCTTGATGATATCCTCATCTGACCGGGGCCGGAAGGCTGCATTTTCTTTAGGTGTTGTGGAATGGCCAAGGTACCATTTTGAAGAGCCATCATATGCTGCACTTGTGCTGCTGGGTGCATACCAGGGAACGGTCGGACAACCCCTTGTGCGTCCCGCCGCATAACGATTGATGGCCCACCCAGCCGATAGGGAATGATGCCTTGGGGCCGACCTTCGGAATTGAAAACAACGAGGGTTGGATCTGTAACAAGATGGATGTGATCCGATTCGGTGTGAAGAGTCATAGCGTGTCTCAAGAACCTGAAAGACATTCAGACCTTTTCAAGAGAAGTATTGCAAAAACAACTCACCCTGTGTCATAATCATCGACGAGCTGCCGGTCATGTTCCTCTGCACCATCTGGTCCAACAGGAGGCATATCATCAATATCAAACTTCCATCGTTCCTCTAGCCTCCTCTGACTTTCTGCCTCCTCCACATCCTCATTCAAAGTCGTTTTATCTTCCTCACCAAGATCAAAAAGCGATGAACGAGACAACTGCCTCGCCAAGCGCTGAGGTGTAGCATCTCGACAATCTAAAAATAATCGTCCTCCGCGACCGTAGCGCATCCGCACAGCTCGTGGTCGTCGTGTGGTCAGCGGTGGAGATGTCTTGTCTGGGATCGACATCGGCCAAACAGGAGTTTCCAGAGGGGGAATGAACTTGAAGAGTTTTGAGGGATAGGGGACAACCAGGGGTTGATAGGCATTCTGCAACAATCTGGTGAGTTTCGAAAGGATGTGAATACCAACACATTTACTTACGTCTACCATATCTTCCCAATGGTGGTCAATGGCCTTCTGTCGCTCCAACGTGGTCTCGACCTGATCGCGAATGAGAGCAATCCTGTCTCTCGGTCTTACGACGGGTTCCGATCGCCCACTGCCATCATTTGTCCTGAGTTTGAGACCAGGACGGCTACGAAAGCTAAGCAATGAAGAAAATAAAACAAAAAAAAGCTTACCCGAGGTCTTGTTTTTTCACTGGCCGCTCCTTATCTACTAAAAGTTCTTCGTCGAGCTTGTCGTTCAGACTCGGGAACTTGCGTTTGAGATCAGCGAAAGCAAGTCGCGTCTCCCATACTGCCTGTGCCTGCTGAGCCACCTCTTTCTTGACAGTCTCTCTCGACAGTATGGCCTTTGCGATCTCCAGGGGATAGTGAAATTCGATTTGTAGACGAGCCAATTTGTCGGACGACGTAGCCTGGGACGCCCTCGTTTTCCTAACGGACTTGCTCTCTCGTCTTCGGAAACAGACGTATGATTCATTGAGGGTGTCAGACTCATCTCCCTGAGAATCGAGGGTCAGTTAGACCAACGATAATCAACAGCATAAAACTTACATTCAGTGTTGGTATAATACGATGCCCACCTCGCTCTATTCGACGTTCCTTCCAGTACGGGTAGATCACTTTTGTTATTTTTAGTAGTGAAGGGGGGTTTGGTATCGATGAGGGAGGAGAATAGTTGGCGAAAATCGAGATGGTTAACGGCGCGGAAAACACATCCTGGTACTCTGAAAACACCGGAAATTCCATGCCATTTTCCAAACCCTATAGAAATCTCAGACAAACTCAAGAAGGTAATGTCAAGAAACATACGTGATGAAGGAACTCGGTTCGTTCATATGTCACCTTCTCCAATATACCCATTACGAGTTCAAACTCGTCTTCGGAGATAGCAACGGGAAGAATAGATTCGGGCTCTTTCCCCTTCGCCTTTGCACTACGAACAGAGGTCCGTGTTCCAAGGGTTGACACCGCACCTTGAGCGCTTGTGCCTTCTCCACGAGCCTCCTCATTGTTCTTGTCGAGCCATTCCTTGTCTCTCTCGTCCATGTAGTACGTAAATCCACCGGCAATTCCATTAACAATGCTCTCCTCCACAGTCTGCGATGTGCAAACGTAAGTAACTGGGTCTTTCCATCGACTGGAGGGATACAGCTCATCGTAATTTGAAACAATCCCGGTCGAGTCTGGTGTTGGGATAAATGCTGCAGGCGGCGGCTGCACGACTCTGTTCGACAGTCGAGTAGTAGCGCTTGTGCGATGTGCCGCAGACAGGACTTGTTGAAGGTGATGTTCCTAGTTAATGATGATTTGTCAGCAGCTGACAAAGACATCCGCGGAACGCACAGCCACAATTGATTGGTGACGTGGCAAGTGGGAGAAAGAGTGGCACTCACATTGGCGTCCTCAGCGTCCACTCCGGCGACCAAGTTGGTAAGACGATGTTTCTCTTCATCCTCGTCTGGGATAAGGACGGCATCGGCGTCGAGTGAACCTTGATGGATCTTAAGGCGGGTTTTGTTTGTAATCCGGTTGCGATTTCTGAGTGTAGAGGCGGCCGGAGCGTTATTTCGGGGCATATCATGGATGGGTCAATTTGGATAGGGAGGTTTGGGGGAGGAAGAAAAATAAGTTAAGGCGTCAAGAATTATTTCCGTCGTTGTCGCTGTCGTCGCCAATCGTCTCAGCGTCGGATTTTGGCCGAAAGGTTGGTTTCCGGCCCGAGATTCGATGGCGCGTGCGATCAAATGCGGTACTGTTTGGAATACAAACAAACTTCAAGTCTTGTCTCAGAACTTGTTATAGGTCAAACTATGTTCAAAATTAGAGAAAAGAACATCAGCATCAAAAAAGAAGAAACAGACCTTATTCAATTTTTGTAGCACTATAATGTATCTGCAGGAGGAGGTTAGAAATCCCTTCTAGACTAGCATGGTGCGATCGGACCTTGCAATATCTATCAAGGCAATTCCCAGATGAGGTGAATCTGCCGATGGAGATGCCTTAAACCAATGTGCACACGAAAATGGATCTGTTGGGGACGATGGGGTTCAGCACACGGTTGAAGGGCCATCCTCACCGAAAACGATGCTTAGCTGCGATAGAATTTCAGTTGATCCAATCGTTTTCCATGACTGAGTAGAACGCTTAAAGGCCGAGAGTGAGCAGAAGACAAAACCTGGACAACCTGCGGGCAGGAACTACCCTTCGCTGGTGAAATTGCGGGAAGATGGGGGGTGCACATCCATTGCATGTGGTGCGGACAACGTCTAAGCTGCACAGGCTGTGCTTCCAGATGAGTGGTGTAACAATTCCCTGGCACCCACAAAATGGAATGAGAAAAGAAGAAAGACGTCCAACAGCACGACTGCGGCGACCTGGTTGTGGTGGTCTTAGCTGAAACGTTAAACGTCAAACCCTTATCCAGATCACGACGACACAAAGTCAGAGACGAGACGTCATGCCTCTCGGACGAATACTAAGAAATCCATCGACCATGCGCGAAAATATGCAGAAAGCGATCACAGATGATGACCACCATGCCGACGCAGTCAATGGTGGGGAGGGAGTAGGTGGACGCTGGGAGATGGCAGTATAGCAGTGATCAGTCTGAGCACAAAGTCGGATGTCCGGCTTCAGCCACCAGACACGTGCGAGAATTTTTGATCGGCATTCCCCGAAGAACTGCTCTGCATAAAATTTTCAAATGACTCGTCTTCCAGAATCCAGCACAGCTAGTCTTGAGCTCGAGTATTTGAATCTTGATTTCTGTGGCGCCATAATGACAGCTTTAAGGGGCAGAAACCCCCGGCCTCCGCTTGATGTTGCAGTGCAAGTTAATCAACTGTATCAATTGTGCACTAACATTGAATCCTCAAGCCTGAAAGGCCACTTTAGAAACTTAACGTGAGTCCGAGTACTGGTGAGCCGTCGCATAACAAACAAACAGAGGATGATCTATTTGATAAGTTGATTTGCTGCAACCACGCCCCAGAATTCGAGTGACCGGAGTCCGAAGCGGACCATCAGCGCTCATGGCTTGTAACTTCGGGCCTTCTCACATTGAGTATACACCCGAACCTAGCCTCGTTCGTGAATTTTTACACTCGCTCGTTACAATTTGGTTACAATTTTTAAGTGGGCGATAAGCCCAAGTTAAAACTTGATTCACCCGCTGAGGATTCTTGAAGGGACCCTATTAAAGCGCCCATAATCGGAATCGGGGTGGTGGCCTACTTGTGCAAGTAAACAACACCGCCGTCGATCCTATTTATAGCATCATTTTTCCCGATTTGGCATGTTTTATTGTTTTAGGAAAGGAAGATCAGGAAGACGGTAGTCAATGCTATCCACAAAAGACGTTGGTTTTCCCGTTGATATATAGGCAAACTCAATTATCATATATACTGTCAATGCCATAGTCTGCGAAGAATCAACCTTTTGTCCGTGAGTCACAAGTCACATTCAAGTTCTTCCATGATAAAATCAAAAAATCTGATCGTCCAACCAGTAAATCTCGTCTTTCGAGTTTTTACCTGTTTGGATTTGAGAAAAAACTTGAAGTACCCATTGCTGTAAATTTGTTGTGCAAAATACGCCACAAATCAGGCTATGCAGTACAAGACGGTGTGCAAACGTCTGATAAGCTCCGAAAACATCAACCCAAACGCATGTTGCACAAATAAGTTACATATTTCAATTGTCTCGGTTGAGCATTTGTTTTGTATGCATTCTTCCGTTCACCCTTGCACAGTTTTGTAGCAAGTTACTTACGTACATTTTGAATCTAGATGCATTGATTTATGTGTCATCCTTCCGAAAGTCTTCCATTTAAAGCTCTATTAGATCGACCACATAAGAAACGACATATGACTATCAATCACATCCCTTTTCCGACAACGACATGATCGCCAGTACAGCAACAGACCCAACAATTACTTCCACTTGGTACCAAGAAAACTGGTCCTTACAGACGAACCTCTGCGAAGGCACCAATACCAAGTCATTAAATGCGCCACCACACAGAGTGTGGAACTCCATTCCTCGGCTGGGACCCTATTCTGTTCCATGGAATCCAGATGTGGAACGTAAGTTCGGCTGTCGTTTGCAGAAAATCCATCTAACCTGCACTCAAGGTTCCCACTCGCAGGAATCGCTGTTGAAAATTTGGACTCCTTCCGGGGATCATATCAACCGTTTATCTTGCGGCGACCAGCTTTTATGGTCCCCAAACGTGGCGGCCATACCTTATACTCCTACCAACTGGTCACGAAGTCTCCTTCACCAGTACAGGAAACCAGCTACTCCCGATCGCTATTATTCAGAGTACAGGGACTCACCCATTGACACTTGTTTGTGTGCACATCCTGCTACTATGAACCCCAAGATTAATGAATTCACAGATCGTTGGGCCTATCGACCTGAGTGGTCGAGAATATCCTTAGGGTACCAGTTTGCAAACCCGCCACGCAGGGAGATGCTGTATCTCCAGGAAGAGAGCAACAACTTGAAGTTTGGGAAGGAAGACAGGGGAAACGGCCACTTTTTCCCTCAAGGTGCCCTGATTAATTCGTATCCTGTCCCTTCCAGGAAACCATCCGTCGGTCCCCTCCCGTTTGCCAATTGGCACAGCACACAGGTTTTCATGGACACTGATCTGTTCACTGGTGACCCCACTGCCTCGCCAAAATGCCCAAGTAACTGTAGGGACCCGATAGATAGCGCCCCATATCAGACGCGGTCACGACACGACGACAGTGCTTCGCCGATCGGTTCCCAGGTATTCGCCGAATATATCGAGAAAGACCCGAGTATAAACAGTGAATACCCCAGGCTGGAACCAGATGCAACGCGAACCAACCCTCTGGAACAAGAGAATCCCGAGGACGAGAACCTAGTGAAAGAGCGCGTCTCTAGCCAGCGCGTCCGAAACACCAGCCATGCGAGACGCAAGGTCAAAGCCAACTTTAAATGCCATATCAAGAGCTGTGGTAGCACATTCACTAGGAAGAAAAACTTGGAATGTGAGTAATAATTTATAAACATGGCCGCTGTCAGTGCATCCTTTCCGACCGATGACAATTGCCTCTTTAGATCATCTTGATTCCCATCGTGGAATAAGAAACCACGTTTGCGAATGTCTTAAGAGCTTCGGCACGAAGGCTGCTTTGAACCGACATCGACTTTGGAGTTGTAGGTTGGGCTGACAGTTGTAAATTGTGCGTTACCTTTCAGCAACTACTTCGAGGTTAACCCGATGCTTACAGTTTGCATTTTTTTCACTGAACCAGTCAGCCTACAGGATAAACAACGCACTCCTCAGCATCAAGAACAACGACAACGAACAGCCAGGGATAATGGAAACTGAGAGAACGTCTGAGTGGGCGAGCAGTGCATTTGACTTGGAATATATACATCAACACTGAGGCACCAACAATCAGAAATGACACCGGTGCACTGGTGGTTATTGACATCGGAATCCGTGGAATGCTTTTAGCGATGAACGCTGCCTAACTCGCTGTTGTATTCACTGAGAACAACATCATGGATTTTGATAGCATCATAGTATGGTGAAATTGATGGTATAGCAATTGCACTTCACAGTTACACACCATGTCAACGGAGGTCCGCTGCTCAGTTTCTTAATCTGGTACAGTCATATATTGGTGTGAACAACGCTTGAAGTCAGAAGGCACATAATAATATTAACCGGGGCAGGTATCGATCACATGGCTACCCCTTATCGCCAATCATCTATTGGAAACAATATTTACCAGGGACTCTCCTTGCCTTTGCAATTTTACTTCCATTTTCAAGATGGCGTATATCGTCAAACTGAATGATGCGGTGAGTTCTACCGATCTAAAGAAGAAACTGTAGTGTAATTAAATAATGTTGATGTGTAATTGTAGGTCGCGCGCTCGGCGGTAGGCAAATGGTTTGCGCTTGAGGGCTCTGGGGCGCAGAAAGAGCGCATTGGTTCAAGGTTCACAGTACGTCGACGCCTATCTCTTCGCTTGGATCTCCACCGATGAGTGATTCCAGATCGAACTCCGTGCTGGCCTGACGACATGGGTGAGTCACCAACTTGAAATCTTGCCAAGACGTAACTGAGTTCTCATTGGATAAGAGGCCGCTATGGCGTACATTGTGAGTTGTTATCTTCCTAAGCAAATGAAATTATTTCTACAAATACATAGATTTCCGTCAACGCCGCCATTCTCGCCGAATCCGGAGGAACCTGTGTATGCACAGGAAACGACCTGTGTGCTGATGACAATACCTACAATCTCTGTGTCAATCAGGTCCGCCGAGATCTTATCACGTCAACTGCAGCGATCTCTGCATTATCAACGTTTCTCATGGGTTTTTTTGCAAACTTGCCGGTCGGACTTGCACCTGGACTAGGTCTCAACGCATATGTTGGTCCCGTCTCTCGATCTTCCGCACTCAACTCTATTAATAAATGTCCTTTTACTCCATGGATAAAGTTTTCCTACTCAGTCGTGGGTTTTCATGGAAGTGGAATAATCACGTATCGCGAAGCTCTATCTGCAGTGTTCTTGGAAGGGTAAGCATGTTGTTTCGTCGCCATTTGGACAAACTTCCAAGCATCCGTGTTTTACTTCTTTTAATTGTCGGCCGCCAATTTAGTTGGATCTTTCTGTTCCTCTCAATAATTGGTCTTCGTCAATGGCTCGTCCGTATAATGCCTCAGTCCCTCATCCTTGCTGTCGGTGCGGGAATCGGTGTTTTTATCGCGTGGGTATCTATGTCTTTTAGAGTCTTGTGCTTATTCTGACACCCTTTTTTTCTCAGATTCATAGGTTTATGTATGAGGCATTATTCACATGTTCGTCAATTCAACTGACTGTTCAGCTAGCAATGGCCTTGGAGTGGTTGGTGGTGACACCGTCAACCTTGTTGGATTAGGGGGATGTAAGCCAAAAGGTACTTTGGTCAGCTTTAAGAACTTCCTTACAAATTCAGACCTGATAATCCTTTCTAGACTTCATGAAAGACCTTCCACACTACTGTGCTGGCGGTGTACTAAGGAGCCCAACGATGTGGTTAGGTATCTTCACTGGGGGGTGCGTGAATGCACAAGCTAGCGCTTCCAATTTCAGATCGGTTGATTTAGTACAGATTCTTCACGTTGTTGTTAATTATGTACCGTATCCGCGGTGCCATTCTCATCAGCATTTTCCTCACCTCTATCATCTCCTGGCCACGCCCGACTTCTGTCACTTACTTCCCACATACCCCAACGGGCGATGTACTCTTCGACTTCTTCAAGCAGATCGTGGCATTCCACAAGCTGGAAAAGGTTGGAAACATTATCGATGTGAGTCAGCCATCCACCCCCACAGACTTTGGACTCATTTCACATCCAGTATAATTATGGAAATGGACGGGTATGGTATGCTCTCATCACTTTTCTATACGTTGATATCCTTGGTAAGGCTTGCTCGTTACATTCAGAAATTAGTCCTGATACCTGTTTAGATACCACTGGGTAATACCTTCGTCAGATATTTGTCCACGATATTCATCTTTTTCAGTACCCTGTATTCCATGGCTAAATTTGCTGGCCTGCGTGATCCAGTCACCTTCGACTTCGAAGGCTCAACTATTGCCTATTGCATTGATGCCTTTTCTATCAGCATAGGCGCGCTTTTGGGGGTCAGCCCTGTCACTGCATACATCGAATCCGCCACCGGTATCAGCGGTACGTCTGTTTTGCGCCTTCGCATTGGGGAGCATTACTAATTTTGCCTAGAGGGAGGCAAGACGGGTCTGACCGCACTCATGACCGGCTTCATGTTCTTCGTTTCAATCTTCTTCGCACCGATTTTTGCCTCGATTCCTCCTTGGGCTACTGGTGGGGCGCTTGTCATTGTGGGCTCTATGATGATTCGCAAGTATGCCTCTTGTTCTATTTCACTCGAACGAAACTTACCCTTTCCTATTTAGTGTCGTGGAGATTAACTGGAACTATATCGGCGACTCCGTACCCGCGTTCCTCACGATTCTCATTATCCCTCTTACTTTCAAGTTAGTGACTGAGTCGTTTTGTTCCCATATTAGTTCTATTTATGTTTCTGAATCCCCTTTGTATAGTATCGCTTATGGAGTTATTGCTGGAATTCTTTCCTACATTCTTCTCAATGGTATCCCTCTCATTCTCAAGAAAGTCTCTGGTGGAAAGATTATCCCTGCCGACTATGACGCGTCCGAAGAGTGGGTCATCCCCGCTGGTGGCATGACACCACCTTGGATGTAAGTTCTTTCCTTGCCTTTGTTAACTAGCCACTAATCTGTCTACGACAGCAAAAGGCTTATCGACTACAGAACCAGAGGTGCAGAACCGGTTGAAGAACGTATGAAAGAATTGAAAGAGGTTGATTCCCCTACAACCACTGATCAGAAAGAGATTTCTGCGTAATAGTGGTTTTGTGAAGGCTTCCTATTGGTTTCCTTATATGCGCATGCCTTTCTTTATGATATCCACGGATCCGGTGTTCATGAACATGATGCACAACCATAATCCTTTTCGTTCAAGTTGCCTTTATTCAGCTCATTTACAGCTGCTTGAACAGCCCCACAGACAAGGTGTCGAGAAATTGGACAATTGTTGTTCCCGATCACGGGATTTTCCCAATTTGGTAAGATCAATGACGCGACCAAATACGACTTGCCTGTCTCGAGAA
>Ga0307517_10002225_pt1 | contig 31343 bp, 20 predicted proteins | sample 23_EM_MG_FD_194515 | JGI IMG/M metagenome (GOLD analysis project Ga0307517, IMG submission 194515) | Populus trichocarpa ectomycorrhiza microbial communities from riparian zone in the Pacific Northwest, United States - 23_EM | ecosystem: Host-associated > Plants > Roots > Unclassified | place... | reverse complement strand
CGAGCGGGTGTTAAATTTAAAAAAAAACAAAAACAAAAAAAAAAACAGAAAATGCTGGGTGTTGCTAGACTTCGCAAACCATGGCCATGCATCCTGTCAACTCTAAAGTCCAAGTGTGCATTGGCCTAGAAGCCTAGGGTATGCACCACAGTTGATTTATTTATTTGTTTTTGGCTAAAAGGGTAAATGACATGTTATTCATATTTTACATATAAAAAAAGAGCAGATGATCCATCATTTGTCGTGTAAGATGATGCACTGTTTACAAATTCAATTTTTTTTTATCACAAGAGAGGTGGTTGAAAAATTAGGTTGGGGTTTTTTTCACCCTAAATATTATTTTTTAATATTTTTTACCTAAAAATATTTAGGAAGCATCTTTATAGTATCAACAAATCAATTTATTAACTCAAACACCCTGAAATTGATAAAAAAAAAAACCTAAACTAAACCAAAAAAATATCTCTCAACCCCGATCTACTTTGTCTAACAAGTCGAAAATCAAAAAACATTTTAATGAAGTTTTTCTCATCCTATGGAATTCATTGATGCCAAGAACATTCTTTTTATGATCAGAATGATGTTAAACAATAACTTTTTTTCTTTTTTGTTTTTTTATAAATTTCTCCAATCCTTTTTGAAACTCAAAAACTGAAAAAATAAACAAAATTAACTTTATAATTAAAATAAAATTCATAAAAACTTTGAAATTGGCAATATATTTTCTATGTGTTTTACATTGTGATATTATCTTTTTAAATTTTATCTTTCTACTCTAATTTAAAATTTTATTTTATGAAATTAGGTTATAAAAAATTAAATAAAAAATATTTTTTTATTTATAATAGACTTGTTCCATGAATGAATCAACACTCTCATGCACAAATAAGCCACCGAGAAGGCGAGTATAATGGGCTATGGATATTGATGGATTGAAATAATAGGCGAAAGCCCACATACGACTTGATATTTCACAAGCTTTAGCCTCACAGAAACTACTCCATATGAAAAAGAACAAGCCAGACTAATCAAGATGCCCACGCCACCCCCCTAACACAATTTTTTATTTGCTTCTTATTTTTTAAATAAAAAATTACCAAAAAAGAAGAAGAAGGAGGCTAGTAATCTCTCTCTGCCGTGGTCCTCCCTCATAGATTCTTCCAGATAAGAAAAACAAGGTTAACCCAACAAACTGAGAGCGAAGGAAGATACAGATACTGAGAAATGGTTTTTTGCTGATACAAAATAAAATTTTAATTGGTGTAGGTTTAGGGTTTGCAAGTATTATTGAGTCGTCGGTGGTGTTTTTCAGATTGGGTGTTGCGTTTTAAGATGACGGATAACATGGATATCGATTTGCCTCCAGAACCTCCTAGCTCCATCGAGCCTCGTGATCGACTTCTTTTGGTATTCTCCATTTCTCTGTTGAATCGTCGTTATTTATATATATAAAAGAATTCAGTTTCAGCTTTTACTTAGCAGGATCTCTGTGTCCAATTGAGTGCCAATTTATAATTTGAATCTACGGTTTTGATTACGAATTCTGCTAGCTTTATTGTTGTTGTTGTTGTTGTTCTTTCAATTGTGTATGTAAATGGCGGTTACAGTGATGGTGGTGGTTCGGGAAGAGGAGTGGGAGACGGTGTCTAGTAGAATCTAAAAAAGAAGACCATTATTTTTCTTTTGTGGTTTTCAAAAGTTTTGATAACTTTTAAGAAAAAATCTAACCAATGGAATTGATACCAAACGATTCTTTGGTTATTTAAAATGTGCTCTCTCCCTCCCTCCCATGTTTTATACATGTAATCTTTCTATTTTGTAACAGAGGCTTACTCAGTTTGGAGTTCCCAAGGAGTACCGTGTTATGTTGCATTCTGGCCTGGTTGATTATATCATGGATAATTGGTCTCGCATACCAGAGCTAGTGGCAGCAATCTTGCCTATTGATGATGAAGTGGCAGAGATTCTCCAAAATGCTAAGCTAGCCTCTAAAAAATCTGCTAGCCAGACAATGAAATACTGTTTCAGGGAATGCATGGTTTGGTTACAATGGCTGATGTTTTTGGGCGAACCAGCTGTTGCACTTAAGAACCTATCTAAGATGAGTGCTGGGCGTGGTGTTTGCGGAGCTGTTTGGGGAAATAATGATATAGCATATCGGTGCCAAACTTGTGAAAATGACCCCACATGTGCAATTTGTGTTCCTTGTTTTCAGAATGGGAACCACAAGGATCATGACTATTCTATTATATACACAGGCGGAGGTTGCTGTGATTGTGGGGATGTGACAGCATGGAAACGAGAGGGGTTCTGCTCAAAGCATAAAGGTGCTGAACAAATACAACCCCTTCCAGAGGAGTTTGCAAGATCTGTAGGGCCTGTCCTCGATGCTCTTCTAGGGTGTTGGAAAAATAAGCTAGTGTCTGCTGAAACCATCTCCCAGAAAAATCCAAATGCAGCTGATCGTGCTGCTATGGGCAAAAAGATTGCAAATCAGCTAGCATTTGCAGTTGTTGAGATGCTACTAGAGTTCTGTAAATGCAGTGAGAGTTTGCTTAGTTTTGTTTCCAGGAGGGTGATTTCTCTAGGAGGTTTATTGGAGATTCTTGTGAGGTCGGAGAGGTTCTTGAGTGAGGGTGTTGTGAAGAAACTTCATGAGCTGCTCCTGAAATTGTTGGGAGAGCCCATTTTCAAGTACGAGTTCGCCAAAGAATTTTTGCGTTATTATCCATTTGTTGTACATGAAGCGATGAAAGAAACTGTTGATGATATGCACAAGAAATATCCTTTGCTATCAATATTCTCTGTGCAAATTTTTACTGTGCCCACTCTCACCCCCCGACTTGTGAAGGAGATGAACTTGCTAGGCTTGTTGTTGGGGTGCTTGGAAGATATATTTATCCAGTGTGCTGGAGAAGATGGTCGTTTACAGGTAATGCATTTATTTTTCAGTTTATAATATTTTTTATGCTTTATCTCATACTTTACTCCTCATATCTTGTAGTGAGCCTCTTAACTGGATTATGTTTGCAAATAAGCTAGAATAAGTTTTACTCTGATTTTACTTTTGATAGAACAAAATTTTGTTAAGAAAGAAACGAATTTAGAGTTATGATAAGAAAATAGAGCATTTACTAAATTAAAGCAATTTAAATAAAGGAGCTTTCCAAGCTACTGAATGTTAGCTAAGCAGTGGCTTTAAAATACTACAAGCATATCATCATAAATAATAAGAAAATAGAACTCTATTCCACTTTCTTAGTTAAATAATTTATTCTGGACAACTTTGGTTTTGTGATTCTTGACAAGCTAGGTTTGAAGAATTTGGGATTTATGTGGAAATTAGGGTTAGGATTTGATGTATATGGGATTGAGGATGTGTTTTAGGTGGGATTGGGATTGTCACTGTTGTTGTGAATGTCAATCCAATAGCAAGAAGAAATAGAAGGAAAGGGCCAAGAAACAAAGAGTGTTTGGAGAAAAGAGAAGAGAAAGAAACAATGCATAGGGCTGCAACCCGTAAACTAAATCAAATACTCACAATTTCATTGTTCAAAGTCCTACAATTGTATAGAGTTGGTGCTTCTTAAACCTCTAATAGTTCTGAACTAAGAAGGAAATAGAAAACCAAACAGGAATGGGAAATCATAACTAATAGAAAGCTCCTAATTAATATTCTTGCTCCTATATAAGCTTAATTAATATTCTTGTTCCTATATAAGCTAGGATTCCTAAATAATATTACTATCTGTAAGGAAGATGGATTCCTAAATAGACTAGTTTTACAGGAAATATCAAAATGTATAGAATTAAAGATTAAATAACTACAATTCCAGCTTCTATTTCATATCCCATGCAGTCAGGCATTTAAGGAATAGGTGGCTTTGTGTCTTCTATGCTTGGGGCATCTTACAATATTTCATAGCAAGGACTTGTGTTGGATTTTAAATTACAACAAATGTTTATTGTTGTCAATCATAATCATGCCTGAAAAAGGGAACATGTTGAAACTTAGCACAACAAGGATTTTATAAGTTTGCATATTACCAAAAAGGAACGTGTTGAAACTTAGCACAAAAAGAATTTTATAAGTTTGCATATTACCACGACACCTTATTGTAATTTTTTGTGGTTAGCTGGTATGAAATGTGACACAAAAAATTTTGATTGGTTATTACCATTATAAATTTCCCCCATGGGTTCAGTTGTGAGAGAAATTGGAACTAGCAAATTAGATGACTAGTTTATATGCTTGTGGAGGATTTTCTTCTATTAACCATGAAAATTTACGAAATCCACATTCTTCCTGTTTGAAATCTGGTAATCCCTTTGTATGTGGTTTTACATTTTTGTTATGGTATAATCTGTTCTTATTTTAAAGAGCTTTTATAATGTACGTCTTCAATCAGTTACCCATTTTTTATTTTAGATTCTGTAAGTACAAAGTTTAAGACTGATTGATAAAGAGTATGACTACGAGTTTCATTTATGCATACTAAAAATATGAAAGTGGGGATGTGTTTGTGTAAAAATTGAATTGCTGGTGCATGTTCTATGTTTAATGGTTATTGATTTGACTTTAGTTCTCACATTCTGTCTTTTTTTTTCCTTTCTCTGTCTGATGAGGCAAAATGGAGTGAAAATCCAATTTAAACTACCAATAAGATTTGTCCTCTGCTAATAGAAAACATTTCCAAAAACAAAGAAAACCCTAGTGTTATAAAAGGAACACTATTAATTGTTCATTAAGCTTCAGGATATAACATACATCTTAGTTATTGGAGTGTTGATGAGATCCATGCAAACATTTCTAATAAGTAATTATTGCCATTCAAGATGTGGGCTTTCAGATGCTTTTATATTGTGTTATAAGAGACAAAATGAGATTTCTAAACTGATCTTGTTTTTATGCAATTATGTCTTGATGATGATGTTTAAAGGCATAGTTAAGCAGGTTAATGGATTCAATTTTAAATATTTCTTTTTCATTGCTTTTAGCCGCTGAAGTTTTAATTTTCTCTTCTTGTTATTCATGTTTCATATTTCAAATTGTTGATTATTATCTTTCTGCAGTTTACCAAGTGGGCACATTTGTATGAGATCGGTATACGTGTAGTTGAAGATGTTCGATTTGTTATGAGCCATGGTGTTGTACCAAAAAATGTAACTCATGAACAGAGGGCTGTCTTGAGAACTTGGATGGAACTTCTTTCTTTTCTGCAGGGGATGGGACCCTTAAAGAGAGAAACTAGCCTCTATGTAGAAGAAGAAAGTGAGAATATTAATTTGCTTTTTATTTTGTGTCATTCTATTGCCAACATCCATTCTCTTTTGGTGGATGGAGCATTTTCTATGTGTGAGGAGGCAGATGATGCTACTTTTCTTAACATGCTTGGAAAAGATATGGATGAACAAGATAGCATAAGACACACAAAAATTGGACGGCTGTCTCAGGAAAGCTCTGTATGTAGTGTGACAGAAAGTACTTCATTCATTTCTGCAGAGAAGGTTGTTGAAGTTGATTCAGATTCCACTTACCATCACCTACTTCCTTCCTCAGTGACGTGGTTAACCTATGAGTGCTTGAGGGCCATTGAGAATTGTTTGGGAGCTGATGATTCATCTGGGGCTCAAGTCTCTGGAGGTACTAGCAGCATTTCCAATAGCAACTTTTCAGCATTTAAGAAAAAATTGTATAAGATTAGAAAAGGCAAATATATATTTGGTGGCCATGGCAGTACAAGCAAAGATGAATGTTTTTCAGTTGCATATAGTCGCTGCCATGCGAGTGTCAATGTAGATAATGCTAATGTAGTAAAGGACTGCAAAACAACAGTTCCTGGTGATACTGACTGTGCAGGCTCCAGTGACGGTTTGATGGAAGGCAGCAGTTCATCAGAATTGGACCTCCTACGATTTTTAAGTTTGTCTGATTGGCCAGACATAATTTATGATGTTAGTTCACATGATGTATCTGTTCACACTCCTTTGCATCGATTACTTTCCATGCTTTTACAAAAAGCATTAAGAAGGTGTTATGGTGGATCTGTGGTTATAAATGCAATCAATGCTAGCACCTCAACTTCATTATCTAGAACTGATGATGATTTCTTTGGATGTCTTCTTGAGGGTTGCCACCCTTGTGGGTTTTCTGCCTTTGTTATGGAGCACCCTTTGCGGACTAGGGTGTTTTGTGCCCAGGTCCATGCTGGAATGTGGAGGAAGAATGGGGATGCTGCCATTTTATGCTGTGAGTGGTACCGCTCAGTACGCCGGTGGGTACTTTATTCAAACTATATTTTTTCTGGATATTACTGGCTGCGGCATTTCTCACTTTTCTGTTATGCAGGTCTGAACAAGGTTTAGAGTTTGATCTATTTCTTCTGCAGTGCTGTGCTGTGCTGGCTCCACCTGACCTCTATGTCAGTAGAATTCTAGAACGTTTTGGGTTGTCAGACTACCTTTCTCTGAAAGCTGAGCAATCTACAGAGTACTTGAACTTTCCCTTAATTTTAGTAGTTTAGCATGGTTTCATATAATTTTAGGTGCTTCATGTTCTTGATATTTCATCCAATGGAAATTCTCAGATATGCTTCTAAAGGTGATGTACATGACTTGCTGGATCTTCTATTCCCAGTTTTTGTTATCATATCCTTAGAAGAATTAAAACAACTGCTGCTCTTAAGTCCTTGAAAAGTCTAAGTCTGAGATGCTCTCTTTCACTTCATGTGTCTAAGTTTTCAAATGGGCCTCTACTTGTTAAATACGTTAGTGATTCATTTTTGAAATGTTTTGTTCTTTAACCTTTGGAATAACACTTCATCTTCCTGAATTTTCTTTTTCCAATTTGTTGTTTAATCACTGACAAGAGAATAGCATGATGTGCTTATTATTAATTAAGTGCCAGGCCAAGACATATGTGCATCATGTAATCTCTATTTGTATTCCCCACCCCCTCCCTGCACGCTAAAGAAAAAGGGACTTCCTCTTCCAGTAGGAAGTTTCTTTATTGCTTCTCTTTAGAATGCCTTATATATGGTCCACATTCTGTATTTCAATGTCAGGGCATATTGAAGTTGATAGAATATCAGATCTATAATATTAATGTTATGGTATGCTATGCTGTGTTTGCAGGTATGAACCAGTTTTGATGCAGGAAATGCTCATGCTTCTTATACAAATTGTCCAGGAAAGGCGGTTTTCTGGGTTGACTCCTGCTGAAAATTTGAAGAGAGAGTTGGTTCATAAGTTAGCAATTGGAGATGCCACTCGCAGTCAATTAGTTAAATCCTTGCCCCGTGATCTCTCCAAGATTGACCAACTTCAGGAAGTTTTGGATACAGTTGCTGTATATTCTAATCCATCCGGCTTCAATCAGGTTATTTTTGTGGCCCACAACATCTGATGGTGTTTAAGAGTTAAATGTTCATTTCAATAAGTTGCTCTATGTATTTTAAATCTTAGGGGATGTATTCTTTGCGCTGGGCATATTGGAAAGAGCTAGATCTGTACCACCCTCGTTGGAATTCACGGGATTTACAAGTTGCAGAAGAAAGATATTTGCGCTACTGTAGTGCTTCTGCAGGAACAACACAGCTTCCTAGGTGGACAAATATTTACCCTCCTCTTAAGGGCATAGCTAGAATAGCTAGTAGTAAAGTGGTCATTAAAATCATCCGTGCTGTATTATTTTATGCTATTTTCATGCATAAGCGTGCTCCTGATGGTGTTCTTCTAACTGCACTGCACTTGCTCTCATTAGCATTAGACATCTGTATTCAGCAGAAAGAAATGGATATGTCATTTCACATTGAAAACACCTCTTCTATGTTTGCTTTTGTGGGTGAAGAAATCCAAGAGGGATTAAATTACGGCTCTGGTGGCCAGAGCTTGCTGTCACTTCTTGTCTTGCTCATGAGGATACACAAGAGAGAGAGTTCTGACAACCTCTTGGAAGCAGGCAGTTACAACTTCTCTTCTTTGATTGAAAGTTTGTTGAAGAGGTTTGCAGAGATAGATGCTGGATGTATGACCAAACTGCAGCAACTTGCCCCTGAGATGGCCATTCATTTATCACAATCAGTTCCAAATATTGAGAAAAATACATTGGGTTCAGCTTCTGATAGTGAGAAACGCAAAGCCAAAGCTCTCGAGAGACAGGCTGCCATATTGGTGAGATGCTGTTGCACATCTTGTAATTCTTTTCAATTTTTGCAAAGAATGAAAATTGCATTAAGTTTGCTTCCCAAAGGTGAACCAGAGAAAGGGCACATTTTCTTTTTATTCATTCTTGTTAATATCACAGATTTAAGATTAATATTATTCCAACCAGTGCTGACCCTAGTTGTATTGTCTTTTCACTATTTAAGATGATTTTTTGACCCAAGGAAATATGATCTTGAATACTAATGAATTGCATTTTATCAAAGCTTACTAAACCTTCAATGCAGGCAAAAATGAAAGCTGAGCAGTCCAAATTTTTGTTGAGTATGAACTCTGCTACTGATGATGTTTCAAATACTGGAGCAGAAGGAATTGACTCAGATGGCACACAGAATTTGGAAGAGTCGACGCAAGATGTTTGTTCTCTTTGCCATGATCCCAATTCCAAAAATCCTGTGTCCTTCTTGGTTCTGCTTCAGGTAAGCTACTGCTTTGTAGGTCAGCTTTTGTAGGATATATATATATATATTTAACTGAAATAGTTTTGATTGTTGACCGAGTTTCCTTCTGCAATGTGAATTTGATACTGATTTCTTGGACCAAGAAATCAAGGCTTTTGAGCTTCATTGACAGAGGCCCTCCATCATGGGATCAAGATCAGCTGCCTGACAAGGGGCAAAACTCTGTAATTGCAAAGGCATTGACCAATCAATCTGGAATAAGCTCTTCAAGTGGTTCGGGAATGATTTCATCTACCCAACTAACACATTTTGTTCAGGATGTAGTCAACCAATTTGCTAATTATGCTCAACCTGGGGAAGTAAATGCTATTATTGAATTCATCAAGGCTCGGTTCCCTTTATTAAGGAGTTCCCAAGTATCTTCTGCATCCAAGGATGGGAAAGATAAGACTATGAATACTTTTGAGATGTTAGAACAAGACATGTACTTCTCCATGCGGAAAGAAATGCATGATAATATGCTCGCTTCAAATTCTGGATTGCAGACTGAGAAATTTACAGCTGCTGAAGGTGGTCAGATAAGCAGTCCTGTTGAATCTGTATTGCTTGGAAAATATATAGCAGCTCTTTCTAGAGAGATAACAGAGCACCCTTCTTCTTCTGAAAGTTCTCCTAATGATGAGCTACAGGCAGAATTTCCTTCCCGGTCTCCCGCATATGATGGATTTGGCCCTGCAGATTGTGATGGGGTTCATCTATCTTCCTGTGGACATGCTGTGCATCAGGAATGTCTTGATCGCTATTTGTCATCATTGAAGGAACGGTAAGTGCCACTGGCGTGAAAAACTTGAAGCTTGTCACTATCAGATCTCTTACTTGACTTTTCAGTTTGACTCAAATATCTTGTCGTAAAGACATGGAGTTTTAATTTCTTTAAAAATGCTACCTGCTTTATTATTTTCTGCAGTTAATTTGTTGGGTTGGGATCAGTAATTGCTTTGGATGGTCATTTTAATCTCAAATACATAGCTAATGGGCATTGAAAAAAGAAAAGTACACAGGAAGTTTAGCTGCCAATTTATTCCAGGATATGGTTTGCAAGAAAAACAACTAGAGATAAAATAAATGACTGGTATGAGATACAACAACATAAATGGAACTGAGCATATTTCTTTAAATTTCAATGCATCATGTTAATAAAGAAACTTCTCTGCATTCTGTTAATGGTAAATGATACTGAAAATAGTAAAAAGAAGACAGCACCTCAAATATAAGAAAAGCTTGTTTAATGTCTTAATATGAGAATACCCTTACTTATGGCATATAATATGTTTGTTAAGGCGTAAAACTGCAAAAACACACCTTTTGCTTATGAGGCAATTGCTTAATTGTAATGGCTTAAAACATTATATAATTGTGTTACCCTTTGGCAGCAACATCTAGGACACCCAAAATGCCTTTTAGCTCCTGACATTATCATCTAGATGGTCCTGGAGTATGAAGGGAATGAATGCCTTTGAATATATAAGTTAGTGTCTGGATAGTTTTTTTCTCTCATTTGTGTGGTATTTTACAACATGCTACAAAGAGATGGTTAGGCCTATAGTCCTTTTATGTGGCCATGTATTTGTCTGAAACGGCTAAATGTTTGTGATCACATTCTTTACACAGATATGTCAGAAGAATTGTTTTTGAAGGAGGGCATATTGTCGACCCAGATCAGGTACTTCTTTTTTCTACAAGTATTTGTGCATTTTTAATGGTTATCGTCCCCCCTGCAGGGGGGGGGGGGGGAAGAAAACATTACGGATTCATTTTTTCTCCCCTTTTTCTCAGGGGGAATTTCTCTGCCCTGTATGTCGTCAACTAGCAAATTCTGTCTTGCCTTCATTGCCTGGGGATTTCCAAAAGGTTTGGAGACAGCCCATGATTTCAACTGTCAGTTCACTGCATGCTGTGGGGGCTTTGGTCTCATCAAGTGAAGGATGTGATTCTCTTCAGCTTCAACATGCCTTGTTTCTCTTGAAATCTGCTGCAAAAATGGTTGAAAAGGGAGATATCTTGAAAGCTATTCCCTTGCAAAGGGGTGAAAAAATGTGGCCGAATCTTGATTCAATTTCCCGTCTCCTTATTAAACTATATTTCCCAAACAGATGGGATAAGTTCTCAGGATCTGCAAGGGTAAACCATTCCATGATTATGTGGGATACTCTTAAGTATTCCCTTGTATCTATGGAGATTGCAGCACGTTGTGGAGGAACTCAAATGACTCCTACATATAGCCTAAATGCGTTGTACAAGGAACTCAAATCTACCAGTGGATTTACACTATCCTTGTTGCTCAAAATTGTCCAAAATTTGAGGAGTAAGAATCCTCTTCATGTGCTTCAGAGATTTAGGGGTATTCAGCTATTTGCAGAGTCTATTTGCGCAGGAGTTCCCAATGATTATCCCAGTGGTGCTTATAGGTGTGGAGGTGAGTCTTTTGTTATTGTGTTGCTTTAACGCACCCAATGGATTGCTGCTGCTGATTTCTTCTTGCAAGCACCAATGTTTCTTTTTCAAGTCAGGGGCTACCATTTTGTATGTAGTTCTAAGATCTGTTATGCCTGCACCGTGCCTATTGCATTGAAATATAATGTCAGTATAATTGGTTGGTCTTTGTTTTATTTTCCCTTCTTCTCTTCTTGTTTGGGGGGGGGGGGTGTTCAGGGCCAAAGGTTGAAAAAAAAAAGAAAAAGGAACTGCTTACATGATACAGGGCTAAGAAACCCCTATCAAGTCATAAACTCAGGGAAGCAAGCTGCCAGTAGCCATATGAAGATTATAAGATTGTGATGCAACCACACATTGCCCAACCAGTCCACCCATCCCCTTCTCTAATTATGTTGCATCCTCAATCTTCATTTTTTGACCAGGAGAATGTATTGGATCAGGGATGATGTTGTTCCATATTGTGGCTGGAATCTTTGGATCATTTGGATTTCATCTTGAAAATCAACCTCAAGAAAAACCTGGGGGCAACCTTTCTACAAAGCCACAGAATTATCTATCAAAAACTTTGAAGGCCTTATCAAGTGCTTGTTTTACATGATAAAATTGCTCATAAGATGGTTATATTTTTTATTGACTAATAGCCAATCTTGCACTGTGTTGTTTTGTTCTCTATTTTATGTTGGTAATGTTGATGCTATTCTACACAGAAAATATGTCGTGCATCTTAGCACACATTGGGAAGGAAGTTTCATACTCTGACGTTCAATTTTGGAATTGGGTGGCTGAACCTGTCCTTGCTCATGATGCTTTTTCATCATTGATGTGGGCCCTGTTTTGTCTCCCATGCCCATTTCTGTCTTGTCAAGATTCCTTATTGTCCCTTGTGCATGTTTTCTATGGTGCTTCTGTAGCTCAGGTATGATAACTGTGCCCCCCCCCCCTCAATGTTCCTGTAACTCTAGTTTCCTAATTCCTGTATTTTGCAACACAGGCTATAGTAATATTTTGTGGGAAACATCAACGTGAAATGAGGGAATCAAATTTTGATGATTCTCTGATTACTGACATCTCCAAGGTTTTTGGGGAATCTGGATGCATCAAGGATTATTTTGTTTCCGACAACATCGATTCATCTTCTGACATCATCAATGTAATTCGTAGATTGAGTTTCCCTTACTTGAGGAGGTGTGCTTTGTTGTGGAAATTGCTGAGTACCTCGGTCTCAGCACCATTCTGTGATAGGGATGTGTTGAATAGATCATCTAACAATTACATGATGGATAACATGAGTGGAGCTCAAGACGAGCTTAATGAAGTTCAAGAGCTGGAAAAGATGTTCAAAATTCCTCCATTATTTTCTGTCCTCAAGGATCATACTCTACGATCTTTAGTTACAAAATGGCTCCATCATTTTTGCAAGCAGTATGAAGTCTTTAGCCCCCAACATGTTCTACATGTCACACCTGCAGTTCCATTCAAGTTAATGCACCTACCGCATGTTTACCAGGATCTACTGCAGAGGTCTGCCATGAGTATTACTCTTCATATATGCTTTTAGATAAAACCTTTTTCAATAACCCAGTTCACTGAGAGAATTTGTGTATGTTATTCAGGTATATAAAACAGAAATGTGTTGGCTGCAAGACTGTGCTTGATGACCCCGCTCTTTGCCTACTCTGTGGTAGAGTTTGCTCTCTCAACTGGAAGTCATGCTGCAGGTTCATATCTTGCCCATTCTCATTGCTGTTATTAAAATCTCCAGCTAAACACTTGCACACGTAGTTGTTCTGAATCTGAATGTCATGTTTTAGAAGGCACCACTTTATGGATTTTAATTGATGATATGTTTATTTTCATCGAAGGGAAAGTGGATGCCAAACTCATGCTATGGCCTGCGGTGCTGGTACTGGTGTATTTCTGTTGATCAAGGTATGGGCACTACTTACTTTTACTAACTTGCTTCTGTGAAGTCCTATCAATTCTGTTTTATTTCAAGTTTATTTATTTGTTGTGAGTGTCTTCTATTTGGAGAGGTGACAAATAATAGTGTTTGTAATTATAGAGAACTACAATTCTGCTACAAAGATGCGCACGCCAGGCTCCTTGGCCATCTCCATACTTGGATGCATTTGGTGAAGAGGCAAGTTGTTTATTCTGCTCTTGTAAAAGGTGTTTCAATGATGGAATCTTGTGTACTGGTTGTTTTAGGCCATTTTGATATGTTTTGTGGTAATTTTGGTTAAGAAAGAAACTGAAGTATCTTGTGAATGTGTGTATGCACGTGCAGGTGTGTTGTGTAAAGTGTTGAAGTCTTAATTCTAACCGGGGCCCATGTTTTGTTGACTTTTTTGTTTTCAAAATCCTTTGTTGCTCCAACTTGCCAATTTACCTCACCATACCCGTGTTGACATGACATGACATGGTATGGAAAACCTGCATTAGTTGAGAGAAAAGGAAGACGATGCACTAGGGATTTTGTTAAGTGTATTACAACTGGCAACATTAAATTACTTAATTCTTCTAATCATACCTATTTTTCTTGTTGGACTTGGGCTTTTATTTTTACATTATGTGAATTTTGGGCCTTAGCATATTGAAATTGAGTTCAGTTTGATGGTGTCAGGGCTATATCATATTGTAATTTATTGGATTAACTATATAAAAAAAATATAATCACCATAATTGATATAAAAATATTCTTAAAATTTGAGAAGAACAAAATATAAATATTTATATATAAAATATTTGAAAATGAAATGATGATATTTTCATTTATTTTATGAACTTTTCCCTGTTTCCCTTAAATTTTTTCTTCTCTTCCTTTTGGATTGCAAGGCATCTGCCATTTGCATTTAACAAATGCTCATCATGTTTGGTTGAGGATTCGATTAGCAAATGCACATCATGTTTGGTTGAGGATTTGATCTAGTTAAAATACTATGAAGTTAGAATTGCTTGTTTTGAGTTCAAAGTTCAATCAAATCTTTTATGTGATATTGTTAATATTCCTAAAACTTCTTGCAGGATATTCAAATTCAGAGAGGAAAGCCATTGTACCTGAATGAGGAGCGCTATGCTGCACTCGCTTACATGGTGAGAATGTTTGACAGGCTCTCCTTATTTGATAGTTTGTATACCCAATATCTTGAACCACTGAATATAATTGGGGTTTGCCTCATCTGAGCATCTTAATATTGGCTAGTTGGAGTTTAATCCATTACTCACCTATTCAATTGGGAGACAATAAAAAAGAAAAATGGTGTGGATATTGTAATTGTGGCTGCAGTGCTTTCAATTTACTAGGGAGTCTTTCTTTATACACATTGTCGTTTGTCTATGTTTCTTTTTTATTTTTGTATGTTTTTTTCATAGATTTTTTATTTAATTGTGCATGTTAGGTTGCTTCTCATGGCCTTGATCGGAGCTCTAAGGTTCTCGGCCAAACTACCATTGGATCCTTATTCTTGGTCTAGCTGGGAAGATTCATCTTCAAGGTTCATTTTTTTAGCTTGTTCATCGTGTTTGCTCATGTGTATTGATTTACTTCTTGAAGGTTAATTTCTTTTCTTAGTTTTCCATACGGATTTCTCAGGCATAGAAGGATTTTGAATCAGATTGATATTGGAAGGATGACAAGTGCTTTTCTGTACATGCAAAGATTGCCAAATCGTCCACACATTTTGGGGGAAATTAGTTAAAGATCTAGGGTTCAGGATATAGGTGCTCTGCAGTTGGATAAGCACTTCATACCGGTGAGTTCACTACAGTTACATTTTGTAGTGTTACTCTCTTTTGTTTCCCAAATTAATTTTAGTTTTTATGTCAAAAAGGCACCCTGCCTTCTTACTTGAAAAGGATTCGTGTTGTCCTTGTAGTCAACTGCAAAATGATTAGTTTGGGTTGGGGGGGGGGGGTTAAATATTCTAAACTGGAATTATAGTATGGTTTTGTAGGGGAAGAGTTCTCCCCTAAGAAAGACAGGGCCTGAATACTTTGTAACATTATGAACAATATCTAGTTCCTCAACAGCTGAATGCACAGAGAATATCTTTGCAACCTGTGGAATTCTCGAAATGAATGAGTGGCAATGGGAGGATATTTCTTTCTCGTCATCTTTAATGTGTCACTTTGAGGACACTCCTATTTGGCTGTGTACATAAATTGGGGCACTGGTCTGGGATCTTAGTTACTAGTAAATTATTAATCATCCCATGATTACATTCAGTTGAGGGTTTAAAATGCAAAGGAGTTCAGAAAATGTTGTTGGAGTGGCCTGGTGAAGGTTTAGGGCATGCCTTTTTCAGACGAATGCCTCATCTCTCCTTTTCTTGCTTTAAAGAAGTATTATTTTTTGCTGGAGTTTCCCCGATTGATTCTCTGGTGTCTGCAGATTAATTTCCCTTCTGCTGTGTTTTGCAGAGGAACCCTTACCTGTGTTTTATTCATCATTATTATTCTTATTATTTATATATAATTGGATTTTGCAGATACTTGTAATATTCCTTCTACATGACCTGTAACTGCTGGTTCTCATGAATGTGTTTTTGTCTCATGTGCAGCTCAAAATGCTGGGAGGAACCTATGTTACTGGCTTTGTGGTCGCATGTGAGGCGCGGTTATATATTATCTGTGCATTTGGCGACTTGCTCTTGTCAAAGGAAAATCAACAGCCTTGTGTAAATGTTGTACATAAGTACATCCTGAGCACTTCAGCTTTTGGAAATTATAACGGAGCTCGAAATTTAATTTGTTTATCGTTGTGTGATTATTTCTTGGGAAAATCTCTTTTTAGTCTTCAATAATAATAATAATAATAATAAAAAACACTAAATTTATCATACTTTAAATAGTCGTTCTTAAAACAAGGTGTCGTTTTTATTTAAAGTCGGATCTAATTAGTTTTTACACGCACGAAAGTGAATTAAAAACAAATCAACAGTATTAAAAGTAAGAATTGCGACTATTTTTAGCAACGTAGCTTATTCATAATTTATTGTGGAATCACATTGGCCAACGTGGGACCTTAAATTTTGGATAATTTTGTACATGGAAAATATGGCAATCAATCGTGCGCAAAGATGCGGTTTCTGCATTTTAGTTTATTTAAAAATAAAAAAGGGGAGAGAGAAAAGAAAAAGAAAAATTGATCATCGAAAACAAACTGAAGGTTTATTTGATACATGCACCACCTTAATAGAATGCTCATTTCCTAGGAGTAGTTCTGAGGTTAGAGGACCTTGTATGTGCCGCCTCAATGCAAAGGCTTCACCTATATGCTATCGTGTGTTTGAGGCTTCAATTTTATGCTATCGATCGTGTATTGCATGTGTCAGTTTTTTTTGTTTATCTTTATTCAATTTAGTCTTTAAATTTATAATAAATTTTTAATTGAGTTCTATTCAATCAATTGAATTTTTAAATAGATTCATCACTTATTTGAATTAAAAAAAACTAAATATCCTAAGAAAATTATTGTTCACTAAGACTCAGAATATTATTCATTACAATAATATAATGACTAAATTTCTCATTAACCATCAAACCTTTTAACCAGGTTTTAGGGGTAAGGTGTAAACTTTTTTTTTTTTGGATTCGAGGAAACTCCATCCCCCGGAAAGCGCACTTTGTGGGCCCAGGTAAGTAAGTAAAACCCCGGCTATCCCAGGCTCTTACAAGAGATGCACGCCCTGACTCGAACTCAAGACCTGCAGTGCAGATCTCAAGCCCTTTGCCGTCACGCTATGCCCCTTGAGGACAAATAAGGTGTAAACTCTCGATCTAAAATCTTAAACCAATGTTAAATAATGTAAATCCTAGACTGTAAAATAATAAATTTAGAAGAAAATTTTTATGATTTGAGGTAAAAGTCCCCAGTAAATGAGCATAAAATCCTGAACAAGATAAAGAAATAAAACAGCATAGAATCCTGAACAAGATAAAGAAATAAAACGGCAAATAAAACAGCATAAAATCCTGAACAAGATAAAGAAATAAAACGGCATGCGAGCATAATTGATAGTTAGGTAATTATGTAAACCCTATGATAATTCACGGGAAAAATAAATAAATAAATAAGTTAAAATAAAAATATTTTATTGAGATAAAATCTCCTAAAATATTAGTGTATAACTTCCGAGGGAATAAAGAAAATAATTGTACAAGAAAAATACTGATGATTGGGGAATTAACCGAATTAACCTATAGATATTATAAGGAGAGGCAAAACTATAAATAATAGAAAAGTCTCTCCCCCTTGATCTTTTAAATTCTAGCCGGTTGTTATAGGAAGAGAAATTTGCAAAAAAATCTCAAAATTTCCTCTCCGTTTTCCTTACAAGTCTGAATTAAAAAGTGTTTGATTAGTGAGGTTTACCTAAGATAAAGCCTTAGTTAGTAAGTTTTAGTGAGAGTTTTAGTGGGAAGAACTAGAGAGAGAAACTGGACTCAATTGAAGAAAAATGAGTGAAATTTGAAAGAGAAGCTTAAAGGGCTTGGAAGGTTGGATTGAAACTCATTAGTAAGGTGTTTTTATATGGTTTAATTGTGCTCTTTCTCTTATTTGTCTTAGAAATTGGAAAGTCCCTAATTTAAGAAAGCTAGGGTTTATGTCAATTTTGGGGATTTTAGTAATTAATGTAATTACTGTGAATTGTGGTGTTATAACATGAATTAAGGATTAACTAGTAGGAAATACAGGCCAATTATGCTTTATTTGGATTAATCTTATAAAAATTGGCAAATTTAAATTCTTGGACTTTGGAGAGGTTATGTTCATTGTATGGAATGTGGAAATTTTTATCTGACATAGAGGATGATGAGGTTGTGGAGCACCGGTTATATAAGATGGAGAGTCTTTTTTTCAGATTCCAGTGTAGTGGAGGTTTTAGGTATTTTTTTGTTTTTTGTTTTTTTTATAGTTTTTTAATATTAGGTTGTCTATAATCTAGATAGTTAATATCTAGTTTCTTTTATTTTTTTCTTGTTTTTTTATTATCAATTCATTTATTGTTATTATATTTTTTTATATTATTTAAATTAAGAATTAAATCAATAACTTGAATCTCATTTTTTTTTACCTTAAAAAACATCAAAAAAAAATAATCCAGGCCGCGAGGAATCACGGCCAGCAAATCTAGTTTAAACTAAATTGGACTGCTGCTTGTTTTATCCTCATAAAAGCTGCCGTTTGAGAGAACAAATGGGATGTCCTCCATTAGCTGACATGCGGAAAGCCTAAGTTACAAATTGATCTGAGTCGTGCATGCCTTAACTAATCTCAACCACTTTAACCCTAGCTCTTCCCTTCATTGTCGTCGTCGTCGTCTGCAAGAAACTCCCCTGAAATCTTGTTCAGTACTGTACTCTTATGTTTGTGCAGGTGGGCTCTAGTTCATTATAGAATTCCTAGTCGTTTTAGTATATACTTGGTAATAACATGTGATGGACAAAACCATACCCACTTTTCTACAAGACTTACGTACTGGCAAAATAATTATCTCGCCATCAGCCCGAACTCACAAGAAGCTTACAATACGCACACTACTCATTTGTGTGGAGTCATGGGTAAGAAGAAAGATGAACCCTGTAACTTCCTTCCTTCTATATGTATGAAAGCATGCAAAATCTCATGTATTGTTGAAGACGAATCATGCTAGAACGAAGGGTCCGAGAAACCGAAACAAACCAGGGAAACACCTCTTTCTAGATACCTGCGCCTAGCAAACGTTGAAGCACCCTAATCAAGCCTGCCAAAAACACAAGGAAACTAAAGGAGATCCATATTTTACTATATATATTCATTCTCCCACATTTTGTTATTTATATCACTGTTCTTTGGGCAAGTTTCTTTTCTAGGTCAGCATAGTGAAATGGCCATTTTCTAGGTCAGCATAGTGAAATGGTCATCAGACTTTAATATTGGATTCTTCATACATATAGTACCATTTTTAATTGTTAGTTAGATGTAAAAGCATTCAGTTTAGTTTCTAAACTTTTATATTTTTTCACCTTTGTTCTTTATAGTTTTTTATTATTTAAAACTTCATTCTTCTTGTTCGTTGAGAAATGAGAGAGAAAATCACTATAAATTAGTAAAATTAGTAAGAATAAAGAGAAAGATACAAGTTGGCAACATAGAAAAAAAAAGCAATTTTGGTGTCAAGTATTCTTTGTTTTAAAAAGAGGAGTTTGTTTGAGGTGGTTTAAATCAATAATAATATCGTAAAAATATATTAGAGTTCACAAATTAAACTTGTTTTGATTCAATTTAATTTTGAGTTTTAGAGTTGATTAGAAAATGTTTTAAAGTTGGAAATAAAGTTACAGAAGGTCTCTAGATGGTTTTTTGATGTTTTCAAATGAAAATAAGTTGAAACTTCATATTTGAATTAGTCAAATCTTGATTTTTTAACCACCTCCTTGTAGTAGAAGACGCATCACCTCCTTACGTGGACGAAGTGTCATCCATTCACTTTTGAAAAATAATAAAAATTTCTTTAAATAAAGTTATTAAAATAATATTTAAAAAACTATCCGGATATAATATAATTTTCAAATAAAATTAGAGCTTGTTATAATAATATTAACAAATGATTATATATGAAACTAATATATAAATTTGTTTTAAAAAGATCTTGAATATTCAATGAAATATTTATTTTATTATTTTTTATTATAATTTCCCTTATAATTATTCTTTTTTCATGCAACCACAATATAATTCTAAAGGCATGTTCTTATGTGTTTTTAATTGAAACTTGTTTTTATATTATGATAATTGTTTATTTAAAAATCATGTTTCTAATAAAAAAAACATGTTTTTTTTGTCAAAATTAAAAAAAATATATATGAATAAAAAATGAGAATTTTGATTAAAGGAAGGTTGTTTCTTCTTGATTTAAATCATTGAAATTTTTATGTATATTTATTTTAATTATTTTAATTTTTATTCAAATTGTCATATTGCTGATAAAAATATATTGTTCCTAAAAAAATGTGTGAAGATAAATTTTTATTGAAGTAATAAATCTTTTTCTCTAAATACATTTGAACTTTTTATGTATTTATTTTAATTGCCATATATTTTAATAAAAGATTTCATAAAAAAAAACCTTGGAATAGCGTGTGGGCAAACTATGATATATATGGTCAATGTCCTTTCAATAACACATCTCAGATGTCTTTTCACGATTATGACGTTGAACTGTACATTTTTATAACTAAACAATTAGATTTTAATGTATTTTGGCATTTCAGGTACCATAATCAAACCTTTGTTGCATTTTCCCTTGTGATTGTGTTCTTGAAGAGCCGGAGCTATATTTTTTTTAAAAAAATGTTGAAATTAATAATTCAAATTTAACGGTATTAAAACCTTTAATGGCACCAAAAAAAAAAAAAAAAAGTTTAGACGCTCTCACACTCAGCATCTTAGACTCAAGCTCCGCGCAGCCTTGACTTAGGTTTATTTTTATCCCTGACAAGCTTATGTCAAAGAATTATCTCAACTCAATAGCTTAAACTTTTAGGTGAGGTCCCAAGATATAATTTATATTATCTCTAACACACCCCCTCAAGTGAAAGCTCTTTGGGCTTGAAACTTGCACAGATTCATATTATCTTGTGCTTAATTTTTATCAAATAAATGGAGATGGTAAGATTCGAACTCGTGACCGCTTGGTCATCAAGGCTCTGATACCATATCAAAGAATCATCTCAACCCAATAGCTTAAGTTGTTAGGTGAGGTCCTAACATATAATTTATATTATTCTCTAACAAGCATGAACTCAACACTTCTTTGATAATTTTTTTCAAGATCACACACAAGTTTCTTGATATTTTTTATTGATCTAATATATATTGTTATAAATGTAATACAACTCAAAATATCACTTTAATTTATAGAGATGAAATGACTATTCAGCCCTTCTTTTCCACGAAAAAACAAGACTTATTAGTTATAAATACCTTATGAATCCACCAAGTTCAAGGTTCATAATTTCTTCTTTCTCAATATTTTTTACATATATATTTTCAAAGTTTATCTTTTTAAAATATCGTTTCATTTTTTTTCTCTATGAAATATTTACTTAAACATCCGAGAGTCCTCACATTTATTAAAGATGATCTTTTGCAAGCACCATTCACTAATCACCTCGGCTTTTCAAACACTAAGTACCATCTATCAGCCACTTAGATTAGGAGAATGAATTAGATTATTAAAACCAAAAAATTAATTGATTATCCAACACATAAATTATGCTCCTAAGCTGCTTAGATTTTTAAGAACATTATTAGAAATATACAAATAGCTAAAACAAATAGATATATCTTAACATATTAAATATTGTATAAATACGAAAATATATTATAGATTTCATAATCAAAAGTGTGGAAAATAAAAAAAAACCACTGAACATAAGCAATCCATGTAACAAGCTAACAAAGCATATGGTTTTGTTTTACATATACATAACATAAACCAAAATAATTAAAACCTTGAATTTTTTTTCTAATCAAAGAATTACACATTTAGAATAAAAAGCAATGAATAAAAGAAAATAAAAACTTACAAACTTCTAGTATATATCAAAACATCTACCACTTCATCATCATAGTTGACTTTGACAACCAATATAACCATAAACCATTTATCTTTCATCTCTATCATCACCATTATCATCTTGTTTCCAACATAACTATCATTCAAATACCACCATCATTGCCATTAATAATATCATCTTACCATTGATTATATCATATTTTTATTAAGGACTTAATTGAAAGACTACAAAGATATAAATAAAGAAATAACAAGCCTAATGGGAAACGACCATTACTTGTGAGCTGTGACATAATTCTGGAGCGTCAATTTTTTTCTTATTTTTTTTCTTCTTATTGGGAGGTTCTGTACAGAAAGTTACATTTCAGGTAGCATAATTGGGACCTATATCTCTTATTCCACATACCAGAAGCCTACAGCCACCGGCTCCTTTTACAGGATGGTATAATGTAAGACGTAGCTGTAAGACAAGAAAAAATGGGTGCGAGTATCTGCATGACTGATTAGATAGATGATGCAGGATTCATAGCATATGAACAAATCATTTTGACTTGTCACTTCGAAACAGCTTCAAGATATTGGAAACTGTAGAGTCCGTGGCCAACCTCTAAAATATCTCCACTCTATATATCCCTGAAAAACAATCACAAGGAAAACTGAGCATTAGATTTCCAATATTTGATTAACAGGTTTCTTAACCACCAGAAAGTTCCACTTCTACCACAAGTTTTCTTCCCCTCCACCTTGTTTTTCAATTGGTTTTGTGCAGGACTCTAGGTATTAACCAATATAAATACACAATGATATATACAAGACTACATCTTTAAGACGCTTCACATGCTTTTTCTTTGAGAAGCCGTATCTTATTGAAGGCTTCTCCGCTCAGAATATGCAACGGGACTAGAGGCCAAGATTATTTCTTGAATGGGAAACGGGGTAATTCCCTATCATAAACTCAACATCCATTCCGGTAAAAATATAAATGAAGATGATCAGACCAAAATAGTCTCCGGAATAAAGAGGTTACAAGTAAACCAAAATACAAGAAGCTTAGAACTCTCTCATATTAATTAGACCCCCAACGAGAGACCAATTTCTTATAGTTTAGCAATCTCAATTTTATCCCAGAGACACAAGTTAAGCAATATATGGATTGTTCTTATTGACACAAATCGGAAAACACTTTGTCATGGAAATATGACAATAATGAAGTTTTACATGAAGAGCTTGTTGCTAAGAACTAAATGCTGTCAAACAAAGTTGTATGATTGCCAAAAGATTTGAAGTATCTAAAATGCAGAAATCCAGTATGGAATGCATTGAGAATGAAAACGATGCATAAATAATGATAATAAATTTCAAACTCAATAAACCATCTCAGAGAATTCTTCACTAACCCAGCATGATATTAAAAATAAAAGTATCTCAAAAAATCTTTTTGAAAATTTATTGTAACTGAATTGTGATATCATTTTCAATGATTCCAGCATACAAAAGCTTATCATTAAAGATTCCAGTTTTTATTCTTGAATAAACATGAAAATACAGTTTTAGTTCTGGATCATTACTCTGATGAAACATAATGAATGAAACCCATAATGGAAGTATAAGGAAAATCTAATATCAGTAGGAAGAGCATAAATATTAGAAGCAATTCAACTTTAGACATGGCTGGAAACAAAAATTATGACTTACAGATTTTCTCTAGGTAACCCCCATCTTTGTTGCACGAGAACAATCTTCAGTAACAGGAGAGCCCCGTTTCACGGATAATCTCGTTGGTTTGGTACCATCACTCCTGCCTTTTTCAAATGTAAACTCAAGTTGTCTCTCCACTGACTTGAAGACAGCAGTCCGTTTGGATCTTAATCGATATGGAGGAGAAGCATTAAAGGGCTTATCATTAGGCCGAATAGTACCATTACCCAAAGAAGCAGGACTCTCACACAAACTTCCATCTTGAGCAGCTGTCTTTTCCAAAGTATTTTCAATTTTTTCATGTTCAACAGACATGTCTAACCTGTCTTTGACGGTTTCCTCACCTACTTTCCCAATTTTACTAGGAAGCAGATCCACTTGAGCAGTCTTCCTCTTTCGAAATATTGAAGGGGTATTAGGGAAGCTCATGGCAGCAATTCTCAATATAGATTCTGGACTTTGTGCACTCAAATCACGACTCTTTACACAAGGTGGGGTGAAGAAAATAATAGGAGATGAAACTGGGCAAGAATTGTTCTCATGCTGCACGCTACCCATGTTTGAAGGATATGAATCCAATTGTTCTACTAGTGGTGGCTCATAATACAAAGAACCATAAGTTGACCTGTCAAACTGCAATCCAGACCCAATACCTTTGTCTTGATGATCTTCAAACTTTTGCTGCGACTCTGAATCACAGCAGCTAAGATCTACAGAATCAGCATACTCATTTGGAAGAACACTTGATGAAGCTGCTACATCTAGCACCAATGTAGACTCTAACTGATCTTTTCCATCTTCATCTAGCTTACATATATCAGTAGTTCCTGACGAAGTTTGGGCAGCTGAATCTGATTCTTTCATTGTTTTCATCACAGCTGATTTATTCGTATCTTTAGTTCCATTTTGGAAACCATTCTTTGAAATTGGAGGTAGTTTCCCCGTAGACAGATAAAAATCTAATTTTTTCTTCAAGGAACTATTCCAGTGGTTTTTAATTGAATTATCAGTCCTGTGTATAGAAAAGTTGAGATAAATTAGTGTAGCTTGAAATATCCAATATATAAGCTGTTCACACACCCACACACACACACACACACATCTGGGAGAGGAATACATGACATGGCAAGCTGTTGGTTTTTTACTATTTAATTAGTAACATTATCCTGAGCCATGACTAGGTTTATAGCAATGTCTAACTCCTTGTACAAGAATGAGGCATTAGACCCATAGACCCTTAATAAACAAAAAGTGGGATCAGACATGCAACAAAAGGAACTTTATATGAATTTTTGTATTTCGACTATACTGAATTGATCACCTGTATAATATTACAAGAGGATCATTGTTGAGATTCAAAACACATTTTTCTTTCAGTTATAGCTTTGATTCAGTCACAATAAGCCCAGTACGAAATATATAGACTTCTAAAACCATAATACATCTTAGATAGCAAAAATGAAATGCCATTGCCTGTATTAAATTAACTCTAATTACCAAGACGCATTCTTAATCAAATCAAATCAAATTGGCAACCAGGCATAAATGACAAGACATTCTCATTCAGAAAGGGAAGAGTAATTTTATATAAACTCCCAAGCATAATAACAATATCAATGTACAAAATTCACTTTCAAATAAGCTGGATCCTCTTTTGAGATCAACACTACTGCATGAATCAGCAGATTTAACATTCTGCCTACCCTACTCAGAAGAATGTGAGCATCAAATATTCAAACGAAGTTACTGAATTTAGCAACTAATTTCCTATAAAACATAAAATCAAAATCAACATAGCAACTAAATTTCCCTCATAGTTTTTACAAATTATGCAAGAGTACCTTCCAGGCAGAACCTTCGCTATTTCAGCCCATTTGTTTCCATATATCCGATGGGCATTCATAAGTGCCAATTCCTCCTCCAATGTCCAAGCATCCTTTTTTATATCAGGATTCAAATGATTGTGCCACCTGCAAATATTCCAAATAAACTTTCACTGGTGTACAAATATATGCTAACCTCCGCTTGATGACTGAAGGTACTGAAAAGATCACATAAGTTTTCTGGCATGATAACCACAACATGCAAGAAATAAGTTAAGTATTAGATTATTGGTCAGGTATATGATTTTCAACTGTTCTAGGACCATGTTTCCTGTTCCAGGGAGAAAAGAGGTTGCTGTGCCATGAATTGTGTTGTGGATGAAAAAATAAAATGAATCAATCAGCAACCTTCTTAAACAAAATCAACCTGAATTCATAATGAGTAAAAGTTACCTCTCTCGGCATTGCTTCCCTATACGACCAGGTAAAGCTTTTGCTATGACAGACCATTTTGTGGGTCCATATTTTGCTACCAGTTCAACAATTTTATCATCCTCCTACAAGCAAAAAGAGCAGATATTTTAGTGCCTAGATATAGTCTACAACAAGAGATACATTACAAAAGGAGGTGCCAACCTCTTGAGTCCAAGGTCCTTTAACAAGTTCTGGATCAAGAACCTTCTGCCATCGATGCAGACATTGCACTTCTGATCTATCAGGAAAAAACTCAGCTGCATAACATCAAAAGTAAGACCAACTTAAGATATTTGACAAGAATATTACACAGAAAACTAACACTTTTACTATTTATCCATGTGTATATTATCTTATTGTCACATGTAAACCATTTTTTTATTCAACACAAACAAGGAATCAGTCATTTCAGACTCCAAACAGGTCCTCCAGATAGAGAAGGTTATTGGAAACAACCAGCAACTTGCTTGAAATGGACATGAACAAGCTCTTTCCATAATTGGAGAAAACAAGCACTGCTCTCAGATTGTGTGTGAGTATGTGGTTTGGCTCTGGCAGTGTTAACAACTAAAACAGTAGAGCCTAAATCTAAGTTCATTCATGCTCTAAAATATTCTATCACATGAATCTTCGGCCATAATTCAGAACCACCCACAAATCTAAACAGATTTAGGGTGACTTGGACACTAGGTGCAAGGAAAAAATTCTAAAAACGAATTTAATTGATTCCTATAACATTCTTTCAGTATAGCCCCACAAGTAGTTGAGTTTCCTCCTTGTCAAGGGTGAAGTAACTTTTTGATTTTAGTGGGGCACCCAGCTTGACTGGGGGGAAATCAAAAGGCAGGAGATAGATTAGTGTCAAATTTTTGAGGTTATTTGCTAATTAACTCAGCAAATATAATTGTAAACCGCAAATGATTGAGTTTTGGACTTCGCTTACAACTTATTTAACCTCTCTCATTAAACACTTTACAAGTAGAAAAGGAGTGTTGTTACTTCTGAACTCTATTACTTAAGCTTCTTACTTCTATTTTTTTTGTGGATTGAGAATTGGACCGATCTGGTTTTCTAATAAAATGTGCACTGATGAATTGTGGGACCGAAACTTTTCTCTCTTGCACTTTCTCAAAAAACGTTTTTGTATCATGTTTCTTTGTTGAAGTAATGAGACTGATGTGGTTAGCCTTATATTCTTTTAACAGTATTTTGAATCTTTTTATTAGTTTGAAAATTAAATTAAGACAGTCAGATGCATAAAAGTTGTTTTTGACAAGGTACTAAATTACTGAATGATGGCTCTGGAAAATATTCCTAGCTATGCTACTGACTCTGGTTATGCACTTCCAGTTCCTAGGCTGCCATAATTCTCTTTGGGTCAGCCAGAGCAAGCTTCTTTATTTTCCTAGATCTACTTCAAAATACATTTTACAGGATCTTCACAACTCTACGAGTCTCAGCTAGCTCAAGTACATTATATAAGTCTCACTGTGACTTTTAAAGGGAACTGTACATAAAGCATGAACAATAGGCAATGCTGAAACAGAAATCCATAAAAAAAAGCATCGAGAATAATCATCTCTATTGCTAAACAAGTTTTAGACAGGCACTTCTAGTTAAGAAAGAGACCTATTTTCTTCCAACTTTTCCCCTTATAAGTTGCAACAGCAGTTCTTAATGTCTCATCCTGTAACACATTAAAAAGGTTGTCAGTAGCAATTGGATTTTAGCACAATACTCCATAACAGCAGAGAAGCCACAGCTGACAGCTGAACACTAACAGAGATCTAGCTATATTGTGGATGCTCATGATCATTGTAATGATCATGCTATCATTAATAAGAGGATAAAAAATAACACTGAAAACTAGTAAAGCATCATGCTGGTCCAGGTTTAGAAGTGACTCAACCACTGACTTGGACCAAACCCCAACCTCCAATAAGCCAACAAACAAACAAACAACAAGACCTTCTCGCATAGGAATTAAATAAGTCAAGGAAAGCACTAACCTCCTCCGGAGTCCAACCACCTTTGGCTCTCCTAATTGGGCCTGTAGTTCTTCTGCAAATCCAAATTCTCAACTCATAATTCTCAAACAAAAAGATCATACACATAAAGCATTTGAATTCAAAACAAGATCACGAAAAACAAAAATAGAGAATGAATAATTCAAAGCGGATAGACATAAATTAATAAAAATACCTTCTAAAAAACGGGTAAAAGAGAATTAACGGATAGTAAGTGACCTGTTAGTCGGCGATACCGTGGCTGGACTATAAACTCCGGGAGACTTAAGAATAGCACTGCCACTACCTTCTTCAGATTGAGAGGAGCTCGAAGCGGGTGTTAATTGCTTGTTTTCAAGGCAGCGCTCTTCTATCTTTAGTTCATCCATCTCCTCTTTCTACAACCATCTCCAAAACCCAAAATCATAATCAACAACTACATAAATACATACATAAATTCGTACTACTTAAATCAAATAATAATAATATCAATAAAATATAGAGCCCTAAAATATATTTAGCAATACAAACAAAACCCAGATCTTAAAAAACACCGATTAGATCAAAAAACCAGAAAATCGTATTCAATTCTACCGTTTCTTAATCAAATCACCCATACTTTAAAGCTAATAATCGTTCGATATCCAAATCAGTTAAACGATAAAAAAAAAAAAAACTGACCTCTGCTTCAAGAGAAGTGGCGGGAATTGAAGAGGAACTCATCGACATCGAGAAAGAGAGAGAGAGAGATAGAGAGAGAAAGAGAGAGAAATAAATAAGGAAGAAAGAAAGGAAGGGAAACGTCTCTCTCTGACTCCCAGAGAAAACAAAACAAAACCAAACCTTGCCCGTTGAAACAAAATAAAAAAATATATATACGACCAGACCGTAAATTTGTATATAACGAATATATTTTGCGCCGACCGTCTCCGTTAGTTGCCGTTATAGACTGCTTTCCTTTCTAGCATTTTTTTTCTTCCTTTTTTAAGGTTTTGAAAACCCTATTTGCTAACGGTGCTTAACGGTTTTTAACCTTTGTAAGCCCAAAGTTTGAACCTCAAACGGCACTCTAGCTAGTGCGTTAAATCTCGAATTGGTCTGGGATAGTGGGTGTGAAAGGCCACCCGTTCGCGGGTGTTTCTTGACCGTTGGATTTGGAAATATATGATCGAGGTTTAAGTGACGTTTTTCCAAGTAAAGATACGTTTTAACTGATTTAGGGTTTTTTTCTCTTTTTAAAACCAAATGGATTTACTTTTGATTTATTATAATTATCTGTCAGTTGAAGAGATTTATACGATCTCTTTTAATTTTTACCTTTTTTTTATGGAACTTATATTTTTTTTATTTAATATCAGTTTTCGCCCCTTAACTATTGATTTAGCCCAGTTTTGTCCTTAAACCATTATGTTTTTGACAAATATCCTCCCTCTACTTGATTTATTTAACTGTTAGATCAATTAGTCAAACTTTCACTATTGGTCAAAACTCATTCTAAAAAAAACATATTGTGATATTTTCAACTGAAATTTTACACATGCTAATGAAACTTCTATCCAATTTCATAAAAAATTTCAAAGATTTTTAAAATAAAAAGCTATTTTTTTATTTTTTTAAATAATAAAAAATCAAAAAGTTGTTAAACAAATATAAAATAAGCTAAAATTACATCAAAAAAAATTGAAGCTCCCAATAGTTCATATGAATTCACATAGATATTCTTAGTATGTTTGGCAGTGTGGTTGCGGTTGCTTTTCAAATAATTTTTCATGCCGAAATGCATGTCAATGATTTTTTTTTATTTTTTAAAAATTATTTTTGACATCAGCACATCAAAACGATCCAAAACATACAAAACATATTAAATTTTAGCAAAAATAAAATTTGAATTTTTTGGAAACGCGGTTTGCATCGCGTTCCCAAACAGTTTTTTAATTAGTGTGGTTCCCAAGATTAACCTATTTTAAACTTGGTTTGGTGTCATGTGTTCGACCATATAAACATTTTGAGAATCATACAATGAACAAGCAAATAATTTATATGATTTTTTAGACTCCCAGGCAAAACTTGGGATCGTTTCAAGTTAATTTTTTTTTTTGTTAATATTTAATGTCTAAGAAAAATCTAAAAATTATTTTTGAAAATAAATTGAGTTTTGCTAGCAGATATGAAAAATTTAAGCTCAAAATACCAAAAAAAAAAAATTGGGATCATTTCAATTTATTTTTTTTTAATATTTAATGTTTAAGAAAAAATTTAAAAAGCTTCCTAAACTCAAAGTTTCTAAAATTATTTTGAAAATAGATTGAATTTTGGTAGCACATGTGAAAACTTTAAGCTCAAAATACCAAAAATATGATATTTGATACGGTCTTGAAACTTCATTTTATGAATGCTAACACAACCTAAGTTATTCATATTTTCAAATAAATAATTTTTAAAAAATGACTAATGTGGTTTTAATTTTTGTTTTGAAGGAAATAGATAAAAAAAAATATAACCAAAAAAAATCCAGAAGTAGGTTGAGCACTTTAGGCCTGCTCTTATAAATTAAAAATAAAATAGGACAAATCAATGACGAGTTGTTGTTTTTAAAGTAGCCATTTATACTACCAACCTTTTTTCATTCAAACCCTTTTATCGAATTCTAGTGCCAACCAAATTAACAAAAGCTTGAGGAGGAAAAAACATTATTTATTGGTAGGGGTGATCATTTTCGGTTTGGTTTGGCTTGGTTTTTATTCAAAAAAAATAACCAGATCGAATTTTTTTAAAAAAAAAAAACCAAACCGAAACCGGTTTCGGTTCGGTTCGGTTTTTTAGGACAAAAACCAGTTCAAACCGGTTTGGCTCGGTTTTTTCAGTTTGGCTCGGTTTTTTTCCGGTTTGGCTCGGTTTTTTTCGGTTTGGGTTCAGTTCGGTTTTTTTGGTTTTAGGCTTATAAAACCAAAACCGAACCGAACCAGTCGGTTTTTTCAAAATTTTAATCGGTTTTTTCTCACGGTTCGGTTTTTTCGGTTATTTTTTTTCCAGTTTTCTCGATTTTTTGGTTTTTTGCTCATCCCTATTTATTGGGAGAGGATTTATTGTTTATTTAAAATAGTACAATGATTATATTATTCTTCTAAAAAAATTGATGAATTATCTACTAGGGGTAATACGGTCTTTTCACAAGATTCATTAGTCATTATTAAATTGATCGGGGATAGCTTGATTTTTTTATTTTTAAAAAAAATACAATGAAATAACTAAATTACTATTAAAAGCAAAAACTTGTTTAAGAGGCGTCTAGGAGCTTTTTTGTATTTTCATCCTGATTTTTTAATTATAATCAAGTTCACATAGGAGTAAAATGGTATTTTAGTAAATATAAAATATAACTTGAAAACCAAAGTTGGTTGGTGTTGTGGTCTTCTAAATTCACGTGTGGCATTTGCCAACACCCAAACAACAACTTTCGTGATGATGTTAGAAGCGTTTAGACATCTCCTTCTACATGGGGAGTTGTATGTCGTCGTTCATGCGACGACGTGTTGCTAACGGCTTTTTTTTTTCTTTTTTATCTCTTCTCCCCTTACAATTCATAGTGGCCATTCAAAATTTCAGAGTTATTCTCTCATTTAGTGATATTTTAACTTTAGTCCTTATTTTTTTTATTTC
>Ga0307517_10002224_pt1 | contig 31344 bp, 14 predicted proteins | sample 23_EM_MG_FD_194515 | JGI IMG/M metagenome (GOLD analysis project Ga0307517, IMG submission 194515) | Populus trichocarpa ectomycorrhiza microbial communities from riparian zone in the Pacific Northwest, United States - 23_EM | ecosystem: Host-associated > Plants > Roots > Unclassified | place... | reverse complement strand
TATATGATAACCAAGGATATGGAAAAAGATTTTAGAATAATAGGAGAAATGAAAGCATATAATTCCTAGTGCAGCAACTAAGAAACATATACTGAGTGCGCAAGGACAAAATATTTATTGAGATTAAGATGCCAATGAAAACATAATAGAAATGTCAAGAAATGAGAAACATATGCTCACTACCTAGAGTAAAGTATATGGTGATAATAAAATCCGCATTGAAAGATATAATTCGGGTTCAAGGAAGGAACGGACATATACAAAGTACTGAGGGACCAAATGTTTATTGAAATTACGAGAAAGATTGAAAAATATTATGCATCATAAGGATCAAAGAAACATGAGGTAACTAGGGATGGAAAAACTATTGTTCAGATTAAAATATATATCAAAAGATATTATTCCTGGTCAAGAAATGAAGAAACATATGCAAACTACTTACAAACTAAATATGCACTGGGATTAAAATCCAGATTGAAGAATATGATTCGTTGTCAATGAAGGAACAAACATAGTCTAGCCACGGCGGGAAAAAATCTTTATTGTGATTAAAAAACAGAAGAAAAGATATTAGGGCGGTTTAAATAAAGAAGGAAAGATATTATTCCGGTTTAAGGTACAAACAAATATATGCTAACTATTGGGGGAGATAATATTTATTGTGATTGTGATAAAGATTGACAGGTATTAATGGTCATCAAGGAACAAAGAAACATATGCGAGCACCACAAGGACAAAATATTATTTGAGATTACAACAATACCATTTGAAAAATATTATTCCTGGCCAAGTAAGCAAAAATGAGATGGTAACAGGTCATAGCAAATATGTTTATTGAGATTAGGATACAAATTGAAATATATTATTCCACTTTAAGTGACGAACAAACATAGGCTAACCATTGAGTCAGAAAACAGTAAGGGGAGCCGCGACAAAGGTTGCAAGGGAGTAGTTCTGATCAAGGAACGAAAAAACATATGCCAACCACTCAAGAAGAAAATATTAATTTAAACTAACCACGGAGAAGGAATATGGTGATTCATATTGAAATACAGATGAAAAGAAATCATGATAAAGGAAGAAGGGATGAGAAAGAGGTTAGAGGCATGGAGAGAACATTTGGGGAGAGTGAAATACAAATAATAAGATCAGGGTTGACGTCAGGGCAGGGAGGAACCTATGGTAACCACTGTATTCTAGTACCTGTTGCAGAGGATGACTAATAGTTTCATTGGTTGCGGAAGGAGCTAAATGTAACAGACATCTATTCCAGTACGTGTTGCAGAGGATTACTAATTGTTTCATTCCTTGCTCAAGAAACGAAATGTAACAGACATCTATTCCAGTATGTGTTGCAGAGGATTAGTAATGGTTTCATTCCTTGCTCAAGGAACGAAATGTAACAGACATTCATTCTTGGCCCTGTTGCAGAGGATTACTAATGATTTCATTCCTTGCTCAAGGAACGAAATGTAACAGACATCTATTCCAGTACGTGTTGCAGAGGATTACTAATTGTTTCATTCCTTGCTCAAGGAACGAAATGTAACAGACATCTATTCCAGTATGTGTTGCAGAGGATTACTAATGGTTTCATTCCTTGCTCAAGGAACGAAATGTAACAGCCATCTATTCCAGTACGTGTGGCAGAGGATTACTAATGGTTTCATTCCAGGCTCAAGGAATGAAATGTAACAGACATTCATTCTAGGCCCGGTTGCAGAGGATTACTAATGATTTCATTCCTTGCTCAAGGAACGAAATGTAACAGACATCTATTCCAGTATGTGTTGCAGAGGATTACCAATGGTTTCATTCCTTGCTCAAGGAACGAAATGTAACAGACAGTCATTCTAGGCCCTGTTGCAGAGGATTACTAATGATTTCATTCCTTGCTCAAGGAACGAAATGTAACAGACATCTATTCCAGTACGTGTGCCAGAGGATTACCAATGGTTTCATTCCTGGCTCAAGAAATGAAATGTAACAGACATTCATTCTAGGCCCGGTTGCAGAGGATTACTAATGATTTCATTCCTTGCTCAAGGAACGAAATGTAACAGACATTCATTCTAGGCTCTGTTGCAGAGGATTACTAATGATTTCATTCCTTGCTCAAGGAACGAAATGTAACAGACATCTATTCCAGTATGTGTTGCAGAGGATTACTAATGGTTTCATTCCTGGCTCAAGGAATGGAATGTAACAGACATTCATTCTAGGCCCGGTTGCAGAGGATTACTAATAATTTCATTCCTTGCTCAAGGAACGAAATGTAACAGACATTCATTCTAGGCTCTGTTGCAGAGGATTACTAATGATTTCATTCCTTGCTCAAGGATTGAAATGTAACAGACATCTATTGCAGTACGTGTTGCAGAGGATTACTAATGGTTTCATTCCTTGCTCCAGGAATGAAATGTAACAGACATCTATTGCAGTACGTGTTGCAGACGATTACTAATGGTTTCATTCCAGGCTCAAGGAATGAAATGTAACAGACATTCATTCAAGGCCCGGTTGAAGAGGATTACTAATGATTTCATTCCTTGCTCAAGGAACGAAATGTAACAGACATTCATTCTAGGCTCTGTTGCAGAGGATTACTAGTGATTTCATTCCTTGCTCAAGGATCAAAATGTAACAGACATCTATTGCAGTACGTGTTGCAGAGGATTACTAATGGTTTCATTCCTTGCTCAAGGAACGAAATGTAACAGACATCTATTCCAGTACCTGTTGCAGAGAATTACTAATGGTTTCATTCCTTGCTCAAGGAACGAAATGTAACAGACATCTATTCCAGTACCTGTTGCAGAGAATTACTAATTGTTTCATTCCTTGCTCAATCAACGAAATATAACATACATCCATTTCAGTAGCGGTTGCAGAGGATTAATAATTGTTTTATATTTAGTACAAGGATTGAAATATAACAAACATTTATTATAGTACATAATGCAGAGGATTATTCATTGCTTGCTCATGGAATGAAATAGAACAGACATCCATTCTAGTACCTGTTGCACAGGATTACTAATTGTTTTGTTCCTTGCTCAAGCAACGAAATGTACCAGACATTCATTCTTGTCCCTGTTGCAGAGGATTATTAATGATTTCATTCCTTGCTCAAGGAACGAAATGTAACAGATATTCATTCTAGGCCCTTTTGCAGAGGATTACTAATGATTTCATTCCTTGCTCAAGGAACGAAATGTAACAGACAACTAGTCTAGTATATGTTGCGGAGAATTACTAAGGGTTTCATTCCTTGCTCAAGCAACGAAATCTAACCCACATCTATTCTGGTACATGTTGCAGTGTTTTACTAACACTTTCATTCCTTGTTCAAGGAACCAAATGTATCCGACATCTATTCCAGTTCCTGTTGGAGTGTCTTACTAATTGATTCCCTCCTTTTACCTTCAACGAAATCCAACCGACATCTATTGCAAGGCCTCTTATACTGTATTACTCATAATTTCTTTCGCCGCTCACGGAATCAAATCTCCACCCTATTCCCTATTGCGCCTTACTTCTTATCACCATTATCTATAACCTCCATTACCCTAGCTTCTTTCATTCTTTAAACAAGGCATAAAATCTAAACAACCTCTCAGTATTGCCTTCTTCCTAGTTGTTACCAATCTCCTTCGCCCCAGCACTCCTAACTAGCTATATCTCCCCAACCAGTATCTAAAAGTTCAACTTACGCATATCCTGATATCTTCACTCCCTCTTCGCGACCATATTTATCACCCTGATTCCCATACCTTTTTGTAGTCACTGACTGAGGAATCAAATTTCTCCCACCGCTCTTGTAGAGCCTCCTTGTGCCTATTACTACTCTACTTGCCCACTATCCTTGAGGCCACTTGCGTTCCTTGCCCTCGAAATTCAATTACATTACGCCTTCATGTATTACTTCTTGCTCCCCTTATTTCTACCCTTGTTGCCCCTTATGATGCCCATCTCCCTCACGCTTAGCAGGAACAAAATTCAACCGACATCTCTTGAATTACCTTCCTCTCTTTTGTATTCCTTTTCCTAATTCCTGTAACTGTGGCTCTTTTCATTATTTGTATCTGTCTTAAATGATGACCGACATCTATTGTCTCTTCCATTGGTACTTCAGATTACAGTATTTAAGCCGTGTCAATTTTGCTACCTTCCTTCCTTGACCTTGTGTATACTCTCCTGCTACTTGTTATTTCTCTTTATGGCCACTGTCGGTTTGCTCAAGAGTAACTGATACCTACCATATACTCTATTGCTTCTTATTATTGATGTCTATGACTGCTCTCACTCTTCCTGCTTTCATTCCCGGGACAACTATCGCAATGTAATACTCCCTCATTCTATCCCCTTTTCCACTTTGTTTTTGCCATCCACAACTAGTATTCTTGTGGTATCATTTCAAATTGGGCCAGCAACGTAAGTAACTGACAGCTATTATCTTGCTATTTACTGATTCTCACTACTCTACTTGGCTTGTCTCTTTATAGTCAATTTGATTACTTCAGTTGGGAACCAAATGTCAAAGTCACCTATAATATCCCCTATTGTTCCTTGTTATTCCTCTAAGTGTAACATGTTATTGTAGAAATGGTTATTTTTCTTCCAGGATTTAGATCCACCTGACACATATTGCAGGAGCTATTCCTGCTTACCATTGCACTCCTTGCCCCTGGCTTAGATTGCTGGTTTCATTTATGTCTCTAGAACAAGAAGTAATTGACTTAAACTGTGTGATGTTTTAATCCTTGATATTGCTCTCCTTCACCCTTCTTAATGTGACTACTTTCATTCCAAAAGGCATCAGTGGATTGTAATACACATGGATTCTATCCACAGTTACTTCTGATTATTGCAGTTCTTAACCTCTGTCAGTAGGCCAACTTTCATTCCTTAAGCCATGTACAAAACCTAACATATAGCTATTGTATCTCCTGTTCGTTCTGGCTATTCCTCTTCTTCACCCCTCTCAGTTTCACTATTTTCATTCCTCAAGCTATCAACAAAGTGTAAACAACTGATATGCCACACGCTATTATTCTCTTTTATTTCTCTCTATAATACTCGTGAGTGCCGCTATTTCCATTTCACGTATACGGAACAAAATCTAACAGATAGCTATTGTAGTGCCTGTTGCCTCTGGATATTTCTGTTCTTAGCTCATATCAGTATGGCTATTGTTATTCCTGGAGCTATGAAAGATTTTCTAACAGGCTGATATTGTACAGCCTTTTGCAACATATTAGTACTGGCCGACACTGTCAAACCCGTTACCATGACTTTTGACATTTCTGGAACCGGGTACAAAAGATAAATGATAGACGTTGTAAAGCCTCTTGCTCACAATTATAACTGTCGATTGCCCTGATCAGGGTACCAACTTTCTTTCCTGAAACTATCAACAAAATGTAACTTACCACTATTGTTTGGCCTCTTACTCTCTGGTATTACGATCCAAGACTGGTGTTACTATAGCCGCTGTCATTTAACTAACTAAGGAAGTAATATGACAAACTTCTATTTTATTGCTTGTTGCTTTATGTTATTGTAGTCTAGGACCCCACTCACTCTGGCTACCTTCATTCGTGAAACCAGGAACAAAATATAACAACCAACAAGTGTTCGCCCTGTTGCTTTCTCCTATTCCCGTCAATGAGTCGCTTCATGTATCTCCTTTCATACATGAAGCCTGAAACCTCTTATAATCCCCTGGTATTGTTGCATGTTGCTGTGTATGCTTCCAATCCATGACACCTGTCAATACAGCTGCTCTCCTTCCGAAAGCCAGCATTGTAAGGGAACACACAGCTCTCGTATGGCCAGTTGCTCTGTGTTATTGTAGTTTCTGATACTTGTTTCTCTGTATGCTATCATTCCTGGACCCGGGTACTAGGATATGCAACAGACATATACTGGGTCCCTAGCTTGTCTCATTTATTGCTCTCTATGTTTCCTCACATTAGTTGACATATTGGTTTCTTTAGCAATCAATCAAGACTGTCAAAACGCAATTGTTACCAATCCTGTCCTTGCTATACTGCTTACTTTCTATCACAACTTGTGACTTTATTCCTTTCTTGCAACTGGAACAAAATGTATCGTGTATCTATTGCATGCTCTTTGGCTCTTGTTTATCAGACTTTTTTACGAGTTTTACTATGACAACCTTTATTCTGGAACCACGAATGAAATGCAATATCCAGCTATTGAATGTCCTGTTGCACTATAATTACAATATCCTATACTCCAGGACTGATGGCTTCTTTCATTTGTGCAGCCGGGAATCCAGAGTTCCACATAGAACTGCCCTCTGAACTGGACCTAGAGCAAGGAGAGGCAAGATGGAAGGAATTAAGAGTACTCGCTACATATAACTGAACCTACCCTTTTCAAAAGAGATGGGCTAAACCACGCGTCTGACATTGCCGAATCCCTTGAATGACTCTTTCCTAATGTCAAGCGATGTAGTCTGGTGTAGAAAATTGAGAATCTCTGCAAACGGACAAATATCCAAGAAAGATAAGCATCATGGAAGTAACAGGCACAATGACAAAGGCAAGCAACATTGGAGGAGTATTCATACAAGTGTACACATAAGGTCAGGCAAGTCAGTACAAGATGAGCAGATTTTGTGAGACTTGGGTAGTCTATTGCAGAATTATCACTAAACGAGCACCAAAGGCACTGCAGGTAGAGCTAGCAATGACACTAATTATTTATACCATCAATCTCTATCATGTTCTAGAAAAATACAAATAGGAGGAGCTAAAGGCATATTACTTCGAATTTCAGCATAAACATGTTGCGGCAGGCAACACTATCAGTCATCCAGATGACTGGCAGCCACTTGAGAGCAAACTGAGTTTATCAAGGTTCTTCGCTTATCCCTATATTGCATAATAGAAGTGGATAACTTGCCAGAAAAGCTCTGTTCCAGTAAGGCCTTGCGCTTATGAGGTTCCAATGCAAGAAAGTCACTTTGTTTCCTTCTTTCTACATCCTAGCTCTACCGCCACAATCTTATATGTACCTCTTGTACACTAAGGCAACCAGTACAGTACTACTCACCCCTTCAGGGGCACCTCTTTTGCTGTTTGGGGCGATGCAACTAGGCAAACTACTACTCAGGTAGGGGGGAACTGGATCAACCCTGAATGGCAGTCCACATACTACGGCTAGTATCACATGTGCATGACTTGTAGTAGTAGCAACAATAAGGCCCCTCAATTTACAGAAGGAAATACAGCCCACTCTCACCCTGCCCACACTAGTCCTTATATGCGTCATCTGCTCTCCTATTAGTAACATACACGATGTCTGTGCTGCTTGTCTACTATTTCTCTTGTTACTCACACTCGTACTATACTCACTGTACTATATCACCATTACTGCTCTTAATACCTATATTCTATACAAGTTACTATGTGTGTTATACTAGCCACATACAATTCTAGTTCCAAAAGCACCCATGTCAGCAGACCACCTATACCCCCAAATACTACACTCTACTATACAATCTTTTCTCCTAATTCGGACACAATTCAAGGAGACTAGCCCTAGTACGAGGGATAGAAATGGCTTGTAACAGAATACAAGCACAATCCAGTAATCGGAACAATCCTAGGTTTATGTTAATTTCGTGCAGCAATTAGTCATAAAGGACTCAGAAGTTCGATGACTATCTATCCAATATTGTCCAGAGCTTCTGCGTGCCCTAATACACGGACAGCCAAAATTGAGGCTAAGATAAAGAGAAAACATCTTAGGGAGTATTCTAGCGATAATCCCTTTTCAAGATACTTTATAGCATGACCCTTTTGCCTTACAGATATGTCACTTAGTACTAAGCAGCGAATCCGCCATCTCATATATGCCAAATGACACAGGCACAATCTACAGCCACATAATGGGACTAGATGCGACAATCTCTTCTAGCAGCATGATCGAGCCAATATCTGCTATTCAACATTTCAGAAATAGGTGAACACTAGTAATCAAGCGTGACTTCCAAAGCGTTGTTTGCCACATTCCACTTTCTGCACTGGGTGCGCTACTTCCTGCTCCCAACAGGCAAAACACCTACACTGTAGAAGAATACCTGCCTTTTGTACTTAATACAGTAGTTTACATATTGATCATAGGTCTGGATGTATTTCACACGATTCACGAGGCTGTGTTACAGAGACAGGATTTAGCGGCAAAGAATATCCACTACCGGGATGATTTCATCATAATAGTTCTTGCAACCGCTATCATGGATATCAAAAATTATACAACAGAATTTAGCGAACCCTGGCAGGGACTAGGTCATTCAATTAGGGAGTGAAAAATCTAGAAGAGAACAACCGCTAGTTTTGAGGGTATCAAGATTGATACAGAAGAATATAATAATGCAACTACCAGATAAGAGGCTACCAAATGCACAGCGGCTGGTACAAGTTGTCATTGATTAAATGCCGCAGTCTCTACTCAGGCAATTAGGCCTAACATGATATCCCAACTTTGTTTATATAGTTGGACGGCACGGCTGCCGCTTTCCCTGACGCAATTATAAAAGACCAGTGCCATTTTAATTTCAACCAGAGCAATAGAACTACTATAGACAAATATCATGCAAGGCGCACAGACTTCAGGACAAATAGCTCCTGGATCTCATTAATACGAGTTGCATTCCGAGGCAAGCGACACCTTTTCTGCATCCCATCCGTCCTGTACATTCTAAGTTGAATTGCAATTCCCGGCAAAGTCTCCTTGCGGCTGATGAGTCCAGCCACCCAGGGTTCCATCCGGATGCATTCCACTAGCCAACGATGCATCCTGACGACTTAGACAACAACACCATCACATATCAGGATTTACGACTCCCCTCAGTATTCGCTCTGCCTTCTCAGAGATACAGGCCCACGATAAGGAAGGGCAATTTCTTTCCAGTGCAAATATGGTTGATGCTGGATCAGGTGAGTAAACCCATCGCATCCTTAATCTCACTTTGCGGTACTGAAGACATTGAGTAAGACTCAGACTTTTATTTGCCAAACTTCATCTTTGAGGAAGCGAAAATGCTGGATAACCGCAGTCTGAAAGCGAGTGATAGCAATAACACCCTACTATAGCGCCTGGTGCTTGCTCAACACTTAGCGTCAAACTGGGGGCGACGCGACACACTCTTTCATCACCACACGCAATATGGACATTCCTGAGCCCCAGCTGCAACACCCCACTATAGCCACAGAATTAGACCTGAATCCAACACCTGAAGGTTACTGGGCTTGATGACAGCAATATACCAGTATCAGGTTGATCACCAGAGGGCTATTATTCATGAATTAACAGGGTTGAAGGGGGTAGGCTGCTGGGGATCCCAGTGCTCAATAGCAGATTCCTCTACGTCTAGTTCTTCCATCCGAAATCCTCTTGCCGCGGATTATTGGGCTTGATGCTAGCTACCCATTAGTATTAAGAATGTATCTGTGGAATGAAGACTCATAAAATTGCTGATGCTTATGGGGGTTGTCGTTGTGGCTACACTGGCGCCACCAAGGCCGGATGTAGGATTCCTGCAGGGCTGCTGTGCCCATTCTGAATCTCTGTACGGGAGGCGCTTGGGCTTGATGCCCGCTTTAGAATGATGTAAGGTCCGTCCCTCCGCGACATTTATTCATCAGTTTTTATTGCCGAATGGAGTGCTGGCGATCAGCGGACCTGATGACTGATACCTCTGCAACCCATGTTCTGATCCTGGGTCTGATGGCAGGAGGCTGTTGGGCTCGACCCCAGCTACACAGTGGTATAAGGTACCTGCTGAGGCACTAATTCCCCATCGACCTATATGGTTCCAGAAAGGGAGGGGACACTGAGGAGGGGTGGCCCGGGCTGGGGAGGCCAGGCTCAGGCTTGGATCTGAATTGCCTATTTATTAGAACAAGAGAAGCTGTTTTATAGTCAATTTACTAGTTTAACAGAATGAAATCTGATGTGACCTGGGTGACCAAGGTCAGAAAGAAGTAAAATGGTGACCCTTCACTTGTGACTGGAAGATCTGATCTGGGGTCAGATGGCGTCCTGAGTATCAGTAGCTGCCTGAGGCGTCTCCTGTGAATTAGGTGCTATCACAAGTTACATCTCGTATGGTGTCTGGCAGGGTGATTCTGTCCTGATTCGCGCTTATGGTTCCAGCTTCCAGTGCGTGAGACACCTAGAGCCCACAGAGCGCAGGGTAATATCTTTGCCGAGTAGGACCTCGTCTCGTGGTAGAAAGCATTAGCCAGTACCACGGAAATGTTTAACCCAAAGGTGTTACAGGGATAATCTCATTGCTGTCAGGCCCTGCTGATACAGTAGCTGTTGGAGCTTTCTACATTGATACTTATCCCCAAACAAACCCCAAGCCTAACACAGGATCAGCCTTCTTCGTTGCCTTACCTCTTTACTTATTATGTACACTGGAAGCTATCAACCCAAACGAGATCAGAGCTCTTCGTAAGGCACTACTCTAGACTGGAGTAAGATGGAAAGGAAAAAGAGTAATATGCAATATGGTTAATTCTTCTTTATATGAGGGTGTAACTGGGGCACTCTGTAGGAAGACAGATTCTAAGATTGCGACTGCACCTAATACTCAAAGTAGAAGTAAGGAAAAAAAAGATGCACATAATGCAAAGTAGTATCAGACGGTAAAGGTTAATATGGTTAATCCTGAAAGCTTCACTTACTACGTTCTCGTGAGGATTGTTAGTTATCAGAATAGGGTGTCTCTCCCTTTAGTTGAGTAGAATAATGTAAAGCCAGAGGACACCCGTCAAGCATTCTGACGTTTCGCAAGCACCCTGTTCAGCTCAGGGCTGTCCAACCCACCTGCCTAGAGTGAGCTAACACTTGGAGGCAGTCGGACCGCTTGGATATTAAATATCTCCAGAAATAGGAACTGCTCTGGTGATCTGGCCCCAACTACATCTACATGAGCGAAAACCCTTTCCTATCGGTAGTATCTCAGTGGCTGACGGAACTACCTACCATAGAGAAAATATCTATTTGGACTCACTGGCCTAGCGGTTGTTTCGTGTATACAAGCTACGCAGTCTGTCGGCCTATCTATTTGCCTATACTAGGCTTCAAAACCATACTGCATTGTCCCACTATAAGAATTCTCCTGCCAATTGACTGCATGGGCGCTATCCAGAGCCAACCACGCGGGACCTTCTTAAATCATGACAAGACTCCCACCTCTAGAGTGCACTAATAACCCTTGGTAATTCTACATTTCACGGGGTAGCCCAGGACTGGCAGTGGAGTGGTTGTCCTGGAAGCCTTGCAGCATCCCCAGTTAGTCCCAAGCCCTCTACTCTCAACCATACTACAACCCGGAGGTCAAACTACAACCCGGAGGTCAAACTACAACCCGGAGGGCAAACTACAACCCGGAGGTCAAACTACAACCCGGAGGTCAAAGTATCCCTGTAGGTGGTCCCCAGGTGTCATCCAGGTGGAGCCCCAGGAGGCGGACACCCTCACACCCCTGATATATTCTGCGCACAGCTTCTCGTCGGTTGGACAACCACAACTCATACCGTGTTGTGGAAGCCTTTCTATCAAGCTCACTTCACTAGAAAGCACACAACTACACAGCCGTACGGTGCTGTCGCGCCGTCCCAACACTAGGGGCGCAGGGGTGTGTTAGGAATCTCCCCTGAAAGTTACAGAAGGTTCAGACCACCCCTGCTCTGTCAGTAGCCCATTTCGTACTATACGAAGTCGCCCTATACACATTTAAGAGCCCCACTATAGTGGGATGACTGGCCTCTAAGTCTGCAGATGACTTTGCCTGTGAAGGTAGGCTAACTGGGGTACCTCAGTAGGGTAACTGGGTTCCCAAGGTGGTGTAATCATGGTTCCAAGCTGTGCCAAGTTCACCCTGTTATGCCTTTATTTCCTTCAGAGTCCGCGCGACAATATAAAACATTGCTCCAGAGACCTGTGCAATGTTTACTATATTTCCTTAGCTTTACTCGAACATACTCTCCGCAGGATACCCTGTCCAACCCTATGTCACCCAGTCACTTTGTAGACACTTGGACCAACTCATGTCTACCGGTAAGATACTAAGAACACTTAGTTACCTCTGGGTATACGATATGGGCTTAAGTCTAGTCCACTGTGGCTACCTATGTATAGGGTCGTTACAGATTGCTTGGTCAACCAGACAATACGCGCAACCCGAACAAATATGCTGCGACATTTGTTACTAATGGCTACACAATACATGGTCCTGAATGAAGCGCAATATATTGCCACCAGAGGCAATGTCCTAGCAGATGCGCTGCCCTACTTTCCCTCTACCACAATCACTAAACTAGCTCCACACCCGATATATCCCGGTTGTAACTACTAGAATCATGGGTTTTGACGGTACAACAATCTGCACTGTCATCAATGGATCCTTACTACTTATGGCAAAGACTAGCCTTATCAACCATATGAGATTATAATACACCATGATTGCTGTTCACCATTTTTTGCAATCAGGGAGGATATCATTATTAGCACGAAGGCCAGATGGCTAATCATGTGTCTCTGCCCCCTAACCTGGTCGGTTAAGGTAAAGACTATGAAACCTTACCTTATGCATATTAATTCCCAATAGTGGGACTAAAGCATTGATTACAGAGCCTTTTCCGATCCACAGCTAAAGAGTATATTATAGGGGATCAAACATTAGCACAGTCAATTCGAACTGCGTTACATAACGCTTCCACTGCCCCATACGTACTCAATATCCTCAATTACTTCGAGATTCATGACCACAATAATATTGCAGTTTACAATGCCTTCCCCCCTGCCTTTCCTGATTTTTTGCTAATAGATAGTTATGACGAACCTTGTCCATGCAGAATAATGAAACAACTCCTACCAATAGATACTCACTAACCAAAGACACCATTGTTCAGCATTGGAAAAAGAGTACACCAACCATTCATAAGACTGCAAGGGGTAGATAAGCTATGACAATTGGGAACAAACACAGGTCTTGGACTTGAAACATGGAATAATTAAAGCTTGAACCATAGAGCAGCAACCTGGGCTTCTAAAGTCAGCATTTCGGAGACCAAATTGTGTGTCACGAACGATAGAGATGTGACTCATATAAGGCCTCAATCGATTACTTGTAGCATGTACAAAGTTGCATTTTCCCAGCACTTTTAGGGAAAACAATTAAGACCTAGTATGTAAGATACCTCACGCATCCGCGTTGCACTATGGGAGCAGATTGGATACCCGATGGCTGGCAGTTATGAGGCCCTGTTCCTGACCTAGGTTGCAGTGTGATATATCGCTGGCAATAATCACAAGTTAGCTCGGCAGCAACATTCCCCCAACACCTCCGACTGTGAACTTAGAAAGGATCTCTAACCGAGTGATTGTATAGCTGGCCCCAGACTAGTATTTGGTTTCCGATTGTTCCTTTCTTCTGCCTGGTTTATTATTGTCTCGTTATATCAACCATTATCTTAATGAATTCGCTTGCCTTTACAAATATTGGTCAGACAAGAGAGAAACTACTTAAAGAAAGACACCGATGCCAAGCCCATTCTCGCATAACCCATGATAGACCTAACCTATCCATAGTTCATAAGAGATACCATAAGAGCAGTAAAATCCTGAACAGCTGATTGCAAACCAGATTATAAATCTTGTAATATTATCCTGAATCAACCAATCAAATATCATCATATATATCTTGGCTGTTGTAATATAAGCACTGGACAGGGGGGGCTATAAACAATCTAAGTACAGGAATACTCTGTAGTGTGATAAATATATGAAGCAAATATAAGAAAAATTTCAACCCTGCACCCTATGAGCTATTGTCCAATAAGGCAAATATTCTCAAATATGTGAGTTTTTCCATAATTTTGTTGCATATATCAGCAAACTTGTTAAACCATTGAATATTAAGTAGAATAAACAAATTGTCTTTAAGCACGCGGTCCGCCATAAGAATTGTCAAAATCTGGTTTACAGGTCGCTGATAGGAGTGGCAATGTGTGCTGTGGTCACTGAATATATTGCAATGTCATCTGCTTAAAGCGCACTATAGCAGTAAAACTTGTGTTAGATTTAGATACAAGGGTCTTGGTGTGAGGTAAAGTCTGTGGAGGTTAACGATTTAGCAGAGAGAGCATATCCGTAGTTTGCAGACTGCTTATGTCCAAATTTGCATTAGTTAAGTTTTCATACTTTGTCATGATCACTAAAGCCCAGTGGCAGTATCCTCTAAACCTTTTCTTCCAATTTGCTGTAATGAAGCAGAATTTAACGCGGAATAGTTGTGGTAGCCACCTGTATCTGGTACATATTGCAATGGGTGGTAGAAGTAATTCAAAGTGAATCACGGGAGCCAAAGGGTCTTCAAACTGGTAGCCCTCGAGCTTGAGAAAATCTGTGTGCAACCACTCTTGCCTGAAGTTATTCCAATGTACCCTCAGCATTATTTTTGGTTTTGAATACACCCTTATTTCTGACAATTTGACCTGATATCGGTTTATGGACAACTTCAGAGGTTACACTCATCTTGGGGACGGTAGTCTTATCATTCATAGGTGACGTGCATCTTGCCGTCACCTAGTGTGATATGGTGTGTGTTAACTTTGGTGTACGGTCTTTTGTTAGACGGTTGCTATCAGGGGTTTATTTTCTCAGGTTATGATAAATTGTATTGTTTGCTTGGTTACGGGTACCTGCGACTGATACTGGGGCATGAGTCGGGTGGCAAAGGCGGTGCTAGCTGTTCCCTGTATATAGGGCTGACTCATCACAATATTTCCTTTATCGTTATGGTCCACTCGCCCTCCTGCGATTGAAATCTCAACACCATGAGCAATCATCATGAGAGTCTACTTCACCTCTGATCTCTCCCGCCCGTGGTACCTGCTCGGAGGATTATGACACTCTCATCTCTTTCCTCTCTCTGGGGCCTCTGGTCTCCCCTTCCAGGAGTTATGGATTCCTTCCTTATTGAGTTCTTTCCTCGCTTAAGCACCCTTGGGTTGACATTCCTACCACTTACCTTGCACTTGGGAACACAGTTCGCTTGGCGTTCTGCACCGTTGGTAACCCTCGTTCCTCCGTCAATACAGGGCTGCTAGTTTCGAGCAATCGCAGAAAGAGTTGCCCTTGTGGCACAGCTCGCAGGGGATTGCACTCTCTCCTGACTTGCTCGGTCGGTACTGTCACCATTTTAACCGATCAGACTGGGTGTCTGTCCTTCGTGTTCTTACTTCGCGGATGTTTGGTCTGCATTCCTTCTCCCACTTCACACAGTTGAATCCGCTTGGACTGTACTGCTACACCTCTGCATGGCTGGCATCCTACAGCCCCTCTGGCTGGCACCTGAATTCCTGGCTCAATAGCTGGCACCTACACTGCTGACTGGGTTTCCTCACGGGGTGGCTTCCCTCGCCCACGTCATCCACACCCGCAATTTACTCTACTGTCGCAAACCTGGCCTTAGGTTACTCTATATCATCCTATTGCACTACCTCCATAGCCTATGCCAAAGTCCAAAGCATTGCTCCTCCTTAGCTTTCACCCTGTTTGTCTGATAGCCTGCTCTTGTACCTGTGGGCTTCAGGCCTCAAGTTACCTTTCGTTCAAGGTTGCACAATAGTAGTTTACTCGCGCGTCTCTATCGTCACCTGGTATCCTAGGAGTCCCTGTATTTGTTTTCCATAGCCTCCCGCAGGCTTTGTGTATTACTTTGGCTTCATTTCTATGACGTCTCTAGAGGAACATATTTCTTCGCCTTGCTTTTGTCCGAGGTGCTAGTCGGGGGAAGGGTCTTCTCTGCTTTCGTGGGGTTTTGATGTTTCCCATCCAGGGGGGTGATGCGCGTGGTTGGATTGCTTATCGGTTTTGTTTTCGCCATAGCTAGCGCTTTATACAGGTTCCTTAGGCTATACCTTAAATCAACGCATACATCATATAAAAAAAAGTCAACAAAAGCAGTCTCATATTTTCTTCTGTCTTTACGCTACCTTGTATATCTCTCTCGACACCTGTACTTCACCATATAATGGTTTCTATTCTGATAAGCAGGAACAACACAAATAACGCAGAAACTCAGACCCTGCTCTGCCGTGATCCAATCCGCCTTGCACTACGAGCCTGAAATCGTGATCACCGAACTCGCAACCTCAGCGACAGTAATCGTTCGGGACCCTCCTGTCGGTTATGTACCTTGCTTGAATGTCCAGTGCAAACACTCTATTACAGTCTATGCTTGTTTGACAGGAGCAATGTAGATCTTGGCAATAGGTAGTGGGGTCTGTGTCCAATAAGTTACTAGAAACCGCTGTATCCAATATCGATGTTGCTCTTTGTAGCTGGTCAGGGACTATGTTGAGATTTATTACGAGAGCATTCATGGTAGATGTGTTTCAACAGAAGTGGTGACTGGTACCACTGGGATGTTTCATTTGTGTTGCTCAAGCAGAGCCGCCAGTGCGACTCCTAAGCATCTGGCTAGTTTCAAATACTTGCTTTCGCGTAAACTTGAACAAAGCTCCGCAGATGTTGGTGGGGATATTTGTCTATTGCAATTCTTGTCTGTTTCTATATCTACATCAATTTGCTAATAATTAAGAGCTGAGCGGGCACCTGGTATCATAGCCTTCCTGACCAAGTAACTGTTCCTTGATTGTGGTTCCAAGCATTGTTATCCTCATTTTTGTTCATTTGATTTATTGAGTTGCAGTCACTTTATGCTGTAAAGAGATGTACAGTTACTTATCATATGTGTTTGTGAAAGGGTAGTAAGCACCATGCTAAAAGTGTCAGATTGCGACCGTGATTATAACTATCCTCATTGAACAACACACTTCTACGGCCAAATAATTCAACCGCGATTAACTCAACGGGATATGCTCCGCTACAAAAGATTCCTTCACCTAGGAAGTGCAGGGGAGAAATGACCAATGTTGAAAGAGAGATGATTATTGTATTTTTGTATTGCCTTCGCAACATCACCCTGGTGGCTCTAATTATTGGCTGGCCTTGGAGAACAATTAACAACTTTCTGGCTGGAACATGTTAATGCAAATCTCTGCATCATATTTCTTGCGCGAGTCGCCCTTCCCTTATTAGCTAGCGACAGTGTCAGACCCTCATTTCACCATCAAACTCAAACCACTAAATGCCCAGATCTGAGTTCTGGGATGTATATACTACTAGTATATTACTCTCTCCATGTATCTATAAAAACACCTTGAGTTTCGTACTACCCTGAGCCCCTGTACTCCACTTAGGTAAAGTGACAGACAGTGATTTCCACTAAGCAATAAATAATTCAATAGTTGATAGGGTACTCAGCGAGGCCAATATTGAGATAGTGTTAGCCAAATCAAGACTTCAACTTGAATCTATGCATGTTGGTAAGAGATTCAGATAGGCCACAGTACATGAGTATAGGACAGTTGAGGATTTCAAAGGAGGTATTTGGAGTGAGGAGTGCATAGTAGAGAATTGTAAGGATTCAAGGCAGGAATGGGTGTGCAGAGAGTCAGGGCAGAAGTGGCTGTCTGAGTGTATTCATCTGGAAAAGATCAATAAGGGATTTTTGCTTATGGATTAGTAGTGCTTCAGAGATCAAAGACATAGTCTTTTGGTCCCTATTACCTAAAATATGAATAAGACCAGATATGTTAGACTTCTAAGCAGATATCTTTTTCCTGGAATAAAATATATCATTTTCTTGGGTATGCGCATTGGGGCTATTCTAGTTCTGCAAGACAATGCGCCTGTTCACAAGGTATATTGTGTTATAGATTGGTTTTAGAGAAGTGTTATTGAGGTTGAGGAGCACCTTCCTTCTTCCCCTAATTTGAATCTTAGTAAATATGTATGGTTAGAGGTTCAAAAGCAATTACCCCAGCAGTATCGAATGATGGAAGCAACCGCATGAGGAATAGAGGCTATAAAGACAAGTGTTGCACAGGTATCAGCCTTGGTTTGGGAGAATATTCCTGAGGGCCTTTGGAGAGGTTATGGAGATCGATGCCTGATAGGGGTGCTTCAGTTTTGGGAGCAAGTAGGAGTTATACAAAGTCTTACCTAGTATGATTTGTCTATTTGAGACGATTCAATCGGTTTCTTAGGGGACGATTGTTGATGATCGGAATGATGGTTGACTTGGATGATCATTAACTGGGTGATTGTTGACCTGGGTGCTTGCTAAAGTGTACAGGTGAAAACAATAGTTAACAAGCAGGCCCCACTAACCGACCCATTGGAATGCAGTAATCACTAATTAAACCCCTCTTAGATCTCAAACATTTATGACAAGTGACTGAATATGCTATATATTCGGTCCTAAGGCTATTAACGGATAGGATATTCTTCAATCGCCTTTCGCATAACTTTCATTCCAGCTGGACATTTCTCCTCTGCTAGATGAACAACGCATTTGGTCCTGGTTGAGGTTCTTGTAGTAGAGGGATCCAGAAGCGGTTGGTTTTCCCATGAATCAGTTCATGAGTAGGTTTCGAAGGTAGATACCAGTTGCGAAAGCTTCAGCTCATTCAGCCAACCATAAATTCGTCTATAAAGCGCTAGTCACCATGATAATTGTTCACTTGTATTGTTCTGGAATATTATGCGATTGGTGTGAGTAGGGTGGAGAGAGAACCTGTGCTAGGCCTTGCTTGTCCAAAATGTTAACATAACGGGATTCACATACTTGCATGATTGTTGTTCTTGAATCTTCGGATTATAAGCTTATCTTGAGTGTAGCGAACCTTGTAGACACTTTGAGTCTGTCAGATTTGGCATAAATGGGATATATCGACGAGTATCTTGTGTAGTTATCCATAAAGTTAACATAATAGTTATATTTGCAAAAGCAGGTTTTGGCGAATTTTCCACTACGGTCAGAGACAATTAATTTAAATGGTGTATCTGAGCAAGTGTCAGTTGTTTAAGTATGTCATGGCTTGGTGCTTTTTGAACTCATGCATGCTTAGCATTGACAGTTATTTGAAATGTTTTGGAAGTCTGGTAGAATGACATTAGTTCTTACTTTTGCAATGCCCACCTGAGGAGTATCCAACAGCTTGATGCAACTCTTGGCACATTATCTTCCTTCCCAACACTTTTTTCTGCTTGCCCAACATAGTCTTGTCTGTCAAGCTTTCTCCTCATCACCTCTGTTTTATCTTTCCTAACAATATACTTATGATTGCTTGAACCAGTGGAAGAAAATCCCGTCAACAGAGAACCAATTGCGTAGTCTTAAAACAATCTGCAAGAAAGTATACTACCAACACAAATTATATGTTCAAGATATAGAGAAGGTGTTGAATAATGTGAATGAAGCACAATTTATTGAAAACATTATCCAGTTGATTGAAGAAGAAAGAGGTCTTTGTTCTAGCAAATCGATCCTTGATCGCGGTTTATATTATAGAAAGGATCAAATAGGTAGCAAGAAGGATGAGCTATTCAGACTCTTTAGTGTGGATAAACTATCTTGCTGCATATAGGGAGTGATCAATATAGCTATCATTATCATCTTTAATATAAGTGTGAATTGTTTCTTCACACAACACAATATTCGAATAGGTAAAATGTTTGAGTAACAGATTGGTGGGTATCTCTTCAAGAAGAGGAGTGTTCACCTCTTGGCAGCTTTGGAATGATGCTCGGTCTGAAATTGGGAGTGACCAAGTTCGTGGAATGTGTTGTGGGTCCAACTGCCAGATGTTTGGCTGAGGTGAGGTGGTTGTGAGGTCCAGAGCTATTTGCCTTGTTATTTGGAACGAGGATGAGCCGGAGAGGCAGAGGATTGGCCAGCAGCTGCAGAACAGGGTAAAGGACTCGAGTCCAGCCTACCTGCCTCTTAAGTTTCTGCCATGTTTTCTTGTGTTGCCTGCTAGCAGGTATGTCATTCATTTCAATTTCCCGTAATCGAGCGTGGTACATAGGTGATGAAGAGAGAATTAAACCTCACTTCTTTCAAACATGATCAGAGCTCCAGCTCACAATCCTGTTGTGGATACCTTTGTTGTATGTTGTAAAGTACGGTGATTATTGTAGAGATGAGGGAGGACAAAAGAGACAAGAAAACGCAAGAGTGTATAAAAAAGTGAAAAAGATCTATTGGTATAGCTGACTAAGCATTACCTGGGTCTTTGGTTTCTACAAGACCATCGACAGTGTTGAGTGTGTAGTATCAATCGATGATTATTTATCTGTATTAAAGTAAAAGTGTGTAAGGATATTTGTTATAGATTAAGAGGAAGGTCGGGCTCATAACCTGTTCAATAATGTGAATGAGGGACAATCAATGCTATTTAGATAATACTGTGCAAGAACAAGGAGGGTTGCGAGACATTCTTAATAAGGATATTAAGGGCAAATCAGTAGGAGTTCCTGTTCTTAATTCTTGTAAGCCATATGGTCTGTAACCCAGTTTTTATAGAAAAGTGTGCCTTCATATGTGCAATCAAATTATAGGGAAAACAATATCAGAAACAGAAGTGTGGTCATTTTTGTCCCTGAATTCAAGCTCAGTAAATGTCAAATAATATAATATTATGTGAAAAATATAAGAGGTATGTATCCAGCGATTATTTGAAATATCCTGATCAAACATAATATATAAGAGAGCCTAAACATCTGTAAAATCCTGAACACCTGATAGGAGATTACATGTGAAATCTGAAGATATTATTCTGAAATAAGCAATAACACACAATAATATAGATCGTGGCTATGGTAATATAGGCCGTGGACCGGCACGGCCATAACACAAACTAAGTAAATAAAAACACACTAGTGTGATAAATACAGATCGGAAATATACCTAAGATTTCAACAGGTGGACAAATACCCATCAAATTGAGGATACCCATACACCAAGATCCTATTTGGCTCCCAGATTCATTGTTCCTTCTACAAGTATTTATAACTAGCTTGAAGAATGCAGTATCACTCAACCGTCATCTATAAAATGTCACACTTGGTTAACCATCAAGCCGATGAAGCCAGCACTTTGTGATCTTGCAAGAGATATAGTTATGGTATAAACAATTGTAAATTATGAAGCTCATAGGATTTTCCTCTGGTGGAGAGATGTTTAGCACGTGGTATATCAAAAAAGGAACCTTTTAGGTTGGCTAGCACAGAGTGTAAAGTTGTAGAAGGATAAATTTGTTGGGGGTTACTAGAAGCCCCGAAGGGAGATAGGAATTGGTCCTGACAGGCAAAGAGCTCAACTCAGGATGATTTAATTCTAGATGCAGATTTAGAATCATTATATATATTGGAGAGAAGTTATAATATTATTTCAGAAAGTATTTTTGGAATACAAATAAGCAGACTTATACAATAGAATTGACCAATGCTGCAGTAGACCTATAAAAAAGAGGTTGAAGAAATTCTGATATAATGAAGAAGCGGAGGAGTCATTGGACAATGGAGATTAAGATGGTTACAGGCGAATTGAAGAGTATTGACCCCTCTCGTCATTCAGGCCTCTAGAAAACCCCTAATTCAACATTATTTAAATATCAACTGTACTGGAATTATCAATACCTTCTTAAACTACTCCCATGCCACATAGTTTACTCCAAAATCAGTCCCAACCGGCATGATCCCATCGTGCAACTAGGTTGAGATTCTCCTGAAAGGTCTTTCTGAGTCCTATATCGACGGTGTTGATTCGCTGGCTTTGCAAATCCAGAGCATTGAGTTGCATGAAGATTGAATCATTAATAGGATATATCATTTCTATCTGCTGCATTACATATTGTATAGGCTGCCTGCCGTATGGATTGGAGAGTTTCACTTATATTGAGTAGGCTTCGTTAGAGGGCCCCAGGTCTGAGGAGGGGGGCCAAGATAACCTAGGGTATTCTGATTAACATGGGAAAAGGATCATCGAAATCGGACCTGAACTGACACAGATAGAGCACTTTGAAGTTAGACAACTTTAAAGAGCCTTATCTCATACAACCTTGCTCTGATTTGGACAATTCCTTTTTTACTCTGCTGTTAATAACCTGTTCATGGAGGCCCATTTGTCAGAAACGGGACTCCATAACAAACACAAATATTGAACCAAACTACTTGGCCAAAGATATTCCTCCGATTGGTATTTAGCAAGCAACACCTCAAAATACCCTACCTCTAGAATCAACTACCTGACAGTTAGTATGCTTTGCCTCAAGACAGGCCACCACACCGTGTTTGCGAAAGGGCCAATTATGGCTTTGAGGAATGAAGAAATCTCTTTTTCCGATATTGAACATATTTAAACCTATCCTAAAAGTCCAATTCTAAGTTTCCATATTTGCTTTCAAAAGTGAGCTGATGCAAATACTCTCCCTGAACTGGAAAGACCATCATGGATCACTTTCAGAGCTTGTGGCCACCTGGTCAGAGAGTGAAAGAAGGGATGCCGCGAGACCTTATCTGAATGGAGCCATGATGTTCAACCTTATGCTACGATTGCAGTAGTTAGGAGACTGTTGGCATCAGTAAAGACAAAGAAATACAAAGCCAGGCAAAGAGCTCAGGTTAGGGATGAGTATGCTATTACAAGATGCGCTTGGGCGATGGAGTACAAATATCGGATAAAGCCAGACTTTGAGAGGGTCATCGTTAGTGATACATACATTGTTGAAATTCTTCAAACAGCCCCTGAGCACCTGAGTGTTCAGAATACCTGAAGAAAAGTGGCACAAAAACTGCATCGATGGAGTCATCAAGGGGCCAGGGATAAGGCTAATAGTTTAAGCTTATATTTGGGTGAGGAAATAAGGGTCCTGTGATTGTTATTATTAACAAGTAGGTGGATAGATTTTTAGATAGTGAAGTTTTGGAAGATGGCTGAGTTGATGTTTGGCAGGACGTGGAGGACACAGATACGGATGCTATTGCCCAGTACGATAGTGCAAAGATAAATACTGGAGGTCATACTATGGCTTGGTTTGCAGAAAACAACAGAAAGGTTATGGAATGGCCACTAAAGTCCCCCGATGTCACTACAATTGAGCAGAGCTGAAAGTAGATGCAGTAAAAGCTATCCCATCACTTTCCCTATATTCACCATACCAAGTGGGTTCCAGACAGTGTTAGAAAACATCTAGCAGAAGGCTGAATCAGATTTGGGCTCAGGATATCTAAGGTCAATTTCTGGAAATATCGTGGGAGACTCTGCCAATAAAGTTGCTGCTGTCTTGGATCCAAGAGGATGGTATACTACGTATTGATCTTTTTGCTTTCCAATCCAATTTATAGCTTTCCTTGTATTTATCACAGGTCTACCACCATTTTCAGCTTATTGCAAGGGACGATGGTAGAATAGCCTGTAAATTTGTAGTAGGAGGAGGGCTACTCTTGTATTCCTGGTCGAATACCTTTGACTCGTACATTAGTATCCAGTGGAGTTGAATAATTTGCAATGCAACTATTGACTCTTTTAAAACTGGAGGACAAGCAACTCCTATCAAATGCTATACAGAGCAATAGTAACAGCTAGGATATGGAACAATGCAGTTTATGGTTATAATGCAAGTAGAATAAGACTATTCAATTGTTAACCTATATATCAAAATCTCAACCCTATACTCAAGAAAACTCTGGTTATCCTTCTCGCAGAAGGAAATTCGGACTATTGCCTAACTGGCAGAAGAGAGTGGGAAACTTAGAACTTGGATGATTTTAACAAAGTGGCGGCAGAGCTAACAAATGGTGGAGATGATACAGGTCTACTTTACCCATCAATTGAACTTACATAAACACTGCCCACTCAGTCAATTATCAACCACGTAATCATTAGAAACCTGCATCCTATAAAGCCAAGTATCACAATATACAGTAATATTCAATATAGATATCCTGCTAATACGAAGGTTCGTCATTAGTTTAATCAGAATAGAGAAACCCATAATCTGAAATAGAAAAGTAACAGTTAGAGCCAAAAGGATTGGGAAAGCTAATCGCAATGCTGTGGAGGACTATTACTCATGCAGGGGGTCAAGGCCGGAGGGAAGATACTAGTATTAACATTTGTTTCTGTAGTGCCAGAAGAGGGACGAAGTACTAACAGCCAAAAAGGTGAATGAGTATTGTATTATTGTGTCTGATATTTTGACATCTGACAAGTACAATAAATAGTGGTAGATATCCCATTCTGAAACCTTCAGCTCTAGTGGCAGGTTGTCGAACAAAATAATAACTAATGAAATCTACTTTTAGCATAAGTAGCAGTGTGTAAATATCAGTATCAGTTGACTCAGAGGCTTAATATATGTTCCTGTACTATTACATTCTTGGATTTCAAGGACCTTGTATCTTTAAAACTTCCGCTGCTCGTCACTTAGCATTGCCAATCTGAGTTCTAAAACAGTCTTAATTTACATAATCCATTCACGAGTAGTTGCGGAATCCAACTTTGTAACTTTCTGTATAAATTTAATTAAGTTTACTCTAACTCTGAGATGTACCAAATATGGTGCATACTATTAGAAATTATCTTGCGAGTTTGAAAGATGCTTGCGATTAGTGTATAACAGGAGAATTACTTAAATACCAGTCAGAGCCAAGTCCGAAAAGCAGCGGTACAGTGTTTGATGCATAGTAATAATATCCAATGGGTTAATTTTTACTTCTAAGTTAGGCTAAATGCCGCTTACATGCAATTGATTTATATCAAAATTGTGACAGGAAGTCAAGCTCTGGCTATTGTAGTTTAGTTGAGTAGTAATAGTTGATTTAGTATTGCAGTTGCATCACAGAAACGAATGATATTTTCTTGTATACCACTACTAATAGTAGTACATATAGCTCAACCCTATAGTCTTCACTTTGTTCTATAATTTATAATACCAGAAATAGTTCCTTAATTGTTAAACTGTTGAACTACATGCTCTACTACTGAATTATATTGTTAATCCCAAGGTCCCTATTTCTAGTAATTTAATTCTCCCAGTAGTCTGAGTAGTAGTCTAATATTCACATATCATATTTCATATTTTATTGATTCTTTCACAGAACTCATATTATATCATTTAAAATTAAACTAATCAACCCTGGAAAAACCGTGACTGTATAAAATATTTAACGAAATTTAATACTATTAGATATAAATGCTATTATTCCACTGCGGTTTAAATGTAAATACAGTTTCTGATCTTTACTTATACCCCTGTCTTCAAATTCCTTGTCATCCCTGCACCTTATGATAAGAATTACCTGCTCACCTGTTGCTCAAGATTGGTGTACTAAACCTTTCAATGTATCTAGTTCATGTTGAGAGTAAACTTTCAAGCAGGACAATATATTACAAATTGAGCTATGGAAAGATATGACTGAGGTAATATTATCTTCTAAAAGTGAGGCTATATTCATACAGAAATCATTTGGAATAGGCCTCCTGCTAACTATTTAATATATTGCTATTTCAATTTCACATATATCAACCAGCATATAGGACGTTATCGCCTGTTGCTAGCATATATATCCTCAACCAAAATAATTCATGTCAGTACTTATTTTTTAACAGGCATAGGTTTATCAGTATTGTCCTTACTTAATTTGTGTAAACTTATTAGTGATATCTCATATTCTACATATATATTACTTAATATGATATAGATATATCACATATGGTATTACATAGATATTTGTTAACATAATGAATAAGTCATATTCTATAAGTCATAATGTATCAATGATATTCGTAAGTCATGCTCACTTAGTTATATTCGGTCATCCATCTATTCTATGTGTTATATATTCACAGTCATATTTCCTGAGTCATATTCCCTGAGTCATATTTCCTGAGTCATATTTCACGAGTCATATTTCACGAGTCATATTTTAGGAGCCATATTCAATGAATCATATTTGGCAGGTCATGGACAATGAGTCATATTCTGTGACCCATACATTCAATTGGTTGTATTCTTGAAGTCAAATAGTCTAGGACTTGTATATTCTATCGGTCACATGGCCTATGAGTCAGATATTTGATAGGTCGGATACACTGTGAGTCAGATACTCTATGAGTCAAATATTCTACTGGTAATTACTTTACTATACTAGGACTATGAAATGTGACCTATTTATGACTTATTGTGCAATATTGACTCATGTTCTATAGACTTGGCATTAGCTACATTGTAGATAAATAGCTGAATGCTTCTCTCAATTCTCCTTCCCTACTTGTTTCAATCCCTCTGAGATACTTTCCATTCCAAAATGCCTCCTCCGAATACCCCCATTGCCCAAGTTTTGCAATTTGCCAATACACATTCGCTTGCCCTGGTTACTGACGGACAACTCCAAATTAGACTAGGTCCTAATGGTCTTGAGATTCTTGCTGATGGTGAACCTGCAGGAGAGTATGAACTGGAGCGGGTGATGACCATCCGTCTGGTTGCACCTGACAACTTGGACCTTTTAAGAATTGCACCCGCTCTGCCTCCTCCGCGTTATGATCATGGATGGCGATTGGATGTAACATCCCTTGTATACAATTTGGTAGTTAAATAGCAAGCTAACACTAGACAAATAGGACGCCTGGTACCAGGCCCCCACCTTTGTGCGCATCTGGATGCGTGAAAAGACTGCCTTTGTTCCCCGTCAGAGGGGCAGCATAACAGGTGACCGTCTACTAATGCTATTTAAGCTGGTAAACAATTTGGCTGGGTATGAAGGAAGTTTTGCAAAGGTTACAGCTCATAGGCTCGGGTACTGGAGGACCTTACTTCAGGCTGATCAACCCCCATTTCCCCCTATTGGTGATGAGATTCCTGGCCCGCTGATTAATCCTGTGGTTCGCCGCTTGAGAGCATTGCTGACCAGATTCCTCAAGGGCGAGCGCATCGACGATGGTACAAGTTTTGGTCAGAGAATCATCTATGTATGTATTACCAAATTGAGAATATTTTATACAAGGAATTACTAACTAGAGGATCTAGTATGAGCTTCATGTGGCATATCAGAGATTGATTCTGACCCATGTCCATGCTGGTGTGTTGCTACGAGAGGCTCATCGCCTGGCAGCAGAGACAATTGCGACTAACTTGCCGGCCGACATGGAAGAGAACAAGTGGAAAACCATCTCGACCCGTGCCAAGAACTGGCACCGATTCATGAATTGTTTTGGCGGAATAGTGGGAGCATTCTTCTTTCCAGAAGATGATCTATCCCAAGAATTTCCAGGTGGATCTCAGTGGACGCATAAGTCGTTTGGAACCCATATAACTGAGAGGGAAATGGACATCCTGATCGAGCTGATTCACCTCATCTTTCCTGGTATTCAGGAAAGGTTCCGCAATACAGCGCTGGAGGCATTGGCTATGGACATGAGGGATGAGCAGTCTCGCCCCGGCTTTCCGACTATGCCATGGGAGGCGGGCCCCCAAGGAATCCAGCATGCGCTTCCCTTCTTGCCCAATCATCCAATTATAAATTGGAAGCGTCGCGAGAACCCCAATGACTGGGCTCGGGCCTTCCCTTTGCCGGTTGAAAATCCAATTGAGGAGTTGGATCTTGAGGTGGAGAATTTGGTTGGCGAAATGGTGGTGGAGAACATGGGAGGAAATGAGGGACAAGAAATGTAGATAGATCAAGTGGGGCTCAATAGAGAAGCCAGTAATAGGTGAGCATTGTTGCGTGAGCAAAATAGAATTAACAGAGCACAAACGAGAAGCAGAATTAGATACAAAAGGTAGCGAATCTCATGCAGACAATGTAGAACATCGTTTGGGGAAAATATAGAAGACCACTTTGTACCTATAGGGCATTGAATCCAATAGTACAAGGTTTCATATCTAGTGTTGGAATCAAATCTTGTATAAAAAAGTTGTAATAGTACCACAAAATTACATTGTAAATATTTGTTTGACTAATAAAGGGGCTGTTTTACTGTTAAGGGGTTGGGTTAGGCCCAACTGACGTGAAAAGGGATGTGACTGGATTGGTTTGGTGCAATGAGCGAATCTTGTCTCCGGCTGGGAAGAGACTTTGGGGTGTAGCGCTACCAACAAAATCACTCTCCGGCTGGGAAGATATGCTGGATGGTCTCGCTAGACATAAATTCTCTTTCCGGCTGGGAAACAACTTTGGCCAGTTGAGGTATGCACAAGTTTGCATTCCAGCTGGGAAGACGTCTTGCAGGGTCACTCTCCTCATCAATTCTCTCTCTGGCCGGGAAAGAACTTGGGAGCGTTGCGGTATCAACCAGAGCTGTCTGCGCCTAGGAATATATCTTGCTGTATGGCCCTAGCGGACAATTTTCTCTCCGGCGGGCAAGGAAATTGGAGACTCACTCTGTCGAGTAGATATCTGTCCGGCCGGGAACAGATCTTGCAGTTTCGGGCTAAGCACCAATTTCATGTTCGGCTGGAAACCTACGATAGAGGGTTGGGCTAAAGAACTGTTCTCGCTCCGGCCGGAAGAGATGTTCCAGGATCGCACTACCCACCAATTCTCTTTCAGTCTGGAAAGGGGGTGTAGGGGTTGCGCTACCCTCCTTTTCGCTCTCCGGCCAGTCAGTAATCTTGCAGTGTGACTCTCCCCACCAATTTTGTCTCCGGTTGGGAAAGAACTTGGGAGCGTTGCTGTATCAACAGGATCTGGCTCCAACTGGGAACAGATCTTGAAGTGTCGCGCTAGCCACCAATTTTGTGTCCAGGGTTAGGGTGAGGAGTTAAGTATAGTAATTTTAGAGACAGGAAGATAGCAGCAAGCTCACTAGGTACACAGTCGACACGAATACAACCAAGCCTGGAGCATGACACAACAAGTGAGAAGACAACTACATGAGCAGCAGCAACTGAGATGAAGGAAGAAACAACAGGGCATCGGCAGTGGGTAAGTATAAGGCCCGTACCAGGCATAGGGGTGAGTACTAATACCTGAGTATTAGTACTTGAGAACGAATCGAGAGTCAACAGGCAACCTGGTTCACGCTGTGTTGTCTTGCATCTTGGGTTAGGATTGAAATGCAAGAGAGGGCGAGCCGTAGTTGGTACAAGTTTGAGTTACCTGATCTGCGAGTACACAGTATGAACTCTTGAACAATAAGTGGATATGGTATAGTGAGGGTAAACCGGTCACTCTTGAAGAATTTTCAATGTTATCAGCTCGCACTATCCTGCAGATACAAACCATTATCCCTCTATGATTAATTCCTTAGAAATAACTATCATAATAGTAACCTAATTCATGCATAAATCAAATTCCTAAACAGCCAATATTTGAGTATTTCCATCTTGCTTGTTACAATAAAATGACCATAGTATCAGGAATTGATTGTGGCAACTGTTTCAATAGTTTTCTTGGAAGTCCTTTTGGAATCAACCATTGTAACAACCCTCTGGTTAGTGGGCTACAGTTTACTAAACTTCAGGTCCAAGTGTTAAGCAAAAGGTAACAAGGTTGAGATGAGGTCAATATACATACCATTCCTTGTCAGAAGTATTTGTCAAACATGCTTGATCTGATCTTACTTGGCTACTCACCTAAAATCTGATTCTACTACAATATTACTGTACACCACCAATAAGAATCATTCCTGCCTGACCTATCTACGGCTGAACCCTAGTACGCAAGTGGATAAATAGAACACACACTATCAAAGGTATTATATATGCATGCTCTTATGAGTATAAGTATCATGTCTTGATACCTAAGTAACAATTTAATACTAAGAGATACACCGCACTAGTCTAATTCTCCATTGACCAATTATTTCGTTCTTCCTGTATGGGAATTCTTAGAGTTTTATCAAACTCTGACCTAGAGGACTGAACTTGCAATCACAAGTTCTATCCTAACAGCACAGAATTATTTGTGATTCTAAGGCCTCTACAAGACAGTACCAACCCCTGTATACTAGATGATAATATTATGTGATACTGGCAAAGTTGGAATTAAACAAGTAAACAAAATGCCGGAAAACTCATCATCTCATGCTATGCATGATATAACAACCTGCAGTGGAAATGATATCTGATGCCCAGTAGACAGACTGTTATTTTATTACTCCAAGATCTCATCATTGTTGGTTGTGTTGAGGAAATAGCTCATGCAAGAGGAATGTCTATTGAAAATGCTTCAATCTCATCAGTTTTGTAATGACCCTACAGATGGATAGCTAAAGTGGACTAGACTCAAGCCAATATGGTATACCAGGAGGTCACCTGAGTGAGACTAGACCAGGATACTTGGTATACTACTGGTAGGCATGAGTTGGTACAAGTGTCTACAAAGTGACTTGGTGACATAGAGATAGACAGGGCAATCCAGGGAGGCCAAAGTTACCCTGCTGGGCAGGGTTCCCTAGGGAGAGTATGTTTGCATAAAGTTAAGGATACATAGTAAACATTGTTCTGGTATTTGGGGTAACATTAAATGTGGTCGTGCAGACTACCAAAGATAATAAAGGCATAAAGAGATCAAGTTATCATACATTAAGGGCCCAGTTACGCAACTAAGAGAACCCAGTTACACTACCTTCACCAACCAGGTTGTCTGCGGACTTAGGGGCGAATTTATCCCACTATGGTTGGGTTCTTATATGTTTATAGAGGCACTTCATGTGGCAGAAAACGGGCTTCCGATGCAGTAGGAGTTGTTTGAATCTCCTGTAACTTGGAGGAAAGATTCCAAATACCCTTCTCCTGCCCCACCAATGGTACAGCATGTCTGTAAGGTACGGCAGTGTAGTTATGTGCTTCATAGTAAAGTGAGATCCATAGCAACACCTCCACAATACGATAAGACTTGTGGCAGTCCATCTAACAAGAAGCTGTTCGCAGGATATCCAAGAGGTGTAAGGGTGACTGACTCCTAGGTTGCCACCTGCACACTACCTGGCAACTACCTACAGGCATACTTTGACCTCAGGGTAGTAGTATCGTTAACAGTCGTAGGCTTGTGGGTGACTGCAAAAGCTGTACGGCTTTCACGACACCAACCCTCACCAGTCCGAGCCTAGCTCACGAACAGTAGCATTCCGATAGGTGAGCAGCGGACTCTAGATACCTGAATCTTGTCACGATTTAAGAGGGCCCTGAATTGTTGGCTGTAGGTAGTGCCCATGCAGGCAGCCAAGTTGAGAGCTCTTGTGGTGCAAGCCTGTAGTGGGGTTTAGAAGCGTAGGATAGCCAAGTAGATTTGCCGATAGACTGAGTTATGGTTAGGAGTTAAGTATATTGATCTTAGAGACAGGAACGTAGCAGCAAGCTCACTAGGTACACAGTCGACACGAACACCACCAAGCCTGGAGCGTGACACAACAAGTGAGGAGACAACTACATAAGC
>Ga0307517_10002223_pt1 | contig 31348 bp, 38 predicted proteins | sample 23_EM_MG_FD_194515 | JGI IMG/M metagenome (GOLD analysis project Ga0307517, IMG submission 194515) | Populus trichocarpa ectomycorrhiza microbial communities from riparian zone in the Pacific Northwest, United States - 23_EM | ecosystem: Host-associated > Plants > Roots > Unclassified | place... | reverse complement strand
TCGACGACAGCATGATGGGGGTGCTAAATGTCATCTCCAGTCTCCCTCTCCAGTGCCAAGTACTAGACATCTCATACGAGCTGCTTGACGATCCCTGCCCAATCATGCGCCTTATTCAGGCTTGCTCCACGACGCTCAAGTCCATGCGGCTTGAACAAACTTATAGCGGTAATCCGGTCAGATCACTGTGTACTTGCCCACACTGACATGCGCCTCGTGATAGAAGAACCATGCCCTGGAATTACGCCTTCCCTTCTACCAGAACTTGAGAAGCTCACGCTCTGTTCGGAAGCACTTTCTGAGGACCTGATCCAGCCAGATACCCTCAAGATGGACGTCTTGAGTTCACTTATCTGCCCCAAACTCCGCGAAATCATCATCACTCATACCGACTCGACGATTTTTCAAGACAACACTTACTATTTTGACACCGGGGACTGGGCCAAAGTCGATCGGTTCCTTGTCAAGCTTGCCGAAAGAACAAAGTCCAGGCTCAGAGTTGAGCTCCAACAACAACGTCCCTTTAACTCGCATAATACGGCGATGATTGCCGGCTTCCTGCCCGCGTTCAGGAAGGTTGGTGACTTCGCCACCGTGGTTACCCGCGAGAACGAGCGACCCTTTCGACCTTTTCGGTGAAGATCCACTCTCTAAAATATATCCCAAGTGCGCAATTAGCATTCCCATCTCCATGTTGCTCACAGTTCCATAACACCAGGGTTCTGCTGGATGCACGAGTTTGATACACTATTTCGCGGGGCCGTCGTGCCGAGACTCACGCCTCTTCACTCGTCCTTGTCTGACGGCAGCGTGTCCCGCATCATTACCCTCGTCTGTCCCTTTAACATCATTTACGTCGTTACTAGGCCTCCTCACAATTATCATGCACAACATCTGACCATGGGGCATTATGTTTCTGAGAACCTGTTTGTATCTATAGTTTCCTGATTCGTTCACTTTTCAAGGGAATTCCCATAAGTAATATCCTAGGTGCGCCATCTGTTGCTCACCCACTATTTCGGAGGTACAAGTTTCCGACTGATCACATACACCTAGAGTTTTGCCTTCTGTTCCGCCGTTTGCACGTTCGATTAATCGGTCAAACGTGTTCCCACGATCAGAAAACCTTCCCAACTCACGAAGAACATTCACCAAACATTCTTGTTGGTTCGTTTTCTGTGGGGATGCAGTGACCAACTCAACGCGGCAGGGTTGATGATCCTGTACCAAGCTCAGTGTTGGCTGCTCAACCTGTTCCTCCACGACCAACGCGCTGATCGTGTAAAACGTGAAAGGCACAGATGTGATACGATACGTACCATCTGATCCGCGAGTCTTGTGTGGTCTTGGATCGCGCTGGCTTTTCGCTCCTGATTCTATACCTTCAGGTCATCCCCGTTGTCACCTGGAGAAAAATAAAGGCGTGAAAAGCCACCGCCTTCGTGAGAAGTGGAGCGGTTTTTGAATAACTCGTCAGCAAGATTGTGCTGCGCTGGTTGACTTTACGTCTCCATGACCCGTCCGATTGGGAGACTCGTCTATCGAAGGAGTTACGCCGGGATGCTATCCCCGGCATGTGATGTGTCTCCGATCATCCCGGCCGCCGACAAAGCATCTATCCCGTACGTTCCCGATCGCGGTCTGGTTCATATCCTCGAAGTATCCCCGGGACGAGAATTCGTTGAGGGCTTTCCTGCCAGTCTCCCTCGCGCAATCGGTCGTATCATCTCTGAAATCACCCAAAGGGTTGTAGAAGGGATTCCACCGAGGTATACTGGCAGGTGACGAATGCGAGCCGCCGATGGTCCTGGTAATCGGCGTGGTATCCTATAACCAGGAGTTATTTGGTTACCGGTATTACATTCTGTGAGAGGAATGCAATGGCTACTTCCGGGCTCCGAGCTACCTTTGGCTCACTGGGGAGAGTCATAACCATCCACGCCTGTCTTCCCTTCGCTTTTTGACAAGTGGGACTGGGTCCTCTGATGCGCCCAAGTGACAGGAAAGGCATCGAGCCATCCCTCATTCGAGGTTTCCTACCGGACCAGGTGATGTCCAATGTGTTGAACCCACTTTAAGACACCGGAGGGGGGAAACAGTCGGCGGCTATCATGAAGGTTTCACGTCATGAACTGGGTTTAAGCGTCGATCAGGGGACTCCTCTTGTCATAACGAATGGTTCAATCCACCACAGGAATCCTCGAGCGCTTGCATTTTCATTCTTTGCCCCGATGCCAAAGTCCTCCATTTGACCAAGATGTGGTGCCCCTTATTCCGGTGTTTCGGAAACTGCGGCCCCCATGTCAATTGTGTATCCTCTCAAACCACGCTCAATGAGTGGCTTACCTCGTGACAATCTTCGTCTCGCCGTAACTGGCGAATGATCCCGTCTTGAGTTCCTAAGGCTCACATTTGCTCCAAAGCAACGAAAACCAGGGTCGCGCCGAAGGGTGTACTGTAACAGTATAAAAGGTGAGGCTTTGTTGGGAGTGTGGTTCTCTGTGCCCCTCGATTCACATCACCGGCCCCCTTCTCAGAACACCCCATCTTCTCTTCGCTTATTGGTTCTTCCTCATGGCTCCGCCCGCAACAGACAAGATCCAAGAGCAAGGCAAGGAGCAGTTGGATCGTATCGCTAGGGTATCTCTGGACATTCGACGTGCGGTCATTGCTGCCTTGCCCGCTCCCCCCGAACAATTCTTCACGATGATGGTCCCCGGGAAGGTTCTCAACCTCGAGGTGCGGGGCGGAAAACACATTCGTCGTCGGGGACGGTGATTAGCTCACTGGGTATTTTTGCAGGATTACTGCAAGGGCTTCGACGCCAAGGGTAGACTCACGACCCCAATCTTGCCCCGCGAGGTCGAACTTGCCCAAGCTATTCTTTGCGACGATATGCCTGCACTTTCTGGCGTTCAGCTTGGTCCGACGGGCAGGTCCGTCGCTAGGAGCTATGCGGCTACACTCAGTAAACTTTGCCCGGCGGGTTGGTCTATCTTTTTCTCTCGCCTCACTGATGCTTTTAAGGTTGACTTGATGCCGTTTTCACAGGGTCCACTGTTGGCATCTCCCAGGACATTGACGAAGAGGATCTTTCCGATGCTGAAAGGCGTTACCAAGCCGCTCTGGCCTGGTTACTCGAGAAGGACGTCAACGACAAGAACATGACTCACATTGACGTCTACAGGGTAAAACAGGAGAGATACACTGAAGCTTTCGAGCGCAAGACTAGGGCGTTCAACGACGCTCTCAAGCAAGCTATGGATAACCCACTCAACGATACCAACGAGAAGCAGCGTGCGCAGTACGACACGTGGGTTTCGGAAAATCAGAAGACGTATAATAACTACGTCCAGGCGGCGTATATGGATTGGGTCACGACTGGAAGGAAGGAAGAAGTGGAGTATTACTTCGCGATTGTCGATAACGATTCTGCTATGGCTCGTGTTGAAGCCAGCAAGGTACGCTCGTCGTGTTGTTATAGTGTCCTCATTGTTTAACCCTTCATTCGCAGGCTGCTATGCGCGCTGCTATTATCAGCGACACCGACGGTTCCGTTGAGTACAGCAAGGTCAAACTTACCCCGTCGAACTGGTACGCTCGCCCAATATATAGATCACTATTGCCAATCTGACGTGCGAATAGGGCCGCCATCGCGAAGCAGAAGGCTGAGGGTATCGCTCAAGCTGACACTGAAGAATCTCTCGCTTGGAGGATCGTGCGACTTCAGGAAATCAACGCGATTCTCACCGAGGTCCAGAAGGTACGCCTGGTCTTTCTAAATTTGCCTGATCTGCGTTTTCAATGACGTTTTGTGGTAGGACCCATCTCTCTTGAAAACCTCTCTCCCCATTCCTGAGGGAGATAGCACGCCTGCGAGTCTTTCGGAAGATGTTCAAGCGTTCCTTAGATCCCTGACGAAATACCAAGATGCGTTGGTTGCATAGTACGTGCCTTTGATATCGTCTTCCACACTCCTACTTACAATGATACCTTTTCGTTGGAACAGCGAGGACGCAGCGAAGTAAGTTTTTCAGGAATACGGCCCATATATAGCACATTTTAACCGCCAAAAAACAAACAGGGAAGACCCCAAGTCGACCGACACCACCCAGGCTAAGTGAGTGAGAGTCACAGTTGCGCTCTGGATGATCGTTGACGGGTTACGCGCAGGAGTGATCTCGATGATGCATACGCGAAGATGACTGAGTCCAGGGACACACTCCAGGGTGACTTCGGCACGATGGAGAAAGGTGGTATCGCACAACTCAACGCCAAGGCGATTCAGGATCAACAAAATATTCTCGACAATGCGGACACCGTGGTCGGGGATCAAATCAAGGCGAACGAAGCGAAAATTACAGAATATCAGGCTAAGCTCACGAGTCTCACCGGGAAGGAGACAACTACAACCTTCCAAGATGTTCTCGCTGCCAGCGCCGGTATCCCACCCGCCCCAGCTGATGTCAAAGTCGCCCCCGGTCAGGCCGACTACTGGACCCATATCTCGCTGGAAGTCACGTCGAGTTACACTCATGACGAGAGCCAGACGTCGAGCACTAGCTGGTCTGCTGGTGGTTCTTTCGGGTGGGGTCTTTGGAGTGTTGGAGGTGGTGCCTCGCACACGAGCGAGACTGCGGATGTTTCCAAGCAGATGGCTAACTCGTCCATCAAGGTCACCTTTGAGTGTATGCGCGTGGATATTGATAGGCCGTGGCTCCGTGGCGAGTTGTTCTACGACGACGAGTTGAAGCCCGCTCCTGGTAACTTGTATGCGCTTCGGCGGTTCTGATTTCTGTCAGTGATTGCTTATTCTATCTCCCACAACAGTATCAGCCCTGGTCCTATCACTCTCGCTAGTTTGATGGACCCAGAGAGCTACTCGTTGTCCGGTTTGCAAGAGCGCAAGAACACCGAGCAGGAACTTCAGATGTACGATCTGTTCCCCATGTACCCCACCTGTAAGTCGCCCCAACAAGCGGGGCACCCTCTGTGGTTTGATGGCCACTTTACTGAACGCGGTAAATCGTTGTAGCGTTCCTCTTGGCTTGCAACGTCGTTCTCGAAATCACGGGTGAAACCGCCGATATCCAATCCCACTTCCAGCGTTCTTCGTCCAGCGGAGGGGCTTACGTCGGATGGGGACCGTTTGCGGTTGGCGGAAAGTGGTCCAATACTTCCACTTCTGCTAGCTCGACCTGCGAGGCTACTGCTACTGGTTGCAAGTAAGTGACTTCCTCCGCCGTCCCTGCTCTCGTGTTCTCGGACCACTGACGTATCGTGGCAAAGGATCACTGTCAAGTCTCCACAGATTATTGGATGGATTTCTCAGATCGTTCCTGCTCTCCCCCGTTTGTCCCAGAAAGGCCCCGATGAAACCAATGCCTAGTAGATGAAGCTCGCAACCTTGACGTCTTGAGTAACCTCGTTTCGTGTTACCAGTACCGATTTTTCTTGTAACCTGTTGTACAATTTCTTGGAACAAAAATGACACGCGTGTTTGTACCTTTTTTTCTTGCGTGAAAGGCACACGTCGAGCAGGAGTTGCTTGTTCGGGGAATTCCATCTTGGAGAGGCTCCATCCACGACCGCGGCGCTGACGCGTCCTTTTCCCACCACCGCCTACCCTCCTCAGCACACCTCACCCAGCGAAGCCGGTCCATTTCCATCCACAGGATGAGATTCTTCTGTCGGACCCGGACATACATAGCCTTGGAATCCGTTTGCGACATCACTGGGGTACCGAGCCATTGACCGCGGTTTCATCCAAATGACGCGTGGTCGCCTCATTTCCAACACTACTCATGATCCACGGACTCCCCCCAACAATGGCCGTCAGTTCAAGGAACGATCTTATTCCCCATGCAAGGGCAAGCCCGCCGACGCGTCGATCCCCGGACTCGAAGTCGGTCCCATCGCAACACCGATATTAACTGAGCTTCCGTCCCACCCAAATTCCGCATGCCACTTTCAAGGAAGCAGATTCAACTTGCGACAGGGATCCAGGAACAACGAAGAATGTGCGCCGTATGTCCGCATCACGCGACTTTTGGGTGGGCCGGCAGGGGGTTGCCGTTGGCCTCCGAGGTGCGAAGGATATATCGAGTTGCAGTGGGTGTCATTTTTCACCTTCAGTCCTCCACTGTAAGTGCGTGTGTGGCATTGTGTCGTTGTATCCCCAGAGACTGACGAGCCGTTCCCCGACTTTCAGGCACAAACGTTTTTCTGCGTACACATCCGATCCTGGAGGCCTCGGTGGAAGGATGCCTCGAACGTCACGTTTCTATACAGTTTTCTTACCTTTCGTATGACCGGTCCAACCGAAGTACTTGGGAAAACACGGTGATGAAACAGTTTCCCTCAGTAGTTCAAACATGTGGTTGTCCGCGCTCGTAGTCTTGCTTAGTGTACAACAACGATCCAGCGATTATTGGAGAGATGGTTCATGGCTAAAGATGGTCCGTGACCACCCGCCGCAAGTGTGTTTATCATGGCGTCTGGCACCGTATTGCCCCTGACCGTAGCAAGGTAATCCACCTTACCTAACGTCCTCCCAGCGGTGACCCGCTTACCTCCTGGCGCGACAGAAACCCATCTCTCGTGACGATGGCCAGACGATATTCGGTACTAGGAATCCGACACTCCTGGGCATCTCTGCTCTGTTGTTGTTGCCCCAGCCCGCGATGGGATCAATGATGACCAAGCCACGTCACAGACCTCTCTGACCGATTCGTGCATTGCGGGACCACTGCTCGTGTTCTCAGGCTGAGGCACCGGGTCTAGTAGAAGCCTCGAGGACCAAGCAAGGCAAGGGGCACACTGGATTCCCACAGGTCACGAGCAGTTTGTTCATCTCTCTCCGCGAGTTTGTACTCTCAATGACCTCGCCAAAACCTCTACAGCGACTCTATGATCTCGACAAATCTTCGCCCCGGTTTCACCATCAACTGCGCGACATCATCGATGGGAAAGAATATCGAGAACAGGTTCCACACCTTGGGGATGACGATCTGGCGCGGCTCGTTGAATATCTAGATAGTGTACGTCTTCGAATCGCCCTTCCCCACTCCCTATCTAACGACATCGTAGGTTCTCGATTGTTTCGACCCTATGACTCACACGTTCCGGATGTCCTTGGATGAACTTGGAAGGATATGCGGTATTCATGAAACACTACCGAGATCATGCACGATTCCGGAACCTCTTGAGATCGGCCCATCCGAGTCGGTAGATCCTGGTTACGCGCAAGAAGGGGTGCTCAACGGTGCAAAGGTCCGTGTAAAACGTGTGCGGATACACTCCAACGAAAATCCGCGAAGGGCTAAGAAGGTGTATCAACGACCGCTCCGCATTTCCATTCTCCAGTGCTGATGAAACCCACAGGCCTACATCCAATTAGTCGTGGTGTGGAAACGCTTAAGCCACTCAAATATTGTCCCCATTCTGGGTGTCACTATCGATCCTCTCCAACTCATTTCTGACTGGATGCCTTGTGGGGACCTCGTGGGATACATCGTGAACCACCCAGACACAGACAGACTTGGTCTCGTACGTGTTCTCCCGATTGTATCGCATGATACGCTGACCCCCTCGCCAGTTGTACGATGTTGCTGAGGGGCTTAACTACCTCCATTCCTGTAACGTGGTTCATGGAGATCTTAAGGGAGTACGAAATTGTTCTGATATCGTTGAACAACAGTACTGACACCCAGCCAGTCAAACATTCTTGTGAATATCAACGGTCGTGCACTGATCACAGATTTCGGGCTTGCTACGGTCACTCAAAACCTCGACTCAATACGGAGCGCCGTAGAAGAGCATCCTAATACTATACGGTGGATTGCACCAGAGATCCTGGAAAGGCAGGGTACATATAGCAAGGAGGGGGATGTCTTTTCGTTGGCGATGGTCATGATCGAGGTATTTACTGATGACCCGCGCGTTGAGCTTTGGCCTGATGTGATTATGTACCTTCACAGATATTCACCGGCGCAGTTCCCTTCGTGGGCAGCTCACCTGCCGAAGCTCTGTTGTCCATACTGAAGAGGAGGCGCCCGCCGCGACCGACCGACCAAGCCTTCACAGATGGGTTGTGGGCGCTAACCCAACGTTGCTGGAATCAAGAAGCTCACCTCCGCCCACGGGTGTCAGAAGTGTCGGAGGTTTTGCGCTGCCTGTTGGTTTCATCTCTGGAACCACCCGTTTGTTTGCCTGACCAGTTTCTCATGTGCAGTGACATACCGGCATGGAGACGCCTGATTAGCTGTTCCCATACCACAGATGAGCGTATCTCACTGGTCACGGAAATCTTCTCGGATAGCAATGAGATTCGGGTGGTCAAATGTCTCCGTGAGGATGACGCTCAGGTCTTTATCGATATGATAGATAAGGTACCCCCGTCTTTTCTCAGCAGAATACCTCGATTGACTTCGACCCAAACTTTTGTGCCCCGCTGATTAGGCGTCGTATAGCCTCCCACAACCACAACAAAAGGAGTGTCTGAGAGCTTTGCGCAGGATATGTAGCCGCCAGGGTTTACTCCCGAGATCACTCCAAATCTCATTTTCCTACGACCCATCGGAAGACACACCACGCTGGGGTGGGTCCTCTGACGTGTGGATGGGCGAACATCAGGGACGTAATGTTGCGGTCAAGGTTCTCAGGGTATTCCCGACGAGCAAATGTGATAAGATCGCGAAGGTGGGTCATCGGTGTGGCTCTCTGAAAACGTGTATAAATGAGCTAATTATGGCTGTGCAGAGGTTCTGCAAGGAGGCTGTAACATGGAAACTCCTCCATCACCCGAATGTGCTGTCGTTATTGGGGGCGACAATGGCGAATCGCCAATTTGTGATGGTATCGGAGTGGATGATCAACGGAAGCATCAGAGAATTCATCGAGGCGCATCAGGATGCCAACCGGTATGAGCTTGTAGGAATCTGATTTTACCCCCAGCCTTACTCTCCGTTGATAACTGCCTGCCTCTTATAGGTGAAAGATGTTGTTAGGGGGTTGCTATATATGCATGGCGAGGGGATGGTACACGGGGATTTGAAAGGGGTATGGCTCTTCGAATGCCATGCGCTGATCTGCCCTGAATCGATTTTCTACCAAGTCCAACATTCTCATTGATAGTGATCGCCATGCTCGCCTGGCAGACTTTGGACTCACCATTGTTTTAACTCCTGAGGACCTTCAAGAGGACCTTGAGAACCATGTGGGTGGTGGCACAGCAAGGTGGATGGCCCCCGAGCTGTTCGATCCGGACCAGTTTGGTCTGCCGGACAGTCGACCGACAAAGGAATCGGATTGCTACGCGTTGGGGATGGTTATCTACGAAGTGCTCACCGGGCGAATTCCCTTCACATCGTCTGGGGACGCGGTCGTCGTGTGGAGGGTCATCAGCGGCGAACGCCCGAAGAGACCACAAGAAAGTGTGTGGTTCACAGATGAACTGTGGGAAACACTGGAGCTGTGCTGGGCGGCTCCACCAGAAAGGCGTCCTAGCATAGGAGCCGTGTTTAAGCGTTTGCAGCGGGTCTCGTGGCCACCTTCTGACACGGCTGATGAGTTGAGTTCAACATTGAGGAATTCTTGTACGTTTTATCGTTCCACCCAAGATCTCCACCTCACCTCCAATCCCCCTCGTTCAGCAGATCGATCGATCGTACAAGGCGGGAACCGGTCCTTGGTTCCATCAGACCGCCGTCCCAGCAGCGTGACAGGTCATGATAGTGAAGGTTAGTTCCATCCTAATTCGATGAATGGAAAATGTCATCACACCCCTATGCCAATTCCCCGCTTCTATCCTCCGACATCAAACTGGCAACAACCCTTCTCAAGATGTTGAATCGGCCCCTTTACCAAATAGCAAGGGGCTGCCGCGAAACATCTGGGGACTGACACCAGAGGATCCCACGAAACTTCCCACTCAAATAACAAACATCCTCGACAGGAAAGAAACCCTCCGAGATGGGGATTTGGTGCGGCTGGTGGAATACCTTGACAATGTATGTCTCTACATTTTCTTAACCCCTCTATGCTCAACTTTGGCGTAGGTTCTTGGTAATTTTGACGGGACCAATCCTGCCTTCCGGACATGCCTACGTGAACTCAGGAGGACGTGCGGCATCTGTCAGACACTCCCACTGGCCTACACCCTTCCAGGCTCTGTTCTACAAATTGACGACCAGCCAATCGTTTGGGGAAATTACGGCAACGTCCATAAGGGGTCTCTCGATGGTTCAGACGTTCGGGTAAAGAGACTGTTTGTGTCCTCTGATGTAGCAGGGCAGAATTTTACGAAGGTATGCTGACCACACTATCACTTTCTCTCACTCACAAACACTGAAAAACCCGCAGAAATTCTACGAAGAAGTTGTAACATGGAAATACTTGAAACATCCGAATATTGTTCCCCTCCGGGGTGTTACTATCACTCCTTCCCCCCAGCTAATATCGGGTTGGATCTCGGGCCGAAACCTGACGGAGTACATCAAGAACAAACCGGGGGAAGGCCGTCTCGGTCTCGTAGGTGTTCTTCATGCGTTGGATAGCTGGCATGCTTATTACTTACAAGTTATGCGGCGTCGCCACCGGTCTCAAATACCTCCACTCCAACGATGTAGTTCACGGGAATCTGGGGCCGGTGTGTGGTGGTTCATCAATCGGTTTTACAATTGGTTTGACATGCGTACAGCCAAATATCCTCGTGGACGACTCTGGCCGGGTACGGATCACGGACTTTGGTCTCACCACGATGCCCCGAGGCCCAAATTCCCAACGAGCTTTTGTCGACGATCAAACTGTACAATGGACGGCACCAGAGATTTTGAATGGCCGTGGAACGTATAGCAAGGAAGCGGATGTATTTTCGTTCGCGATGGTTATGATCGAGGTGCGATACAGATGGATTAGCATCCGTCGAGCTTTTCTTAACTGCCGTTTCGTCTCGATGCAGGTTCTCACCGACGCAGTCCCGTTTGGTGCCAGTAAACCCAGTATGGCGGGTTTAGCCATAATGAAAGGGAATCGCCCGCTACGGCCGGCCCATCCGATGTGCTCAGACAAATTGTGGAAGATAATGCAACGCTGCTGGGCCCAGGAATCTCGCCCGCGCCCGGGGGTTTCAGAGGTGCTGGGCGTCTTACGTGGATTGTCGCGTAACCCTCCCTCCCACCCATCAACCCTCATGAAGTTCCTCAAAGGAAAGATGAGGACCATCAGGAGTAATTCCCCTGTTGCACCTTACAATTCGATTCCACCTCATCTCCGATCCTCCTCTTTCAGGAAGTCGAACGATCGCACAAGGTGGGAGCCAGTCCTCGGTTGCATCACTCAATTGTCCCAGTACTGTGACAGGTTCAACGAGTCGTGGTAGTGAAGGTCAGTTCCACCCTAATCTGACAATGAACGTGAATTTACCGATTAGCGGTTACCACACCCCTATGCCAATTCCCCGCTTCCGCCCTCCAATATCACACTGATAACAACCCTTCCCGGGATATCGAACTGGCGTTGTCTGTTACTTCTGAAGACACGAGTAATTTAGGCTGTACCGGGGACCCCGGTGGACAGGGGATTAACCCGCAACCATCTGTCATCGGTTCTGATCAGGTCGGCTCACATTTGACCACTCTCTTTTGGACGGCCACGGTCTGACTCCAACGGCAAGGACGGTGGCAAACCTAATATCTACACTCCTCCTCCTCCTCCTCCTCCTCCTCCACCCTTCGTTGCCAACGAGCCTCACAACGTGGTGAGGGAGAGTAACACCTCTACCGCACCTCACGATTCGACCCGTGGAGAAGCTTCAGTCCGGGAGTTTGCAAACAGTAATCTGGCCTCCGAGCAGTCAAGGCAACGAGCTACCCATTTGCTCAATAGCAGGGAGCTGCGGCGAAACCTTCTGGAGCTGACACCAGAGGATCAGGCTAAGTTTATGGACAAGGTGGACCAGGTATGTTGAGATGGCTCATTCTTCTTTCTCGGAACCCTCCTTTCATTATCTCTCCAAAGGCATATCCAACTGTAGACTCACAAAGTGCAAAATTTGTGACCATCCTGGGGAGCGTGTGCAGTATAATTGGGCTACTTCCGGCTTCATCCATACTCTCCCCTACGCTTGAGATACGTGGCAACGTTGTCGTAGCGTCTGGAGGATTTACGGACATCTGGCGAGGAGAATACCATGGTGCGCAGGTGGCTATCAAAGCCTTCCGCATATATCCCGCCCAAGGCTTGGAGGAGGCGAAAAAAGTGAGCATACAGCCAACATGGGTGGTCTCCCCTCGAACAAAATTTGCAGGTTCTGTGGAAGCGGGTGCCGATGTGGAGAAGGCTATCTCATGAAAACATCCTATCATTCCGTGGCGTGAACATGACACCCTTTCAGCTTGCCCTCGTTTACGACTGGGGACAAAATGGTAACATTAGTCAGTACACGGCGTCACGTCCCCACGTATCCCGAGTGTCTCTGGTGTGGAAGACTCCTGTTATTGTGGCAACCACGGAGTTACTAACCCAATTTTTCCTACATACAACAGCTATTCGATGTTGCGAAGGGGTTGGAGTACCTTCATTCACTCGATATCCCACATGGGGATTTGAAGGGGGTAGGTTTTTTCCCTGACCCTCGGGTTGTATTTCAGCCGCCGCACTTGCAGCGCTCACACTCCCCTATCTTTGGCCCCCGGTTACACGATCACACTAATTCCGTGGTAACAGGGGAACGTCGTTATTGACCAGAGGGGTCGTGCTTGTTTGACGGACTACGGGTTAGCACCCATCAGTTCGGATCCCACTTTTACTGTTGCGGCAACTCCGGGGGCCGTTGGGACTTCCAGATGGTCAGCTCCAGAACTCATAAACCCTGTCCGTAAAGGAAATACTTCGCCAGAAATGGAGTCAACAACTGCTGACGTGTTCGCCTTCGCCATGTTTGCGGTGGAAGTCTTTACTGGTAAGATACCATTCGAGGGACAGAAGACCGAAGCGGTTCTGCTCCGCATCTCGCGAGGAGGTAGAATGGGAATGCCAGGAAACGCTCAGGCGGTCGGCCTCACCACTGAGATGTGGAAGCTCCTCGGGAGTTGCTGGCACCAGGATCCCAAGAAACGTCCGACAATGGAAGAGGTTGTGAAGAGATGGCGGGGGTTCGCTGAAAATAACAACAACGATAACGTTGTTCCCGAGTGCGTGCAAGCTCCTCTAGTAATTCGGGCCCCGTCTTCGGTCCTGTGCTCAACTTTATACGATCGACTTAGGAAGTCACAACCTATGGTAGGATCCGCACTGGGCACTAGCCGATTCCGAGCGAAGTCCGAGGTCGTTCAACCCCCAACAAGGCTCAAGCCCACCCGACTCCGAACGATGTCTGCGCCTGCCCAACTCCGAACGTCTGCGTCCGCTCAACCCCGAGTGACGCCCGAGACCACCCAACTAGGAAGAGACGCCGGAGCACTAACTCGAAGACGTCGGAAGAAACCTTACTATTTTTAAGGTTTTTTTAATCTTATTGGTCGCACGGAGGTGATACTCGTCGATCGTGTTAGATTGTTAAACGCCACCCCGTGGACGACGCAATGCCGGGCTTCATGTAATTCTATCATACGTGGGTGATACTTGATACTCCCTACTCTATGCATAACTCTGCTCAAAATAAGTCCCTTGTGTGATCATGGTGTGACCAGTAAAGCGTGATAGGGAAAAATGTGTGGAATTTATCGTGTGGAATAGAGTTCCACTGATACGGTGAACTTGCTCCGGGTAGTGAGACACTGGGAGAAAGCCTGGGCGGTTCCCCAATCGGGTGGTGTGTAGTGAGGTCAACTGCGCTCCTGGTGTCTAGGAGTGGGACGGTACACAAGGTGTGCTCCCACCGCACCCGGGTACTGGTTGTTGCGAACTCTTCACGTTACGTGGCTGCGGGCGAATGATGTATCGATGTGGGAGAAATAACCACGGACGTCGTGGGTCTGCCTATATGCGTGGATAGAGCAAGGGCCCTTGCACAACCTGGGGTTGCCGACTCTGGAAAGTCCCATGCACAAACATTCCGTTGCCTCGCGAGAATGTGATGGAATATGGCGGGTTTTGTGCAAATCCACAGACCCCCCACAACGCCTTTCAAGCATGGAAGACGCGGAAGGTCAAGAGCCGGGTCCCGTAAGTTGCTTGCGTTGTTGATTGCAGGGAGTTGAACGAAACTCCTTCGCCCAGCTCTGGGGTGTGTGGGTTGCGTACAGTAGGTATATTTTGAACCCTCGCTACAATAGAGGGGGAAGGCAATATGTAAGCTTGGGAGGGGGCTCAACGGATGGAAGGAGCTTACTGGATCCCGGAGAACCCCTCTGCATCCGATGCACTATGGATGCACCTGATGTGCATAGACCGTACACCCGTAAGGTATGTCTGCTTATGTTGTCGTGATATATCCTCGTTCCAGGAGCTGGAGTTCTTCTGGTAGTGAGTTCTCCAAGGCTGTTTCGCGACCTCGACCGCCTCTTACCACGTCTTCCCTGTGGCTTGCTGCCTCTCAAGTCTCTCCTCCGAAGCTCGGTCCCGTGTTTGTTATTGGGATATGAGGTTCCATTTCCAGAGTGGACAAGCCTTCTGGGTTGAATCGGGGAATGACTCGTAGGAGAGTATTGTGGATTGATTAAGGAGTGACGGGGGTCAGAGCTTTGGCGCTGTATCAGGGCTCGAAACAAAAGGCGAGAGCGGTAGGAAGGTGGATATGTTGTCGGAATGGCGCGTACTGTCCTCTGCTGTATCTTTGCGGTGCCAGGTGGTTCGGGACGGCCCGTGATTGGGATTCCGAAATTGAACCCGATCGGCGGCGGCTGGGAACCGTTCTGCTGAGCCGCTTGCCCCAGGCTTCAAGAGGCTTGTGAGGGAGAGCCGGGAAGGGGACCTTGACCTTCAACTCCACATGTGTGTGAGTAGGTGTCCGCTTTTTTATGATGTTAAATTCAACGTGCCGCGGGGTGTGTTCATTGGACATACAGGCGCCGCGATTCACGTCTACACACCCAGGATTCACCACCCTAAACGGACATCGAGCATCGCTCGCATCGTATCTTTAACGGCATCCCTCTCGGAATTCCACCCTTTCAACCGCCTACCTATCGTCCCCACTTGGATAGTGTAACGTAGTGACGTAGCTGGAAGGTAGAACTTCGACCAAGAGTTGGGCCATTTTCAAACTTTCTCTTTTCTCCCCATCGGAGCACCATCTTGTCGGAATCACCTTCTGTCGTGACCAACTAGTACAATCATCTAGATCGCCAAGCGATGTCGAGTGGTTCGCAATCGATGGCCGGTGACCAACTGTACGTGGATGTCCGTTCTCGCACCCTCTTGTTGGTTATTTAGTGGGGTAGTGGTACACGTATTGGGAATAGGCCGGCCCTCCTTCAACTCAGAATCCATACATCGTGACATCCCATCATTCATCCGCACAATCTGGCCCAGACGGCCTTTGGTGTTCGCAATCCCCGCAAGAGACCATTTGGTGCACGCCTTATTTCCACCCTGTTTCTCTCCAACTACGTTCACTCTCTCTAGTAAGAGATCTACACGTCTGGGGTGTGTCGGAGACACAAGCTGGGGTGACTTCAAATTACCAAGAACCAGGGTCTTGATTGATCTGTGATCGTCAGCACAAACACTATGATCCTGCGGATATCGATAATCACGCCCCCAATCCATGAGTGGTACAGGTGTTATACAACGTCCAAACGACACGCCCGTCGCCTCTTCTCCCTCCCCACGGCGTTCTTACGTAGATTGATGATACAATTTCCTCGGGCGGTGAGACTGAGAGACAAAGATCAGTATGATATCCGGATTGCGGCACATCTACGATTGGCACTCGCCGAACACTATATCCCTAGACTTCGCTATCTTATTGACCTCCAAGTTTCGTGATCCGTCGGGGTTCCGACTCCAGCGGCCTGGGCCCACATGACAACCACTTCAGCTGTGTTCGGACGCTGAAGCTCTCTAAGGCGTTTGATGGCTGCAATAACCTTTGGGGGCGTATGAAGAAACTCTGGGTATCGATGGGCCGCCGTGTCGGACATGTGCTTGAGAGCAGCTCTCCTTCCCTCTTCCGTGGACATGATCTCTTCGCAAGAAGTGAAGTTAGGGGGGTGGAGGTGGCTCCGCCACAGGTCCGACGACGAAAATTCGATCAGGACAACCGCGGCCATCATGGGCTCGTAATCGGCCGTGCTCACGGGATTCCCGTCCTTGGGAGGAAGATCCGGTCTAAACTGGAACGGGTCACCGATTGCTTGAAGGAATTCACCGAGGTTCTCGTCTGAGACGGTCTCCATTGTCGAGGAGAACCACCCGGACACGAACGTATGAAAGACCTTCAAAGCCAGACCGCGCAATTGGAGGGGGTGGGTTGGCAGTAGTGTCGATGTGAGGATAGGTAAAATCGTTGCATCGAAATGAGCAGGTCCCGGACCGGTCGATAGAATGCGGAGAGCAATGGACCCTGGATGTGGAGGGGAATCCGTGGTATGATACTTCTCGCACAACGACAAGAAGCCCACGAGGGGAGCCACCCAAGTGGGTTTCACAACGGAGATAGGTCCCGTGACACCGGAGTCGAGGTGCTTCCCAAGCAGCCGTACTACGTGACTGGCCATCTGATAGCGCTCGTCCTCTGGGTACCTGGAGTTGAGAATTCCGGTGATCCACAAAAAGCCCATTTCTCCCGTCCTCATGGCTTGAATCGGGTCGAGATGAATCAACGCGGATAGAACCAAAGTTAGAGTGTGTTGGTCAGCGTTCCCCTCCCTCATGGATGCCAATAATTGTCGATGAAAAAGGTCGATCGCTGTCCGCAACGCATCGCTGCCACTTGATGAGTGAAGTTAACGGAAAAAATACAAAAATCACGTACTCGTTGTTGGGGATAAACAAGGTGTGGATATCACCTACTTGGTGTCCCAAGGAGATGGCCATGATGAGTAAACAGTCTATTTTGAGAGTTCGGTGACTATGATCGCCGTTCGCCATCAATCTCCTGCAGAACAAATCTATCGCCTCAAGGTTGAATACCGCAGGAGGACCCTGAGCCCATCTCCACCGCCAGACGGTCTGGAGAATCACCCTGCTCAAGCAGAGCTTATGCGTCGTGGGTAAACGATTGGATGTGTTGGAAAAAATATCCCATTCCTGGAAGCATGCGCGGTCTGGGGCCTCCGAAACGATCCTGAGGATGCCCACGCCCGGCAAGAACGTGGACCCGGATTCGGATACACATTTAGCGTAGTGGCGAATGCTTTCGCTGAGCCTCCGGAGGTCTTCTCTCTCGGGTTCCATGCAGAGTTGAATGCTGAGGACTGATGCCAGGGCCATCCCGATTACACTCGCATGTTCTAACCTGCCAGGAATAACTCGCCCATCCAATAGACACTCGATGAAAAGTTTAGCAAGAACGCGGGGTGAGAGAACACCCGCGATCTCCGGGTACCAGGTTGTGTCTACAGCAAACCGGGCCCCGTAGAAGATCACGTCACTATCGGTGGTGAAATTGAGCATCCAAGAGATGCAACGTGCATCTGCCTTACGGGCCTCTCGGTCAATGGAGATATCCCCGAAGTACCAGGGTTCTCCCACCGCGGTGAATGGTATCTGTCCCGTTCCCCTTGGTGGATCCGGAACGGGACCGAAGTTCTGCAGCGCACTCCTAACTCCAGAACGAAGTCGTTTGCGGATTTGTCCGAGCTCCTTCGCAAAACGGGAGTAGACCCTAGCAAGGGAAGCCATACGGGACCGCACCGATCGGGCGAAGGTAGAGTTACCATGTTTTAGGTATCTTGTGAGGGTTCGGATGAGGATTGAGAGTGGGGTCTGGTAGGGGCAGTTGTAGTATGGCGTCGCGGCGAGGGTGAAGAAAACGTATGCGATGGCCACAGTGAGCGTGAAGGCGAGGATGACCCAGGCGACGGTGCGGCTGATGGCCCAGAGGTATATTGACAGGGCGCACCCGAACAAGAGCAAGGCAAATTGGAGCATCACTGGAAGGCTTTCGATGGCAATGTGGAAGTGCCACTTCTCGAGCCCATCCAGTTTTCGCTGCCTGTCGCGACTCTTGTCGGCAGCAGAGCCTCCGCGGTTCCTGAGATAGCGATTGACCCATCGCTTTCCAAGCATCGCGAGGAATGCGGCGAAGAGTGAGGTCGCGAGACTTGCGTAGAGTAACGACTGGACAATGACGATCTCTTGGGGAGGGCCGGCCCAGGTGGCGGACCTGGGGTCTACATCGGGGAAGAGGGTGTTGTTCATGGTATGAATGAGGACTTGCATGTAGATAGCAGTCGCATTGTTCGGATCCTGTTCAAGTTTCGGTTGTACACTGGTGACGAATGTTGCACTGACTGCGGAGAACAGACCAGCCTGGATACCTCTGGGTTCGGTTTTCGGTGGCGAGGATGAAGATGGGACGACTCACGAAGATAAGAGTGGTGTTCAAGTCCCCGTCGTACCTGCCTGCATAATCCCGGTCAAAGTCGCTCGATTCCTTGCGGTACACAGCGAAGAAGTCGGCGCGTGAATCGTTGGTCCTCAGCGGGTTGAAGAATCCTTTGAGGGCAGAATGGAGGCTGGTGTAAGGTTGTCACCGACTCCCCGGCCATCACCAACGACTCGGTCGGCGCACCATTTCGGGTCTAGTTGGGTGGTTGTGGGCTCTTGTGCCCCCTCTTGAGGTTGAGGCGGAGGTTGTGACATATCTAGCGACGATGAGGGTATAAGCCAAGTCAGCCGACGTGGGAGGCTTTAAAGTTTAAGTATCCCCCTTCCAAGACTACCCTCGACGATGATCACCTCGAACGTGCGCGGATCCGCTACTGAACGCAGCCAACCGTGCCGCATAAGCTGTCTCATCCCATCGACTGATACCTCAGGTGAATTAACAAGTTAACAGCCAGTGCACGGTATAAAAAGATACGGGACAAAATGTCCAAGAAGACGCTAAGCAGTCCCAGGGGGTTACATCACCGCCGTATTCAATGGCCGGATCTTTAGAATTCAAAAATTCACGCCCGGACCCAGGATTGTCGTGCTGAATCGATCCAACCAACCCTGACCGTGCCGGATATCGACAACTTGATAAGCCACCAAGTCTGGGCGCCTTTTTCTCTTGTTCATTCACCTCCCTCGTTCACCCCACAACCTTCCCCATGGCGCGCAAACCTCAGCCAGGATGGACGATATACAAGGAGTAAGCTTTCAAACCCGTCTTTCACATGCCGCACCGACCTCCTGACGCGTGAGGTTTTCTTTCACAGAGAGATGGACGCATTTTGTTACGGCGATGCCCTGTGGTAGAACATCATCTTGTCGACCGCTGTGGATAGCACCTAAGGATTTGGAACTTGGGGAACTCGCCCCCACACCCAGCTATGCACGTATCAGGATCGGAGACGTGGGCTTCCTCCGCCGTGGTAAATTCCATTTGTTGTTCTCCGCTGGTTTCCCGTTGGGAGATCGGAAGCTGGGAGACGATGTTCCCGCCACATTTAAGCAATTGGACGTTGGAAATTTAATACTTGACCGGTGTCGGCCACCCGGCTGCCTTCATACCCTAACTATTCGGGAGGTCGGGGCTGATCTTGATGTCACAGGATGTACCGCCACGTAGGCCCATTCCTCGAACAATCCATCCTCCATCGTTTTCAAAAAAATCATCTACAGGTTCCCGAAGCACGGTGCAAATTTTTCATTCGAGCTCACCGGTGATCGTGGTGCAGCACTGGTAACAAGGCATCAAACGATCTCAGAAGATGCTTCATTGGAAACCGCGTTCGAAATGTATGCTAAACGCCACTACAAGTCTTGGGTTGAGTTTGCCCGTCACAAGCAGTACGGAAATGACGTTCGTCCCTTTCTCGTGTCTGGATTCGACATGACAAGGGATTTTGCGATGGTGGCATATTCGAACAGGGGTCATCACTTCGAATCCAATGACACTATCGCTATTCCAATGTTCGCTTCCACCTCTTCTCCTCTTCAAGGGACATGGCGCACTAAACATTAAGTATATGTTACTGATGGGCGCCATCAACGTGGTTCCTCCCCACGAGAGCGGGTCACAAACATTTCCTCGAGATCTGAAGGCGCAGGAAGTATCGCCAACGAGTCCGACCAGTGTGTTTTCGTTCAGTACTACACCATGCGTTGGAGAAAATGGATACCCATTTTTCCCAGAGTAGTTCGAGCCGGTGCGGGATCACACGATCTCGGTTCAGGAGATAACGGGGGGGACGCCTTGCCGGAGTTGGCGGTGCGATGTGATGTTGAAAATACCGAGAGCGGCGATCAGGATCCCGGACGACGATCGGTTCCTTCTACGGACGAGGCCGGTTCCGAGGAGTATGACAGCTGGGATGCCATTGCGGGTTACGTATTCCAGGTAAGTAACCCCCTTCTCCGTGTCGCCATCAAGTTACTCAGCCATTTCAATGGAAGAACTCCAATGCTGCGTCTGTATTGATGCACCATCGAGACCTGACGAGGATTCGTGTGGTAGGGCATCCACAGATATAGAACTTCGGGGTCTCATGTTTGGGCAGGTGGGTGGTTTGGGTGACGTCCCATCTCTATTGGCCACGAAGAGGCCCCCCATTGCGGTGGAAGAAAACGGAGGTCAGCCTATATCATAAGCGTATTTTCAAGGTCTCATTCTTTTCAGTGGGCAGAATCATTCACGGAGACAATACACTGTTGACACGGCCGGTTACTACACTCCCTCATCTCCGGCTCTCGAGGACCGAACAAGGCACGTGGCAATCCGCCTTTCCATTATCCGTGAACGGCCTATCCATTCAATTCTGGAATTTATCACCTCAGCTAGATGTCCCTATGATTCCATCCAACCTCGTACAAGAAATCCACGACTCCGGAAGAGCTTCGACGCAGTTTTGCATGCAGAAAACTGCCCTGGATCGTCCGAGCGCACTGTTCACTCGGTGTGCTGAATCACCACAGGAAGAACCTCAGAAGGTTGCTACCAAACCTCCCAAGGAGCAACAGCCTGAGCCTTAGGTCCTCGTTGATAGTCAGCCAGTGGTTATGGCAGCACACACGAAACATCCAAGCGTCGGTCCTCGACCACAGAACCAACGTCCTGAACAGGAATGCAGTCGAAGCCTCCTACGCAAAGGATATCTTCGGGACAGCGAGTACTATCACGGTTCTGGTTCGGGTTAGTGCTCTCGTCCTGCGTCCGCTTTTGAGCCCTCATTGGTGGTCCAACCAGGACACGATGGTCAACACAGACTTCGTGCGACTGTCTGAATGCTCTTTCCATGCATGCGAGACACTGGAAAGCGCAATCCAAGGAAGGAAAGTGGTTGATCTCAATGGATCTATCGGGATGGCACTGGCGGATTTGAAAAGGTATGTCGGTTACCTTCTACCCTCTCTGTTTCCTACCAAGCAACTCCAGGATTATGGGTGAAATCAAACAGAATCTCAAGATGGAGGCGAAAACGTCACAAATTCGATATAACGAAGGCAAGATTGAGGGACACGAGATAGAGATCAAAAGGATACTCAGCACTCTCGGTGCACGGAGCCCATCCTCGCTGAAGATCTCAATGAGTATGGGTGGGTGTCCCACCTACTTAGCACCGGTTCATCCCCACAGCACCCCACCCTCGCCCATCTCACACTAATCGTACCATGATACTTTCTTCGCTCCTTCCAGTTTTGGACGTTATTAAGAAAAACGAGTTCCACCGTGCGACGCCTCGGTATCCCCCGGCCGACTTGATAATCACAATCGCTTCTTGAAGTAGGGGCTCTCGTTACCGAGGGAACAGTAGACGACAACCGACTACACCGGAAAGTGAGACGCAGGTACCCTGTGAGGTCACGAGAGAAAAACACGGAGCTTTGCAGGTCGCCCTACAAGGCCCGATAGTACACGAATCTAATGTTACGAGTACACAGACCTATCTCTTGTACTACACCTAATCCTATGTACAATCACACGCCCAGCCCACGAACTAGACAGAGATTACTCCAGAACGTTCAGACGACATGACCTGATTTTTCGTCCATCTCAACTGACAAACCCCAGAGATACGAAGATCGATAAGATACTTCTCCACCTAACTTACTCCGTGATTGTAACGCGACGTTTACTGACTTTAGCCAGATCATCGGGGTCAACTGATCAGGCCAACCGTCTCAAATGTGTGCGAGATTTGTCACCAACCACGCAACATCACGGAAACTCCCGGAAGGCCGAACTCACATCCAGGCTCCACGGCACTCGTCCCCGCTGACCGATGGGCACCCCGGCACCTGGAACGACCTGGCGGGTTGGTATAGATACATGAGAAGAGATGGGGAGAGGGTATCAAGAAGGCGCTGGTGCACCAGATGTGCCACTGCTATACAACGTTCAACGGTCACTATTCGCGCCCGAATCCAGTCTTGTCGTTCTGATGTATTCAATAGGGTCCATTTTGCCCTTAACCCAGCCTCCAATCGGCCGACACGTGGCGGATATCGCAGAACAGACACCTCGGATACGTTCCCGCTTGATACACTCCGGACGGGATATCGACAAGGAGGGCGCTCATAAACCAGGCGTGGATGCAGGTGCATCTTTTTATCATCTATCCCCTATCCTCCACCCATCCATCCTCCCAAGTTTCCCTATGTCACGCGGATTTAGATCAAAATGGCGGGTATACAAGGAGTAAGCCTTTGAACCCCCCTTCCGTATCTCACGCCGACCTCCTGATGCTTGAGGTTTCCTTTCGCAGGGAAATGGATTTATTTTGTTACGGCGATGCCCTATGGTAGCGTGTCATTTTATCAACCGCTTCGGATGGTATCTGAAGATTTGGAATCCTACAACATCTAGGGAGCCCTCCCCCACACCCCACTACACACGCATCTGCATCGGAGACGTGGGCTTCATCCGCGATGGGCAATTCAATTTGTTGTTCTCCGCCGGTTCCCCGTTAGGACAACGGCAGCTGGGAGACGATGTTCCCACCACATTCGAGCAATTGATCGTTGGAACTCCACCACCCTTCGAGCCACGGCGACCCATTTGCCTTCATACCCCTACCGTTCGCCAACTCGGGGTGTGTTTTGGTTCCGCGGAACCTACTATCCCGTACGTCCCATCCCTTGATCGATCGCCCACTGTTTTCAAAAAGTGCCATCCCAGGCTCCCGGAACATGAGGCAAATTTCATATTCGAGCTCACCGGCAATCGTGGTGCAGCATTGGTGACGAGGCACGAAACGTGTCCGGAAGATACTCCATTCGAAACCGCGTTTGAAACATATGCTAAGCGTCACTACAAATCATGGGTTAAGTTTGCCCGTTGCAAGGGGTACGGAAACGACATCCATCCTGTTCTCGTATCTGGTTTCGATATGACCAAGGATTTTTCGATGGTGGTATATTCAAACGAGGATGACGCTCTTATATCCAACGACACTGTTGCGATTCCGATGTTTGCTTCCACCCCACCTCCTTTTCTGGGGACATGGCGGTCTGGGTGTCCAGTCTACACTAACGAAGGGCCACAGCAACACAATCCTTCTTCACACGGACGAGGCACGCGTGCTCCTTCCTCTCAACCGAGAGGCGCAGGAAGCGTTACCAACGAATCCAATCAATGCGTCTTCATTCGGTACTACACTATGCGCCGGAGAAAATGGTTACCGATGTTTCCCAAAGTTATTCGAGCTGGTGCAGGGCCTCACGATCTCGGTTCAGGGGATAACAGAGGGGATGCCTTTCCGGAATTGGCGGTGCAATATGATCCCGAACATACAGAAAGCGATGATGAGGATCTCGGACGACAGCAGGGTCCTTCCATGGACGACGCTAGCTCTGAGTCAAATATTGTCGTTCGAAACCAGAAATATGTATGGTTCTCGCTATCCCCTTCCGTCTCCGCTCTGAATCCCCCCTCCAGGAGGAATATGACAGCTGGGATGCCATTGCAGATTATGTATTCCGGGTAATTCGTGTCCCTGTTTCGCTATCACACCACTCAATCCTCTCACTGGAAGAACTCCAACGCTACATCCGTATTGATGCACCATCGAGACCTGGCGGAGCTTCGCGCGGTAGGTAATCCGCAGATGGCGTACTTCACAGTCTCACCCTCGGGTAGGCGGGGGGTTCGGGCGACATCTCATCTCTATTGGCCACGAAGAAGCCGCATATTGTGGTAGAAGAAAATGGAGGTCAGCCCCATTGTATATGGATGCTCACGGCCTCATCCTTTCCCAGTGGGGAGAATCGTTTGCAGACAAAATAGAAACTTGGCACAACCGAACAATACACCCCTGCACCTCTTTGCACCGGCCCTCCCAGTATACCCGACTCTCGATTCACCCAGCCTCATCGACCTTGATGCGCCAGCCTGGAGACGTTTAACTGATCACGCATTCTCTCCGCACGAACTTATCCCTCTAGTTGAGGCTATGTTCACGAGCAGGGATGAAGTCTGGATGATCCGTGACCTCCGTGGGGACGATGCCCAGGCCTTTGCTGATGTGATGCAGGAGGTACGCTCTGTTCCCCTGTTCACGACGTGTGATCTGATTACCCCTCATCCACTTTGGGTCCATTTCTTTCGAACATCCACCTCCGTTCGTCAGGCCATGGATCTCCCTGATCTCCCACCACGGCTCCGGAGCAAGTGCCTGAGATCTTTGTGGCAAGTGTGTGCCTGCAATGCTTTGCTTCCGAGATCACTCCAGATCCCGTTTTGTTACAATCGATTGGACGATCCGTTGCACAGTGGTGGGTACGCGGATGTATGGAAGGGTGAATATCAAGGCCGTCCGGTCGCAGTCAAGGTTCCGAGAGTATACTCTATGAGTGATTTTAGTAAAATTACAAGCGTAGGTCACTGGCGAAACCTATCAAAAGTCCGTATCGATGAGCTGATTATGATTGCATAGAGGTTTTGTAAGGAGGTTATAACCTGGAGAACCCTCCGTCACCCGAACGTGCTTCCGCTGTTGGGAGTGACAATGAACAATACGCACTTCGCGATGGTGTCGGACTGGATGATCAATGGGAACATTAACCAGTTTATCGAGGCGCATAAGGATGCAAATCGGTTCGAACTGGTAGAGTTTTGCCCCTGCTTCCGACTATACTCGCCACTAATGACCCTTTCTGATAGCTCAAGGATGTCTCTCGGGGGTTGATATATATGCACGATCAGGAAATGATACATGGCGATCTGAAAGGGGTATGAATTCGAACGCTAGTCGCTGTTCCCCCCTCTTGACGCGCTTTTTATCAAGGCTAATATCCTGATCGATCAAGATGGCCACGCACGTCTCGCAGACTTCGGACTTCTCACAATCGTCTCAGATCGTACAAATTTCACGGCCTCGAGTTCCGTCGTAACGTGCGGCACGATACGGTGGATGAGCCCGGAGCTCCTTGATCCAGACCGGTCCGGTTTTGCGAGTAATCAACCAACGAAGAAATCAGATTGTTATGCGTTGGGAATGGTGGTACTTGAAGTGCTCAGTGGCCGGGCTCCCTTCACACCGTTCAGGGACTTCACCGTCATGCGGAAGGTCCTTGAGGGCGAACATCCAGGAAGACCGGAGGGGGCGGAGGGGATGTGGTTCACGGATGACTTATGGGAGATGCTGGAACAGTGCTGGTCGCACCATCCAGAACGCCGACCCAACGTCGAAGCCGCGCTCGAATGTTTGGAACGGGTTTCTGCGGCCCATCATCCACCGTCTCTTATGGTGGATGGCGGCGTTCATATAGATTCCGCAGGAAGCACGGGTGCAAGTGAGGCATCTCACCCGTCTCAGCCATCAGGGAAGCTGGACCCAGAGGAATCTGCAGGAATCGTCGATCAGGTGAGTTGGACATGTCCTCTAAATGAATTCCGGTACCAACCAGTTGTCCCACTAGGCTCCACTTGATCCAAGTATTGGCGATCTCATGGGACAAGAGGTTGACGCACAACTGGGTATTACTGGATCAGATCAGGTTGGTTCATTACATCCAACCCCACGATGATCATCGGGTTTAATTGGTGTCTCAGACGATCCTCGGTATGCCGGCCTGGAAACGCTTGATTAGCCGCACACTTTCTTCTCACGAAGTCATCCCCCTAATCGAGGCAACCCTAACAAGTGAGGATGCACCTACGGTGATCCGTGACCTCCGTGGGGACGATGCTCAGAACTTTGTTGATGCGATACAGGAGGTACGTTCTATTCCCCTGTTCACGGCGTGCGATCTGATTAACCCCCGTCCTCTTCGTATCCTTCACTTTCGAACCCTCACCTCCGTTAATCAGGCTTTGGATCTCCCTGATCTAACGCCACAACTCCGGGTGGTCTGTCGGGATGCCTTGCGTAAGATTTGTGGCCGCCAGGTTTTGCTTCCGAGATCACTCCAAATCCCGTTCTGCTACGATCGATCGGGGGTTGCGTGGGACAGGGGCAGGCACGCGGATGTGTGGAAGGGTGAATATCGAGAGTGTCCGGTCGCAGTCAAGGTTATGAGACCATGCTGGACAGGCAACCTTCACAAGATCATAAGGGTGAGTCACCACCCAAAGCTTACTAAAAGCGCACATCGGCGAGCTGACCGTGATGGTGTAGAGGTTCTGCGAGGAAGCTGCGGTGTGGGGAACTCTTCACCACCGGAACGTTTTGCCTCTGTTGGGAGTGACAATGGATGATCGCCTATTCGCAGTTGTATTGCGTTGGATGGAAAATGGGAATATCAACAGGTTCATCAAGGCACACGTGGATGCGAATCGGTTCAAGCTTGTAGGGTCTTGCTCCTACTGCTTACTGCACTCGTCACTGACAATCAGGTCTGACAGCTCGAAGATGTCGCTCGAGGGTTAATATACCTACACAGCGAGGGAGTAATACACGGTGATCTAAAGGGGGTATGACTTTTAACGCTGGCTATTATCCTGCCTTCTGACCTGATTTGAATGAAGGCTAACGTCCTGATTGACGAAAGTGGCGACGCGCGCCTAGTAGACTTTGGACTTCTCGCTATCGTCTCGGATCTCCCACAGCCCACGTTTTCAAACACACTCGCGATGGCTGGCACAATAGGCTGGACGAGCCCAGAGCTCATCTATCCAGAGAAGTTCGGCATGAAGGATAGTCAGCCGACAAAGGGATCGGATTGCTACGCGTTAGGGATGACAATACTTGAAGTGCTCAGCGGTCAGGTTCCCTTCGCGCCGTTCAAAGACCCCGCCATCATTCTGAAGGTCATCAAGGGTGAACGGCCAAGGAGACCGAGAGGGACGAAGGGGGAGTGGTTCACGGATGACCTATGGAGGACCTTGGAACAGTGTTGGTTACCCCAATCAAAGACCGACCCAGCGCAGAAACCGTACTCGAGTGCTTGGAACCGCTTACTGTGACTTGGAAGTCACCACCTCCTAGGGCGGATGATGACGTTCAGATGGATTCCGAGGATAAGCCGCGTTCCATAACGAGCTACACTCGTACGTCCTATTTCGCCTCAAGCCTCACACTCGTTTTCAATCATCCTGTGTAGCGGGCACCTCAGTCACCTGAGCATTTTCCCTATCATCGAACAATGCACTCGTCCGTCGTGAAATCATCGCCCGGAATCTTGCGAACAACTTGAGAGAGGGTGCCTTCTAAGGGGGATTTCATTGTACGGTTATGTCAGATACACCCGATTCGAAACGTAACCTATCGTAGAAACTGTATTACGTTGCTAGCCATCCTGTTTCCTGTTTCGAAGATCCTCTGGATGCGGTGACAACGACGAAGGTAAAGGGGGTGCTGAGGTCCTCGTCGTGCTTCCTTGCAGTCTTGGTCGAATTTACCTGATTCTTCGCGGTAGGCGACGAAACAGTTGGTACGGGGTCGCAAGACTACAAAGGGTGATGGGGTCGGTAAAACTTGCTCACATCAAGGGGACGACCAACCTTCTCCAAACTCCCAGACGTTGAGAGTGGATGATGCGGATTACATCGACCAGTCACCAAAAACTTTAATTCCCATCCCGACCCATAGTGGTTTGAATGCACTGACGTTCGTATGTCAATGGGTGCGAAACTGCAGGATCTTACCGCTGGTAAACCAATCGCGGGTGTACGTACGATCAATAGGTCCCGCTCAGGCGTGTGATTGAATCTTGTTGTGAACCCGGCTTCGACGAACGACCATTTTCAAGATGACGTGCCGACACGAGGTCAGATTAGAGAGAGGGGACGGAAATTGGAAGCGAACGACGCGAGGGAGAGGGAGGACAATTAACGGGTGAAAATTTCCGGGAGATATGTACGGGTGTGGAAATCATTAAAAGGCGATGGAATAACCGTAGAGTCGGGTTACGACAAAGTACAGGTAAACTTCCTTCCACCGCTCGAGCGGGTCTCCATGGCCGGATTATTCGTCGAAACGCGTAGAGTGATGTCCTTTCCTGGATTCGGCGAAATCAAGTGATGTCGCCGCGGGGACAGCAGGGGATGGGCGTGAACGAGAGCCGTTATTGTGGAACGGTTTGAGCGTGAGGATAGTGCTGGCCAACGTGGTCGGCGCATTGAGGTTGCATCGAATACATGACCGTCGGTTGAACGTTTGAACCCCCATTGTGGGAATAAGTTCCACTTGTGAAGCTGGCTGGGGAGTCGCTTCGATACATACCCCTGAAGGAACCCCCTGTCGTCGTAGCAGATTCCCTGGGTGACTACCCACCATCCGTCGAGTCCAAGTGTAGTACCATCTGGTTCATTTGGTTTGGGAGATGAGATGAGCCAGGTCGAGAGATTGGCTTGAACGAGAAAGGTGGGTTGGTGGGCTGTCAGTCATCGCCGGGGTGTTGTGGTCCAAGGGAACATTGTAAGTCCCCGGACTCGACTGGGTACGTCAGGAAATTTGTGTAGAACCAGGCTCTTCCTGTAACCTGTGGTACGTCTTCTCGGAATAGAAGTGACAGGCGTGTTTGTACCTTTTTTCTTCTTCCGTGAAAGGCCCCTGTCGAGGCTAGCGCCACAGCGCCAGGAGTCGCTTGATCGAGGAGTTCCACCCTGGACTCCATCCACGACCACAGTGTTGACCCACCCACTTCCCACCACCGCCTACCGCCCAGAGTCGGTCAATTTCTAACTGACCCACAGGATGGCATCCTTCCGTCGGATTCGGATACACATAATCCGGAACCTGCTTGCAATATCACGGGGGCGCCGGCGCAGATCGACCGGCCTATCTGCCCCGTGTCCATCCGGGACCTTCACCGAGGCTAGGCGCTAGGGCCCCATCGACCTTTTGTTGGACCACTCCCCGCTAGAAATCCTAGCAACACGTCCAACCGATGGCTTCTGCAGCTCTGGCTCCGAGACACCTTTTCGGTGCGAACGAACGGGTCCATAGCGACAATGACATCGGAGCGTTGCCTCGAGAACGGAGAAAGGCCGGACACTGCGATGGTTGGCTGCACGTTTGTCAGTGAATCACGTTTCTCTGATTGTCCCCGCTTTTTGCCCCTGTCTTCGCCGCACATAAACGGACATTCTCCTTCCATTCTTGCCCTCTCCCCTACTAGTCGATCCTCCTGATGGCTCTCGTGTCTCCCCGGTAAGCCAAGCCTCTGGTTTCAGTGACAATCCGCGCTCCGTGTCTTGTTCTCTTCCTGGTCGCCACTCTTCTGAGTATCCTCCGCCGCCTCTCCTTATCTCCTGCACTCGCCTACAGGGGGGGTCGCTCACCGGGACTTTGTAGAACGTAGTACAATGTGAAATTCATTCTGCATCTCAGGGAGGATAGTCTAATTTACACTCGAGCGTGCTAATACCCTAACTCCCCACCCGACACGCTCACGACAATTCTCCTTCGTAGGATATACCGTATGGTTCGACGTCACCCAACAAAACCTTCGAGTCCTTCCCAAGTCCTGCCTTCGTTTTCGACGGCGGCGGTTCTGCGGGCGTACAGTCACCGAAGGACGGAAGCTTCGAGAGTGTGGAGGGAATTCTCAAATTCAAACTGCTGTAACGGGGTGAGCGACCGTGCGTAGATTCGTCTCTACAGTTTGCAGATCGCGAGGTTGGTCCTATCCCTGAGACGCTCCTGGAGATAAGGTAGATCCACCCCCTTTATTCCTCGCGTAACGTGTACCGAAACCGCTCAGAAGAAGGGTTTGAGTCCTGCTAACAGTCAGGGACGTTGTCAAAGGTAGGGTGACACGGCTCGTGTCCGCGACGAACCGGGCGCTAGAGTGGACCCACGTCACTCATGTCATGCAACCATGGAAGCCGATGAGCGCCTCCTGGGAAACCTAGATAGGCGCCAGCAGCGCCCGGGAGCCCTGGAGCGAAGGCACCGAAGTACTCTTCCGGGGGTGAAGTGTGAAAACGGTGAGGAAGCCAGTGACGGTGTGGCTGATTGTCCAGGGGTGTCATGAGAGCGCAACAACCTAGCAGCAACGAGGTGAGTTAAAGTACCACCGGAAGACTTTCGGTGACCAGGCGGAAACGCCACGCTTCTAATCCGCCGAGTTCTCGTCGTCTGTCACGGTTTCTAAGATAGTGGTTGGCCCACTGTTTGCCACGCATCGCTAGGAATGGTGTTACGAGCGAGGTAGCGAGACTGGCGTAAAGGGGAGGCTGAACGACTGAACGACGGCAATATCGGACGGAGGACCAGCCTAGGTGGGTCGGGGGAGTGAAACGTTCGTGAGATGGACGGGTTTTGTGTATAAGTGGCGGCCATCTGGTTCCGGGTTGGATTGGACGTTGACGGTGGACTGCAGAGAACAGACCAGCACGCATAGCCCAGGGTTCAGCGGTAAGTACCGTGAGCGGAAACCAGACGGCTCACGAAGGTGGGGGGCGCGCCCAAGTCCTTGTCGTACTTCCTTATGCACTTTCGCTCAAACCCGTCGGACCCTTGCGATATACGGGAAAAAATTCGGGGGGGGGGGTGAATTGTTCGTTCCCAACGGCTCCTTGAGGGTAAAATGGAGGCTGGAGTGCGAGGTTAGGTGTTTTCGCTTCCGGGAGTCATCGAACGGGGCGGGTGCACCGTTTGATTGAGCTGGACGACTGCAAATTCTTGTCCTTGCATTCGATCCCTTACTCAGAGAGCCTATCGAAGACTATCGAAAGGCGCTGTAGCGCCAACCAGTTGAGTTCGCACGTGCCACCAGGCGGGTTCGCAGTGTCCGCTTCGACCCAACATCCCGCTCGGGGTTATAATACCCGTCGTCCTCGGCGGCCCCATGTGGGCAGGACCAAATGGGTCGGACCATATATTCCCTTAGTCTCCCTGAACGTGTACCCCATGTGCATTGGACATGG
>Ga0307517_10002222_pt1 | contig 31348 bp, 32 predicted proteins | sample 23_EM_MG_FD_194515 | JGI IMG/M metagenome (GOLD analysis project Ga0307517, IMG submission 194515) | Populus trichocarpa ectomycorrhiza microbial communities from riparian zone in the Pacific Northwest, United States - 23_EM | ecosystem: Host-associated > Plants > Roots > Unclassified | place... | reverse complement strand
CGATGAACGCTACGACGGGTTTGGGGTTTTTTCGCGTCTTGTTGTACTTCTCCAAGTACTCTGCGGCATCCTCCTCCATGCTACCACCGATCTCACCAATCAGAACGATGCCTAGAGGCGTCAAGAGTTCAACGTTGTTAGCTGAGGCTTTAAAGTTAAAAAACCAACCCTCGGTATTGTCGTCCTCAAGGAACAACTTCACAACATCGATGTGCTTTGTGCCGGGGAAGGGGTCACCTCCAATACCGACACAGAGTGATTGACCCAATCCGACGTCAGTCGTTTGGGCGACGGCCTCGTAAGTCAGAGTTCCCGAACGAGAGACAATACCTGTGAGGCAAAGAATGTTAGGCACCGATGTGTCGCAGCCAGGAAATAGAGGAATAAAACACACCAATCTTTCCGGGTTTGTGGATGTGTCCCGGTTGGATACCAATTTTGCATCCCTCAGGGTTAATGATGCCAGGACAGTTGGGACCAACAAGACGCGACTTTGTCTGGTTCTTGAGCGCGTTAGCAACCTGGAATGGGCGTGTCAGCCGACAGCACAGTTCAGAAACGATTAAACTCTCGCACCCTGATCTCGTCAGCTTGGGGGATACCCTCAGTAATGCAAACAATTAGCGGAACCTCGTTTTCGATGGCTTCAATGATGGCGTCAGCAGCTGCCGGTGGTGGGACATAAATCACAGTCGCGTCAGGTTGAGTCTTCTCAACAGCCTACACGAAAAGAAATAGTATGCCACACGTCTTGTTAATCCCTACAAACCCGAAAGGGGGGTCACCAGCGACAGTTCACTCACCTCCTTCACCGACCCGAATACGGGCAAACCGAGATGGGTTGTTCCGGCCTTTTTGGGCGAAACACCTCCAACCATGTTCGTTCCATACGCCAACGCCTCCCTGATGTGGAATGTGGCCTGTGTTTCCCACAACAAACGGAACACACGATGTGAATGAGTATTGTTTCCGTGGTCGGAGTTGTTGGAATACGACTGACGGTTTTACCAGTAAAACCCTGGCACAGGACCTTCGAGTCTTTGTGCAACCGGAGGTTCTTGATGGTCGATTCATATGACCACCTGGTTGCAGACTGGGAAAACGCCCTGCGGCCAGCTAAATGCAAGCCAGAACTAAGCCCCAGATTCCCAAAAGCCACTCTAAGACGAGCTTACCGCCAGCCACGAGCGTGTTTGAGAAACGGAGCATAACGGTGGATAGAGAAGGGTATGTGGAGGTGCGGGAGCAGGCTGAGATCGCACGTGCGAGTCGTTCCGATACACATTCTGATTGGTCTACTACATTGGGCGTTAATAATACTTACCAACTATACTTACTTATTACAATGTCCCGCTTAACCTGTCTACCCGTGATGTACTTGTTTACCTCTTTACTGACGGTCCAACGCAGTTCGTCGACGTTCCCTCGCCTTAAGGGATTGTCGATGCAACCCTAGAATTGCGTACTTGACCTTGTCCCATTGTTTCCCGTTGACAGTACTAGACGGACGCGTTAGCGACGGAAACTTTCACCCCACGATGAAAGAAAAGCACAAACCTCGTTGTCTCTGTCAGGAACTTCGTCTTCGCCTCGTCCGTAACAGTAGTCGAGTTCAACTGTTGCAACACTGCGGGCAACCACGAAAGCAATTGCTGCGGCCAGATGGCCGCTATGTTCCTGAATATCGTGATCACATTCGACGACGAATCTTCAGGGAAATCCCCTGTGAGCCCCGAAAGCAGGTAGCCGATCAACTCGTATCCCTCTTTTTCAATGACCTGTTGGATTCGAGATGCGTAGATGGGGAACTTGGGAGGTACCGGTTGGTCCGTAGAAGGGGGGAGGATGGAATCGTGGGTGAGGACGAGCCGGATAAGATCCAGTGAGGCGAAGATGAGGTCCGTCTGGATGAGCGTAAGACCTGTCATCGCAGCCTTGAATCCAATGGAGAATGACTCGGGCGATTCGAAGAACACGTCCGGTGCATAATCCAAGGTATGTATAAGCATGTGCATGTAATCTTCGAGGACTAACCATCATAACACCAGTAAGCGGCAACGATTTTTCCTCGAACAGCTTTTACTTACCGTCTGGGATCGCGGCAGGGGATTTTTCTTGCAACGACGAAAGAACCTTCGCAGATACTCGATCGTATGATTCCTTGAATGCAGCCCTTAGGTTGGGGTCTTCTTCGTTCCCAAACTCGCTAACAATCTTTCCAATAATCCACACGTATCCAGGATTACCGGTAGTTTCAAACGAGGATGTCATCCTCGAAATCACGGCAGAAGCAACGGGGAGAGCAGCTGACCCGAAGAACGTTAGCCCATGTCGGATGAGCCTCGTTACACGGTCAGAAGCATCGTAGTCCGAGCCATATTTGCTGATGAAGAGGTCCAAGCAAGTCCAAGCCTCCTGGCACGTCGTCTGACACGCTGCAGGAAGGTCATCACCAAAAGTCCTGACCACAGAAATGATGGTTTCCAGACACTCCAGTGAATCTTCAACGGCCATGAGTTCTTACTCACGGATGAAAATCTCAGGGACCACGTACTGCATAGCTGTTTGAATTGTTCCTTGGACACCGCTGTTGGCTGAACCGAAGCCGAATGAACCGACGCCAAAATGTCCAAGGCGAACGTTTGCAATGAACTAGCGGCTTGCTCCATGCTCATAGCGGAAATTACATGAGCAATTGCTTCGTAAACTTGCACCCGCTCTTCCGGTGCCAGCTTGAGTCCCTTGGAGGAAACAAAAGTGTGCAGTTGCGGAAGGAACGTCTCCAGATGCTGGAAAAGGAGGTGTCAGTGGGTTGTCCGAGTTGAAGGCTTGAAAATCTTGCCATTTTACAATCCTGGCATAGGTATTTCAACGCCTGCCCAGCAGCCATCTGGACGTCTTCCTCCTGGCTGTCGAATCCTGCGGACACATACTGCAACTGGGTGGGGAGGTAATCCGGATGTTTGTTCGTCCATTCGGTGTACCTCGCAATCAAAAGTAGGGTCGCGTATTGGATGCGTGGGTAATTCGGAAGGCTGGGGATCAATTCCATTATCTTTGGCACAACCTCTTCATCGTCGGGGTCCACCTCCGCTCCCATAGAACGCATCGAGAACAACGGTGCCTCAACTTCTTGCCAAGAAACTGTGGACGGGTCGCGGGAGAGCGCACTCGTCACTAGCCCATAGGCAGTCATCAGACAAGCATCCGTCCCGAGTACGACACAACAGTCCTTGAGCGTATCGCCCATGACATGCCTGAAATGTCGGAAGTTCTCCGCTTCTTGGCTTGTTTGGCTGACAGCAGTCGTCGGGAAGTGAAGGTGCCGAATGATGATAGCCATAAGGGATTGATATGCCTCGTGGAATAACGGTGAGACGGAGGGTTTCTTGCCAATGCTTTGCGCAAGCCGCATCCAGAAGGGGAACGTGATGGGAACGACGTCAAGGTCAGGGTGGGCTGAGCAATGTCCAATCGCCTTGACGAGCGGGAAGAATGTCTCGGTGTGGTGTAAGATGAGACCACGGTACGTCTCACCCGCCTCAGCAAAAACTCGAGCGAGACCGCGAATCTTGTCAGAGTCCTCCGTCCATGTGGTTAGGAGGGGTTCGAGTGCGATAACCTGGGGAATGATCAACCTGATAACTTCTTGGTTGTCATCAACTTCTTGTGTCTCGTGGATAGTATCGCAAATGACATCGACCGCAACGTCAAAGAGATCGTCAGACGCGAGTGCCTCAAAGGCGTATCGAAGAAGTGGTGTCGAGGCGAGCGAGGAGGCATCGATTTCGCCAGCGGTAAGCCAACTGCTGAGGCACCGGAAGATCTCCGCCTGCACTATCATGGTAACACCTGGAAATCAATCGTTCAACATGTGGAATGTGCACACAACACTACGGGTGCGCACCTTGGGCCGTGATATACATCGTAAGCACATCTAAAACTGCCTGGCTATTTACAGTCAGGATACTCGCGGCCCTCGCCTTGTAGTCATCGTCCTACACGCCGGGAAAACGTTCGCAGCAGCCCATGGAAGCGCCAATCAGCCGTCCGCAAAGGCAACCTGATTGCGGGTGTAACTCCAAAGACTAACCGTTATTGGGATCCTGAAATTCCCGTTGATCTCTTCGGGAAGCACGGTCAAAAACTGCAGCAGAGCCGGTACGCTGGCAGGGTTCCGCCCAAAAGCTTCAATCATGTCTTGAACGCAAGTCCCCCACGACGGGAGTTGCAATGCTAGACCAGACAGCGCCAAACAAAGCTGCACAATGATCGTCCTCGGCCCGGCATGGTACAGATCCAGCGCTCCTATGAGGGTGGTCCGCAACGCAGGGAGGTGTTCTGGGGCGACTTGATTCAAATCATACGTAATCTATAGGTCGAAATGAGAGGCAACAAGGAGGAAGGGTGAGCTCGATCTGGCTGGGTTGAGGTGAGGGTGTGGCGTTTCGCACTTACTTTTGTCCTGAAGGTTTGAGCAGCGAAAAGTTTTGCGGCGGATGTAGACTCAGGTGCTGTGAGAAGATCGTTACATATCGACCAGGCATTTGACTGGCATGAACCGGAGCGGACGGATAAGAGGATGTCGTTAGACCCTTGGACGTCAGACGGCACACAAGGAGAAAGTCGTATTTACGGAGTGCTGGAAATCCTGGAGCCAACGATTGGCCCTCTCGAGCTGTTCCTTGTCCGGGGCGCGGCTGAAGACCGCGAGAGCCTCTTCGACTGCTTGCACGTCGGCCATATCGTCGTTGCGTTCAAGAAGAGTGAGAGATCTTGAATGGCTTTGGTGATCAGGCGTCAAAGTTTGTTCATCACCACGTGAGTCTGGTATCAAAGTGTGTATGGAGTGGCATCAGGGATAGGCTAGGGACAGGTAAGAAGGGGGGCGAGCCGTTGACTGCGACAACGACACTCCAGTGGAAAGAATCAAGGAATGAGAGCCATAGAGAAGAACGAAGAAAATGCGGAAAGGAAAGGAGAATCCGACTAAACGAATGACTTGGAAGGTTGAGGCCGACGAGGAAACAAACGTACGATATATGAAACTAAATGAGAGATGAGAGGGGGAAAAAATAAACAGGTCGGCCGCGAAAGAAGCATAAAGTCCTAACCAACGATATCCATTGTAGAGGGCACAGATTAGGTGCGAAGGAAACCCTTCTTCCTTCCAGTCTGCTGCAGTTCGTCAGCCGGAGGTCGTGGAAAAGAGCGAATGAACCTACGCTTGATTTGCCTTCTGGGGTCAACGGCCTTCCACTCTCAATCCTCCTCCTCTTCTCTTCCAGATCACCCCTCTGTTTGTCGAGAGCCTCCTTCATCTCCTTGTGACGAGCATATAATTCCTCCTCTGACTGCTTCAATTTGGCCTCCTTCTCGGCGACTTTTTGCTGGAAGACCATCTTCATTTCTGCCTCCATCTTGGCAAGTTTAGCCTCGTGCATGACACGTTCTTCGTGGTTCCTAACAGCAGGGTTGACCTCCTTGAAGACGGTGGAGTCCTGAACAACGCCCATGCCAAGGAGTTTCTCCGTTCGCCAATTCTCGTAGAGGACGTCGTTGGTGTACTCCCTAAGCTCTTCCATGTACGTGCGAATGAGCATCTGACGGAGCTTGACGAAGTCGCAGTGCTCCTCATTGTCGACCTCAACAACACCCCAAGGATAGGCGCGACCACGAACTTGACGACCGTCAGGAGTCGTCACAATCTTGTTTGAACCAACAACGGCAAAGGGGATCTTGCTGGCAATCTCCTCGGCCTCGGCCAGGGACTCCTCATCCTCGTTCTCGTATGTGGGGGCCTGGAAGATATGAATCTTGTGGCAGGCGATATCGGCGAGAACCTGTGAAAATTTTAGCATGTTTTCCGCGAAGCTGACGCGAGGCAAACGAACCCGGGTCTTGAAGTCGGCAATTTCCTCATCAGTCATCGTGTCAGCTTTGGCGATAACGGGAATGAGGTTGACGCGTGTGTGCAGGCGAGACATGAACTCAATATCAATGGGTCGGAGACTTGGCGGACGATCAGTATACATGAAAGTAATTGATGTCGTGGAAGCTCACGAGTGACCCGTTGGCTGAATGAAGTACAGGCACGCGTGGACACGGTTGTCAACAACTTTTTGACGGTTGACCTTGTTCTCGTGTTCCAAATACTGGTCGAATCGCGACTCAATGTCCTCAACAATTGGTCTCCAACTGAAGGCGCGTCAGAAGACAGGTAGGGGGAGGGGGGACAAAACGCGAACCTCTCATCATTGTTCACGAAATCACCGAAACCCGGGGTATCAACAACGGTCAAACGGAGACGAACACCATTCTCCTCAATGTCTATTACGTTGCAATTCAGTGACCACGCGTTGGACCGCGTTACTCGTACAGAAAACGAACCTGCACTGATGCTCTCGATAGCAACGGTCTTGGGCCTCTCAGCGCTAGGAGGGAGGGGCTCTTTTGGCTGGTAGAGCCCAGTGTTGAAGAGGGTGTTTATGAGGGTCGATTTTCCCAGACCGGATTCACCTTGAGGCATCAGAGGCAACAACGTCACGACATTTTTCTGGGACGACTGGGTGATGTAGTCGACTCACCGACGACCATGGCAGTGAACTGGAAGCCCTTTCTTACGCTCTTCCTGTGAACCTGATTGGGAAGGTTGGAGAAACCGACGAAACCCATGAGTTTCTTGCGAATCACTGGAGACGCGGCGGCGCTCTGAGAAGTGACGAGAGAGGGATTGGAGGTGTTAGCATAGCCATTTTGGGAGAGGGCTTCGCCGTTGCGACTGGAATAGTCGGACATCTTTCAGAGGGAGCGTGGGCGAAGAGATGGACAACGGGGAACGCGAGGAGGAGACGGAACGACTGAGTGCGTCGCCGGTTGTTGTCCAGTTGAGGCGACAACGCAGACCCAGCTGTTTGCCTCTGTTTACGTCTGGTGGCTGAAACAACACTGCAGCTTCCATTATTCTACGAAAATACCTAAAAATATTCGATAGCTAGCTACGGCGGGTATAGAATAACGATACGATATGAACAGAGCGGGGGAGTAAGCATAGGCGAAAAATGGGGGAAGAAAAATGGAGCGCAAGAAGCTAGGGGGCACACAGGTCCATGTTAATGTACATATCAAACAGCTTGTCCTCCTCCTCCTTCACAAGTACAGGTTCCGGTTCAGGCTCCGGCAGCAATAACAGTGGGGGTGGTGTCACCGAGTTCAAGTCTGAAAGCGAATCAGACTCGCAGCATGATGAACACTCGGAGAGATCGTCGGTGAGTGATGGTGTGGGTGATGAGTCCCGGATCCCGAGAACTTGCCGGCGGGACAACCGATTATCAGAACGTCTGGCGGTTCCCTCCTCCGTCCAAAAAACATGATCTTTCATGAAAGTCCTCCAGCCGACTGGTGGGCGGTCATAGTCGACCGAATCTGGGTCGAGTTGAGGCGACCGCCTCCGGGCGGTCTTGTTCTTTCGTTGAGCCTTTCGCAAGGCCCCGGCGGCGTTTGTCAATTTTTGATTGCGACTGCGAGCAAGGGAGTTTATCAACGCCAACCGGGCATCCGAAGACTCGACAAGTCGCATTTTGGGTCTAGGAAATCGTTGAGGTGGGTGAAATGGGTGGTTTTGGGGAGCACAGGGCTGTTTCGTCAGAAAAAGAGCGATGAGCTGGTGGAAGTGGTGTGAATGACAACAAGAACGACTCACGGAGGTTTTTAAAAGGGGTGGGAGTAGGTGGAGTCACGACTTGTTCTCGAGAAGATAACAGATAGTGCCAGCAACATTCAAAATGGCGGGGTTGGCCGGCCAAAGAGAAAGAGGTGTATGGCCGCTTCTGACACGAACAGCGGCTTTGTTGCCTAACCGCTAATGAGACAAGCGGCGGTCGGACTTGGGATCATCAAGTCATCAGATCACAGTCGAAGCAGTCGGAAGCAATAGCGCAGTCAGCTCCATGACATCCTCCGCAACCGAACTGAAAGCCAAGGCTCACTTGAAACGACGCCAGGACACCGTCGACGACGGACTGCACCCACGAGAGGCGGAGATACAGGAGAGGGCGGCAATCCTTATCCAGAGAGCGTGGAGGCGGAAGATAAGGGGAGAGTTCCTCAGTCCGGGCTCTCGGTGGCTCGACGCCTCGCTACACGCCAGATTGCGGGTACGGCGCCCGCGAAATTCTATTCCTTGTTCAAACTGAAAAATAAAAATAAACTCCAGCTCGGAAGGGATAACGCAGACGCCGGCAAAAACGACGCCAGGTCGAGATGGAGGAGGGCCACCTTCCTCGTCGCCCGTCTCCATGATGGCAACAGGTCATTCCAACACTCTGGTGTCTCGGACGAGGAAGGTGCAATCAGAAAACAACTGGAAACCCAGCACTGGCTGGAAATGATTGACGGGTGAGTATCTATCACTCCCCTCGAATCTAGTATGTATTGCGCAGAACGCTGAACGCTGGCAGGAAACACCGTTACGGCTCGAACCGCTGAGTGCATTCCTATAATCTCGTCGCCTGTGGGAGACTGACGAAAACCTTGTAGTCAAGGTTTGCGCGCTGATGCGATTCGGGGACAGCATGCGACTGATCCGTGTTTCTTCTGACAGTATTATCACCGTCGGTGGCAGGCGGAAGACACGCTCGAGAATTTCTTTCGATGGTGCCACCCGTCGTCTATGTTATCATCCGTGCGGGGGTGATTGACTCTCATCAATCCAGGCTCGATCACGGAGGCGGAAAGGACGTTTCCCTCCCCGAATGTCCGCGCGAACAACTCGAGAAAGAGGTCTGGTACATTTCCCTTTATCTCCGCCGCGCACAACGGTAACAATTCCACCGCGGGATCCTATCTTCGTAGAGAATTACGTGAGTGAGATCCGACCATTTTGTTATTTCATCTGTTTTGATGCAGCTGCCATAGATATCTCTCCCCAGAGCAACGTAGGTCATAATATGCCCGGCCGAGGTGGCACACATCCTTATCCCACCGAGCAGGGCTAAATTATCTCGTCAAGATTGATGCTGACGGGAAACTTCGCTGGGAGCGAACGGGCCAACTGGTTGACACTACCGCGGGCCACTGGAAGGATGCTGGTCATGGCCGAGGAATCGTTCGTGAAGGGCGCCCCGACCGACCAGACCTGCGGCCGAGGACAAGTTTTGGCTCTTCCGGTTCCCTGTCGTCGATAAGCATAGCGACCGGTGAATCATCAGACAGCTCTGAGGCAGCCACGCACTATGCCCTTGATTCCAAGTCGGGTGACTGGCTACATAGAGCGGTCAAGAGAAATCTCACCCTCAAGGGACTGACGGACACGCTGGTGAAGAAGTCGGTCAAGAGAAATAAGTGGATATACGTTTCGGTAGGTGAACAGTTGACAGCATCGTTTGAGTGTTGACGGCGACCCTTCTCAATTCTGAAGGACAACAACTGTGAGGCAACCAGCCGTATTTGTGTCGAAAACTCTGACGCTGCCAAGTCAACATTTTCGTTGGGATAAAGGGTAGGCAACAGTGGTCAATCACTACACATAATGTCTCCTTTACATGGCTGTGACGGCGTCAGTTACGGGGACATTCCAGCACTCTTCGTTTCTGGGTGGCGGACTCGTCAGCTCAGCGGGTCTAATCAGTGTCAAACGGGGAGTGATCCATACGTTATCCCCTCTCTCCGGCCATTACAGGTAAGCTGTCTCCCCGTGGGGGTCGTGCGCTCACCAATACCGATATTCCCCTCCAGAACATCTATCGATGTTAGTCCCTAGTAAAACTCGAAAACTCTCCACCCAACTCACCGACCTCCACCTCTACAGCATTTCCACCAATTTTGCAATATCTTGAACGAACGTGGTGTTGATATGCACAAGGTCAAGTACGGCAAGGCTGAGGCTGCTCTCTGGGGTACCGAACGCTTGAACAAGGCTAAGAAGAAAAAAGCCTCTGTGATCCAGACGGGTAAGGACGCCGTAAAAAAGGCTGGTGAGAAAACCGCCTCGGCCCTCGATCCAAACGAAGACGACGGTCTCCACAAGTAGAAACGGGAGGCGATATACGGGAAGGGTGGCCCGAGTTGACTGTCGTTGAGGATCTTATCCGCCACCTGCCTAGTGCTGCTTTATTGTTGTAAAATGGGGATACTGTTACATCGCCCCTGGACTCCGATTGCGCTTGTAATGTAATTAACTCATGCCCTGGTCCACTCGCCCTCCACATTGGAAACACCAACGGGTAACTTTGACTAGGAACGCCGTCAGCCAACTGACTTCTCAAAAGAAGCGAGTGGATGGTGAACGGCAAACCTTCTCGTCGTAATCCGTCCATTCATCTGCATCATCTTCCAGTTCAACTTCATCGAACACGGTCCCCGACTCAACACCAACGCATTTCCACGTACCCTATGACCGGAAAGTTCAAAATTGACGCACAGTCAACGAAAGCATGCCACTCTCCACGCAGCGATTGACAAACCTTTGGATCGAAACCGATGAACTCTAGGTTTCTGCAATCTAGGGTCAGGAACGGCGCAAACTGTCCGTTCTCCGCCGAGTATGGTATTGTCGGGGAAGAGGGTTCAAACCTGGCGCTCGCTTCGCGCTTACAAAGGCCGCATTTCCACACGAAGTTGGCCGTGCCACCCCTGCCACCCGCGACCTCATATTCGTCGTGGCGGTTGATTCCGATCGTCTTTGGGTGGATTTCGTTACATTGTGTGCATTTGACCTGAAGGGGTGCAAGACGTGAGCAGAGCGCGGTAGGATGTTGTAGGAGGATGCGAACTTTGAAGAAGTATTCAAAGTCGTCAGCGGCGGGTTGGAGACCGGTGACGCTCTCGAGGTCTGCTTTGATTGATAACAATAGTCTCTAAGGCATCAGACCTAAACTCTTCAGCTAAGCCAGCAGCCAGAGCCACGACACTCACGACCATGATTATCTAGGTTATCTTGAGGGATAAGATCGCAAATGGTGACGGTCGTGGTGATCGATAGCGATCAAGTTTCGGAATCGGCCCCGGTGCGTGTGACCTGACGTAGCGTTCCGGCCTTCCACCTCACCTACTAATTTCCAGGGCGCGTACACATTAAACGCACCATGGCCTCCGCTGCTCTACGATGTCGGTCCTCTCTGGCCACTGCAACCTCCATGGCGATGCGTTCATTCCATTCATCTGTCGTCGTCATGGCGCGTAGGGATAACAAGGAGACCGCAAGGGCTCGTCAGGTCCCATTCAACCTCATGGACTTGGAACCCCCTGAAGACGACGACACGACTGTGGCTGGTCATATCATGCTCAGACAACAACGTCAACTGCTTTACCACATGCGGTTGATTGAGCACGAAATGCCAAAACTCGTAGGTGAGTCTACGAAACACTTGCCTTCGAACGGCTTTCAGAAACCCTTGTCAAACTCGAATCATGTGTTCAGCATTCAGGAAACCTTTCATTCCACCCACACCCGAAACCCCTGTCGTCGTCCGCTCGATATCCTATGGAGGTGAAGAGCACCCAGTAAAAGTAAAACGCGCGATCGTCGTCCCCGTCGCGCACCTCCCTCTCAAAGACGACGCGGCGAGACACAGTCTCAAACTCATCGCCGGAACCCGATGGACGCCTACCCCACCACGAGATTCTGGTATTGGAAGCGACGAATCTGGAGGGGAGCATGGCTATGTCAAGATTTCTTGTGAGGATTTCCCAAGACCGGCAATGAACCTCAAGTGGGCCAGTGACGCCCTCGACAGACTTGTTGAAGAAGCCAACGTATGTCTCCGCTCGCCCCTTTCCTTGAGAGGAGTCTGATACCCACCTCCTTGGATAGAAATCTGCTGGTACTCTGTCAGATATCCCGGTAGATACCCGACACGTCACTTCGAAAGCCCGAAAAGCAAAGAAGGGAGAACACCTCCGCATTCGCCCAGGGAAACGGGTCACGATTCGCGACTTCCCTCAAGAGTGGTTGCCAGGTCCAATCCCGCAGACCTCTGTCACCCCATCATAGTCGTCATTATTGCAACTGATCATCGTAACTCTAATCCACATTCGTTTTTACCCGTGTCGCACGGACCCAAAATTGAGCAGAATGAGCACCATCAAGGTAGGTCCATTAGAGTGATTACAGCGGTATACAAGCGCGGGTAGACGTGTACTAAACAAGGAACTTGGTTGTGTGAATGTGTGCGTGGCAAAAATCGACAAATGCGTGACAGGAAAGGGTGTGGATAATTCTTGAGAAAGAAGGGGACAAATGTCACCTTGCGGATTATGGGTGCGTGTTGAAAGAAATGAAGGACAAATGAAACCTGGGGGCAAGGTAAATGCGTGTAGTAGAGAGAAAGGAGACAGAAATGGAGGGATGAAGAGCAACAGAAGTGAGATAATGGCCAGCAGAGCGTGATGCAATGTTCAATGTCCGATGACTTCATGAGTAGCCAGTAAAATCCCAACCAGGCGGGAGCACGAGATATGGATGCTGCCGCAGCTCTCCAGCAGTTGGCCGTTCCTCAGGGTTCATAGCGAAACACCGTTTACGAAGATCATCTGCTTGATGAGATAAAGCGACATCCTGTGGCAATGGAGGGCCGACTTTTGATTGGTAGAGCTAAGGGAGGGGTTCAGTGGTGACGACCTAGACACTTGACTGAAGCGAATACGCGCCTGCACGAGGACAGCGACAGCTTCTTGTCCACTCCATGGCCTCTCCCCCGTCCACATTTCGAACACAACGCAGCCAACGCTCCAGATGTCGATCTTGGAATTGTACCCTCTCTTTTTGCCGTTGACGACCTCCGGTGCCATCCAAAATACGGACCCCTGCATAGAAGTGTGGGCACCGATCATGTTGATGTCGTCCGTTCTCTTCGAGATCCCAAAGTCCGTAATCTTACAAAGTCCGAACTCCTCGACGAGAATGTTGTCCGCTTTTAAATCCTGGAACAATAGCCACGTCAGCATACAAACGGGAAGATATGAGGGGAACAAAGTACTCGGTGAATGATTCCCTTGGAATGGAGGTAATCCAGTCCGTCAAAGATCTGAGAAGTGAACGACTTCGTCACGTTCTCGTTGAATCGGCCGTGTTTTCTCAGGGTACTGGCAATCGAACCACCCGGGACGTATTCAAGGAAGCTGCAAAGCCTGTCAGTGCTATTGCAATAGTAATCAGAAACAAGGACCAACATGCTGAGGTATCTCGGTGTCTCCTCGAATCCGAGATACTGGACGACGTTTTGATGATCCAGGTCCTTCAGAGTCTCGCTCTCCAACTTTAACGCCTCCACGACTGTGACTTGACGGCTATCGTTCCTGTCGTTCTCCGTCCTCGGGATCTCAACTTGTTTGACGGCAATCATCTCACCGGTGGTGGCGTTCAAAGCAACGTACACCTTGCCATACGTGCCCTTGCCGATGAGCTCTCCTCGAACCCACTTGAAGATCGCTGTCGCGTAATTGTTAGTCTAATGGTTCAGGTTGTTTTCGGGGAAACGCACGCTTGGGCTCCGAAGGAGACTCAGCTGGTGTCGAGAGGGTCGAAGACGCGTTTTTGACTTGCTCGGCAGTGACTTCCTCCACCTTACTTCCCCAGAGTTTCGTGCTCCGCTTCCTCAGCATGTTTGCATTGTTCGCTGAGGTGATCCTCGAAGTGCGATCCAACTTCCGTTTGTGTTCATTGGCAACCACACGGATGGACTTCTTGTGTTTCCGCCTATCCGGAGTAGGGAACGGTTGCACGGCCTCTGCAGACGTAGGTGATGTTCCACCGGAACTGGCTTCGATCACAGGCTCATCCAAATCATGTTCGGGGAAGAAGTCTCCAAGACGCTCGTACATCTCCTCGGCCGGTGGCCGGAAGTCTTCGTTGAACACACTGGTCCGGTTGTGCACGTTGAATGAGCTCGGCGGCTTTGTCTGTGGCTTTGGTGGTCTCCTAGTGGCAGGAGGATACTCGGGTGGCATGAACGGAGGAACTTGAGGTAAAGGCGTAGGGCCAGATGATTTCTGTTGCTGATGCTGAGGTACTCCAGGATCCACGACCAAGCGTGGTAGACTCCTCCTGCGATCCGATTGAGGAGTTGTCTGCCACGTTCCAAGTGTACTGACGGTGTTATCACTAATCGCCCATAGTGTTCCACCGGCATTACTCCCGCTGTCTGAATCGTCATCGGAAGGAGCCGACCTCAACGGGCCAGGGGTGGGAAGAGAAGTAGGTGTAGGGGGTTGGGGAATAAAATTGTGAACAGGAAGTTGGGTGTGGGAAGCCGAAATGGGAGCAGTGGTCGGAGTTGTAGTCAGGGGGACGTCAGATGAAGGGAGGGGATACGGTGGCAATGGTAGAGGTTGCGGAGGTGCGGGTAGATGAGCTTGGTGGATGGGGGCCGGCGCTGGCCGTTGAGGAAGGGGCTTTATATCTGGCCTCTCCTTCCTCGTTGGCATTAGGGTGGATTCTGACGGAATCTGCACCATGGTAGAATTGCCTATCATAGATTTGCCTATGAAGTCACCCGTCCATGGGTACCACTGTTGGCCCTTCAATGTCGACTCGGTAGAACCTCCATCCACAAGGCTGGTAATACCCCCAGGGGAATGCTCTGATGAAGCACTGTAGCGAGGGCTAGAAGATGTTGCAGGACTGGGAGGCTCACGCAGAACACTGTTCCCAATACCACGCTCATATCCGGTCTCTATGGTACGATCATCGGAGCTGGGCGTCGCAGGGACAACCTTGGGAATGAGGCTGCTAAACCCTGTCTCATAGTTGTATCTATACGGGTGTGGGGAGAGAGTGGATGAAGGGGAGCGGGTCTGGTTGTTCGGTTCTGGTTGGTTGGTCGGTGACTGAATCCGAGTAGATGTCTGTGGAGACGTGCCGGCGTTACCCACAGCAGAACGGGGTCTTGGGTATGGTTCATTAGATGGAGAGATCAGTCCAAGCGAACTAGTAAGAGAGATGCTCGTCGTCGCCGAGTTTCCGGCCACAGGTAGAGGTCGCGTCGTGGTGGAGGAGACAGGTGAAATGAGGGGGCCACGGGAGTCGTGTGATCGGGGAATTGATTGCGCACCATTGGGGTCAGTGGACTCTTGAGTGGTGCCGGACGTTGCTGGCCGCGCCGTGGGAAGCGGTGGTGCAGGCACGCGCTTACCAGGTTGTAGCGGGGTTGGGTGCTTGGCTGCGGCAGTGCGCAAGTCCCCCATGCTCCGGTTGCGATAGGTGAGGGATGGTGATGTCGGCGATAACTTTGGTTCAGTCTTCCCACCAGCAGCGATCCAAGACACCGGCCAGTCGGATGGAACAAGTGTTCGCCTGGAACTCCTACTTTCACTCGGTGTGTTCCGCGACGAGTACTCACTGTAGCCCTGGCCACGCCGAGACGGGGGTGAACGAGGACCATCGTGTATGGTGGGCCGCTCCTTCTTGTAACCACTGTGGGGTATGTCTGATGGGACAACGGTCCAATGCTCGCTTCCCCCTGTCCCCCGGTTCTTGGCTGGCGGTCTCCCCCGAGCCTCCCGTTCACGTTCGCGTTCTCTCTCGCGGATCCGTTGCTTCTCTCTTTCCTCGGCCTCCTGTTGTTGAGCTCTCCACTGTTGATCCGCAAGCTCAAACTTGGTCTCAGAATTCTCCAGCGCTCGCTCGCGTTCTAGAGCCGCATCGGAGGAAGTAGTCTGTGGGGCACGGCGTGTAGACAACGTGTAACTGTCTTCCATGAATGGAAACCTTGGATTTCCGGGTGAGAGGGGCTGCGGAGGGAGTGACGGCAGGTGATGTTTTTCAATCCGGAGGGGAGCGGTCTCGGTACGACCCCTCTCAACGACGCTCGGAGGAGACTGTGGTCGCAAAGATGGTGGAACGTTTCTCTGTGTGGTCTTATAAGAACCAGGTTTTATCGTGGTTCGATTAGGATCCCTCTCGGCAGCGTCCGCGTTGTCGTCCGAAACCGAAGCATCATAGCCCCCTCCACTCTCCTGAGGCATCCTTTCGCTGGCTGAAGACAAACTTCTCTGGGGAGAGCCAGAACGGTGTTGCGAGCGTACTGGAGAGTACACATCGTTGCTGCGGGGGACGACTACAGGAGGCGGAATGGTGTAGAACTTCTGGGAATAGGAAGAATCGAGTGGCGACTCATGGACGGCTGCAGAAGTATGAGAGACCATGAACTTGAGCGAAGCGTAAGCATCCCCGTGATCTCGACAGAGTTCGAACAGGTGCTCGTCGGTCAGTGCATCCCCGAGGGCGAACGACCCCACCTCTGTACGATAGATGGAGAAGTGAGCTTGGTTTTCATCAGATATTTGCATCTTTCGATCGATCCGGTATCAGTCTCGAAGAACATCTCAGTAACACGAACGCTGAACACGCACATCAGCAAAGATGCGCTCCCGGATGAACGCAGCATCTCTAGCTCCAGTAATATCAACCACCTTGAAGATGCCCGAATCAGCAGTCACGAAGATCCGCTTCTCGCCTATGCATGACTGAGGTTTCTGGGTCTGGGGAGAGGAGATTTGATCGTGATGGGTGGGGGTCTAAACATATAAGCGTCAGGTGGACCGCGTAAACGATCAAAATAAACGGCACGCACGCTTCCCGTCGTCGGTGGCGCGTTGTTGCCACTAGACTTCCGTCGAGCGTGGTTAAATGGAGCGGTGATTTTCTTGACGAAATTGTCCGTGCGCGAGATAAGGGAGTTCTGAGAGTTATCGCGGTCGCTGCCCTGGGCGAGGTCGATTGAAGGAATACTCTTTTGACCGGGTGTACTTGGTGGAGGGGTGGACTCGAGGGCGGGAGAGCTTGTAGGAGTTGATGGAGAGGAAAGGGTACGATCTGAGGGATTGTAACGTGGCTGATATTTCTGCTTGAGATTGTCGGTGTTGATGGGACTAGGTTGTAGCGGACTGGGTGCCGGCCTGTCTTGATGTTGCAGATGGGTATTCGGGAGGGGCTGTGGAGGGTAGAAAGACTGGGTGGATGCGCCGGCAGTTTCTTCGTTGGGGTTTGCGACGACATAGACCCTGCGGATCGGTTTGGCGGGACGCTTGCGACTAGTACTGGCAGGCAGTGGTTTCGAATCGTCCAACATGTCGCAGAGTCGTACCGTGAAGAAAGAGTCAGGTGGAAGGGGCGACTTGTCGTCAAAGTCGCAAGCGAATCAGTAGAGAGTCCCTAAGCGAGGTCAGGGCACTGATTGATGACCGACAAGATGATGAACCCTTGGTGGACGAGGGCGGGAAAGTCCGTGTGGAGCGGATACACGACGGTGGCCGTGGACAGGGGAGGGATCTGGACGGGCAGGTGTCGTCGTCGAGGGAGGGTTGCACTCGGACCGCACGACCATTCGAGATTTAGACGCTACACAGGCACCACACCGTCTAGACCACACGCGGTTGGGGAGTGGCCGCTGCCGAATTACCCAGACAGCGCAAAGGTATAATATTCGTACAAAATAGGATTACAATGGCTAGGGGAAACGGTACACAAAAATTTCACCGCCGGCTCGGACCCTCTCCGAAGTCAACCTGGCGAGGCTTTCGGTCAGTAGGCAAAGTATCCGCAAGCTTCGCGTACACACCTTGGGAAATTCGGCTCGCTCCTCCTGTGAAATAATCGCATGGTCAGTCTTTGTTCACACGGCGGGGACAAGCCTAGAACAAGCCCGGGATCAACTTACAAGCATTGATTCCCCCCAACACAGCAGCTTCAGAAGCGCCACCAGTTTGGATTCCTTGCCTTGGCTAAAACTCTCCAGGATGGCAGCATTCACCTCGCCCGCCGTCTTCATCCGCTGATTCGGCGACAAAAGCGATGAAATTGATTCGGGTGCGGATTTCGATGACTCAAAGGCCAGGAGCGCCATTGTGTTCTCTAACTCGGATAGGAACTCGGGATTCTCCTGACCGCGGGGCGCTAGCTCTTCTTGGGCGAACTGTAAGGCCTCAGCGATCCTACCTTGCCGGATGTATTCGATCAGCTTTTGTTGCTGAAGCCGAAAGTACAGGGCTGGGTTCGTATCCAGGATCTACGTAATGGTAACCGATGAGCAAGAGCGGACGGAAATGAAATCCAAAAAGAAAAAGAAAGAAAAATCATATTGAAGACTGAAGTATTGGTGTTTAGTCTCATCACTGACCCCGAAGGGGCTGAGCGTGGTGCATGAAATGCTATAATCATTTCGCCTTTCTAGGCGAGAGCTAACCGGGAGCAGGGACATACCTCTGGATTTAGGTCGTTTACTCGGGTGATTGCATCCTCAACGTCGCCGCGCTGGAGGGCTTCCCGGATGTTCATTCTCCCTTCGATACTTTCAAAATCAACAGGCGGAGAAAGGCCAGCTTCTTGGCTAAATTCTTCTGCGGAGGTCTTGTAGCCCTCGATGACGAGGTAATCCATTATTAACCGATTGAGGTCACTAATGTGGGGTCTGTGTCAGCACTCCGAACATGATCAAGGTTGGCCAGGCAGAGCATCAGATAATACATGCAAATTTTTAACTCATCAGGGATTTCAGAGAGATTCCCAATGACAATTTCTCATCCATTGACAACGTCAAAGGGGAGGTATGGACTCACTTCTTTGTAACGTGCACCTCGTGCAGGCGGCGTTCCCACTCTTCCTTCCGGATCGGGACCTTCTGCGGCTGTCATGGGGAGCTTCATAAGCAAAGGGATTGGAGATATCATGCTGGTCCTGGACTGACCATGGGCTCACAAAGTTTTCGAGAAGCCGGGAGCTATCAACCGGTTAGGAAAATCGCTTATCACGTGGATGTAAAACGCTTTAGGGCAGCACGCCGCCCACTTTATGCGGTTGGGGGAGGATTTCGGTGTGGAAAAAGAATGCAGTCCTTGCGCCGAGTACGGCTACATTTCCTTTGCGTAAACGACACCCCATACGTATAACACCGAAAAACACATTACAACCCCCTCATGGCGTTGGAGAGCTGGACCGCATGCAGTGTCCAGTATCCGTCATCCAGAGGTGGATGGCGGCGATTAACGATCTTAACTGTGCTTTGCACCGACAAGGCTAGCTCGCAACGGGGATAATTGCTGCCTGCAGTTTGGTAAATGAATCCGCGTACGATGACACGCCGCACGGACCTAGAAGACGGACCTGCTACACGCGGACGTTGACGCCAGATCTAATCACGTCCATGAAATCCTCTTTATCCAACGCCACTGCAGCTTTAATGTCAGGACCGAAGAATGGGGTTAGAACCCCAGTGAGATGCTAACCTTCTTTACCTCGGCCCAGGAGGTTATCTTTTTGTTTACCTTTCTTTTTTGAGTTACCCTTCTCGAAACTTGGAGCGGGCAAAGAAGCTTTGCCAGACCCCCTCGATTTCTTCAATTCCTCTGCGGCCGTTGTAACGGCCGACTGCGATTCAGCGATCGCATTAAAGAGTTTTACCACTGAACAAAATCGTCAATGTGGGACACCAACAAACTGAAGTTTCGGGATCCACCTCCTCGTTGTGCAACCTTCCTCAACGCCCTTTCACTTTCCCCACCCCAACCACCTATCACATCAGATATGTGACCCTTGTCCTCCCTTTCCTTCTTCTCTATTCGCTGTGCCTTCTTCACTTTGAGCTCCTGCTTTTCCTCGTTCCGCTTCCGAGCAGCAGATGGTTTAAGCGATAGTGGCAGAGAAGACGGAGCATTCGTGCTCAGCAGAGCACTAAGAGTAGCACCAAAGCTCGAGGGATCAGTGGCACGCCGTTTGCGTTTCAGAGTTTTCTTCGACTTGCTCGCTTTGGCAGCAGCAATATCGTCTTCAGTATCCGGAGGGTCATCCTCCGAAGACATCCGATCGTCATCTGAGTACTCCTCCTCCAGACCGTCCTCGCCGACATCAGAAGACCGGCTAACGACCTCGTCGTCGTCGCTGTCGACGCCAGAAAATTTCTCGAGTTTTTGACGTTTGGCCGGTGACATTGTCGGAAGGAAGCCAAGCGATCGAAAATAAGCGCTCTCCTCCACATCCTCTGGTCCTATAGTAATCTCCCGCCCACTCTCAGTGACGACCCACCTTGATACCTGCCGCTCGCAGCGCCGCGTCCGACGAGGGGCGCTTTTGAACTCGCTTTCCGACCTGCTCTGGGCCCATTAGCGGCGAATAGGGGGTGATCCCGACGTGGAGACTACCACCCCCTCGCGCAGTGATATTCCACCACATCCACCCACGATGGCCTCTGCTAGCTTCGAACCGGAGCCAGACTTGGCTCCCTTATACCCCACACCTACGACCGTTTCGTCGTTGCTTTCACCAAATTTCGGTCTCGACCCAGCGCAGAAAGCGCAGCTCGTCACGCATTGTTTAATCCGGGCTTGCGCCTTTGGAGAGCTTTCGCTTCTAACTTATCTTCTACGAGACCCACAAGCTCAACCATACGTCGATCTCTGCATCCGGGACGAAGAGGACATCGGTCTCGTCAGCACCGCAATCCTCGGTTTTGGATCAGATTCGGATAGGGACATCGAACGTGAAGAATGCGTGAGGTTGCTGCTATTGGAGGGAGCGGATGCTGAGATTCCAGATAAAGGTGTGTTCTCGTTTTCATTTTCATATCCGCTGTGTCATTCATTCACTTGTGGTGATATCGCTCGATCAGCTGGATGGACGCCCCTACATTATGCCGCCGTGCTCTCCCCTCCGACTCTCGTTTCCCATTTTCTTAAATCGGGGTGCTCCCCGTTCATACGAACACGCCGGAATCTGACCGCGTTGGATCTCGTCACCGGTCACTCCCTCATGCCTGGGCGGGAAACAGCGGCTCTTTTACTGGGAGAAGCCATGCGAACCGAAGGCTGGACTGGTGGAAGGATGGAGGAACGGCGGAGGGCGCTAGAAGAACGTACCGAGCGTTTGAAGAAGCAGAATGCTGTTAGGGAAGACATCAACCAGACGCTATGTCTTGACCCTGCTTGGTGGGGGGAGAATGAATCGGACGTCGACTCGGATGATGCTGACGAGGGTGTAATCGATGAGGCAGTCTACGTGAGCTCTGAACTGGATCGGAAGTTGTTCTTAGTCTGATCCTTGGTCGTAGACCCCTCCACAAGACCTAGGGTCGATGCTGGCGTTCTCTCCACCGTGGTTGCCAGAGATATTTCAATCCCTCATAACGAACTTCCCGATCACCGTTCGCAACTCAGAGCCTGCAAACGCCCTGTATCTGCTCGCTAGATTCGCATGCTTATACTGCGACCAGAGCTGGTTGGAAGATCTGATAATTGAGGCGACGGACACAATAGAAGATACATTTTTTGTGCGTAGGTTTTCCCCGATGTTCTCGGTTCGGTTGCTAATCTTCAAGATTACCCAAGGATAGGCCAGATGACCTACCGTGCCTGGTTTTCTGGGTGTGTCGCTCAAGGTTTCACCTTGATATATCCCAGCTGACGGTGCATACACTTTATAGCTGTATAATACAACCCTTTGGTTACACCTCATGAAATGCGACAAGTCGATCAATCAGGCTTGTGAAGCGTTGGGGTCATTTGAGATGATCGAAGAAGTGATCAACTCGGTCTTTGGTATATTGTCCGCTTTGCAACGGGAATGCTTTTTACTCACTGCCAATGCAATGCACTAGTTTTCATCATCCGTAAGGCGGAGAGAAAGATCGATGAACTCTTAGATGCAGCGCTTCTGGAACATACTCCACTTCTCTCGGAATTCGATCCTGTGCAGTTCGAATCCGAGTGGTCAATATTTAGGCCGTTCGTGACGAAGAAGAAACCACCCGCGACACCCACGAAACCCCACTTTCCGTCACCCCCGTTCGAATCAACTTCCCCCTTGCCATTGGCTGCGGCGACACCGTCCAAGAGCCTCCAGCAGTCAATTCGAGATACATTCTCGAGAGGGCGAAATGGGTCGACAGCGACTCCATTACAATCATTCTTCCCTGATTCCCCCCCATCCCCGACACCAAAGGATATTACATCACACTTAACAGCACTTCACACTCTCTTGACCCTCTCCGGCGTCAACCCTGCCCTCACCACCCAATTCTGGTCTCAGGTGATGTACTGGACGGCATGTGAGTTCCACCCGCGGCCCCGTGTCACGTTGGTTCTGACGCATATTTTCTTCAGGCGAAACTTTTAATCGTATCTTAACTCGCAAGAAATACTTGTGCAGGTACGAGAACACGAATACATTCGGCGGCCGATGTAAACTCGCTTTGCACAGATCTCGTGCTGTCCAGATCAGCATGAACGTAAGCGTTCTGGAGGAATGGGTCGGGAAGATGGGACTGCCAAGAGGCGTCCAATCACATTTTGCACCGGTCAGGGACCTATTGAATTGGCTACAGGTGCGCAACCGACGCCGCGATGCCATCGGCTTATGGACCCGTCTAACCATCATATCAGTGTCTCTCATCAATTGACGACTTCTCGAATCTGATCGCAACGGTACAGACGATGCGAAGTCTGAATCCTCTCCAAGTGAGTTCGGTTCTATCAGTGATTGCTGGTATACTCACAATAAGAGTCAGATGCGCCGTGCCGTTCGGGATTACAGATACGAGGTGAATGAAGGCAAGATGACGGAGGAGTGCATGCAGTATCTCGCTCAGTTGCAAAAGGACTGGGAGAGGCACAGGGTTAAGCTTGGTGTGGAGGCGTTGCGCAAAGAGGTCAGGGTTCTCTCCACTAGATTCCACTCGTCATTAACACCCACCGGAGATGGTAGAGAGGGACCGTGAAAGTTTGATGTCCACTGAGGACGAGGCCTCACCAAGCCTGCCTTCGTCGGAAAACATATCGGATACTCTTGCGGCCCAAAAGAGCGTCGACATGCTCTTCGACCGTCTGCAAGGTAAATCTTCCTGGGAGCCCGCTAAGCCGCCTGAGGCTCTCGGGGAGTTCCTTGATTCGAGACACATGTTGCCCCTGTTTTTCCCATCCGATCCGAGGATGCTTGCCGCGCTGCCGGGAAAGTTGCCCGTGACCGCAGGGGAATCCAAACCTAATAACAGGAGTCCCGGATCCGCGGAAGGCACACCAGCCAGTGTTGGAAGCCGTGGGCCCTTAGACTGGACCATGAGTGGGAAGAAGGTGAGGGACGTTGGGGTTGGGATACTCGCTTGGGTTGATGGTGTGGCGTACACGTCAAGGTGGACGAGACCCGCTGAGATCGAGGCTGATGATGAGGTGGAGCGGATGCAGGACAGTCCGGGCCCGGACGAAGGTCTTACGCTGAATCCGAACACTCCGGCCCCGCTCGAGAGTATCACACCATTGACACGAAGGAAATCTTCGAGGCGCGGTCGTTCGAGCATGCTCACAGCAGGAGAAGAGGATGAGTTCGGGGTGATGGGCCAGTCTGCGTGATTTTGGAATGTCTCGGATATGATTAGAACCGGACACATTTTTATTTCTTCTCCCCTGTTCCTTGCTTTGTTGTATCCCGCTCTTAGCCAATCATTCGCCACCTCGGAGAAGACCTCTCGGATTCTCAAATCATCCTGAATCTTGAAGCCAACCGCAGCCATTACTGCGGACAGAGGTGGCGGCGGAAGGGCTGTTCCCGTGTTGGCTGTGGCACTGGTGCCCGTGAGCGGCTCGGGCTTTCCGGAACCAGCTTATAAGTAATCGGTGGTCACCGGCCGGTCACCAGTCAAAACCCTCCTCCTCCATCCCTCCCTCCCTCCTTCAAGCTCGCCGCATGTCCGCTCAAGACTACTACCGAGGCGATTACGCTTCAAGACCGCTGTCGCCGCCCACGAACGCTCACGACTTGAGCGATGACCTCGATCGCCGCAGTGCAACCGATGTCAATGAACGAACAGGCGGTGTCCCAGAGCGGGTGACCACTCCTGATTTCGACAACGACAAGTTCGATACCCCCCCATCTCCCTCCCACGAACAGAACCATTCGGTGTTCTCTGATACACCCGGGTACGGAAAAACGGACTACGAGGAGGGGAATAATCCGTACGGAAAGAACTACAACCTGGCGAACCAGGATTCGAAGGAGGCTCTTGTGCCTGGGGTCCGTGACCGGAGGTCGAGTGGTTACCAGGACCTCGGTGCGTGTTCCTTTTCCTCACTTCGTTCTTTCATTTCTGCCTGCCCTGGTGCTAACTCCAGGGTGATTTTTAGAGTACGCGGAGGCGAATCCAATCAGTCGAGGGACGGTACCTCTGGTGGAGCGCGGTGGGAAGGGAAAGTTTGCTCGGTGGGTAGGGAACGTCAGGCAACCTTTGGAGCAACGGATACAGAACAAACGAAACGGTGTTGGTCGCCAGGACCGTCCTTACGTTGGTGAGTGACAAAAAGCTGCGTGGGGACTGATGGTTTCGTTGACTGACTTGAACGCATGGGCAGTCTATGCGCTGACTGTGGCCATGCTGGGCGTCATGATCTACGAGCTGGCGTACAACGGGAAGGAGCAGGGTAATCCTTTCTCATTCAAGGTACGAACCTTCTAAACCTTTGGTTATCTGATTCAGAGTGTGACCGCTGATCATCCTCACTATGTAGCCTGTCGTGAATCCGATGCTGGGACCTTCGTCGAGTGCTTTGATTAACCTCGGCGCTCGGTTCCCTCCTTGTATGAAGTTGATACAAGACATTCCGTTGGATACCCATCTCCCATGTGTGTTTCACCTGAACGGCCATCCTCGTCCCCACGCGACCGACACTGAACCTACTCCCAGGCGCTAATAACACGGCCAACCCGCCGACGATAACCTGCTCCGTTGAGCAAATCTGCGCCTTTGGAGGATTTAAGGGGGGGGAGCCTGATCAAGCTTTCAGGTACTTGAGCTCAACACGTTGAAATTGGGTCTGGATCCCTGACCACTTTTTTGATGTCCAACTTAGATTCGTCACTCCGATTTTCTTACATGCTGGCGTCGTCCATTTTGTTTTCAATATGCTCGCGCAAATTACGGCCGCTGGACAGGTGCGTTTCGATAGGTCGGTGGCCATTTTGCGTCATCTCATTTTTCCGTCCACAGATCGAAAGGGAGATGGGGTCAGCTGGATTCATCATCACCTACATGGCCGCTGGTATCTTTGGGTACGTCAACTCGTCTCATATTTAAACCGTCAAAGGAGCTGATGAGGATCTCCAAGTAACGTCCTCGGTGGAAATTTTGCTCTTCCAGGAGTACCATCTGTTGGTGCATCTGGCGCAATTTTTGGAATGTTCGCTGTCAGTGACCCATTTGACGTAAACCCCGTTGCTCATCCGCTGATGGTTCACTGTTAATAGGTGGAATGGGTTGACCTGTTTGCCCATTGGCGATACATCTACCGACCTGTCAGAAGGGTGAGTGTCTCTGGTGTTTGACTCGATGGGTGCAACTGAGGGGTATCTTAGTTGCTTTTCCTGGTCATCACCTTGATCATTGGTATCGGTATTGGATTCATCCCTTGTAAGTCTCGTTGTAATGATTCCATACAATGTGTTTGAACTCCATACCAGACATCGACAACTTCGCACATTTGGGCGGTCTCCTGATGGGTCTCCTGGTCGGCATGGTCTTTTACCCGATCATCTCCCCAAGCAGACGGCACGCCCTCATTTCGTGGGGTTTCCGACTGGCCGCTCTTCCGTTGGCGATCATCTTGTTTGTTGTCTTGATTAGGAACTTTTACACTTCGAATCCGTACGCTGCATGCTCGTGGTGTCGATACCTCTCATGTATACCTACGAGTGCTAACAACCATTGTCAAGGGTGAGTCCATTGATATTTCTTCCGACCTTAGTCCCCATTGACAGTCCCGGCCCTGTTACAGAACCGGACTTACCCGCGTGAACTAAATGATTTTGACCCTACTCGGGTGCGCATAGTATTCCTAGGCTAGATGGTTGGCACCCCGTATCTCCCTTTCGTTTTCCTGCTGCATCTACCCGTGGACTTTGTACTCTTCGAACAACCTCTTTCGACTGTTTCATGTAACTATCAACCCACATACTCTTCTCCCTTTTGAGCACTCCTTATATCTCGACTCCGGTATATTATGGTCTCGTAGACATCCCCTCATCGCTTGGCTATACGCAGCGATCACTTTATTATTGAGAGAGAACCTTTAACCAATGACTACATACATCGGGCGAGACCGCGTTTTCTCTGAGCAAGATAGAGTTGCCGAGCAGCCAGTTTAACATGGGTGATACAACAGCTACGCTTAAGCACAAACCGACGTCACCTCTGACAAACGGCTGGGGTATGTCACACGCCAGCGGCAATCTTGTCCTGAGCCTGATTAACGGTGGACTTGAGGGTGGTAATGACGTTCTTTGGATCCTCCGCCCCGAAGATGGCCGTTCCAGCCACAATGACGTTGCTCCCTTGAGCGGGATGACGGATATGTCAGATTTTATTCGCCCTGGGTTTTCCTGCGTATCAACATACCAGCGTCAGCGCATGCACCTATCGTCTTGGGTCCAACACCGCCGTCGACTTCGATATCCTTGTTTGGGAACCGCGCACGCAGTTCAGACACCTTGGGCACGCATCTGTCTAGGAATTTTTGACCACCCCTGCCTGGTGGGTTTTGCTTTCAGTCACGGCATGCAAGACTGAGGTTAAACCAACTGACCCGGATAGACGGTCATCACGAGAAGCATATCGGCCAAGTTTCCGACCCTGTCAGTAATGGCGGTCGAAGGTGTGTCGGGCGAAATCGCCACACCCGCTTTCATGTTCTTCCTGTGGATGGTCTTTATGAGGGAAATGGCGTCCGCTAGTCACCATTCAGGTGTTCGGCTTTTTAGGATATCCACGAGAGACCATCGTTCTATGGGCAGACTTACACGTTGCTTCTATGTGGAAACAGTAGAGTTTACCACCGGCATCTGCGATGGCGTCCACCCACTGAGGAAAGGGGGAAATTTAATGCGCTTGGATCGGTGGGGATTGGCGCGACAATTCACCTGCTCGGGTTTAGAAACCATCATGTGGCAATCCATGAAAATTCCTGGAACCCCCTTGGCCACGCATCCCAGTACGGGCGCGCCTATGGGAGTTTAGGAGATGGATTGACAAACCAATTAGGAAGAGTGTCTAGACGTACCCATCGTAATGTTTGGCACGAAATGGCTGGGATATTCATGTGTTCAGTAACAAAAGACCCTCATGGTACAGTTTTGATGACATTTACCCGTCCATCACATCTAAAACCATTGAAACGGTCAAAGGTCACATTCCGGTGGTAGCGGGTATATGGGGTGACAAACCCATGTGAAGCCAGTCTGCGCCATTCTTGATCATCCGCTTGCATTCAGCGGTGAGTTGGCCAAAGTCCGAAGCGAGAACGGAGGGGGAAATGATTGCTCGAGGCATGGTTTATCGGAATTGCAGGAGAAAGAAGCGAAATTGTGGTCTAAGGTTATCATCACGACGGTCATCATTGACCGAGTCGCCACACGTGACGCGGAGCTCGTTCCCATTTCCAATTCCAGATCATCACCTGTGCTTAGCGCTCCGGCCTTCAGCCTCAGGCTTTGCTTTGAGCGTCCAGGCTGATCAAGAAGCACCTTCAAGTGCGTGCTGCTGCGGATACACAGGTCATCATGCATCACAACCCGCAGTTTTTCCCTCCCTTTCGTCGTGCACGGCACAACTGCCAGGCCTTGTGAGCAGCAGAGTGTCCCCTACTCCATCGGGTTCTCCCTAGTACACCTGACCAGGTGGAGAAAGAAGGCTGACTAGCACTCTCGCAAGTGACCTTGGATACCGGTGTAGTATCCATGGGGTGCCGTGTCTCGCTCGAGGGATGCCTGGACACCTGACTACTTGCACTGCTGGGTTTGCTGTTTAAAGATAACCGACTGCTGCGGCAGAGCGCCACCCTGGCCCCAAGCTTGCGTGTGTTTGTAAATGAAAGATTCTCCGACCGGATCCATCACCTTTCTACCGCTCCGCAATTGCGGAACACAGCCACCGGGCGAGTATATATCCCTCAGTAGTTGCTGAAACAACTCCACGACCCTCGCCTGTTCTCCCCCGACGACCCATTCATACCAGCCAACCCTCACCTAAATGTTCTTCAACGTCAGACTCTTCCTCTCATCCGCTTTGGCTTTGCTCGCCATCGTCACCATCGCTGCTGCCGAGCCCGTCCCGGCCGAGAAACGTCAGGGTGAGTAACGATTATCTTCCTGGTCAGAGAACCCGGAGAACTCAGTGTACTACTTTACGCAGTCCAAAGTCTCTTCAGCTCACTCACCGGAGATGCAGGCTCCGTTTATAGTTCCCTCACAAATGACGTTGCCAGTGGATGGAATGGAGGCACATCTTACTTGGGAAGTTTGGGTGGCGGAGTCTACGGTACCCTGACATGTGAGTCCGGCATCGCAGGGGAGAGGTGTAAAGGCTAAATGATCCACAGCTGTCGGTGGTAGCGTCTACACCGTTATCAGCTCACAAGGTGGGAATGCGGTCACTCTGGCCGGTAATGCCCCCGGTGTTGTCACGTCCTTTGCTGGAGAACAGGTCACAATCCTGACCAGCGTTGCCGGAGGCGCCTTGCCAACAAAGTAAGGATTCCTTCCTCAAGTCGTATGCGCTTCGTGATTGACAAATCCCCACAGCACCGGCAATGGCAATGCTGCCCTTCCCCGTAACTCATTCACCTTGTTGGATATTGGACTTGCTCTCGGTGGCGTTGCCCTCGGTGCTCTGATTACATTCGCATAATTTGACACCCACTTCTTTTTCTTGATATCCTAACCTCTTCGCTTTTCTGCTTTCGGTGTACCTACCTTTGATTACAATTCGCTTTGTTTCCGATGATTATTGGACAATTAAATGTAATTCCGGAATGTAAAACATCTTCCAAAGATTCTACTCCTCAGCAGCGGCAGACAGGTCCTTGTTGGTCTACAATGCATTCAGCCGATCAGAGTCGCGAGAACGATCAGAGGAATGAGAACGTACGTGATGGTTGAAGAAGAGCGAGTTCGCTCCCCAGGGGAATGGTTTGGCACGAATGTTGAGGTAATCGTAGTTGGGAGGGAAAGGGATGTGGCCGTCGTTCTCAGCCATGAGGTGTTCCTGGTGCTCAGTGTGTGCGGCCTCAACCTTCTGCACCCAGGCGTAGCAAGCCGCGACTGTTTTGTCCGGGTTAACTCAAATCTCATTTTTGGCATGGGTAAAGCATCACTCGCTTGCAGGGAGACAGCCGTAGAAGCTGATCTTACGCCAGAGGTCGGTAGTATCTGGAGGGTGATTGGATGAATCCTCAACTTCGGGAGATACAGGAGGACATAGCGCACCTTTAGCGTGATGCTTGACGGCTTCGCGCTTTGCGGTCCAGTCCTTGGGAGCAGCGTCAACGACGACGGAACGAGTCGAGCGGGGAGCTGCGCGCCAGGCAGCGCGACGAGAGACAGCAAGGAGAGACATTTGTTAGGATATGGTTCGTAGGAAATTGGGACGGAAAGACGGAAAGAAGAGGACCTTGGGCGGAGTTTCGGAAGAAGCCGAGCAGTAGACTCTGGCTGAAGGGCGAGCGGGAACGCGTACGCGTACGCGTAATCTGCAGACTTTGACAATGGTCACCCGTCCTCATTCCTCTGCCTCCGGCGTACTCGCTCTCCTGGCAGATCCTGAGCCTCTGCTCAAACAGCATGCTCTTAAATCACTCGTCCCTCTCGTCCCTCAATTTTGGGCCGAGATCTCAGAGCATATAGCTCTCATGTAAGTGCCCAATGTTCAAACCGCACTTCCCGATCGCAATGGTTTCTCGTCGCTCATCTTCGTCGGACAGAGAATCGCTTTACGAGAGTACGGAATTGTCTAAAGGGGCTCGAGACTTTGCTGCTCTGTTGGCGAGCAAGGTCTATTACTTCCTCGGAGAGTACGATGAATCCCTCTCTTTCGCACTTGGTGCAGGAAAGGCTTTCGAGGAGGAAACATACAAGCAGGGGTTGGAGGAGTATGTGGAGACCATTGTCTGTCAGTGTTGTACTCAGTTATGTCGGGCTTGGATTCCCTGCTCACCCCCGCTCCGACGCACAGCAAAAGCCATCGATCGGTACATCCATCTCCGCGCGGATGCTCAACCGAATGGGACTCCGGAAATTGATCCACGTCTGTCCGCGATTATTGAAACAATATTCAACCGTTGTATTGCCGATGGTGAATATAAGCAGGTGCGTACATCCCGGATGCGATCCCGAGGCTCTCGTGAATCTCATCCGTTTGGTTTTGGAAAGGCAATCGGTATCGCCCTCGAATCACGGCGGCTGGATATCATCAAACGAATCTACGAGCAAACGAAAGACGTTTCCATGCTGTCCTATGCCATGGAAGCCGTGATTGACACCCAGTTCTCCCTCTCTTATCGAGATCTCGTTCTTCAGTTCCTCTACCCCCTCTTCCCACCACCCGAGAACCGTTCCCCGCATATTCATGCCCTCACGAGACTTTTGGTTGCTCTCAGCTCGTCTGCAACCACCGTGCCACTTCTTGTGTCCCTGGTCCCCAGCAAGAAGTTACTGGCGTACCAGTTCGCCTTTGATTTGATCGAAGGTGGTTCACAAGATTTCTTGGAGGCGATTAGGAACGAGTTGCCCGAGGGCGATGACGAGGTAGGACTGTATTCTGTGTACGCGCCGATGACGATGCTGATCAGTGGGGCAGGAGAGCAAAGCCATCTTCACCCAGATCAAGACGATATTAGAAGGAAAGACCAGCGTCAGCTTTTTCTCGGAATTCCTCAGGAGGAACAACAAGACCGATTTGCTCGTTCTCAAGACCACCAAGGTCAGTCACGATCGCATAATGGTCACCAGCTAGCTCAAAGCTTACGCTGGTGCTTATTTAGGAAAAACTCGAGTCTCGTTCTTCGATGTTCCACACGGCCCTTACCCTTCAAAATGCATTCATGCACTCAGGCACAACTTCCGACCAGTTCTTGCGGGAGAACCTCGAGTGGCTTGCACAAGCTTCAAACTGGTCGAAATTCTCTGCAACCGCCGCCCTCGGTGTTATCAACAAGGGTTACTTCGAGAAGGCAATGCTAATCCTTGGCCCATACCTTCCTTCAGAAGGCGGCCAGGATTCCGTCGTTCCTGGCGCCGAATACTCGGAGGGTGGTGCGTTGTATGCACTCGGTCTGATCAACGCCGGATGCGGTAGTGGCAAGGGAGTCGAGGGAACTCTACGACAAACTCTCCGCGCCGCCCAGAGCGAGGTTGTCCAACATGGTGCTGCCCTTGGTCTCGGTGTAGCTGTTATGGGCGGGAAGAACGCCGAGGCCTATGATGACCTCAAACAAACGCTCTTCACGGACTCGGCTGTCGCTGGTGAAGCGGCCGGATTCGCAATGGGTTTGATCATGCTCGGGAGTGCGGACGCTGGCTGTGCGGAGGAAATGTTGACCTATGCGA
>Ga0307517_10002221_pt1 | contig 31350 bp, 34 predicted proteins | sample 23_EM_MG_FD_194515 | JGI IMG/M metagenome (GOLD analysis project Ga0307517, IMG submission 194515) | Populus trichocarpa ectomycorrhiza microbial communities from riparian zone in the Pacific Northwest, United States - 23_EM | ecosystem: Host-associated > Plants > Roots > Unclassified | place... | reverse complement strand
CCTGCAGACCGAAACTTGAACGGGAAAACTGAATTCCCGACCTGCCTGGGGCCAACGTACGAACCGGCCAACGCCAGGACGCCGAGATGCCGAGCCCCAATACCATCAAAAGGTAAACAACAAATTGGGCCGTATTCTGTGGGAAACGGTCTATCGAAACGCAAATAGCTGTAGTGGGGCGAACGTATAAGCACCCCATCGAGGATGCTCTGAATACCAACGATTATCATCTCCTGTTTGATCTACAAACCATACGTGTTCGCAACAGACATTGCGAGATGTGCATCGGAACCTTTTCCATCGAACATCCCGATTACGCATTGTGAGCCTTAGTCTCTCCTGTTGACCTCCACCATGGAATCCGAACCCACGCGGTTTATCCCATAGAATCCTTGCTGCGAACCGCGATGAGTTCCTCAACCGACCTACAGAACATGCTCGATTCCGACGTTCGTTCAAGGACCACGTTGAAGCCGCCGGGCATACGGAACCTGACATATTGTGCGGGTTGGATCTCCGGGCGGGAGGGACCTGGTTGGGTCTGAATAAGTCATCTGGATGCGTAGTCTTTCTGTACGTCGACTTCATTTCGAACGCGGGAGTTTATCGGCGGTGACCAGTGACCTTTTGAGAACAGGACGAATATTACGGAACCCCGCGACACGTACCAACTCTCAAGAGGATACCTAGTATCCTCTCTGCTCTTACCCTCCTCATCGGGTAACTCCATCAAAGAGGAAATTCAAACTCTCCTCGACCTTGAACCCAAATTCGCCGGATTCAACTTGCTCATCTTCGTCCCTCACGTCTCTGAGTCTGCGTCCGGGGGGTCGTGGAGATTATCCTACGAAATCGCGAAACTTTCGAACAACGGGGGTGGGAACCCCATTGTCTCGAGGACTATGACGCGCGAGGAACGGAAAGGCGGGGCTATGTCGAACGGGATCGATGGGAAGGGAGGGGATGAGTGGCCGAAAGTCCAGGATGCGACCCGGAGTCTGAGGGAGGTTCTCAAAGGCGATTTCGACCGGGCGGAGGATTCGGATTCATGTCGGAGATCTGATGAAGAACTAGCTGAGGAATTGTTTGGTATCCTCTCACAGTGGGTCTGCGTGAGGTCGTCCATCTCGAGCTGACTGACCTTAAACCCCCAACAGTTGTCATCGCAAAGGTCCTACTTCATCGTCCGAGCTCCGAAACACCGTCCAGGTCGTTCCGTTCGCCTTATCACCCCAAGACATCGGTAGTCTCGAGAGTGCTAATCAAACCTCGCAAATCTCGCGGCCTCGAGACACCTACGGCACAATGCTTTCAACTGTCATCCTCATCAAACGGAACGGAGAAGTTCTCTTTGTTGAGAGGGATATTTGGGGTCACGGTCCGGACGACATACCTGTGAGGTCAACTGACCGTTCGACAGATAGGGTATTCAGGTTAAAACTAACCACCGACCCCCCTTCTTCATGACAACGATATCTCCGGGACTGTAACGTCCAAGGCCTTGTCGCTTTTTCATATGCTCCCGTCCTACGAAATGTTTTGTGCGGTCACGTGTCCCTCGTGTTCTCTCATCATCCGCTCTTCGCGGCTTCCCCAATATCTTCACACTGCAGCAACACAATGTGACGCGCAAAGTAAAACTATTTGGCCTCGCCGGCTCCGCCGTGTCCGTCGTGATTCAGTCGATGGCCACCATGTCGACGGTTGCCCTTTCCGTCGCTTATCGGCTCGGACTCCTCCCCCTTACGCCTGTGGTACCTCCCTGCGATCGATGTCGACAAACGATCGGAAATCCCGCCACTGCTGTGCCTTATTTCACAAAAAGCGCTGTGATTCTCCTTGGCACTGGCATCGAAAAAATCAGATGGGTTCGTGGCGACCTATCGTATCTTCACCCCCGCGCGAAAGAATAGTTCACCATGATTTGCGTGCTGTTGAAACAAACCCACGAGACTCTCAAAGTTCACCGTCACGTATACATTGTGAACATCGCCCATGGCCCGGATTATGTAACCGGCGTATCTAGATCTGGCCTGGGGCAACTCATATGACCCCCATCGACATATCTGCCTCGTGGGTCAGGTGAGGCCTTTGGTAACTTATATATATATCTTATCTTATCTGCTGCATTGTCCCGCTGCTTGCTACGTACTCCGGTGAAGGATATTCCTCATGCCCTTACCCAATCCCTTGAAACAGCTCCGTCGCCTCGACAATTCTTCCCCCAAGTTTCACGATCAACTCAGCAACATACTTTATGGGGAGGATTACAAACAATGTGTGCCGAATCTCCAAGGTGATAATTTGGTGTGGCTTGTTGACTATCTGGACAAGGCACGTCGCCGAGTCGTCCTTCTCCGCCCTTCGCTTAAGCCAGAGTAGGCTCTCAATGATCTCGATCCTTCCAGCCCCGCTTCCCGGAAGTGTCTACGCGAACTCAGAAGCATATGTGGAACCAGCGCGATACTCCCAACATCGTACACGCTTTCGTATCACCTTTTAAACGTTTGTCCCGAACCGTCCGCCTCAGGAGGTTACGGTGATGTATACAAGGGGGCGCTCGATGGTTCGAGGGTTTGCATCAAACGAGTACGGGTGTATACCAAGGACGACCCAAAAAGGGCTACTAAAGTGCGTTATTGACGCTGTCGCCTTCCCTGTTCGCCATAACTAACGAAACTCATAGGCCTTCTGCCAAGAGGCCGTAATGTGGAAACGCTTGACACACCCAAACGTCTTGCCCCTCCTAGGTGTCACTATCTTTCCGCTTCAGCTCATTTCGATTTGGATGTCTGGCGGGGACCTGCCAGAATACATCGAGAAATACCCCAACGCAGACCGACTTCGACTTGTGGGTGGCCCTCCCGTGGTGTTTATCCCACACTTACTTCCGTTACAAGTTATCGGATGCCGCCGGGGGCCTCTGCTACCTCCACTCCTGCAACGTAATTCACGGCGACCTCAAGGGAGTACGTAGTTGTTCTAAACCTCGTTTCATCACCATGACACTCGGCCAGCCAAACGTCCTTGTGGACAACTCCGGTCAGGCACGAATTGCGGATTTTGGTCTAGCTACTGTCACTCAAAACCTGGATTCCATGCGGACCGCCTCGTGTCAGCATGGACACACCCCGCGATGGACTGCGCCAGAGGTCTTGAACGGGGGGAAATCCAGCAAGGAAACGGACATTTTCTCTTTCGCGATGGTCATGATCGAGGCACGTCATAGGTGATCTACTGTGTGTAGAGCCTTGGTTTACTGTTGTTTTGCATCAATACAGGTATTCACCGGCGCGGTCCCGTTCAGTAATGGTTCATCTACCATGGCTATGTTGGCCATAACACAAGGCAGGCGTCCACCACGACCAACACATCCGACCTTCACAGCAAGTTTGTGGACGTTGACGAAACGCTGCTGGGATCAGGATCCTCACTCGCGCCCGGAAGTTTCAGAAGCCTTGCAAGTTCTTCTCAACCCGTCAGTTTCTCATTCATTTCAGTGATCACAGATCCGATAACCTGGCTACTCCCTGATGTGCAGTGAACAGCCAGCATGGAAACGGTTGATCAACCATACCCTCTCCACACGCGAGCGCATCTCTTTGGTCACAGCCATCTTCTCGGACCATCATGAAGTTGGAATGGTCAGAAATCTCTGCGGGGACAACGCCCAGACTTTTATCGACGTGATAGACGAGGTAAGTCTCCACTCTTCCGCCCCCGGGGGACGGGCTCATTGACTCCCACTCAAACTCCCGTGCTCTATTGATTAGGTATTGGATAGCCTCGAACCACAGACCCGCAGGATGTGCCTGCGTTCTTTATACAGGATTTGCGGCCGCCAGGCTCTGGTTCCTAGATCGCTGGAAATTCCGCTTTGTTATGACCCAATGAAGAATCCACTGTCTCATGATGGGTTTGCGGACGTGTGGAAGGGTCAACACCATGGGCGAGAGGTTGCAGCCAAGGACCTGAGGGTGTACTCAAAGAACGACTTTGGGAGGATTAGAAGAGTGAGTTGCCGGTGGTGGCCGCAGTTTTCTATGCATGCTGACGAACTGAGCGTGCCCCATGTAGAGGTTCTGCAGCAAGGTTGTTGTATGGAAGGCCCTTCATCATCCGAACGTGCTACCGTTGTTAGGCGTGACGATGACCGAGACTCGGTTCGTGATGGTGTCAGAGTGGATGGAGAAAGGTAACGTCAACGAGTTTGCAAAGGCGAATATCAAGGCGGATCGGTTGGGGCTCGTATGTTTTTTTTTCCGCTCAGGGTTATCTTCATTGACAATCACGCGATTGCTGCAGCTGAGAGACGTCACCAGAGGGTTGATCTTCGTACACGACCAGGGAATAATCCATGGGAACCTCGAGGGGGTACGTGTTCGAACAACAGTCACCCCCCTGCCCCCTAGCTTACCCGATCCTAAGGCCAATGTCCTCATCGACAACAACGGTCGCGCCCGTTTAGCAGGCCCCAGTCTGTTTGCGATAGCCTCGGACAAGTCAACGATTACACCCCCAGCCATAGTTGGTGACAGAATCAGGTGGATGAGTCCAGAACTCCTTGATTTTGGTTCGAAGGAGAGCAGTCCGACCAAGGAATCGGATTGCTATGCACTGGGGATGGTGATATACGAGGTTCTCAGTGGGCAGATTCCATTTGCCCCATGTGGGAACCTTGTCATTATTCTCAAGGTCCTGGGTGGCGAGCGTCCCAGGAGACCCCAAGGAGATGAGGGAAGACTATTCACGGATGATATATGGGGTATATTGAAACATTGTTGGAAGCCTCAGCCACATGACCGGATAAGTGCTAAAGCTGTACTTATGGGTCTTGAGGGGAACTCGCCTTTGTTGGGGCCGTCTTCTAACGAGGGTGGAGATTTGAAGACGGATACTGATAATTATCAGCCAGATGCCACAGCGAGCAGACCTAGTACGTGTTCTCGGTCTCATTCCACGCTCACTTTTAATTACTCCCACACCACATGCGTAGGGCCACCGCTCGTGCGTGGCGATGATGGACTCCAAAATCCATCGCTCGCTGATAGGTTGGCGCGCAGTGCCGGCGGAATGTTCAAAGCTACCACCAGAAAGCTCTGCGGCCTTCGACAAGCCCGACGGTAGCTGGCGACATATTCCATGCTGGTAGTCCATGTACTATGCAGGGGTCATTACCCCCAGGACTGAAAGTCTCGGTTTTACAGTTTTTTTATAGCCGCCGTCCTACAAAAATGCAAAAATGCATGCAGTCCTGCATCGTGTCGCCGGGATCACATGGCGAGGTCCCCCTCTTTCCAGGACCATAGAAATCGTTAGACGATAGATGTTTCGACATAGAAACCCTTTCCCTATGGATTAACTTTGTCGGTTGCGGCGTTGGCGGTTCAGTGAGGGGTTCTTGCGTGACTATTATGTATTGTACACCTGTAACTACCATCCAGAAGTATAACTAGTGCGTGACAAAAGTATCAAAAAAAGGGGGTCATCGTGCGAGACAAGTTAAACATTCAAACGACGAGGTTCATGTTCGCAAAATGGGGATCGTAACTCGAGACGATAGCGCGGGAGAGGACCTGGGGGAGGATGCATGTATCGTAAGTTATGCACGGAAAAGATGGAACGGAACTGCAAGGGGGTAACCACAAAACTGTCTTCAAAGGAATGGGGGAATCAGCGAACGCGGAGACAACACCATAGTGCACTCGAGGAAGACTGAGCGGGGGTATACTCCACAAGAGTGTGGACAAGGTTCTATCCATTCAAGTCGAGTCTAGGTCGAGAGAGGGGAGGGGGAGGACGAACCCGCATCAGACGAGTAGCGCCTTAGCGCCCTCCTCCCACACTTCCCTCTGTACTTTTCCAACGCCTCGACAAACCGGACAGCTGACAACCTCGTACCCACCACCACCGTCGTTCGTAGGCCGATATTCCTGCCCCCACCCGGCACACCGATCTGCGCTGACGAGGCAAGCAGGATGGAAGATATGCCCACAGTCGGTTTCATCTCCACCATCCTTCAAGATCCCAACTCGTTTTACGGGCGGCGAGTCTGGGTCATTGAACACCTCAGGTAAAGGATCTTCGTCCGAAGGTCCGATACCACAGCTGGGGTCGTCGCACCTCAAGCCAGCCTGACGTTCCTTGGCTTCGACGCGTTGCCTCAACGTGGGTCCAGGAGCGGGCGGCGGTATCCATTCTCTAGGGGCCTCCGGCTCGCGGTTCACGCCACCAGGACCTGGAGCCGGGGCCGGACCGGTTGGCTGTCCCATCCCCGGCCCTCGTCCACCTCCAGCGAAGAATTGCAAAAACGCCGCAGCTTGATCCTGCACGGCCTGAGAAATCCTTTCAGGGTCCAAGCCGTGCTCAGGGGGTACATGGAGGGTGAAATCGACGGCAATACCTGGAGCATGGAAGTGCGCGTGGCCGACTCCACCATGTGCAAAGTCAGGGAAAGGTCCAGGATGAGGCCCATCTTCGGGATGAGGTCCGTTATTGTGGTCGTGGGTGGCGTTTGCAGTGGTGGCACGTGCACCGTGTGTGGGGTGTTCTGGAGGGGGAGGAGGGCCAAAGGCCGGCGGTTGTTGGGGTCCGAACCCGAACCCGAAAATCGGAGGTGGGATGTTGTGTCCATTGTTAGGGGCTTCGTCCTGAGTCTCTCCAGGCAATCCATCGCCGCCACGTTGTTGTTCGCGATCATTGTTGTTGTGATCTTGTGCTTGGGGGGTGGCAGGCCCGCGGAACATGTCAAAGAACGTTTGTTGTGGGTGTGCGGCGAAAAAGTCTGGGATGAAGACAGGAGGCTCAATGTGAATGTCTGGGTTGTAACCATGCTCATCGTCGTCCTCGTCGTCTGACGCCGGTTCGAGAGGAGGCGGGTGTTCATGATTTTGTCCTTGGTGCGTGGAGGGTGGGGCGACAGGGGGATTAGCGGCGGTGGTACTGGAGGTAGGTACAGGTTGAGGTTGAGCGTTATTAGGTGGAGTTGTAGTGGTAGTGGGTCTCCTTGGACGGGGAGTATAAGTCAGATTCTTCGGGTCAACGTCGAACCTGCAAGTGGGACAAGTCGTGTGATTGGGTTTCGAGAACCACGGGACCAAGCAAGAAGCGTGGAAAACGTGAGAGCAAGGGAGGCAGATGATAGCAGTGGAGGTGTCATCATCAGGTGTGGGGTCAGAAACAGCTGGCTTGGAATCAGAACCCTCAGTTGGATGCTCAGACGTAGAAGGAGTGGAAGAGCTGGAGTGAAGTTTAGCATCCTCAGAAGGGTCTTCAGGCAGTAAACTGTCCCAACAGATGGCACAACCAGGTACCTCGCCACCATCAGTTCCCGTCGAGTCCTCGTGTGCGCCGGGGACACCGTCGACCCTCATCATCCTCTTCACTAGCCCCACTGGGACGTGTTCCAAGCCCTGGACGAGTCTCTTGGCACGTTCAGGATCTTCCATTTCTTCGGGTGGTTCACCTCCGAGCATGGCACGAAGTAACTCGGCCCATGCTGGAGCACCACGGCCAGGTTCGGGTTCACCTCCATTTCCGGGAGCATCGGCAGGGGGCTGTGGTCCTGGACCAAAGGGGGTGGCAAAGAACGGAGGGAGGGTTCCCACTCCACCGACCACAAAATCGACAAAGGGTGGAACCTGGCCCGGATCACCTGGTTGTCCAGGTTGATCGTAGTTCCCACCCGGCTGGTCTGGGGGTTGGGGGGCCCGAGCTTGTGGTTGGGGCATCGCAAGGCCAAATTGATTGAACATGGCGGAGAAAGCGCCTGGAGGGATAGGAACGGGTCGGCCTGTTCCATCCATACCCAGAACGAATGTGTGAGCATGGAACCGCGGTCCCTGAGTGTTCTGTTGCGCGTTCCCAGCGGCGGGGTTTCGGTCTGGCTGTGGCGGTTGTGGCGGTTGCGTTGGTTGAGGATGCGGATTGGTAGTAGAATTGTCGCGACGGGGAACCGTATTGTTTCCATTTTCAGATGAACCGGCGGGATTTGGGAAGAGAGGAAACATTCGACCTGGGGGTCGTGCGGTGCCGAGACCGAAGTTCCACGGCGGCATGGTCGGGAATGGTTGAAACACTCCTGTAGCAGTATGGGAACGTGGCGGTGGAGCTGGATTGGGAGTGGGATTCGGTTGTGAGGATTGTGGCTCCACCTCCTCTTCAACACGGGCGCGGCGATCTGTGGCTTGCGCCTGGTCTAGAGGTGCTGTCGAGGGGAGCGGATGCATCTCTTCGTCCTCATCCACCCAGCTGTCGTCGTTATCGTCTAGCACGATATCCATCTCAACATCGCGAGCGTCTCGGCTGCTATCTGAGTCGGACCACCCATCCGATAACAAATCCGGCATCGAGGAGTCGGAACGGGCGTCGGAATCGTCATGAGCTGGGAGATGGGTTGGGGGAGGCGCAGCCTCTGTGTGGCTCAAGGAAGTTAGTCCTGTATTATTTCCAAATAGATTGAAGTGTTTATAAGTGAGAGTCCTGGAACACGGGAACGGAACCGACCTTGTTGACTATCCGTGACGTCGTTTAGATGCTCCCTGGCTTGTCCCCAAAGGAAGGTTTGTATGGCTTGCGGGAGGAACCTCTGGGTAGAGGAGCGGTTGTTGTTGCTCATGGCGGTTAGAGGGAAAGAGGTTGTGGGAGCACCCGAAGGTCAATGGCCAAGGTGGTTGACGCGATCCGTTGTTTAGTCAGAGCCATGTCCGGCCGATCTCCGGCGCGAATGTTCGAGACTCCTCGACCAAAAAATGGAGAAAATATAAGATAAAATGACAGGTCTAGTTATGCACATGGCAGGTTGTAGGGTGTGATGCAGGTCGTGAAGGCGTCGTTACGATGCGGGAGATACATGCGGATTATAATACACACTCAGATTAGAATGATTAGAGTCTATGAATGGTGAGGATGGCAACGATACCGTCCTGTTCTATGCCATGGTTCACACCTATATGACGACTGTGTGAGATCACCTGAAGGAACGGGGCAGTGGCAGGGCCCACTCACCGTGTTTGCCAGGCTCAAGCAAACCCTCGCGCCATTCAACATCAGCTTTCCACCACATGCCCTTCCAATGACTGCCAGCAGTTGCCTTCCCAACGAACCAATCTCTACCAATATTGTACCCGTCGGGAACAATCATATGCTTCTTCGCAGTTGGCTCCTCTTTCGACGCGCTATGGCAACCCAATTTTAGATTTGGGTCTATGTAGCGCCCCGGCATAAGCGCAGCACGTACCCTATGAACCATGCGCCACTATTGGCGAGGGTACCGTTCTGCTTCCAGGCGCGGAAGTGATGTCCACCTGTTGAAGAGTCGGTCCCAGGTGATGTGAGTGGGATATGGGATCATGCTACGCACCAGCGAAGCTCTCCCAACAGGTCCCCATGACTGGGAAGTAGTATTGCCTGGCCAAGAGCTGTTGCGCCTTCTTTTCGTCGCCGTCACCAAGATTCGCCTCATGCTTATTGCCCAGGTGAATGCCCAAACATTCTTCAGAGTAGCTGATCGACCTGCCGACCGAGGGTCAATCCGGTAGCTAGTCGGAGAGGAAAGATTCTGACTTGGAGTACGTCTGAAGGCCTTCGTCGGTGAGGATGTAGGGGTCAGAAAAGGCGGTGATGATGATGTTCATAGGCTCGCCACGGTATGGAGGCTTATGGTTCGTGTACTGCATCCGAAAGAACGTCAGATGATATCAACGTCACAGGAACGTGGCCGCACATCGAGGAACCTTCCACCATTGACGCGAGGGTCAAACCAGCCTTGGTATCTAGGCGAGGATTTGTCTGCAATAATTGCCTGACTATTGCCAGTGGTTGGGTGTGCGGTGACGAGAACGAAGGTGGAGAGTAGGAGAGTCGATGTTCGGAGCATCTTTCAAAAGGCGAAAGTCGGGAAAAAGAGAGAAAGAGAAAGAGAACGGAGGTCGACGGGCGGTGGTGGTTGTGGGGGTCAAGAGAGATCGACGAAACGAGTTGGTCTTTGTAGACGGCCATCATCATCATCCCTTCTATCCGAGGGAACACTAGGATATCATGACAGACGTAACCGAAAATCCAAACCCTCTCGCCGACGACGACGAGTTCTTCGACGACAATGACACCGCTTCCCAGAGGTCCATCTCGCTCTCTTCGCCTCCAATGTCACCCAAGCCGGAACCGGGGACTTTTACGTCTTTGCCCATGTCACCAGCCTCCCCCGAGGCCTTCGTGCGTGCCTTTGAGCTGGACACCGGACAGGATACTCTTGAACCAGACTTCCCAAGCGCATATAGTCTTGACACAGCCACCTCGCAGTGGAAGCAACAACCCGTCCAAACGTTGACTCCTGCCATCGAATCCGCCTTTGTTGGCCAATCTTCTCACATGTACCCTCCTACCCCAGCCGTTGTTCGTGGAGACACAGAATCCATCGCCTCATTCGCTACGGGTTCATCAACATCGAAGAAGGCAGAGAGGGAATCGATGGTTTTAACCCTACCAAACGGTCCACTCGTCCTTGGAATTGCACTGGTCGACTTCAATCACATTGTTGGACCTAAGATCGAGTTCTACGAGGGGGAGATATTTGAGGACGAAGAGATCGCAAAAATCCTGCCGTTCCTCGCTTTGCCAGACGGGGCGCACCTGGTAATTAATTCCGTCTTTACGAATTCACGACGTTGTTGTCCGGGTGCTCAACTCAAGTGTTCTTCTACTTAGTCCTCTGAGGACTATACGTATTTCCACGTCGTTCCGACATCGCCGAACCCTACTACAGTGTTTGGAATATCGCAAGTCCAGTTTGACCCTTCCCTCTCTTGGTCCGTGCTTAACTTCAAACAAGGTGCAACCGCCAAATAGCGGCATCAGCACTTCTCGTCAAACATGTAGATGTCACACGATCAACGGTCCAGAAGGCGGTGGTTGTGCTGGCTTCGAAGCCGCTGTTTGGACCAATTCGGTATGCCCACGCTCATTGATGGCTCCGAGCGACTAGCATCTAATCTATCCCAAGAGATCGTCTAGGAGTTGTCACTCTGGCGTTGTTTGAACAGAGGTGGGTAATCCAAGCGAGGCCTATTCGTGGTCTAACCGCTCGCGCTACCACATGCAGAGACTTTTCGAATCTACAAATCCTGACGGATTTCTACAAGTCTCTCGAGTTTTCCTTGAAAGGTCACCTCACGACGAGCGGACTTTACATGGGTGCGTGTCCGCCTCGGGTCCTAGAATCCCGGCTAATTGAGTTGCATCTGTAGGCACGAGTCTGTAAGCGCTTCCCCTTCGGGTGGTTTGTTGGCTTGGCTGAAATCCTTGTGGCCCGCCGTTTGGCAGCCGAGACTTGGTGCACGTGTTCCGTCAGCGGACACTAATTTTACTCAAGGCGCTGATGCTGCAAAAGAGGGTGAGATGCGAGCTTGACGAGACGGAGGCAAACTCATTATATCCCGGTCTAGATTATGTTCTATGGGCACCCTCTGGAGAGATTATGCACGTATCAGTATTCGCTCATCACCCTGATGCCAGGTGGAGTCCTCTCCCTCAACTCTTAGACACTCGCGTTGATTCTTGGTGTAGGATTGTTACAACATCTCGAGGATTGTGGTTCTCCGCCGCTGGCAACCCGTGCCCCTACTCTGACGCGGCCAACTTCTCTCAAGACCTCAGATCACAAGAGCATGGTGGCGTATCTGGGTTTACCACTGGACCTCTTTGGAAAGGTGGGTGTATGGGATTGTTGATGACAAACATAATGCGCGAACCCCCCCACTTCGCAGGACGCTTTCTTCCAACCATACCTTCCCTTGCAGCAGCTAGATATGATCAAGGAAAGTAAAAGTTGGCTGTGCGGGACCACGAACTCGATCACAGGGAAACAGGAAGAGATCGACCTCTTCGTGGATGTGAGTCAATCGGCCACATGAAGACTCGCGCCTTAAATGTGATTATTTGCTTATATCTCGACATAGACTGAGACCGGGACAGTCGAGTTTCGAGATCCTAAGCTTGAAAGGTCTGTAGGTCTGACAGCCGCAGATAGGAAGTGGATGGACGACATCATCAAAGATGTAAACGAGGGATGGGATGAGGATGGGCAGAGGACTCAATTCAGAGGAAGTGATGATTATCTTCGACAGAAGGCGAGTGGGACGTTGGCATGTGACAGTGCTTAACGTTAACCTTTTCAAAACAGTTCGAGGAGTATATATCTGGAGTCCTTGCGTCTATCAAGCACACCGACTTTGTTGCGAAGGGCAAAGGAAATGATGTGGTCATTACCGAAGGTTAATCGGACCTTCGTTTGTATCGTGCATCACAGCTTCGAAACTCAAATCCTACTTTATTGTGCAGACGGTGAAGACGATAACTCAACACAAGACTATAACCCGTTATGGATATCGGAACTTCGACGGACGGATGCGTATGAGGTGTGGGAGCGTGTGACAGATCCGCTTCTCTTCGATATAGCCGAACCACGGTGAGGAGAATCTGCCCACCCTTTTGATCTTGGCAGACTCGCAACTGACTCCTCCGACCGTATGGTTCTACTTGCAGACATCCATGTGCAGGGATGGCATCTGTGGTGGGAGACATTGGCTTGCGCCTCCAGGAAGGTGTTCAGGACCTCAAAATTAGCCAGCAACTCGCCCCAACCCGTGAAGCCATCTCGAAGACTCTCGCGACCAGTTCGACAAACTTCCTTAAAGCCGTCGAGGGTGTCAAGGGACGTTGGATGACTCGCACGCCGAGCACAGGCGAGCCACCTGCCACACCACCCGACTCCGGACGTGGCACCCCCGTTGACATGGGTAAGGACTCAGACGCGATCTCGGTCAAAAGTGCTACGAGCGCGAAGAACTCTCCTGCGACTCAACAAACTCAATCACCCACGCAACAGACCAGTTTGCCTCCGGTCGCTGCGTCTGAGTTTGCGCAGCGGGCTTCGAGCACACTGAGTGGATGGGGGAGCGGGATCGGGACGTTCATCTCGAACAAGGCAAGTAAGTTCTCGCTTGGCGGTGGGATCATTGCGACTCCTACTTCTACCCCCACTACTGCTACGTCCACTGCGACACCTAAGCCAAACGAGCCGGATGATGACGATATTCCTGAGCAGTTCATCCCGAGGGACTTGGATGCCGAGAGGGAGAAGGCGGAGAAGGAGAAGTTGGCTGCTGGTCGGCAAAGTCGGCAAAAGACATAACCCCCGTGGACCCCAACCTGCCCCATATGGAGCCCATTGTTCATCCTGTTCCTTATCCCTGATGATCGTGATCCCACTTGTGCATTTAGAAATCGGCTCTGTGTAGCGATAGGACCCCCCTGCATCCCTGTCCTTGACGATATCGATATCCCTGTTTTCTTGTTTTCTTATTTATTTTGGTCAATTCGGGCAAGCGAGTATCATACGTATATAAACTGGTACAGATTTAGGTTCTGAATTGTTTTTGGCGGCCCGTGGTGCCTGATTCAGTTGCACCCACGATCGCGCAGATTTCATGTACTTCGGCGCTCTGGGGTTGTACGTGAGGTTGCAGGAGGTTCCTTGCCTGGCGTGGGTTACAGTGAGTCCCCCTTGCATCCAAGCGGGGTCAGGTTGTTGTGGTCACTCGATGACATGTTGGAATCTGTCACGATTCGGCAACTACTGCGAAAACTGCGAGCGGTCCAATGCGTTTCGTGTATGTGTAGACACTGGAGACCGTGTGGATACCTTGTTGCAACTTAACCCCCATGCTGGGCCGAAGTCGCGATGCGTATCAAGCGTGTGAAAGAATTGCTCGATATGTGACGTAGATTAGACGGGCTATTTCTGCCGAGCTCTCCCACCCCGTCGCAGTCAATCTCTGGCATCGACAACGACAAGATGTCGGACGAATCTCCCCCTCCAAAGAAGATAGGCTCACTGCGTGACAGGATCGCTGCTTTTGAAAAGCAATCCTCTCCGTCTAGTACGCCTTCTAATCCTCCGCCAACACGCCCTAAGCCCGGAAACGTCTCATGGAAACCGAAGCAACCCTCTCCTCCTACTTCACCATCGAACAAGGATAAGGAACGTGTCACCCCCGCGAAGGGCTCCATGTCTACTACCGACGCCAAGGAGAGCATCGGACAGGGTATTAGTTTGAAAGAGCGCATGGCCGCTTTACAAGGCAAAGGCGGTTTCGGTCCGGCGAACCCTCCACCCAAGCCCACAACCGAGAAACCGAAGTGGAAGCCTCCCCCGAAGCCGGTCACCCCCCCTTCACCGACTGAGGAGAAACCCCCCGTCGACTTTGAGGCTGTCATCCGTTCCCCTCCCTTGGACGCTGAACCGGCTGAAACTCCGGCCGAGAAGCCTACGGAACCCGTGGAACAGGGCGATGAAGGAAGCGTGGTTAAGGATGACCCCGAGGAAGAGGAACGCCAGCGACGTGCTGCGATTGCTGCCCGTATGCAACGATTGGGAGGGGCTAGGATCGGGATGGCGCCGCCGGTCGTGGCGCCAAAACCCCATATTAGGCGACCCAGTGTCCCGAAGGAGGAAGAGACCAAGCCGGGTGTGTATCATTAATAATCGCCGGATGAAATACTCCTAACGGCCGATCCCACAGAAGTGACATCTCCGCCACCGGTTGCTGAGGATGCGTTGAAGGAAGGTGGTGAGCCTCGGCCAGAAGGTATGTGGTCGACTTGCCCACGCTTCCTCCGTAATTAATGAAGCTTTAGGTTCCGAAGATTCTGCAGATAAATCTCTCGAAACCGTCACGGCTTCTAACAAACCCCCTACTTCCATGCCAGTTCCCGCTGCTCCTCGTCGCGCGGCTCCCCCGCGACGCAAGAAAGAGACACCCAAACCTTCTGATGAACCACCTGTTCCATCACAGGAGGAGGAGACTGCAGTCCCTGAGGCCAGGATCCCACTCCCACACTCTACTTCCACCCTCGTTGTCGATGTCGAAGGAGAGGATATCAAAGTACCACCCAGTGTCGACTCGAAGCCTGCAGACACTGCGGAACCCTCCCCTCCCCCGGTTAAGGATGAATCTCCAGAGCCAGCCAAGGATTCAAACCTGGTTACGGAGAGGTCCACTTCCCCAATGCTCATCAAGCCTGGTGATCACGACGATGTACCAGAGGACGCTCGCGCTCCTTCCCCTTCAAAGGAGGATCATACAATTCCTCTAATGTCTGAGGAAAAGCTTGCTGAAGTCGTTGAGGAGGGAAAGAAGGAGATCGAGGAACGTTCTGGGATCGATCAACCTGAACAAGATCTGGAGGAACCCCTCAATGAGGCTTCGAACGGTGAAGAATCGACAGAGCCACTTGCTATGCCGGTAGAGAAAGGAGGAGAGCCCAAGGCACTTACAGCCGAGCCCGACGTCAAGGAGGACAAACTCGGGGAGCAGGCAGAGGAGGAAGAGGACGAAGTGACGAGGCGGGCCAGGGTTGCTGCCAGGCTGGCAAAGTCGGGCGGATTTAACCCCTTCGCCGGTGGTCCTCCGGTCAGGAGACCCTCAGAGAGTAGCCTCCCAGAGAGGAGGACAAGTGTTGAATCACCGGGTCCATTCAAACCCACCTTACACGAAGAACAGGAACCGCCTGCCCAGCCCCTGGCGAGAAGGGATGTCGATTCACTAATTGACGAGGCTGGCTTCCCAGCAACGGAAACGAAGGATGATGATAAACCTTTTGATACTCTCAAGCGGGTCGAAGGTGATTCTTAAGTGCTAAGCTCCAGCTTTATATCTTTCGTTTGTAGGAATCTCTAATTGATTGCAATCTATTCCGTTACCTCCAGATAGTGACTGGAAGCCCGATGAGAACGAAGGAGTTCTCGATAAAGGTGTCCCTGATGACAACACAGGCGTAGAACCCGCGAAGGTTCCTGCGTCTCCACCCTTCACCGTGCCTCCCCCGCCCCCGTTGACCTCGCGGCCGGCTCCCCCGGTCCATCATGCTCCGGAGCCAACAATTCCTGCGGAAACCTCGACACCCATACCCCCTCCTCAGCCATACCAATTACCCTCACGAAGCTCGGAAGAGAGACCTGATAGTCCTGTCGAGGATGAACCGGGTCCCCCTCCACCGTTGCCACCAGGTCGTCCGTCTGGTGCGCCTCCACCGCCCCCGACCGCACCACGTCCCATTCCCTCCCAGTCGAAGGCCGAAACGCAGGAATCCCATGAGGTCCCCTGTTCCCGCAGTCCACCTCCACCTCGAGTCACCAGGGCTGCTTCTCACGAAAGCGAGGAATACGAAGAAGAACCGTCTACGGTGACTTTCGATCTCCCCCGATACATGGATATCGTTTCGCAGTCTCCGAACGAAGCCAGCCAGCCAGACCCTCCTGAACTGGAGATATTGGCCGATGAAGATGGGGGTAGGTAGTTTTCTCCTCTGATGGAATGTGAAATTCACCCTCCAGCTGTAGACCCCATCGATCCAGGCTTTATCCCTCCAAGATCTCCTTCGATCAAATCGGACCAACCGCCTGCAGAACCTCCCAAGCCTCCTCAAGAGAAACCTACCGCAGAATCCGCGCCTGAGGAAGGAGATGAGGAACAAGCCCGTAAGAGGCGTCTAGCTGAGCGGATGGCGAAGCTGGGTGGTATTAGGTTTGGAAGGCCTCCTCCTGTAGGGAAACTCCCGCCTTCTAAGATTCAACGTAAGGCAGAGGAAGATGAGGAGAAGCCCAAAGAGGAGGAACAACCAGAGGAAGAAGAGGACGAGCAAGCTAGAAGGCGGAGGATTACTGAAAAATTGGCAGGCATGGGTGGGATGCGAATCGGCATGGTTCCTGGTGCAATTCCGCCGAAACCGCCCACTCCGACTCGCAAGGATAGTACAGGTACGGAGCAGCCTAGGCGAAGATCTCTGCCTCCTCCAGTCAGATCGCCTCCACCCGTCAGAGCGCCGCCTCCTACCCAGGCACCTCCCCCACCTGTGAGGTCTGATACCGGTAACGTTTCCGAGGACGATGTAGTCAAGGTCGAGATGGAAGACAGCGAGGCGGAGGAAGTTGACTACCATGACATCAGCGAAGAAGTTGCTCCTCCAATCCCGTCGCGCACGACACGACCCCCCATCCCAGGTCCGGGTAACTTCAAGAGGGGATCTGTGGATTCAGTCACCTTTCCATCGCAAAATGCCGCGCCGTCTCGATTTGTTCCACCCACTCCATCGGAGTATGTTATGGTTGATGAACCCGATTTTGGCGAAGAGTCAACACCACCTCCCCGTCCCGCTCGACCACCACCTCCACGTGCAGCGCCTCCCCCTCCTGTCTCCTCTGGCGACGCCCCTGATAGTATGACCATGTCACAATGGGAACTCCCGCCGGTCCCAAAATCCTCACTAAATATGGAGACCAGCGTCGCGGACCTATCTGGATCTTCGTGGTCTGGGAGTTTTGACACGGAGGAAACGTCCCAAGAAAAAACTGCGGCGAAGGAAAGAAGGCAAAGCGAAGGTCAGATGACTTCAGACCAGCTTATGTCTACCTGGGGTCGAGTGGGAATCCAGATCTGCGAGGTCGCTGTCGAGTTATTTGAGAAATCGAAGAAAACTCTGATCGGAGATGGGACCTACGTCGGATTCGTGAACGCGGTGTTGGACCGAGTTCCCAATGCTTCGCCGGTGGAAGAGGACGCCTCCTCGTTCGGATACCTGATTTATGTCCAGACAGGCTCTTCGGTGACAAAGAGGGCTGCGGATATCATGCCTGGAGATGTCATCACCCTGCAGGATGCCAAGCTGAAAGGCCATAAGGGTATCCATACCTATCACCAGAATGTCGGCGAAGGGACTCCAGTAGTGGCCGTGATTGGCGAGTACGAGCCGAAGAAGTCCAAGTTCAAGGCTTACCAGGCGAGCCAGCACGTTGGAAATCAGGTATGCCATAAGATGAATCACATCTTCATGATCCTTACACACCCATTTAGACCGTCGAGGCTGTTAGTTATAGGTTGGAAGATTTGAAGAGTGGATCTATTAAGATTTTCAGGGTGCTCGAGTCTTGAGGTTGGGGCTGGTCGCCGGCAGAAATGTCTATATTTTATTGTATATGAACGGGGTGTACACTACACTCGGGAGGGATCGGTTCGCTATCGAGATGGCGGGTCGGACCCCCCCTCCCTCCCTGATGAAGATTTGCTACGAACTGCGCCTCCCTCTGGTCTCAACGGCGACCTTTCACGCTGAGTCACTGTTAGACCCCCGGGCTCAGAATGGAGAGTCAATACACGCAGGAAATATATCACCATTTGTAGGGGCTCACAATTGAAGCCCGATTAACCGTGGGCAACCGGGCTATCCGTTTCCTCCTTGATCCACTGGAGGAGCCCTCTGCAGTTCTCCAGGTCCTGCGCAGCTCCGAGCTTTTCAAAGACCTCGATCGCGCGCATAGCCCCAGACCTTGCCTCTTCAAGCCTGTGCTGTTTATACCAAATATAAGCCTGCAGCTCCAGCGCACGACCCAGGTTGTATGGATCATTGACCGCACGCGATTTGGCTCGTTCAACGTGAGCGTGTGCGGTGTCGAACCCGCCCTCATGGGAAAACACCTCCGCCAGGGAGTAATGGGCGGAAAACAGGTGAACGTTCCTGTTGAAAGTGGACGCGATACCGAGGACTGCCTCGAAATGGTGAATGTATTTCTCCCGCTCGCCCTTGGAATGGTATATGGCGCCAAGAGCACGATGAAAATCGTAGATCAGGTGTTGGTGGCCTTCCTCTGAGATGAGATTGATCGCGCGGGATGCGGCATCCTCTGCGGCGTCGGGTTGTTTGTCATCATACAACAATAAAGCGAGGGAGTTCAAGCACTGTGCTTGTTTCACCGTGTCATTGAGCCGTTCAAGGACCCCCAATGCTTCTCTTGCCAATTGTATCCCTTCTTCTTGGAGGCCCAGGATCCGATCTGCATCAGATAGGCACCTCAGTGTTTGAGCAACCTGATGGTCATCCCTTCGCTCTCTCTGGAGCTTCAGTGCCTGAGTAAGGAGCCGTTTGCGCTCCGCATAGTTTCCAACCGATTAAAACAACCACGAGAGCTCGAATAAGCATCCTGGCTTGGAGCTATGATCATCCGGGAGTTCTTCAATCTTTGGTCCCAATACGACGAGCCGTGGTTTGTGCCAATAGAGGTGCTTCATGGAATTGGCGCAGGCTTCCCAGACAAGGTCTGAATTTGTGTCGATGGATGTGAAGATATCGAGAATGTGCTCAACATTCACATCCTCCGTTATGATCCATTGCGTTTCTCCGAAGCCGGGTTTGTCCGGACGAAGCCTGACTGACATCCGGGTGAAGTAGCGTCCCTTGATCGCACGGAGGAGTGGAGACGGCTTTGGGTCCTTGGGAGAAAGATAACCCCGTAGAGGTGCGAGCATCGTGACAAATCCGTTGGTTCGATACGTCAGAGAAAGAACGCAGAACTTGTCGAAGATCCTTGCTCTGGTGGGGATGGTGGGAAACAACCAGTCGAGGTTGTTCTCGCCCACACCTTGCGGAAAAAAGGCAACCACTCCCAGAAGTGCTCGCGCTTCGGGGGCGAGTTCTTGAGACACAGGGAAGGCGAGTGATAGCTCGATTGTGGCTGCGAGGCTCTTGTTGTGCTGTGTCTACAGTACACCCGTTCGCTCCCTCCCCCATTCTCTGGCCAGTCGGTCCGTGCCCCACTTGTTTTGGTGCGCAATAGTTGCGAGCAACGTGATCGAAAGCGGATGGAAGTCAAGCTGTTCCAGAATGTCGTTGACCGGGTTTGGCCGTTTGCCGCTGTCGTGGGTTTGATAGAAGGTGCGACGGGCGGCATCCATCGATAGTGTGGGGATGTCCAGACGTTTGCAATCTGGGGGAATAGTGGAGATACGGAATGTGGCACGGGTGCAGACGTTGCTGAACCGACTCAGTTCCTCCACCACGGCATAGATCTCCGGGGCATCCGTTCCCAGGGGATCAAGAATAGATTCTGCATTGTCGAGGACTATGAACACCTCCCTTGAGGATAGGAACGGTCGTAGAGGGGTTAGACCCTCGGGGTTTTCAATGCCTGCACCTATGACATTGGAGAGCCGACGGAGGAAATGAGCACGCGAGGGGGGAATCGGTCGCAATGGATAAACCGACGGTCATTGCTAAATCGGCGTTTGATGCGATTGTCGTGGAGGACGGTCAGAGCGGTGGTTGTCTTGTCAGTTCCGCCAGCACCAATGAGGGCAATTGGAATGAGGTTCTGAGCGAGATCGACTATCTTCTCGATCAACTCGTCGCGTCCAAAGAAGGCCCTCGGTGGCGGGGGTGGGGATTCCCCAGGTATGCTAGATTCGAATATAAGATAATAGGTCCATTGGTAGTTCAGATCGCTGACCTGTTTTGAGTCTAGGCAACGGTGAGCGGTTATTCGGTGATGTATAAAGTGCGAGTGTCACCCACCAACTGATGTTGACCGTCAGTCCCCTCTTGACTTTTCAACACGGTACGGTGAATGTCGGAGACAATGGCCTGGGTTTTTACAACGTTGTGACGAAGTTCGGAAATGATGGTGTGGGTATTCACGATGTCGTGGCGGATATTCGAAACAGCTACGTGTGGATTTATTGCAAGCTCGGTCTGGGAATGAATGGTTAAGAATAGCCCCACGTAAATGGCGGAATGCACGTTAAACACGAGAAGGATCCTGTTGAGTCCCGACCTCCAGGTGACGATTGTTTCTTTGTCGTTCTTTGCGTGCAAAAGTCGGGAGACCACGTTTCGTTTACCCTGCTCGATGATCTTCCTTTGGATCTCTGCGACGGTCCTGGTGTCGAGCCGAAAGCATCGTCAACGAGGTACCTAGAGTCTGTATTGCTGGTGTAACTCACGTTGTCAGTTGCTTGATTGCCTCGCACACAGAGTTGCCAAGGTCGTTCAACCTCTTCCCGCTCAGTCCTCGGTCGAGGGCGGTACAGACGTCAGCGCAGGCTAGCCCTAGTTCGACGTAATCCACCTGGTTGATCATCGAGTCCTAGGTACATCTCAGCTCGCGATCGATCAACGCAAGCTGGAAGGAAACTCACTCTGGTCATTGTGAGGACAACGCTGACGGAGCCAAAAACAGCCTTGGCGGGCGTAATACTTGAGAGTTCCTTCGCGAGATTCATGGCCTCGATGGCCGCATCCAACGCCGAGATAGCACCCTCCCGCTCCTTCGGACGTTGGGACTCGGCTTCCATGATTGGAGCTCAAGGTAAGCAGTTGCGAGATAACTGCGCGGCGTAAAGGCTGTGAGGGAAGACCCGAACCCCAATAGGGATGAGCGGCCATTTTGTCATACAGTATGTAACTTGCTTCGTGCAGAAAGACGAGGCCCGGTGCACGTGCACTTGATCTACCTGCCACCATCGACGAGTACTCCCACAACCAGGCTCCTCATGCCCGACGCCTCCGTAAAGAATGTCCAACTCGTAGGATCCGTTCTAGAACGGTCACCTGGATCCACCTTTTCATCATTCAGATCGTCCGCTCCGAAGACAGGATTTCCTCCGGTTCAACATAGGACTAAGAGCGCGTTCGCTCGGTCAAGAGGTCTCTCGACACAACCCACTCCAAACGGCGAACGCCCGAGCCAACCCCCAGTTGTGACTTCCGAACACCCTAGACTCCCGAACATTCCGCCACCGTCGACGTCAGACGAGTCGAAATGGCGTGAAGACGTCAGTCGAGAGAACGAGAAGATCGTGGCGAACATGTCTCCAGAAGAGCGAGAACTTGAACGTCAGGCGATTTTAGAACGGTTTGGTCCTGGCGTTGGTGCGATACTTCAAAAGGCGAAACGAAACAAGGGGATGAGACGGGATGAGCAGGAGGGGATGGAATCTAAAAGGGAAATCGAGCAAGTTCCTAGATCCCCTGGTGAGCGCCTCCCGGGCATGTAGACTTTCGCCAGCTCATACGGCCTTCCTAGTTCTGCGACCTAACAGTCCGGCTGGCTCAATCTTGAAAGGTAATTTTATATTTGTCGAGATCGATTGCTGGATCTTACGGACAAAACTTGAACATTAAACACCAAGTCAAGCCGCAGCTGGGCACTCCAACTACTTCCAGGCCTTCTAGTCGCGCAGACAAGAGGATCCGCTTTGCTGAGGTCGTTCCCCAAAATGTTCACGTTTACGAATCTGCCCCTCCCTCCCCAAAGAAAAGGCCACTGGCTCTCATGTCTCCAACCGACGCCGAGCCGTCCGACATTCCCACTGTGTCACTTGGAACCTACAAGGGCCCTCTGTTATCCCAGTCAATCACCAAGGACTTTAAGAAAACTTCCGCAGAGGAAGGTACTCCTGAGGATATCCGGCGTAGATTTTTTCCCAGTGCTCCCGGATTTGATCCGTCATTAGAGTGGATTCAACCCACCAGACCCGTGGAGAGTACCTCCTCGGCCTCCTCAGCATCCACCGTGCGCTTTGATCTCGACGGGAAACCCATATCCGCGGAACTGAGTTTTACACTACCTACACACCTCGGACTGCACCACCACGTGGAAGGAGAGCACGCAGGATATACACTTGATGATATCTTACTACTTTCGAGGTCTACCGTCCCCGCTCAACGAGGGTCAATGCTACGAGTACTTGCACGTATCGCTGGACGCCTGGGCCGTAACCTGAAGGGCGACCTTTCTAATGGCGCCGAGGAACTGAAGGGCCAGGAGCTTTTGCTTCGCCGACGGTTTCTTGCTTCCGCAGTGGAAGCCGTTGGCGGACGGGGGAGCGTTGGCGTGATGGCAATCGAACTCATCTGGGAATGCCTTGTGCAGTGGGATCGTGACACGGATTCACTGGATTCAGTCGAGTTAAAGCCACCTCCAAACCCCGAGCCAGCTACCGACCCTAACGCGACTGAGCCCCATGAATTGCCTCGTTCCAGCGACTTCATCACTTCCCTCCCCCTAGAATACCTACTCCCCCAATTCTCCGACGTTCTCGGATTCGCTACCATCCCTACCGAATCTCTGTCTCAACTGTTAGAAGTGTTGTACCGATTAGCTCAGCACTCAAATGACATCGCCAATGCCATCGTCACCACACCAAACCTAATCACCAACCTCTTCCGCACATTCTTATTAACGGCCATCCCACCCAACGGTTCCTCTCCTCCCTCAAACCCCTTCGCTCTCGCCTTGTTGCGTCTCCTGACACGAGCATCTCGATCGAATGCATCTGCGTTGGCCGAACCAGCGGATTCGCTCCTGCGATTCATCACACCCTTGCCGCCCTCCTCTCCGTATCCCCTACCGCTTGCAAATTATCTCTTAGCTGGTACCCTCAACCTATACGCTGCCCTTGCCTCATACGGTATATACTCGCACATTGTCACCACTGCATCGACTCAATTCGCCGAACTTCATCGATACACCTTCTCCTCATCATGCACGTCGGCGCCTTTGCGCCTCTCTTGGCTCGGACTTCTCGAAGCTTGGATCGTATGCGCAACAGATCCACACCAAACTACCCCCAGCCATGAAATTTTGTGGAGTCAGGTTACGGCTTGGTCATGGGGACCGGATGTTTTACTTTTCAGGAACCAACTCGATGTTCACGGTGATTTCCAGCTATGGACCGCTTTGTGGAGATGTTTGAGTGCGTGGCTAGAGGGTGCTCAAGTGAATGGGGTTTCTGGCGGAGAGACGGAGCGATCGTTGGTCATCGAAGTGATACGACGAGGGTTTGATGGTGGGACGGAGAAAGGTGTTTTCACCTCCGCGTTCAGGGCCTTGCGTCAAGTCCTTGGAGACCTCAAAGACGAGAACTGGGTGGCCCTGGAAAAGCTTGGAATTCTGGCAAAGAACGCGGATGCACTGGCAGCCGCGTTACGATTGTGGGTTGCGTGTACTCCCCCCTTGTCCTACACCATCAATCGCCTTGAATCCCCTCCGTTCTCGCTACCCTTCCCCCAGCTCCAGGAGTTGACTGGATTGATTGTCAGCAGCCCTCTTTGGCCATGGATATATTCTGATTCGCCCACCCCTTCATATTCCCATGTGTTCATCCGCCCTCTGTCGTGTTATCTCGCCCAATACCTCCGGCTTTCCCGGCGGTTGCCCACATCATCTAGTAATCTCTGGCTCGCACAGGCGTTCGTAATCCTTGGAAAGCAGATCTCGGGAGATGAAGACTTCGCACAACGTACCCTTAACGAGATCATCACACTCATCAACCCCGAGTTTATCATTTCACACGGACTATTGGAGAAACAGAAACTTGACACTTTGTTGAGCGAAGGGGGGTTCGAGGTTGCGATGCCCTTCCTGAGGGACGCTTTCGAGCCAAAGGAGGACAGTACCCGCATTGGATCCTACTATCCCTCTCCGCGTTCAATAAAATCGAGCAACACCCAGAGACTTCCACCCGCACACCTCGCACGCGGCCACAAACCGTCCATGACAAGAGATCACCCGTTACCGTTATATAGAGATTGGTTCTTCACCCCCCTCGACCACCTCTTGCGTTCCGGTACATCCTCCGTATTCAAGTCTCTCCCGCCATCATGGGACGGCTCGGAGGTGGGCATCGTACGCGCCACACTCCTACTTGTCAAGACCGCACGAGCTGCTCTGGTACACAATGGGTTACAAGCGTGGGCGATGGGATTCTCGGAGACAGTTTTTGGGTGTATGAAGGTTTTCATGCTTGAGCACGAGCAGCAGAATGGAGACACCACTCCGGAGGTTTTCAGGGATACGATCGTTGGTGGGTTATTGGAGGACTTACTCTCACCGTTCTCTGCCAATGGCTTGGAAAGCAACGTGTCACAACTCCGTTCACGCGTCGAAAGAAAGAGCGAGGAAGAGGGTCTCGAGTCCGTGGCTGTTCGATTCCTGGGATCCGGGACGCCGTTTTATCAATACTACACCAACTTTGTTCACCTCTACGACGCTATCTCGTTCGGGCATCCCGAGTTCAGCAAGCTCCTTCTCGTCCCCACTTCAATGGATTACCCAATTGACTACCGCAAGTTCCTTTGGGGAGACTACAGTCATGTCCTTCGAAGCGTTCGCATCGGAACAGCTGACGTTCTCCTCCCCTCACCATCTCGGTTCTCGAGTTACCTCTGGCCTATCGAGGGGGACCCACACGTCGTGGGATATTTCATGCGGGCGTTGTTCAAGGCTGGTACCCTCGTTTCGGAAGGTTTCCTGCGGTTTATCGCTGTGCATCACGTCGCGAGTGGTATTTGGGAGGATCTCACCCATCGTTCGGGTGCGAACGCGGAACAAGGTGAAGAGGGAGGAGTATGGGATAGGGTGAAGGCTGCTCGGATGTTGAAGGCGGTGGTGGGTCAGGGCCCTCTCGATGCTGTGAGGGAGATCGTGACGTACAAACAGAACTTGGAGGAAGGAAAACCACTGGTTTTGCCACCACGCTGTTTCGAGTGGGATAGCACATCTGGGGAAGCAGGTGAGAGGGACGTCGATTGGAAGATGAAGAGATTGGAATTTGTGAGGCAAGTTGGGGGAGATTCTCTTGTGGAGAGACTACAACCATTACTCAAGCCTGTTGTTGAGTAACTGTTTATGTTGTATCTGCTATGTAACAACCCGGGCCTGTATAGAATGGGTCCACTATGACTGAATCGAGGCGGTCGCCATACACAAAGGCGGGATGTAGGTAAACCAAAGGTGGTGTTCTCGGGGCACTCCCGTGTTCAAAAGGCTGAGGAGAAATCTTTGGAGATGGGAGCCCATCCTCCTTTTAAAGGACGACTCGGAATCGCCACGATGGATCAGATGTTAATGAGATGCTTTAGGGAGGTGACGTTCGCGAGGGTTGTGGCCAGGGGGGATGAGGTGGGTTGTGGGTTTGCGTTGGTGCGGGTCACTCCTGGCCCGTTGCCGCCACCGAGGCCTGCGGTTGTCCAACCGACGTCAATCCCAGATTTGGTTGACCACAGCCAGACCAGTCCGAAAACCAGGGTGCTGGTCAGGGCGTTCAAGATGGGGAAAAGGTCTGGGTACCGAGCTGGTGGTTGGATGACGAATTCCAAGAGATGAAGGGTGGTGTATGCAACGGGGACAACCTAAGCGCCAAGGGCAGGGCATTCGGCGACAGCATCGGAAATGGCGGGGTCAGCAAGTTACTCGCTAGGGAGATGAGTCGGACAAAGGTCTTCGGACGCCTGGGCGGATCACACCCCAAGGCGGCATTCCGCAAAACCGCCGGGGCGACGTATCGAACCCCCAGGCCATCTCTTTTCAGCGACCGCATACTGAGAGGGTAATGGACGGGCTACCAATCTGTGCAACGACCTTTGACAAAATCTCACCGGACAGCAACATTGTTGGACAACATGCCCAGTTCTCACGTTGTGTCCTCCGCGCATGCACTCCCAGAGACCCCGAGTGAGTAAAAGGTCAGGACAGATGTGTACATTCCCAGTGTTACGGACAGTATCACAGGTCATGGTTTTATCTCGAGCTCCAAAATAACAGGTTCTGATAGTCCACCATGCAGCAACGCGAGAAACTGCCCCTTCCATACCCGTTGTATTGCGGACCAAGACTGCCAAAGAGGAGGCAACATCAGGAGTCGCTTTCCATCCGGGCCAACTATCCACCAATCGTTCGTAATCCGGTAACCACGAGATGATGCCCAGGGGGATCCTTGTGGTAGATGCCCAACACCAACGCGCTCTAGCACCTTCTGCCCGCCGCTGACTCTCCTCACCTCCGCTGCGCCGCTATCCTCAACACACCAGACATCACACCCGTCCGGAGAGAACCACGGTGCGTGTCCCTCAATCGCTTCCATCCCAAGACGCCTTCCGGTAGATGCACTATAAACGTACAAGTAGTTGACGGTATGTCGTGCGGTGAGGGCGATGTGGCGGGAATCGGGGGAGATCGATGCACCGATTGCGCTGTATTTCCACGAACCGCCGAGGTTTATTGTCCGAGAGCTATCTTCAAGACCCACCCTAGCGTCGGGGATAGAATCTCCTCCAGGTAGATCCCAAGTGATGGCCTTCCGGTCACCTATCACAACAACAGTATCCCCGACCACCCCAAGACCCTGAACCTCTATGCTTGTATCGATAGTCAACTGCGGGACACCGGACTTGAGGCCGAGAACCGTGACCGTATTCTCCCTCCGCATCGCAACCACTGCCAATGTCCCATCAGGAGAGAAATCCAGGGTGAAATTGTCGACGTGTTCACCTCGGGTCGGGATACCGGAAAGGTGGGTGGTAAAACTTTTTGTGTGCCATAACTGGATCGTACGGTTATTAAACGCGACCACCGATCGTCCGTTTCGGGAGAGGAGTGGCTGAGAATATGCAACACTGGATGCCAGTATTTCGTGAAGGGTATAACCAATGGGAGACTCCTTCCAGAGATAGATGTCTGATCCCCTAGTTGAGCACGCGAAGAAACGACGATCGGAGGAGAAGGACAACTTTCTACAGAGGCCAGCTTCCGTAAAATCCAGCAGGTATCTGGAATTCTGGGTATCCCATACCAGAACTCTGTCCGAAAAAGCGAGGGCGAGTCGGCGTGGGGCAAGGAGGAATCGAGTCCCGAAGTATTCACCATCGTCAAGACCGTCCGGGACAGGGAGGATCTCGACCTCCGTAGGTGTGGTACCAGAGGTGAACCCGATTTCCCAGACGGTGATGGCCGTCGTACTGGCGGTTGCGAACCGCAAGGACTCTCCATGAGTCCAGATGATGTCGTCCAAGGGCAGAACGTCATCGTCGAGTGGATAGCAATGCATGTATACGCCAGAAGCAACATCGCAAATGAAGATGTTGGCGGTCTCGGTTTCAAAGGGGCAAAAAACTCCAACCAGCTTTCCATTCGTCGAATATGTGATGGAGGGGCTTCCCACAACGGGCTGTTCTGGTCCTTGCCATTGGATGACACTGGCTACGCCGCCGGTTTGGAGGTCCCAGCTGACGACAAATAGCTCCGGTACCTCGTCCTCCCCGTAACTGCCACTGGAGCACGTTAAAATGCGACTATCCGGGGAGAAGACGAGCGCCCTCTTCTCTGAGGATATGTCTTGCGGGTATTCGAGGGCTTGAAGTCGCTGGAGAGCTACTGAATCCAGCACGTCCACCGTCTTGGAGCCACTCTGGGCAATTGCGATGAACCTATTGCATGGTGACCATACAACCAACTCAATTCTAGAGGGATATGTTGTGGCCGTGGTATCCGTATCCCATGAAATCAGTCCCCCATGTATGACTCTTGTGAAAGGGTGGGTGTGTGACTCGTATAGTTTCCGTACAATCGATTCCTTTGGGGCCAACACGAGCGCTGAGTGATAGATATGTTGAGAGGATGCGCTGATGATTCCGAGGTATCCGGTTACGAAACGAAAACAATCGTCCGCGAGGTCGAGTGTTGGTGACTCCTGGACCCGGCCAGAGTAAATTCGGGTAAGACATCAAGCGCAGAAACTCGACACACCTCCAACCAGTCCATGGCGGCTTGCAACGCTTCAACAGCATTCCTAACAGCGCCGAGGACGCTGAGGACTTCCAGCCAGAACAAAAACTTCTTCTCCAGGAACTGGCGCAGGGTAAGGGCGATTTTGTGCACATGAGCAGGTGTCGTGTGCGCATCAACGAGGTGCATGTGCCACGACATACACGCATATCGCAAAGCTGGATCGATGTACTTCTCAGTCCTCTCCTTCAAGTCGCTGACATCCGAGTTCGCAACAGCCTCCGGGAGCTTGCACATGTTCTTCTCCAGTTTTCGATTCATTAGGACAAGGCAGCGAATCAGGAGTTGTGAGTGGTGATCTGGAGGGGAGATGTGAAGCCTATTGTCGGTGCACCGGGACGGATCAGTGATGAAGTCGGGGAACGACTTATGGAATGGTCGAATAGGATGGTTGATATCCTCGTGGAGGATAAGGAGCGAATTGAACGACGACAGTAAGGGGGGGACATATTTGGCATTGAATCCCAAGAGCGTGGCAATGGCGGATGGAGGAAGGGGGTTCGTGGCGAGCACAACGGCACCGAGGACAGAGCGGGTCTTGGCATCGTCCTCCGGTTTATCGTCGCCGAAGGCCTGATGAAGGATTGCCGTGTACAGTGAGTCCAAGGACCTCCCTTCCTGCTCACCAACCTTCAATGACCACAGAACGACATTCAGCTGAGTTCTGGGATCCCTCTTGTTGTCACCGATGAACTTGGCCGTTGCCGCGGCATAGACAAAAAGTCCTGCTGCCCGCTTGCAAAGTCTGTTCATTTGTTCTTCAGTCGGCCAGCCGTCCAATCCACGCCGACGACCCGCAAGTTCCGAGAAGCTGTTTTTGAAGAACACCCCTATGTCACTGCCGACTTGGTCCGGTTCGACGTTATGGAGGACGAACACGTCCGTCATTTTTGCCAATAGCGGGAGACGGAAGCCTTCAGAGATGCGTGGCTCCGGACGGCCAGTTAGGAAGAATTTGACATTCGGGATCTTGGATATCAACTGCCCAAGGACGAACAGGATCGCCGAAGCCGACTCCTCGTCTTCGCATTCGTCTAGAGCGTCGATAACAATCACAGTCGAAATTCCGGATTCATTGAGGGGCTGGACAATCAACTTCTTCATCTGGTTGTAGAGTGATACGTAGGCAATTTCGGGATCCGACTGTATCAACGGGACGAGGATCGATCGAAATTTGGTGTACTTGCGCGCGAGTTGAGTAGCCAGTGTTGGGAATATGAGCTGGAGGTTTCTCCGATCCTCGAAGTCTCGTGAGCAGAAGAAAGAGGCCCCGAGCTGATCGCCTGCAAACAACCTCTCTGCGATCGTTTTCGCGATGGTGCTCTTCCCCGTTCCGGCCAACCCATTCAACCAGTAGACGGAGGACTTGTCAAAGTCCCTTGCCCAGAGTTCAATTCCGCTCAGAACGGCTCCACGTGTTCCTTTTAGGCACCCTTTGCGCTCGCCATGTCGGAATTCGGCCCCACGTGCACAACGGAAATTATTGAGGAGTAATGTTTCGGCTGTCGGAACTTCATGTCAGACACCTGTCGTCCAGGGTGGAGAATATTCTGACCTGCATCCTGTGGGGAAAATTACTCTGTTTGTTCGGACGTGAAAGGGGGGGCACCCACCATGAGGTGACATCCTTGATCGTAGATCGCCATTTGTTGCACCATCTGTTGTCCTGGTCAATGGTGAGAAGAGTGTCGTGGTCACGAACGAACCATGTAGTCGTTGACAGCCTCTTGTAGATCTTCGAGAACTCCGTTGACACCTTCGCTGACTTGAACATTATCGACGAATCGCAGAAGCGCAGATTCCTCGCGTAACGACTGCAATTGTTCTTCGATACCTTCGAATTTACTAGGAGGGTTTAAGCATCCAGTCTGAACGGAGATCACTTGCATACGTTGATAGTCCTTCACGAAGTTTTGTTTCCTTCTCATCACCCGCGGGCTGCTCGAAAAGCCCCTCTAGCACAGCGATGCGTGAGCGGAGTATTTCGATCTTTTCCTTAACGGCGGTCGTATTCTGGAGACACAATCATCAGAGAAGGATCCTAAATAGAACGTCAAAATAAACCTGATATTGAGCATAGAGAGCAGAGATGGATTGTGAGACGGATTTGAGGGGGCCAAATGTTTCGGCTGTCCCATCCGCGAGACCGACCACAAGTGCGGCATGCCGAAGAATCAGGTCATCCCGGCCTCCCCCTCTGGCTAGCGGCGGTCAATACGGATCATAGTACAACCAGCACATCAAGACTTACCCCTAGACCTCCCAGACTTTACCAGGTCATGAGCATCCCCACTGTCCCGACCACCGCCAAATGTACGTCTAGGAGCGGTCTCTGAAGGCTGCCGAACGCCCAGTCCCCGGTTTTCGTGCTCCCTCTGGTGGAGAATCTTTGAATCCCTCTCAGCGGAGTGGGAATCAGGAATGTTCCGAACGAGCTGCTCGCTCCGCGGAGGCGCGGAGCCTCTGAGTGTGTGTCCTTGCCCTTGCTGTGCTATATGCGGGGAATAAGCATCGGACCCAATAGCCACAGCCGACCGTATTCACTTGCGTTGCCACCCCCATCCCCAGGGGTCGGGGTTGAGATCTTCGGCGGGGGAAGCCGTTGATCCTCAATCCTTCCGTCTTGATTTGCGATCCGAGAACCCCCTCCGTGGTTGACATCTGGTGCCACGGTCGAATCAGTCCTATCGCCCTCATCGGCTCTGCGATCGTTCTCGATCAATACCCACCTTTGGGGTCTCCGCCATGCTCTGCACCGGTGTCGGTGATTTTTTGATGGGTACGGTTCTCAGCAGATCCAGGTTTCTGGGAGGATTTCCAAGGTTTCTTCAAGAAACGCAGCATCTTGGGGCGGGAAGGGCGAGAAAATATGTGTCACCTGACCCCATCATGGCTGGCCA